>ERZ1740067.1832-NODE-1832-length-13903-cov-8.471837_pt1 | contig 13903 bp, 17 predicted proteins | sample MGYA00581736_ERZ1740067 | MGnify/ENA primary metagenome ERZ1740067 (study PRJEB43018, sample SAMN04849236) | marine metagenome | isolation source: floating plastic debris | place: Pacific Ocean | collected 2008-08-27 | study: EMG produced TPA metagenomics... | reverse complement strand
GACGAGCAAAAAGCGCTGCTTGAGCCGTGGTTTGGCCCCGATCTTCCGCTTGAGAACCTGCCGGTCCCGCAGCTGATCGAAGTGATTGAAGAAGGGGCGGGATTTGACGCCCAGGGCCTTCGCTTGCGGCTGCAGGCAGAAGCGCCAGGCGCCGCGCTTGACGATCACACCCGTTGGAGGCGTCCATTGGTGGATGCAGCCAACCGGTTGCGCACCCTTGGCATCATGTCGCTTTTGCTGATTGCGGCGACCACTGGGGCGATGATTACACTGGCTGCCAATGCCGCGCTGTCAGCCAACGCGCAGGTCGTGTCGGTTCTGCGTCTGGTCGGTGCGCGCGACAGCTATATCGCGACTGCATTCGTGCGCCGCTTCACTTTGCGTGCATTGGTCGGAGCGCTGGGCGGAACCGTGCTTGGTATGATCTCTATCGCGCTTCTACCAAGAGCCTCGACTGCGGGCGGTTTTCTTACTGGTCTCGGCTTTCAGGGGCTTCACTGGTTTTGGCCGCTGATGATCCCCCCATTGGCTGCAGGTGTTGCGCTTTTGGCAACCCGTGCTGCTGCGCAGCGTACTTTAAAGGGGCTGACCTGATGGCTTATGCGATCCAGTGGCTGCGTTCCCTTTTGTTCAATGCGCAGATGTATGTGATTATGCCAATCTGGGGGCTGGCCTTCTTTCCTTGGGCGCTTGTCGATCAACGTGGGGCGTTTGCATGTTGCAAATCCTTCTCACGCTATATTCGCTGGACGGCCTCGTGGATGATCGGGCTGAAGGTTGAAATCCGGGGCACGCCGCCTTCGTTCAATGCGTTGGTTGCGGCCAAGCATCAGTCCTTTCTGGATGTGATGATGATTTTTACGGCACTTCCGCGCGGCAAATTCATCATGAAAAAGCTTCTGAAATATGCCCCAGTTATTGGCCAATACGCGGTGCGACTGAACTGTGTGATGGTGGATCGCGGTAAACGAGGTGCCGCCATTCAAAAGATGATCGAGGATGTGCGTGCCGGGCATGCCGATGGCCAACTGATTATCTATCCTCAAGGCACGCGTATCGCGCCCGGTGTCAAAGCGCCTTACAAGGTTGGCACAGCGGTGCTTTATCACCAGCTTGGTCAGCCTTGCGTGCCCGTCGCGGCCAGCGTCGGAGTATTCTGGCCCAAGCGTGGCATCTACCGCAAGCCGGGTACCGCGGTGATCGAGTTTCTGGAGCCTATCCCCCCGGGGCTGCCAAAGGATGAATTCCTCAAAAAACTCGAATACGAAGTTGAGAGCCATTCCAACAGGCTTATGGCCGAGGCGGGGTTTCATGCGGACAATCACTGACATCGCCGCACTCGAGGCTCTTTATGGCACACCAGGGGAGGCCTCTTTGCGCAAAGTGGCGCCTTGTCTGACGCCAACCTATCGAAAATGGATCATGACATCGCGCTTTTGCGTCCTGACGACCGTAGGACCTGATGGCACGGATGGCTCTCCGCGCGGGGATGATGGCCCTGTGGTGACAGAACTTGACCCGCAGACTCTCGCCTTACCCGATTGGCGCGGCAATCAACGGCTGGATTCGTTGCGTAACATCGTTGTGGATGGGCGTGTGTCGCTGATGTTCATGGTTCCTGGGTCAAACACTGTTGTGCGCGTGAACGGCTCTGCTGTGCTGAGTGATGATCCAGATTTGGTTGGTCGGTTCGAACAAAAAGGCCGTCATCCTGCAACAGTGATCGTTGTCCGGATTTCGGAGGTCTACACTCAATGCGCGCGGGCCCTGATCCGTGCGGGCCTTTGGGCGCGCGATGATAGTGCTGGATTGCCAACGGTCGGTGAAATTATGTCGGATGTCACCGAGGGCGATTTCGATGGCGTGACATACGACGCCGATTGGGGTGCACGCGCCTCGAAGACAATGTGGTAGAGGTTGGGCCGGTTCTAAGCTGCAAGTCCTTTGTTGCCCATGGATAGAAACTTCTTCCGCCGGTTCGACAAGATCACATCGGGTGCTTCATCCTTCAGGTCTGTAAGTGCCGCCGCAATTGCATCACGGACGCTGTTGATGGTCGCCTCCTGGTCGCGATGTGCCCCGCCCAGGGGTTCGGGGATAATGCGATCGCAGACACCCAACTCCTTCAGGTCTTGCGCAGTCAGACGCAGCGCTTCGGCTGCTTCGCGCATCTTTTCAGCGTCCTTCCACAGGATCGATGCGCAGCCTTCGGGGCTGATGACCGAATAGACCGAATGCTCCAACATCAAGACGCGGTTGGCGGTCGCAAAAGCCACAGCCCCACCCGAGCCGCCTTCGCCGATAATCGCCGTGATGAACGGCACTTTGACCTGCAGGCATTTTTCAGTGGAACGGGCAATCGCCTCTGATTGTCCGCGCTCTTCAGCACCTTTGCCAGGATAGGCGCCAGTTGTGTCCACCAAGGTGATGATTGGAAGGCCAAACTTATCCGCCATCTCCATCAAACGGATTGCTTTGCGATAACCTTCAGGGCGCGCCATACCAAAATTCCGCTCGATCCGGGATTTGGTGTCGTTGCCTTTTTCATGGCCAATAACGATTACGGGTTGATCGTTGAAGCGGGCGAGCCCTCCCATCACCGCGTGGTCGTCCGCAAAATTCCGGTCCCCTGCCAAAGGTGTGTACTCTGTGAAAAGAGCCTCGATGTAGTCCTTGCAATGAGGCCGGTCAGGGTGCCGCGCAACTTGGCATTTCCGCCACGGTGTTAGGGACTTGTAAAGATCGACCAGCAGGTCGGCCGCCTTTTTGTCGAGCGCTTTGGCTTCATCCTCGATATCCATTTCCTCGTTTGATCTGGCAAGGGCGCGCAGCTCTTCGGCTTTGCCTTCAATCTCGGCCAATGGTTTTTCAAATTCGAGGTAATTGGTCATCGGGGGCTCCAAACTCACTGCGGGCTATATGACCAGACAGTGCAGAAAGTTCAACTCAGCAAGATTTGTGAAATGGGCCTGTGGCATGCCATCCTTGGAACGAGGGAAAGGAGACCCATGCCTGCAAGTTACCATGACCGCATGCTGCGCGTGCTTGACTACATTCACGAGAATCCTGCCGGAGACCTCTCGCTGGACCGGCTCGCGGATGTCGCTGCCATGTCGCGTTTTCATTGGCACCGTGTGTTTTACGGTATGACCGGAGAAACCTGCGCGCAAGCTGTGCGCCGGGTTCGTTTGCACCGAGCTGCGTGCTTACTGGTGCAGACGGATGCTTCGGTGGCCTATGTCGCAAAGACCTGTGGCTATGACAGCGTGCAAGCGTTCAGCCGTGGGTTTCGTGTAGCTTTTGGCATGTCCCCATCCGCGTTCCGCGTTCGCGGTGATCTGAGATCGCCGCTTAATAGCCCGGAAAAAGGAGAAAGACCGATGTTTCCCGTAGAAACCACAACCACCCCCGCTCTGACCCTCGCCGCCTTGCCGCACAAAGGCCCCTATCTTGAGGTCGGTCAAGCGTTCGAGAAGCTGCAACAGATTTGCACTGCGCAAGATCTGTGGCCTCATGTGCGCGGTATGACGGGTGTTTACTATGACGATCCCAATGCGATCGCGGCCGCTGATCTGCGCAGTCATGCAGGCGTGGTGATTGCTGATACCAGCGTCATTCCCGAGATGCTTGAGCGGGTTGATTTACCCGAAGGGCGCACGGCGGTCATGCATTACAAGGGCCCCTATGCTGGTCTGAAGGCTGCCTATGATTACCTCTACGGTGTCTGGCTGCCCCAAAGCGGCGAAGAGACCCGCGATGCGCCCCCGACCGAGGTCTACTTGAACGGTCCCCATGACACCGCACCAGATGATCTGCTGACGGATATTTGCGTTCCGATCCGCTAAAGCAAAAGGGCGCGCGTTAACCTTAACGCGCGCCCTTACTGTTTCACCTTGGCAAAAATATCCCCGCCGGAGGCGTCAGCCCGCAATCATCTCGGACTGGTTGACGATCACCTCGGCTTGCTTGATCGACGCGATGTCGACCAGACGGCCTTTGTAGACTGTGGCCCCTTCGCCATTGGCCTTTGCTGTTTCCATCGCTTCAAGGATCTCGCGTGCCTCTGCCACGGCGTCCTCGGACGGAGTGAAGACCTCATTGGCCAGTGCGACCTGCTTGGGGTGGATCGCCCATTTGCCAACCATGCCAAGCGTGGCAGAGCGTTTGGCTTGCGCCACAAACCCGTCATCATCGCTGAAATCGCCGTAAGGCCCGTCAACTGGCAGAACGCCGTGTGTCCGACATGCTGCAACAATCGCCGCCTGCGCCCAGTGCCACGGATCACCCCAGTGTTTGGTGCCCTCATGGATGATGTAGTAATTTTCCTGCGTGCCGCCGATGCCCGTCGTCTGCATCCCCATGGAGGCCGCGAAATCCGCAGCGCCCAGGCTCATCGCCGTCAAACGGGGCGAAGCCGCTGCAATTGCCTCTACATGCGCAATACCCGCCGCACTTTCGATGATGACTTCAAAGCCCAGCGGTTTCGTGCGGCCTGTCGCGCGTTCAACGGCCGTCACCAGCGCATCGACTGCATAAAGATCCTCAGCACAGCCAACCTTCGGGATCATGATCTGATCCAGACGGTCGCCGCCTTTTTCCAGAAGATCGACCACATCGCGATACCAATAAGGGGTATCAAGGCTGTTGATCCGCACCGAAAGGGTCTTTTTGCCCCAATCAATTGCGCTGATCGCCTCGATCACGTTTGTCCGCGCGCTGTCCTTGTCCGAAGGCGCTACGCTGTCTTCCAGATCAAGGTTGATGACGTCTGCAGCACTGGCTGCCATTTTCTCGAAGATCGCAGGCCGCGAGCCGGGGCCGAAAAGCTGGCACCGGTTTGGACGTGCAGGAGGGGTCGGCTGAAGACGGAAAGACATAGCGGCCTCTTGGTAAGGAAATTTCGATTTTGTCGCCGCAACGGTTAGAATATTGCGCAAATGCAAGCAACCGGAATCGTGCAAGTGCAGCGTAAAATGCGGCATTGCAGCGTTACTATAAGTTAATTCGGTATAATTGGAATATCATCGAATATTCTTCGAATCGAAAGCAGATCGAAGCGGATTTTCGGAGCACTTTTCCCGACAGATCGGCGAAACGGATCGCAACACTTGGAGGTCGTGATGATTAATACCCCTTATCTGCTCTTTTTGGGTGACGCTCCTGACGCCTTGGCCGCGAAGGTTGCGCAAGGCATCAAGGATTGGCGACCCGATCATGTAGTCGGCCAGTTGCGCCTGCCAGGCTGTGGAGCCGACATGAAAGTTGCGGATATGAGCCTGCAGGACGCCTATGCCGCAGGTGCGCGCACCTTGGTTATTGGCGTGGCGAACCGTGGCGGCGTTATTTCCAAAACGTGGATGGAGGTTCTCAAGGACGCTTTGCGCCATGGCTATGATCTGGCCAGTGGATTGCATAATTTGCTCAAGCATGAACCTGAACTTGTCGCCTTGGCCGAAGAATTGGGTCGCGCTTTGCATGACGTGCGTGTCCCTGAAGTGGTTTATCCAATTGCCAATGGTGTAAAACGGACTGGCAAGCGGTGCTTGGCTGTTGGGACGGATTGCTCGGTTGGAAAGATGTATACTGGCCTCGCCATGGACGCTGAAATGCGCAAGCGTGGGCTGAAATCCACATTCCGGCCGACAGGTCAGACGGGCATTCTGATTACCGGCGATGGTGTGCCGCTGGATGCGGTTATCGCGGATTTCATGGCGGGCGCTGTCGAATATCTGACGCCCGACAATGACGCCGATCATTGGGATCATATCGAGGGGCAGGGCAGTCTGTTTCATGTGTCCTATTCCGGGGTGACGATGGCGTTGATCCATGGTGGTCAACCCGATGCACTTGTCCTGAGCCACGAGCCGACGCGCAGCCATATGCGCGGTTTGCCGACATATGATCTGCCGTCGCTTGAAGCGTTGCGGGATCTGGTATTGCCGGTTGCCCGCGTCGCCAATCCTGACGTTCAGATCATCGGCATATCAGTGAACACACAGCACCTGTCTGAAGACGATGCGCTTGCCTATCTTGCCGAGGTTGAAGATCGCATGGGCCTGCCCACTGTAGATCCGTTTCGTCAGGGTGCAGGACGTCTGGTCGATGCGCTGAAAGGACTTTAGGGTCGCCTGATGATTACTGTCTCGAAAGACGTCTTCCCGCTTGCGCAAGTCTTTACGATCTCACGCGGGTCGCGCACCGAAGCGCAGGTTCTGACCGTGCGCGCTGGGCGCGGTTGGGGGGAATGTGTCCCTTACGATCGCTATGATGAAACGCTTGAAAGCGTCACAGCTGAAATTGAACGTCTGCCTGAAGACGTGGATCGGATCGCGCTGCAGGGCCTGTTGCCCGCTGGCGCAGCACGCAATGCCGTCGATTGCGCGCTTTGGGATCACGAGGCGAAAACCGCAGGCAAGCGGGTGTGGGAGTTGGCGGGTTTGCCCCAGCCCGGCCCTCAGATAACGGCCTATACGTTGTCGCTTGCCGAACCGGCTGAAATGAAAGTGCAAGCGGCCCAGAATGCATATCGCCCGCTTCTGAAGATCAAGCTGGGTACGCCGGATGACATGCCAAGGCTTGAGGCAGTTCGGGCGGGCGCGCCAAAGGCCCGGATCATCGTGGACGCCAATGAAGGCTGGACGGCAGAGGTCTATTCTGAACTTGCGCCTCATCTGCTTCGTCTTGGTGTGGAACTTGTGGAGCAACCTTTGCCCGCAGGTCAGGACGACATGCTGTCCGAAATTGCACGGCCTGTGCCGGTTTGTGCAGACGAGTCGTGTCATGACCGCGAAAGCCTGCCCGCGCTTAAGGGCAAATATGACATTGTGAATATCAAGCTGGACAAGGCTGGTGGTCTGACCGAAGCGCTGCTGTTGAAAGAAGCGGCGTTGGCAGAAGGCTATGGGATCTTCGTTGGTTGCATGGTGGGTTCATCGCTAGCCATGGCGCCTGCCACGCTTTTGGCCCAAGGCGCGGCATTTACCGACCTTGACGGACCGCTGCTTCTGGCCGAAGACCGTTCAGACGCTTTGCAATTTGATGACGCCGGAGTGCATCCGCCTAAGGCAGCACTCTGGGGCTAGGGAGACGATCATGAGCCGTATTGTTTACGTGAATGGGGATTACGTCGCCGAAGAAGATGCCAAGGTCTCGGTGTTTGACCGTGGGTTCCTCTTTGCGGACGGGGTTTACGAAGTCACCAGCGTGCTAGGTGGCAAACTGATCGACTTTGATGGCCACGCCAAACGGCTTGAGCGCTCTCTCACCGAACTTGAGATGAACTCGCCGGTGACGACGGACGAGCTGCTTGAGGTGCACCGCCAACTGGTCGAACGTAATGATGTCGATGAAGGGATGGTTTACCTGCAGATCACCCGTGGGGCAGCAGATCGCGACTTCGCGTACCCGAAGGATGCGGCTCCGACAATTGTGCTTTTCACACAGGAAAAGAGGCTGATCGAAAGCCCTGCCGCAAAGACGGGGATGAAGGTGATTTCCATCGAAGATCAGCGCTGGGGCCGCCGCGATATCAAGACGGTTCAGCTGCTCTATCCGTCGATGGGCAAGATGATGGCCAAGGCTGCGGGCGCTGATGATGCATGGATGGTTGAGGATGGTTTCGTAACCGAAGGTACCTCGAACAATGCTTATATCGTCACCAAGGAGGGCGTCCTGGTGACGCGCCATCTGGGCAACGAGATTTTGCACGGGATCACCCGCGCCGCTGTTTTACGTTTCGCGCGTGAGGCGCAGATGAAGGTCGAAGAGCGTGCCTTCACCGTGGATGAGGCCAAGGATGCGGCAGAGGCGTTTATCACCTCAGCTTCTACCTTTGTGATGCCGGTTGTCGAGTTTGACGGCGAGGCGATTGGCGAAGGAAAGCCTGGCCCGATTGCAACCCGCCTGCGTGAGATTTATCTGGACGAAAGCCTAAAAGCCGCCGTTTGATGTCAGCCATGCGTTTTGTGACTAACCTCAAACGCCGCTTTCTGTGCGTCATTGGCTTCAGTTTGATATTTTTCGCGCCATTCCGCGTAGGGCATGCCGTAAAACACCTCACGGCCTTCGTCTTTTGACATCTCGATGCCGCGTTCGTTTGCGGCTTCCTGATACCAGCGCGACAGGCAGTTTCGGCAGAATCCAGCGAGGTTCATCATGTCGATATTTTGCACATCCGTACGTTCCGCCAGATGGGCCTGCAACCTCCGGAAAGCGGCGGCTTCCAGTTCAAGTTTCGTTTGATCGTCCATCATATGATCTCCCTTAAAGGCCACTTTCGGCTAGAACGGTTTGCAGGATCGGTGCAAGGCGGTCGGCCCAGTGCTGCTGTCCCTTTGCTTCAGATATGAGGTCGTTTCTGAGCTCAATCAACACATTGGGATGGCCATGGGCCAAGGCGTGGCGGTCGACCGCATCGCCCGGCAGGTGGCCTGCATAGGGCTCATTCTCTCCGACGGTTAAATCGCCTTGAGCGCGCAATGCCTCGATCAGAGGGATCGCAAGACGGCTGTCATGAGCATAAAGGATCCCGATTTCCCAGGGTCGTGGCCTGCGCCCATTGAGCCGCGGCGTAAAGCTGTGCACGGCCACCATCACGGGCTTGGGGCGCGCCATCAAGCCTGCCAAAGCGGCGTGATAGGGGCGGTGATATGCATTAAGCCGCATTTCGATATCGGAGATGGTGGCGTGGCGATTGGCCGGAATGATGGTGCCATCGTAAAGCCGCATCATAAGGGTCGGATCGTCTTCGCCGCGGTTTGGATCGATCACGAGACGCGAAAAATTCGAAAGGATCGCAGGCGCGTCCAGATGGCCTGCTAGTGCGCGTGTCACGCCTGCGGCGCCGACATCATAGGCGATATGGCGGGCCATGTCCGCTGCGCCCAGCCCAAGGGTGCCGCCCAGCTCTGGCGGAACCGTATTGGCCGCATGATCGCAGGTCACGACCCATCGTCCGGGGCGCTTGGCTCCGATAATTTCGAATGGTTGATATGTCATAAGCGCGTCACCCCTTCATTGCATCTGATAGTTCAGTTGTCGTCGGATGGGAATTGGGCGATAAGCGATTAAGCCGACGTTAGCGGTAACAAGACAGGGACAGCCATGAGACGAATGAGAAACGTAAAGATCGTGGCGACGCTGGGACCGGCGTCCAATGATTACGAGATGATCCGCAAGTTGCACGAAGCGGGTGCAGACGTGTTTCGCCTGAATATGAGCCACGGCGATCATGCCGAGATCAAGGTGCGTCACGAGATCATCCGTCAGGTCGAAAAGGATCTTGATAGCCCGATTGCGATCCTTGCGGATTTACAAGGGCCCAAGCTGCGTGTTGGGACCTTTGCCAAAGGTGAGGAAGAGCTGGTCGAAGGCGCTGCCTTCCGTCTGGATCTTGATGAGGCGGAGGGCGATGTCACACGCGTTCGCCTGCCGCATCCCGAGATTTTTGCAGCACTTGAGGTGGGTGCGCATCTGTTGGTCAATGATGGCAAGATCCGTTTGAAAGTTACAGCCTGCGGCGCTGATTTTGCTGATTGCGAAGTGATTGCAGGCGGCACGATCTCGAACCGCAAAGGCGTGAATGTCCCGGACGTGGTGCTGCCGCTTGCAGCTTTGTCAGACAAGGACCGTGCCGATCTGGAGTTCGTTTGCCAATTGGGCGTTGATTGGTTGGCATTATCCTTTGTGCAGCGCCGCGAAGATGTCGAAGAGGCCCGCACCCTGACGCAAGGTCGCGCAGCGATCCTTTCGAAGATCGAGAAACCGGCAGCCGTGAAAGCGTTTGAAGAGATCCTAGAGGCATCGGACGGCATCATGGTCGCCCGTGGTGATCTGGGCGTTGAATTGCCGGTACAGAACGTGCCGCCGATCCAGAAGCAGCTTGTCCGCAAATGCCGTGCGGCCGCCAAGCCGGTGATTGTGGCCACGCAGATGCTGGAGAGCATGATCGAAAGCCCAATGCCGACACGGGCCGAGGTGTCGGACGTGGCCACGGCGATTTATGAAGGCACCGATGCAATTATGCTGTCGGCTGAATCGGCGGCTGGCAATTATCCGATTGAAGCTGTGACAACGATGAACAATGTCGCGGTCGAGGTTGAGGGGGATCCGACCTATCAAGACATCATCGAGGCTTCTCGCACTGCAAAACGTACAAGCATTGCCGACGGTATCGTTGCCGCTGCTCGTGAGATTGCCGAGACGACGGATGTCAAAGCCATCTGTTGCTTTACGCAATCAGGCACCACAGCTTTGCTGACTGCGCGCGAACGTCCACGGGTGCCGATCATTGCGCTGACGCCTTTGATGGGCACGGCCCGGCGGCTTTGTATGAGTTGGGGCACGAATGTCACGCTCACCGGTGAGGTCGAGCGTTTTAAGATGGCGGTTGTCGGAGCTGCGCGGGCTGCGCGGATCTTGGGGCTGGCCGAAGAGACTGACCAGATTGTCGTTACGGCTGGTGTGCCGTTCAATGTGACCGGCTCCACCAATATCCTTAGGGTTGCGCCTTGTGAAGAAAGGTTGATTTTCCGCACTGATCCTGAATGATGCGTGCAGTCTTTCGGGGTTTTAGTGGTGTAAATGGATAATGATCTTCTTTTCGTAATTGGACTTGTGTTGGGCGGCTTTTCAGTCCCGTCCATTATATCTGCGCTGTCGGATGGACGTGCGCCCCGGGTTGCTTCGATTGTTGTGGTGATGTCAGGGGTCATGGTGGTTTACGCAATATCCAACAAGCCCGGCGGCTATCAGATCAACGATATCCCCCAGATCTTTATAGACGTTGTGGGCCGCTATATTCTTTAGCGTTTAGGGCTTGTCATAAAGACCTGTGCTTCGTATACGGCGCGCCTGAGTTCGTGCGTCCGGCCAAGTGGCATGCCGAGTCGCGCGTAAAGCGAACCTGAATTTAGGAGACGGAAATGCCCAAGATGAAGACAAAGTCGAGCGCCAAGAAGCGCTTTAAAGTGACGGCGACCGGCAAGGTCATGGCCGGTCAGGCTGGCAAACGTCACGGCATGATTAAACGCACCCGCAAATTCATCCGCGATGCACGTGGCACGACCACGTTGTCCGCCCCCGATGCCAAAATCGTCAAGGGCTTCATGCCCTATGACCGCTAAGGAGAGTTGAGATGCGCGTTAAAGGTGGCACCACAACCCATGCCCGTCACAAAAAAGTAACGGATGCCGCGAAAGGCTATTACGGCCGTCGCAAGAACACCTTCAAGGTGGCCCGTCAGGCCGTCGACAAGGCAAACCAGTACGCAACCCGTGACCGCAAGAACCGCAAGCGCAACTTCCGCGCTTTGTGGATCCAGCGGATCAACGCGGCTGTGCGCAGTCACGATGAGGCGCTGACATATTCGCGTTTCATCAACGGTCTGACGCTGGCTGGGATCGAAGTGGACCGCAAGGTTCTGGCCGATCTGGCTGTCAACGAGCCCGATGCGTTTGGCGCGATTGTCGAGAAGGCACAGGCCGCGCTGGCAGCGTAAGTCGTTCGGGACTTAGAAAGATGTAAGGCGCTGCCTGCGAGGGGAGCGCCTTTTTCTTTGGTAGCGCTTTGGCTTCGCCAAATCGCCACGCCGGGGGCTTTGCCCCCGGACCCCCAGGATATTTCAAAAAAGCGAAAGAGGGGTGGGCTTGCTTTGGCCGCTGTCGCTTAGTAGCAGGTCTGCAACGAATTGGAGGGTCCTATGGACGATCTCAGAGACAAGTATATTTCCGCGATTTCTTCAGCCTCTGATGAGGGTGCGTTGGAAGAGTTGCGCCTGCAGGCCGTCGGCAAGAAAGGCGAAGTCTCCCTGAAGATGCGCGAGCTGGGCAAGATGACACCGGAAGAGCGTCAGGTTGTAGGGCCTGCGTTGAATGCTTTGAAGGATGAGATCAATTCGGCGCTGTCTGCCAAGAAGGCGGCACTTGCGGATGCGGCGTTGAATGAGCGGTTGAAGACTGAGTGGCTGGACGTAACCCTTCCTGTGCGCGAGCGGCGGGTCGGGACGATCCATCCTGTCTCCCAAGTCTCTGAAGAGGTGACCGCGATTTTTGCCGATATGGGATTTGCGGTGGCCGAAGGCCCGCAGATCGAAAGTGATTGGTATAATTTCGACGCGCTGAATATCCCCGGTCATCATCCGGCGCGCGCCGAGATGGATACGTTCTACACGCATCGCAAAGAGGGTGATAACCGTCCGCCGCATGTGTTGCGGACCCATACCTCTCCGGTCCAAATCCGCTCGATGGAGGCGCAGGGCGCGCCCATCCGCGTGATCTGTCCGGGCCGTGTGTATCGCGCTGATTATGACCAGACGCACACGCCGATGTTCCATCAGGTCGAGGGGCTTGCGATTGATACCGATATCTCGATGGCGAACCTGAAATGGGTATTGGAAGAGTTCTGCCGTGCTTTCTTCGAAGTGGACGGTGTCGAGCTGCGTTTCCGCGCCTCGCATTTCCCGTTCACGGAGCCGTCGGCCGAGGTCGATATCCGGTGCAGCTGGGAAGGCGGTACCCTGAAGCTGGGCGAGGGCGATGACTGGCTGGAGATTTTGGGCAGCGGCATGGTGCATCCGAAGGTGCTTGAGGCTGGTGGGATTGACCCGGCCAAGTATCAGGGCTTTGCCTTCGGCATGGGGATCGACCGGATCGCGATGCTGAAATACGGCATTCCCGATTTGCGCGCGTTCTTCGACAGCGATTTGCGGTGGCTGCGGCATTACGGGTTTGCGGCGCTGGATCAGCCGAGCTTGCAGGGCGGGTTGTCGCGGTGAGCATCTTCACCGCTCTTGGCGCCTGTGTCGCTTCGGGCACTGCGCTTTGGATTGCCTAAAAAGTGTATCCCTATCAGAAGCGGTTGGATCGGGAGTTGCAACTTGGTGAAGAAAAGCGCCGGGCGCTCGCTGATCTGATCCGTGCAATTGAAGAATGCCGGGCGACCCTTCTAAATGGCAGTGTCGTGTCGGTGCCGGGGGCCCCGGAGATCGCGACTGAACGGGTTGGAATACAGAAGTCGCTGGCACTGGTGCGTGCCTATGGCTGCTCGGAAATTGTTGACCAGACGCTTGACTACGAAAAACGGCTTTTGGCCTATCGCCGCAAATTGGAGAAGCTTAAGGCAAAGCGCGCGACGTGCACTCCGCATCCCAAGATTAGCGGTCGGATAGTTTTGTCCGATGAATACAAAGTGGCGCAAAGCGAACTCAACACTGCATTTCGTGAAATGTCTGACGCCCGCAATCGGTTCTTTGATGGGGTGAGCCAGACACTGGGCGTTGAGGTTTCCAAAGCAGAAATTGCTGAGCCCAACGATAATGAAGACGCGACCTAGCCAGATTTGATGCTAGGCTGATATTATGCGCCTTCGTCACGCCGTCATTGCTCTTCTTACGCTTGTTGTCATTGCTCACGTTTTCCTTTGGCTTTCCGACCAGATGCCGTTTGAGACGAAATGGCGGCTGACGGTGATCAATGCGCTTGGCTGGGCGGCCGTTTTGATCCCTGCTTATGGGGTTGGCAGATGGCTCGATCACCGCTTTCCGGATCGGGATAAGACCAAGGACTGACCCGCCCTTTCCACGGCCATGGCTTTGGGGTATCCCCTGCGCCAACACGATTTTCGGGTAAGGCAAACGATTATGAAATTCACGCTGAGCTGGCTCAAGGATCATCTGGACACGGACGTGTCACTGGAGGATATCCTTTATGCGCTGACCGATCTTGGTCTTGAGGTCGAGGGGGTCGAGAACCCTCTGGACCGGCTGGCGGATTTTACCATCGGCAAGGTCCTCAAGGCCGAAAAGCATCCCGATGCGGACAAGCTGAAGGTCTGTCAGGTCGCCACCGACGCGGGCGAGACGCAGATCATTTGCGGTGCGCCCAATGCGCGCGAAGGGATCACCGTC
>ERZ1740067.1830-NODE-1830-length-13914-cov-4.740313_pt1 | contig 13914 bp, 14 predicted proteins | sample MGYA00581736_ERZ1740067 | MGnify/ENA primary metagenome ERZ1740067 (study PRJEB43018, sample SAMN04849236) | marine metagenome | isolation source: floating plastic debris | place: Pacific Ocean | collected 2008-08-27 | study: EMG produced TPA metagenomics... | reverse complement strand
TCGAAACGTTTTTTACCTAGCCGTGGTGTCTGCTCCGCACCAAGATCATTTGAAACAAGGACACCATCAGTGCCAACTGGGACGCAATCAGATGATTGGTCAAACGCGACCAATTCAGGGAAGCCGGTTTGTATCCTATGGAAGAAGCCGGACATCAAATTGATTGCTGCTTCCGCACACAACCCAACCGTTAATTCCACTCCAGCATGCCTAAGTTTTTCGAAACCACCGCCATTCACGCGCGGATCTGGATCCTGTGTTGCACACACAACACGAGAAACAGCTGCCTCGATGATGGCATCCGCGCAAGGGGGAGTCTTGCCCCAATGACAGCATGGTTCAAGTGTCACGTAGAGGGTTGCGCCTTTGGCTGAAGCGCCGGCTTGATCAAGTGCTTTTTTTTCGGCATGGGGACGGCCGCCTTTATGTGTCGCAGCTTCTGCGACGACAGCGCTCTCTTTGACAATTACACACCCAACGGGAGGGTTTGGCCAAACGAGGCCACGTGCCTCTGCTGCAAGCCCCAATGCGCGGCGCATCCAAACCAGATCAGAGTTGTATGGGGTTTGTAACAAGGAAGAAGACTTCTGTTGGGCCAAAGACCGTTGATGTGTTCCGCGCTCACCGAATCCACATCTCGGCATTGGTTATGGGTTCACTATCGCCAGACGTTATTTTATAACATAACTGAATTTGCGCAGACAGGCCGAAATGTAAAGAGGCCGATGCAAGAGAAAAAACGCAAACCAAGCAACGGCCCACTTAATCAATGCTACACCTGTTTAACTCCATGGGCCGTAAGGTCATGCCCTTTCAGCCGTCTGATCCGAACCAAGTCCGCATGTATGTGTGCGGACCGACCGTTTATTCATTTGCACACATTGGCAACGCCCGGCCGGCGGTGGTTTTTGATGTATTGGCTCGTATTCTACGAGCACAAGTGCCGTCTCTAACCTACGCACGCAACATCACAGACGTGGATGATAAAATCATCGCTGCAGCGGCAGCCGATGGCGTGACTTGTGACGAAATAGCGGCGCGCTTCACAGACGCTTATCACACTGACCTCTCCGCTTTGGGTGTTAAAGCACCTGATATCGAGCCACATGCGACAGCCCACATCGGGCCAATGATCAAGATGATCGAAGAGCTCATTGGCTCTGGGCATGCCTATGAAGCTGAAGGACATGTGCTCTACCACATTCCCAGTTTTTCAGACTATGGAAAGCTGTCGGGCGCGGACCCGGACGAAATGCTGTCGGGCGCGCGCGTAGAAGTAGCGCCATTCAAGCGGGATCCGCGCGACTTTGTCCTCTGGAAACCATCAAAACAAGGACAGCCTGGCTGGGACAGCCCATGGGGGTTTGGCAGGCCGGGGTGGCATATTGAATGCTCCGCGATGATCCGTACCCATCTGGGCCATCAGATTGATATTCACGGCGGAGGGATTGACCTGAGGTTCCCTCATCATGAAAACGAAATCGCTCAAGGCACCAGAGCGCACTTTTGGGTTCACAATGGCCACGTGACCGTCTCCGGGGCGAAAATGTCCAAGTCTTTGGGGAATGTCTTGTTGGTGCGCGATATTCTGAAAGACACACCGGGAGAGGCAATTCGCTACGCCCTTCTGACCGCGCATTATCGCCAGCCGCTTGACTGGACACCTGACACTCCGCGGGCGTCACGGGCGGCCCTCGACCGGCTCTATGGGGCCCTTAGAGACCAACCGGCAGCAGAGCCGAACGCCGAAGACATACAACCGGTTTTGGCAGCGCTCAACGATGATTTAAATACACCGGCGGCGCTCGCCGCTCTGCACGAACTCGCCGGGAAAGTTCATACAAGCTCAAACCCGAAGCGACAGGCAGAAATCGCATCAGGCCTGCGTCAAGCCGGTGCCTTCCTTGGTATCTTACAGCAGGATGCCACCTCCTGGGCACAGGCCGGTGCCGGTGAAACCAAGCGCATTGAAGCTCTGGTATCAGAACGCGTCGAAGCGCGCGCCAATCGAGACTGGGACCGCGCTGACGCCTTGCGCGATGAACTGTTGGCCCTTGGCATCGAAGTTGAGGACGTCGGCAATGACAGCCGCTGGCGTGTTCGCGCGTAACTCCAGTCTTAAGGGAGTTATTTGGAGGCCAGCAGGCCTCCAGCTCCCTGCTTTCCTACACCTTTCCAATCAAGCTGAAGCCGCTTTTGATCGCAGCTTCATCACTCTAAAAACTTGAGGTTCAATCATGACTTCTTCCGCGTCCGATTTGCGTGAAGCCGCTGTTTTGGTTCGAAAAAACGCTTATGCACCGTATTCCAACTTCAAGGTCGGAGCCGCCATGCGCGCCAAATCAGGGAAGATTTACGTTGGAGCCAACGTCGAAAACGCCTCCTATCCAGTTGGAACATGCGCGGAAGAAGCTGCCCTTGCAGCAATGATAGCTGCTGGCGAAACCGAAGTAACTGAAGCCTATGTCATTGCTGATTGTCCTGAGCCTCTTCCACCTTGTGGCGCCTGCCGTCAGCGCCTTAAGGAATTCGGCAAGGATCAAGTCATCGTTTGGATGGGAACCACGGACGGAAAAGAGGAAGCGACGACTATTGGCGATCTGTTGCCCGGTGCCTTTGATCCCGCACATATGGCAAGAAGCCAGTACATGGGCTCTAGTCTCTAAAGTGCTAGGAAGTACAGGCCCTGACACGGACCGCGAAGGTGCGCTTGGCAATGAGCCAAGGAATATGCTGGACGAATGGTCGTCCATTGACCATGACATGGATTACAACAAATCGCCTTATACATGAACTGATTTCATTATTATGATTGATATCCAACCGCTTGCGATCCTCCGGGAAATTGACCGTACAGGCAGCCTTACCCAAGCCGCCAATAAGCTGAACCTCACCCAATCGGCAGTCAGCCATGCGATCCGCCGTTTCGAGGATCGTTACAGGGTCAAACTTTGGGAGCGCGATGGACACAAGCTTCGTTTGACCGAGGCCGGTGACTATCTCCTTGGGCTTGCAATGCGGGTGCTGCCACAGCTGGAGCATGGCGCGATTGTTCTTGAGGATTACGCCCGGGGGCGACGCGGTGCCATCCGCGTTGGAATGGAGTGCCACCCTTGTCAGGACTGGCTAATGCGCGTCGTGGACCCCTTCCTGGAACAATGGCCCGATGTTGAACTGGATGTAACCACGGCCTTCCAGTTCGGAGGCTTGGCAGCCCTTTTGAGTCATGAAATTGATCTTCTCGTCACGCCAGATCCGATCGAGCGCCCGGGTCTCGAATACAAGCCAGTCTTCGATTACGAGCTGGTTCTGGCCGTGGCAGAGACCCATCCTTTGGCCCAAAAACAGCGAGTTGTTCCAGAAGATCTGGCGGGCGAAACGCTGATTACCTATCCCGTTTCACGCGAAAGGCTGGATATCTATACCAGTTTCCTTGTCCCCGCACATGCACTTCCACGCCGCCACCGAACGGTGGAGACGACCGACCTGATGTTGCGGTTGGTGGCCTCGGGCCGCGCAGTGAGTGCGACGCCCGACTGGCTTTTGCGCGAAGCCAAAGGGGTAAAGGGTGTGCGCATCGGTGAGGGTATTGCGAAGTCGATTCATCTTGGGCACCGCAAGGGCAGCACCCCAAGCTATCTGTACGGGTTCATGCAGCTGGCTGAAACAATACGTATCTAAATCGGCACTCCTGGGGTGACCTTTTTGCTGGCACCGGCCAATGCCATTGCCAGAGGAAGGTTCGGGGCATCAGCGGTTCGTAGATGCGCAAAACAAAACATGACACCCGGTCATAATGCACTGAAATATTATCATTTTTCATCATGTACGTGATCAGGCATACAACACTCGCTGTCCTGAGAGCGCAGCTCGGAGAACACTTTTGTACAATGCGCTGACCAATGAACAGCGCACTCCAGTGGATCTGGAGTCGGTCTCAGGATCAGCGCCGGTAGCCAGACGCGAGACGATCATGACCATTGAATTTGCTTTCACAATCAAAAGCCTTCGTTTCGACGAAAACTACAAGCCTGCAGATGGCACGCGGTTGACGACCAATTTTGCCAATCTGGCGCGCGGCACACACCGCCGGGAAAACCTGCGCACCGCCTTAAAAATGATTGATAATCGATTCAACACCCTCGCTCACTGGGATAACCCCGAGGGTGATCGGTACCGTCTGGAACTGGACATCATGTCCGTCGACCTGGATATCAATGGCAGTGGTGATGCTTTTCCGGCAATCGAAATCCTGAAGACGACAATCGTCGACAACAGAACGTCCGAACGCATTAATGGTCTCACCGGCAACAATTTCTCCTCCTATGTCCGGGACTATGATTTCAGTGTGGTGCTGCCCGAACACAACAAAGGAAAATCTGGGTTCAGCGTTCCGGACGATTTTGGCGACCTGCACGGGAAGATCTTCAAGAGTTTTGTGCGCTCTGATGTCTACAAGGAGCACTTCCAGAAACCGCCGGTCATCTGTCTCAGTGTCTCGGAAGCGAAGACCTATCATCGGACCACGAACGAGCATCCTGTACTTGGGATCGAATATGAGCCGAATGAAGCTTCCTTGACCGAACAGTATTTTCGGAAAATGGGCATGGCGGTGCGGTACTTCATGCCGCCGAAGAGTGTTGCGCCATACGCTTTCTATTTCTTCGGTGATCTTCTGAACGAGTACACCAATCTCGAGCTCATCAGCACGCTGAGCACAATGGAAGCGTTCCAGCGGATCTATCGGCCAGAGATTTACAACGCCAACTCTGTCGCTGGCCGGTCTTACAAGCCGAGTTTGAAACACCAGGACTTTTCACAAACGCTGGTGGTCTACGACCGCGAGGAACGAACCCGGCTTGCAGCCGAACAAGGCCGTTTTGCCGAAGAGCACTTCATAAAACCATATCAAACCATTTTGCGGGCCCTGTCCGCGCAAAATGCTGCCTGAACGACTGCAAGACACCAAAGGAATGCCCGACATGACCAAACTTCTGCCCACATCGACAGCCGGCAGCCTGCCCAAACCCTCTTGGCTTGCAGAGCCCGAAAAACTCTGGTCGCCCTGGAAACTGGACCACGATGTCCTTGACGAAGGCAAGCAAGATGCCTTGCGCGTCGCACTAATAGAACAGCAGGCCGCGGGTATCGATATCGTCAGCGACGGCGAACAAACACGGCAGCACTTCGTTACGACCTTCATTGAGCATCTCACTGGCGTCGATTTTGAAAGGCGCGAGACCGTCCGGATACGCGACCGCTACGATGCCAGCGTTCCGACCGTGGTGGGTGCTGTCTCGCGCGAAAAGCCCGTCTTCGTGGAAGATGCAAAGTTTTTGCGCAAACAGACCAGCGCCCCGATCAAATGGGCCCTCCCCGGTCCAATGACCATGATCGATACGCTCTATGACGCACACTATAAAAGCCGCGAAAAACTCGCCTGGGAGTTCGCCGGCATCCTCAATCAGGAGGCTAAGGAACTTGAAGCTGCCGGTGTCGATATCATCCAGTTCGATGAACACGCGTTCAATGTGTTCTTTGACCAAGTGAATGAATGGGGTATCTCGACACTTGAAATGGCTACGGCATCAAGGCCAATACCGACTTGAAAAAGACACTCGGTTCGGAGTGGCGGCAATATGAAGAAACGTTCCCGAAGCTTCAAAAGTCCAATATCGACCTTGTTTCGCTGGAGTGCCACAACTCGCATGTACCAATGGAATTGATTGAGCTCATTCGCGGCAAAAAGGTGATGGTGGGGGCAATCGATGTGGCCACCAACGCCATCGAGACACCGCAGGAAGTGGCTGACACTTTGCGAAAGGCGCTCCAGTTTGTGGATGCCGACAAGCTCTATCCCTGCACCAATTGCGGGATGGCCCCGCTTTCGCGCTCTGTTGCGAGAGGCAAACTCAACGTACTCAGTGCCGGCGCCGAAATCATACTCCAAGAGCTCTCTCTGCTGATAGCTGCAGAATAAGACTTCGCCGGTCATGCCTCCGTCCCGATCGCAAACACTTGATAAGCGATCGGGATCATGAGTCTTAAACCTTCAGGGTCTAGGGTCAGACCCATCAATCAAAACGATGCCGAACGACCGGAACGAGCCCTTCCAAGACCGTTGGCGCGATACGCAAAACTCGGAACTCGGGCGGGAAAAAGGCCCTCCGCTGCATCAATCGCCAATGTCCGCATTGCGGGACAAAAAAGCTATTTCGCTGCACGTGCGCAAGTGCCTGCTTTCGGAACACAGAAACCGGAAATTCGGTGACGTTGGCGGTAAACGCCAATTGCGTCAGTCGCACTATCCCGCAAAGAATCCTGCTCCTGGACGCCATGGAATATCTGTAGCACCGTAATCAATCCCCATGAGGTGCAACGCACTGGTAACTTGACTGCGATGATGGGTTTGGTGGTTGAAGAGTTGAACCACCATCACCCAGCGTGGGATGGCGGGTAAGTCAGCACTCTGTGGATCGCGTTTAGTTGTTTTCCCGGCCAGCCAGCCCTCCGACCATTCGTCGCCGCCATTTGACAAAAGGTTGTCCTGTTCAAGACGAACGGATTTTAGTTCTTCCCAGTCAGGCCATACCGCATGACCGGGTGGGTTTCGTTCTGGAAGAGTGCCATTGAGAAACGTCAGGATAGAACGATTGACCACACATATATGGTCCAGCGTATTGTGGATCGAACCGAAGAACATCCCCCGATCCCGCTTTCGCTCGTCAGGCCCAATCTCGTCGCAACAACGGTAAACGTTATCGTTCTGCCAGCGAGCGTAAGTCGCCATCTCGTGAATGTATTCATTTGTTATCATTGCTAGGTTCTCAAATCTGTCTAATTGTTTCCGGCGCTTCAAAGCGCCATCGGCAAAACCTTAGAGCTGTGTTGTCGTGGCCCTCTAGGAATTGATAGTTGCAGACATTCGAGCAGACTGCAGCATCGTTTGTTGTGAGCTCTTTCAAGACCTCTACCGCAATTTGCACCAATGGCGGCATTGGACCGTGACGACCAATCGGCCTGTTAGCAAAGATGTCCGCAACTCGGTCATTTGCAACTATAGGGTTTCAAGCCTTGTAGAGGGTTTGTTTCAAGTCGGCAGGAGGAATTGCCCATGTCTGACCAAGACTGGCTGACCTAAATCTTACCTGAGCGTGTCCGAAATAACTTCACACGATCTCATGAACGGCAGCGTGTCGATGATCGCCGTGTCGTTAGCAGGATTATCCATGTCATCCGCAAGGGCTTGAGACGGCGGGACACGCCGAGCAGTCATTTCCAAAGATCAAGAAATGTGCGCAATGATTAAGGACTGGCTGCGCATCGCAACCAGACATGACAGCTCCGCACATACTTTTTGTCTGCGATCTGCATCGCATCAATCGCTATCCCCTGAACAAGCCAATGAGCTCGGACCCGAGAACCCTACGCGATCAATGTCTTCCGCGCAGCTCAGCTTCTTAATAAAGCTGCTATCCAATCGGTAAGGAGATCAGAGAATTTTGATCACCTTCCAACCGTGGGCTACGTCTGACCGGATCAGATGCACGGCGACATCTTATGTGAAAGACGCCGCCATGACTTTTTGTTTCCCTGAGAGCCTAAAGCACGGAGTGATGCGTCCTTGCTCGTCATCGGCTCTGGCTTTTAAAAATCAACCAGTGACAAATTTTCCGGGCAGCGAATTGACCGTCATCGTTTCATTCGGATTGAAGTGGATGACAGACCGGATTGACTCACCGGCTTTCAGAAGATCGAAAGCAGTGTTGATTTGCTCGTGGTTCATATGGTGGGTGATGTAAGGATCCACACTGAAGTCCCCACGGAGCCACTCATCAACCATGCCTGGCAGCTGACTGCGACCAAGAACTCCGCCAAAAGCAGTCCCCCGCCACACTCGACCTGTCACCAGTTGGAACGGACGTGTGGCAATTTCCTGGCCGGCGCCCGCCACGCCGATCACGGTGCATTCGCCCCACCCCTTATGACAGGCTTCTAGTGCAGAGCGCATGAGCTCAACATTTCCAACGGCTTCAAACGTGTAATCAAGTCCGCCGTTGGTCATCTCTACCAAGACGTTCTGGATGGGATCGTCATAATCCCGCGGATTGATGCATTCCGTAGCGCCCAGTGCCTTCGCAAGCGGGAATTTTGTCGGATTTACGTCGATCCCGATAATACGTGAGGCCCCGTTTAGGACAGCGCCCTGGATCACCGCCATGCCAACAGCCCCAAGGCCGAAGACGCCTACAGTGGCTCCTGCTTCGACCTTTGCGGTGTTTCGCACTGCCCCGATCCCAGTTGGCACCGCGCACCCCATCACGGATGCTTTGGAAAGTGGAGCTTCTTTGGTTATCTTGGCGACCGATATCTCGGGCAAGACCGTATACTCGCTGAACGTGCTTGTTCCCATGTAATGCAGGATCTGTTTTCCTTTATAGGAAAAACGAGACGTCCCATCCGGCATTAGACCTGCACCCTGGGTTTTCCGGATTGTCTGGCACAGGTTGGTCTTACCGGACTTGATGTACGGACAGTTCGGGTCTTCCGGGATGTAGAGCGGAATGACATGGTCACCAGGCACAACGGACGTAACGCCCTTGCCGACCTCTTCCACGATGCCGCAGCCCTCGTGACCAAGTATGCAGGGAAAGAGACCCTCCGGATCTTCGCCAGATAACGTAAAGACGTCGGTGTGACAAAGGCTTGTCGTCACGATCCGAACAAGCACTTCACCTTCTTTGGGGCCCTCCAGATCAATTTCCTCAATCTCGAGGGGCTGGTTCGGCGCCCAGGCGATGGCTGCACGTGTTTTCAATTTGGACCTCCATAAAACTAAAAAAGAAGATGGGTTGTCTTCAAGATTGACACCAACCCATCCTGAGATCCCTTAGGGGCTCGATTCGTAATTGTATAACATTACATCAAATCGCGAAATGCCTGTTCACGAGCCAAGACGAATTCGCTGAATTCGAACTCCGCGAATTATCTACACATCCAAAAACACACCACGCCTCCCAGAGCCAACCGTATGCAGGAGCAGTCGGAGTATCAGCGTATTGTTATAGACCCATGTCCAAAAGTGCCTTGATCTGCCCCTGGGCTGTGCCTGCAACAATACGGCCCAGCTCTTCATCCCCGCGTAAAACCAGCAAAGTCGAGCGACGTGGAATGTTGCGAGACTGGGTCACTTCATGGTTTCCGTAGGCATCCCAATCGACCTTTACGAAAATCATCGCAGCATCATAACTCGGGTTTTCCGCTCTAAGCGCGTTGATGATCCGCTCCTGACGGCGGCAGGTGGAGCACCAGGATGCGGAATAATCAACAAATACGGTCTTTCCGTCCCTCAACGCAGTTTCAATGACCCCGGGTTTATAGTCCACAAATGTCGCGGCGTTTGCGGCCAATGGAAAGAGGGCGAATGATGCTGCGCTTGCAAGAAAACTACGTCTTTTCATCTGGAAGTGTCCTGATTTTTTAAAAGGTGACAGAAAGGTCCTGAAGCCAGACTGGCATTATGTTTAGCAGCCAGCCTTCAAGAACATGATGAACCTGAAACAGCAGCATGAGGCCAACCGCAATAAACGTGGCTCCAATGATCGGTTTGGAGCGTTCCGCAAGCCTGCTGAAGGCCATGGCACGTGTGCGCAGTGTCTCTCTCGCTCCAAGTCCCAGCGCCACTATGAAAGTTGAGACACCGAGCGAGAAGGTAATCATGATTAAGGTGACATAGCCCAAATCCTGTCCCTGGGACGCAAGGGCGATCGCACCACCCAGTGTCGGGCCTATACAGGGTGACCAGACTGTGCCCAGCAACAAGCCCCCCAGAAACTGGCCGCGCAACGATCCGGTCTCCAAACCCTGCATCTGAGCGCCGGCTCCGCTGGCGACACCGGCCATAGCCAATTCGAAACGCCGGGCGAATAATGGGACAATCAGAATCGTTCCAAACACAATCATCAGACCTGCCCCGATCTGCGAAATGCGATCTTGTGTGAGCCCCACACCAGAACCGAACGCAGTAACCAGAACTCCGAGCACGACAAAGGAGAGACTTAAACCGGCCGCCAGGACAATTGGTCCGGCCCTGTTTGCATTCAGAGCACTGACCAGAACAATCGGCAGCACTGGTAACACACACGGATTAATCAACGTGAGCAGACCAGCCATATACGCAAAAAGAAATTCCATCGGCGCTAGCGGACCCAAGGTTGAATGCAAATGATCTCGCAGCGCAATCTGCACCGAAGGTTCGCGCCGAGCACTTCAAGCTGGTACACGTTTCTGTGTGTGCAAAACGATGTGCCGTTCATATTGACTGACCACCGATCGGAACTCTGTCTGAGACGATCGCAGGCAAAAAGCGGCGTATTGATGCAAACGTGGAAAATTGCAAACTAACGCTAACCTTTTGGTTATATGAATTTTTTTACGCTGCGTTCGTGTCTAGCGAGATAGGTCGACTTAAGGTGCGAAATGGAAATTCGAGATCTCTCTTTCAGCTAACCTCTGACGGCAGCGAAAAAATGCGCGTGCGGATGGACAACAATTCAATATTCGTTTAATTGTTCAAGTGTCATGAGCACTGAACTGCATCCGACCCAAATGTCAGAGCTGGCAGACACATTTGGTCTGCTGTCGGACTCAACCCGGCTTTCGATCGTGCTCGCGTGCATCGATCAAGAAAGATCTGCAGGCGACATTGCCGAAAGACTGGGTGTGTCCGCATCATTGGTGAGCCATCACCTTCGGCTCCTGCGCGGCGCGCGAATGCTGAAGTCGGAAAGACGGGGCAAACAGATCTTCTATGCGATGGATGATGCCTGCGTTCGAGACGTGCTGAAAATCATGATTGATCACCTGTTCGTTCACGATCACAGCCCCAGAGGCGCCAGCGAGTAAGGAAGGACACCATGGTAACCGTTACACAGCAAAAATGTGCATGCGTCGATTGCGTCTGCATCGTCAACATCGACGAGGCCATCAAAAAAGATGATCAAAATTACTGCAGCGAAGCATGCGCAAATGGCCATGCTTCGGGCTCCGGATGCGATCACCAAGGCTGCAAGTGTTGCGGCAACGCATCCTGATCTTCAAGGAATGCGCGGCAACGCAACGTCGCCGCGCATCTTTTTCCCGACTTAAGAGCCGAGAGCTTGGGAAAGCGTTTTCGCGTTATGACGCATCATGTCGACATAAGTTCCAGCCGGACCATCTGGACCCGAAAGCGCATCCGAATAGAGCGTTCCGCCGATAGTCGCGCCGGTTTCATTTGCGATCTGTTCCAGAAGACGGCCATCGGTGATTGACTCAATAAACACTGCCTTGATGTTTTCGTCGCGGATTTGCGTGATCAATTTCGCTACATCTGCCGCTGAGGCTTCGCTTTCCGTGCTGAGACCAACCGGCGCCAAGAACGTCATGTTGTACGTCTCGGCAAAATAGCCAAAAGCGTCATGCGGTGTGACCACTGTCCGACCATTCTCCGGCAGGGCTTCCATCAGACCATCGATTTCTGCATCCAGAGCCTCAAGTTCAGCAACGTACTTAGCTTGATTTTGCTGGTAGATATTTGCGTGGTCCGGGTCAACTTTAGCCAGGGCTGAGGTGATGTTCCCGACATAAACCAGTGCATTATCAACACTTTGCCATGCATGTGGGTCAAACTCACCGTGATCATGTCCATGATGGTCATGCCCAGCGTGATCTGCGTGGTCTTCATGATCGTCATGCTTTGCATGATCATCATGGCCATGCTTGTCATGATCGTGCTCAGCATGCTCTTTTTCATGATCATGGTCATGCCCGGCATGATCCTTTTCATGATCATGGCCCGCATGCTCATCGTGCCCATGATCATCGTGACCGTGCTCATCATGACCACCGTGAGCATGATCGTGACCTGTATCAGGCTCCTGCGCTATCGGTTCAACGTCGTTTGCCGAAACGTCCTTGAAGAAGTGCTCATCAGCCTCGAACTCAAACGGCATATGCTCTGTGAAAAATGCGTACTTACCGTCTTTTGCTATTTCGACTGTGAAGACTGTCATGTCTTTCGAGTCATCAAAGTTGAGAGTGTAGGCTCTATCGCTGGCGACCAGAACATCGCCATCACTTTTAGCGTCTGAAGCTTCGGCTTCCAAAAGTTCTTCAGCCATCTCTTCTGAAGCTTCAATGTCACCTGATTCCAGAATGACCATTTTCATCGCAGGGTCGGCATAATCACCGTCGACCTTGGCAAACGACCATTTGTAGGTGCCTGCTGCCAGTTCAAAAACACCCGCCCATTCAAATGCATGTTCGCCGTGACCGTGATGATCTTCATGATCATCCTCGCCAAAAGGAATGGCATCAATGCCTCTGGTGGCCACAACCAGTTCGCCGTCAAAATTGGCTGCTTCGGTCAGGCGCTCCAGCCAACCTTCAAATTCGAGCCCGTTGATGATCAGCACATCCGCCTCGCTAACCGCACGGGCATCTTGGGGCGTTGGCTGATACACGTGAGCGTCACCATCCGGGCCGACCAGCGTTGTCAATTCGATATGATCGCCGCCAATGCGGTCAACCATGTCGCCCAAAATCGAAAAGGTTGCGACAACGCGTTTGTGGTCATCTGCCCAGGCGACAGTCGGACCGGCAAGAGATAAGGCCACCAGGGCCGTCGCGGATTTTAAGATCAGTCTGCGGGACTTCATGAGAGTTCCTTTCAAGTTCCCAAAGGACGACGAGGAAAGGCCTGTACGACAACACTGCCAACAGGCCCGAACAACAGGGAAACGGTGTAGAGAATACCGGCGACCAGGATGATCGCTGGACCCGACGGAAGGCTGTAATGATAAGACAGCAGAAGGCCGCTGAAGCTTGAGAGTGCAGCAACCGCAACCGCGATAACAACCAGCCCACCTATGCTGTCTGCCCAAAAACGTGCAGCCGCCGCTGGCAGTATCATGATGCCAACAGCCATAAGCGTGCCGAGGGCGTGAAATCCGCCGACTAGATTTAAGACAACAAGCGACAGAAACACGAAATGCGTTATGGCGCTCAACTTGCTGACCGAACGCAAGAAATGCGGATCTGCGCACTCCAGAACCAACGGCCGGAAAAGGACTGCGAGGATCAGAAGCGACAGACTTGCAATAGAACACAGAAGGATCAACGCCGGATCATTCAGGGCCAAAACCGTGCCGAACAACACGTGCATGAGATCTACATTGCTGCCGCGTGTGGATACGATCAGGACCCCAAGTGCCAGCGAAATCAGGTAAAAAGCTGCCAAACTTGCATCTTCGCGGAGAGCTGTGACGCGGGTTACAAATCCTGACAGCAGAGCAACGGCCATCCCGGCAATCACGCCGCCAATGGTCATTGCACCAAGCGACAAGCCAGCGATCAAAAATCCAACAGCAGCACCTGGCAGGATCGCATGCGCCATGGCATCACCGGTCAAGCTCATGCGTCTTAGCATCAGGAAAACACCCACGGGCGTTGCCCCAAGCGACACGGCAATGCATCCGAGAAAGGCTCGGCGCATGAAACCAAAATCAGCAAAGGGTTGAAAAAAGATGTCCCAGATCATGCGGCACTCCGCCCGCAAACATGCGGTGAGCCTTCACATGCCTCGCACATTTGGCGCGCCCGAAACTGGTTTTCGGCGGTCATAACCGTTTCAGTCGGCCCATGCGCTACGAGTTCCCGTGCCAACATCAGTGTTTCTGGAAAATAGGCCCGCACGGTTTCCGCATCATGCAAAACTGCAAGAATGGTTCGACCTTCCTTGTGCCAGTTCCGGACCACCTCAATCAGATCGGCCATCGTTCGGGCATCGATGGCAGTGAAAGGTTCATCCAGGAGGACGAGTTCTGCGTCCTGAAGCAGGAGCCGCGCAAATAGAACGCGTTGCATCTGGCCGCC
>ERZ1740067.1829-NODE-1829-length-13917-cov-5.702929_pt1 | contig 13917 bp, 13 predicted proteins | sample MGYA00581736_ERZ1740067 | MGnify/ENA primary metagenome ERZ1740067 (study PRJEB43018, sample SAMN04849236) | marine metagenome | isolation source: floating plastic debris | place: Pacific Ocean | collected 2008-08-27 | study: EMG produced TPA metagenomics... | reverse complement strand
ATGAAAGGGCGATCAAGGCGACGTTTTTTCAGACCATCCCAAATGAAGCGAGATTTGTCGGCCAGCCATTCTTCGTTCACACCGTCATTAATCCGAGGAAGGATACGCAAGACGTCCCGCCCGCGGGCATCCACCCGAATATTGGCGCCGACAGCATCCATCACATCAATGGTCTCAGTCTTCCGCAGCTCCCAAGGACGCGCCGTGAACGCATAGGGCTTTGAGGTTAGGGCACCCACCGGACAAACATCGATAAGGTTGCCGGACAACTCACTGTCGACAGCCTTCTCCAAATAGGTCGTGATCTGTGCATCTTCGCCGCGGTTGACGAGACCCAAATCATTGACCCCCGCCACCTCGGTTGCAAAACGCACACAACGGGTACACTGAATACAGCGCGTCATGATGGTTTTGATCAGCGGGCCCATGTGCTTTTCGGTCACGGCACGCTTATTCTCTTCAAACCGAGAGCCGCCCCGGCCGTAGGCCATGGCCTGATCCTGCAAATCGCACTCACCGCCCTGATCACAGATAGGGCAATCGAGCGGGTGGTTGATGAGAAGGAATTCCATCACCCCTTCCCGTGCTTTTTTCACCATGGGGGTGTTGGTGAACAGCTCCGGCGGCTGGCCCTCAGGCCCCGGGCGCAGGTCCCGCACATTTTGCGCGCAGGAAGCCACAGGCTTGGGCGGACCGCCCTTCACCTCAATGAGGCACATTCGACAATTGCCCGCAATCGACAGACGCTCATGATAGCAAAAGCGTGGGATCTCTTCCCCTGCCGCCTCGCAAGCCTGGAGAAGCGTGAGGTTGGGATCGACGTCGATCTCGTCGCCATTGACTTTGATGGTGCGCAAGTCGGTCAATTCGGCCATGGGGGAACCTTTATTCTGGTCAAGTGCCGGGGCTATAGCCCGATTGGGTCGGCGTCACCTAGCCCATTCGGCTAAAAATGCCAGAGCTAGCGCATCGGACGATACACTTGGATCTGAGATCGTCGGCTCACGCGCAAAAAAAGCGAGATCCGATAGCAGCAGCATGACGGCTATGTGAAAATCCGGTGCAGTGGTCATGGCGCAAAACTGCGACAATGCGTGGCATTTTGACGTAGACATCCTTAGAAGGAGAGGAGGAGCAGAGAGGCGCCATCCGTCGGCGCACGCAGGGGAATGAATCATGAAAATCGTGAACTGGAACATTGAGTGGATGAACCGCTGGTTCTCCGGCAATAATCAACCTCACTGGGGAAGCCGTCAGCTGTCCGCTGACGAAGCGCGCATCGCCGCAGGCAAGGTGGCAGATGTCATCCGCGCCCTCGATCCCGACCTCCTCTGCCTCCAAGAAGGGCCCAGCGCCATGGCGGAGATGGAGCTTTTCCTCACTGAGTTCCTGGCCGACCCAAATGGAACACCGCTGTATGACGGCGTCATCGGCCATGACGGGGGCGCCCAGAAACTCTATGTCCTTCGGAAGAAGGGGGGGCTTGTGGCGGGACTGGATTATGCCACTGATCCTCTGACGGAGGAGTTAGCGGAGGATTGGGACGCCGATGTGGACGGCGACATGCACCTGCAAGCCTATGACTTCACCAGGCGACCACTTGTTGTCGATGTCGACCCGGTGGGCGGAGCACCCATTCGGGTCGTGGTTCTCCACACTAAGTCTAAATATGTTCGGGATGGTGAGCGTCGCTTTAATGACCCCGGCCAACGGCAAGGGTTCATCGCCGATGCCCTGAAAGCCCGGCGACGCATTTCAGCGGAAGGGTTCCGCCTACGCACCTATCTAGATGCCCTGCTGCAGAATGACCTCAATGCTCGGATCATTGTCACCGGTGATTTTAATGACGGGCCGGGGAGAGACTTTTTCGAACGTTCCTACCTCACCCATAATGTCACTGACATTCTTCTGGGTAGCGCCTTCTTCCCATCAATGATCTTTGACCACCCTCTCTTGTCGCGGGTGCCAGAGCCAAGCCTATTCACCGCTCGATTCGACGATTTTATCGACCAGGTCGCTGATCGGCCACTCCTTCTTGACCATCTCATCGTATCCCCCGCTCTTAAGGATCACATTGCTGATGCAGGGATTGGCCATGAGGCGTTCGAGGCAGCGTTGTCCGGTGCCGGGAACCGTCGGGTGGATCGGGCCAGCGACCATCGACCCCTTTGGGCCAAGGTGAACGCACCGCTCTAACAGTATCGCTTTACGACCGGCGGGAACCGCGGCAAACGGATGGCATGTTGTTGGATTCCATCCTCCTTTTGACGGGCCCTGCGCAATGATCATCCAGGTCAAACAAGCGGCACGACAAGCGATAGACTTTGGGCGCGCCCATCGGCACTGGCTGCATCATCTTAAAGGGGAAGCGACCACGCGCAGGGGTACGGTCATGCTGTTCCCCTCCTCCCTTCATCCCGGACTTGCAATGCGGGACGCCGCGTTGGCCGCAAAGATGGAGACCCAAGGCTGGTCCGTTCCGGTGATCCCGCCCACCCTCTCTTTGGCGGGGCGGCGTCATTTCATGCGGCTTTATAAGCCGGACCTGCTCATCCTTCGTAAAGTGCGCCACCCGTTACAGCGGGCGGAGTTCTATCCGGACACCCCTTATATCCTCGACATGGATGATGCAGATCATGTCGACGACCAATTGCGGAAGGACATCATCGACACGGCCCGTCATGCCGCCCTCGTCGTGTGCGGCAGCCACGGTCTCGCAGATTGGTATCAACAGTATTATGAAAATATAGCAGTTGTATGGACCGGCAACAACATCGATGAAGCGCCAGCCGCACCGCAGAAGAGCCGCGCCCCTATCGTCGGCTGGGCCCACAGCTTTCCAGCGGGCTAGCCAGAAGAGGCAGCCTTTTTCATTGATGTCATGGAAACGGTGATCGCAGCCAACCCTCAGGCGCGAATGCGCTTTTACGGTTGGGACCCCGAGCATCCGGCGAATATCAAGCTGGGTCAAGCCATCAGCGACCGAGAAATCCCCTTTGAAACCCGCCCCTATATGGGCCATGCTGACTTTCGCACCTCCCTTGAGGAGCTAGCCGTTGGGGTGCAGATCATTCACCCCGATGTTCCATTCTCCCAAGGCAAATCGTTTGGGAAAATTCTCAACTATCTTGATGCGGCCGTACCAGTTATTGCGACCGACGCGGTGGATCATCCTCGCCTATTCGATCATGGCAAAGACGGTCTGGTCCTCCCCCATGATGTAGAGCAATGGGCCACAGCCATTCTGGACCTCTTAAATGATCCTGATCGGCGCCAAGCCATCGCCGATGCAGGCAAGGAAAAGATGAGGGCGAAACTCAGCCTGGACGAGATCGCCCGCCAAATGGGCGAGCACTGCGAAAGCGTGATATCAAGAAACTGACGAATCAGCTTTTGTCACCCCCGCCCTCTCGAGGTGTGGTTCGAGCTTACCCGTCAGTGCCAGGAAGAACATCTTAAAATCTCCCATCAACGACCAAAGGGGATAGGTGAACGTTGCAGGCTTATTCCGCTCAACGAACGCGTGGCTCATCCATGCAAAGAAGTACCCCGCCACCGGCATCGCCAACAACCATAGCGGCGACAAGGTCAACAGCGCCCAAAGGAAGACCACAATCACCAACGCGGTGCCCACATAGTGAAACCGCCGCGTCTGGGGCTTGGCATGCTCCCGCAGATAATAGGGGAAGAAGTCGGAGAAAGTCTGATATTCGCGCATAATCAAAATTTATCGCTGCTTCTCGCGCCAAGCAAGTCGGCGATACGATATCACCGCATTGACGCACCAAATCTCACCGCTAATTTGCCTGTAGCAAATATAAGAGATCCAAATGAAATTCACCGGGACTGAGCGCTATGTCGCCACCGATGATCTGAAAGTGGCGGTGAACGCCGCGATTACCCTTGAGCGCCCTCTCCTCATCAAAGGGGAACCTGGCACCGGGAAAACCGTGCTGGCGCAAGAGGTGGCAGAGGCCCTCGGCATGCCGCTGATCGAGTGGCACATTAAATCCACCACCAAAGCGCAGCAGGGGCTTTACGAGTATGACGCCGTTGCCCGCCTGCGGGACAGCCAGCTAGGTGAGGCCAAAGCGACCGAGGTCGCCAACTATATCAAGCGGGGCAAGCTGTGGGAGGCGTTCACCTCCCCCACCCGGCCTGTCCTCCTCATCGATGAAATCGACAAGGCGGACATCGAGTTTCCCAATGACTTGCTGCAGGAACTCGATCGGATGGAGTTTCATGTCTATGAGACTGGCGAAACGGTAAAGGCCGAGCAGCGCCCGGTCATCATTATTAGTTCGAATAATGAAAAAGAACTGCCCGACGCTTTCCTACGCCGTTGCTTTTTCCACTATATCCGCTTCCCCGATGCGGACACGATGAACGCCATCGTCGATGTGCATTTTCCAGAGATCAAACAACGGCTGGTGCGCCAGGCCCTCAATACGTTCTACCAGCTGCGGGATACGCCGGGGCTGAAGAAAAAGCCGTCCACATCGGAACTTCTCGACTGGCTGAAGCTCTTAATGGTGGAGGATGTGGACCTCGACACACTGCGGGAGAAAGATCCCCGCAAGGCCATCCCGCCGCTCCACGGCGCGCTCCTCAAAAATGAGCAAGACGTACACCTTTTCGAGCGGCTCGCCTTTATGGCTCGGCGAGATACGTAATCGGCTCTGCACCTGTCCTGTCAGCGGCCAGTCCTTTGATTTCGACGGCATTTCGGCATGGTTAACGAGGCGTAAATTTTACTGGACGCCTCGCCGTGCCTGCGTCACTATTAATAGGGGTTAACACAGTCACGTGGGGATAGTTGATGTTGGGCCGTTTTTTAGCGCTGGTTCTAGGGATCGCAGGGGTCGTCGCAGGCTCCCAGGCACCGAATTTCACCGCGCATTTCATGCAAAATCTCGAAGGTCGTGTGGATGAGCTGGGCCGCCTTGCCCAGGATATCACTTCAGATCGGGAGCGGTTGGGCTATACCCGCAAAATGGCGAAGGCTGCGTGCGAGGCAGCTGAGGCCGAAATGGTGCGGGAAGATTGCAATCGCGCCGAGGAAACTCTCGATCGGTTTGATGCGCTGATGGCCCTTCAGACCAAACTGAAAGACGCCAGCGGTTGGGAACGTCCCATCCTTCTGGCCCAAACCGCGATGAGCGATACGCGCGTGCGCGGGTTCGCTGAAAACGCGATGAAGGAATTCCAACCCGCCGTCCCAACCACCGCTGAGGGCGCTGGCTATGCCGCGGGTACTGGCGGAGGCCTCTGGGCCATTGGGCGACTCCTGTTCGGCCTTCTTGGCGCCCCGTTCCGTCGTCGGGATTATTAAGGCCAAGACTTCCCTCGGGAACCGCAACAAGACTGGCAGCAGTTAGGGGTGCCTAGGGCACACCTCGAGCCGCTGTGTTGACCAATAGGTGAGCAGCGCTGCGACGAACTGCTCGCCCCAGGCAAGCGGCAATGCGGCGACAATAAACGACGGCGGCGCAAGGCCCATGTTCACAACCCCCAGCCAAAGAAGTCCAAAGACGGTTATCGTAAAGGCAAGGGAGGCCTTTGCCGGTTCAGTTAGGCCAATTCGAAACTTTACGAACCACAGCCAATAAAAGCCCGTTGCTGCAAACACGAGGATTGTGTCCCAGATCATCCATGAGGCGAAAATTTCGGGTGTAATAGCGCCGATGCCTGCATCGTGTGGAAACGTGCTCCTCAGCTTCGGCAAGATGACGAGGAAGTAGCGTAGAACCTCCGAGACATTGATCCAGACGAAGTTGAGCCCAAGAGCAAGCCAAAATGATCGCGTCGCGGCATCAAGCTTATATTCTAACACTGCTCTATCCTACCGGAAACAAGACTCATCATTATACGCACAAAATTGCGCAGCGGCTTTCCCTCCTTGACAGTTCTAGACACAGACCAAAGTCCTTGAGCGGAAACAACTAGATAGTCAGCCAAGTCATCGCGATCCTTAGCCCGCAATCGCCCCGATGCTGCGTTTGCAAGGGCTGTGGAAAAACCTCGGCGCAGGCGATCATTATGCTTCGTAACCAGCCTTGCCACTTCTCGGTTGTGAGGTGCACGCTCTATAGCGGCGTTGCCAATCAAGCATCCCGGACCAGGCAGCCCCTTTTCTTCGGCCAGTTTAATCTGATGCATGAAGTAGGTTTCGATACTGTCCAGGTCTTTATTATCTTCAACCACCGAAAAAGCAGGCGAAACGATAATCCTGTCATAAACCTCAAAAACAGACAGATAGAGAGCGTCCTTCCCTCCGATCTCGGCATAAAGCGCGTGCCGACTGATGCCGGTGAGTTTAACGAGCTCATCTACCGACAGACCGTGAAAACCGCATTCCCAGAAGTGAGGGAGGGTCTCAGTGGCAATCGACTCACGCGAATAGGTCTTCGCTCTTGGCATAACGCAATCGTAGCAGAACAATTATTCTGCTACAAGGCAGATTTCACTATCGACCTGCTTTGTGGTGAGTCAGAGGAGCACTGTGGGCATGCAAGGCGTGTCAGATGGTTGCGACGGGCACCACCTTGGGATGATGATGCATCTCATCAAAAGTCAAAGTGCCAGTGGAAAAGGCGCCATTTGGAATTTGGCACGCTTAGGCGTGCCCAGCACCCATCGCTTTAAGACCCAACTTTTCAAACAACGCACGGTCTTTTTCGACTGCTGGATTGCCGGCCGTGAGAAGCGTTTCGCCATAGAAGATAGAATTCGCTCCGGCGGCAAAGCATAAGGCCTGGGTTTCGTCAGACATTGTCTCACGCCCCGCGGCAATGCGCACCATGCTGGTGGGCATGGTCATCCGGGCCACTGCAATGGTACGGATGAATTCAAGATTATCCACCTTCGGTGCTTTTTCGAGTGGCGTTCCCTCAATCGGGATCAGCGCATTGATGGGGACGGAGCCTGGGTGCGCCGGCATGGTGGCAAGGGCATGGATCATCCCCACACGATCTTCACGGGACTCGCCCATGCCAAGAATGCCGCCGGAACAAACCTTCATCCCACTATCACGCACATGGGCAAGGGTATCGAGGCGATCCTCAAACGTCCTTGTGGTAATGATCTCAGAATAATATTCAGGGGAGGTATCAATATTATGGTTGTAATAGTCGAGCCCCGCGTCCGACAATTTGTCCGCCTGCTCCGGCGTTAACATGCCCAGGGTCATGCAGGTCTCAAGCCCCATATCGCGGACGCTCGACACCATTTCGCAAATGGCGTCGACGTCGCGATCCTTTAACTCCCGCCAAGCGGCGCCCATACAAAACCGCTGAGCCCCACCCGCCTTGGCAGCCTCTGCGGCTTGCTTCACCTCCTCAACAGGCATCAGCTTTGACGCCTTGAGCCCCGTGTCAAAATGAGCGGATTGATTGCAATAGCCGCAATCCTCGGCACAGCCACCGGTCTTGATGGATAAAAGCTGGCTGATCTGCACCTCGGCGGGATCGAAATGTTCGCGATGCGCTGTTTGGGCCTGAAAGAGGAGTTCGGTGAATGGCAGATCGTAGAGGCCTGCTATTTCTTCGCGTGTCCAGTCGGTGCGTATTGCACTTGTCTCCGCGTCGAACATGCAACCTCCTTGAGCCATTTGGCTTACTATGAAACTATCGTGACCGAATTAGACGTTGAAACCACGTGTAACATGTCCAGAAACAGTGCAACCCGAGAATTCATAACGATCTTGTTGGTTGTGACGTTGGTATCATGCGGTCCTTTGGCTGACTCCTTTGCGCTATGCGGGAGTGAACTTCGAAAAGAGGTGCTCTCTCCCCAGGGCGACGTCAAAGTGCAATATTGGACCCGCGACTGCGGGGCGACGACCGGATACACGACAGTGATGTTGTTCCGGTACGCCAACGACGACCGCGGCTACGTACATAACTCGAAGAACTTCATCTTAGCCCACGGTGGGATAAGCAACAGCGTCAAAGTGGCGTGGGAGGGCGGGCTCCTCCGTCTCAATACGAACGGCGCGAAGACATTTAATAGTGTCGATAAGATCGAGCTCGGCTTTTTCAGACGCGAAACCTTCGAAATAGAATATGAGTGAGAGTATCCTTAAGGCTTAGCCAAAAAATCCACATGATCCCAGCAGAGTAAAGTGATTTTATCAACGCGCCCGTTGCCCACCTGACAAGCAGATATTGCCCCAAAACAATATCGAGCAACAAAGAAGAGGCCTCCCGGCCTCTTTTTTTAAAGCACACTATAATCAGTAGATGCCTTAATAAAGCGATATTACTCAGCTGCAATCGCCTCTGGGCCCGGCGGGGTCCAGCGGAGGACCGGCTTCCGCGCGGCACCCGTTTCATCGAGGCGGCGGCGCGGCGCGTAGATCGGTGCGGCTTTGAACTTCTCAGTCTGCCCCGCTTTGGCTTCCTTCGCCAACGCTAGGAGAGCGTCACAGAACTGATCAAGGCCCTGCTTGGACTCCGTCTCTGTCGGTTCAATAAGCATCGCGCCGGATACCACCAATGGGAAATACATCGTCATGGGGTGGAAGCCCTCATCGATCATCGCCTTCGCGAAATCGAGGGTGCCGACGCCTGTATCCTTTAAGAAGCGATCATCAAGCAATGCTTCATGCATGCAGGTGCCAGGGAACGCCGGCGTCATTTCCGCCGACAGGCGTTTCAGCACGTAATTGGCGTTCAGCACGGCATCTTCCGCCGCCTGACGCAAGCCATCGGCACCATGGCTTAACATATAGGTCAGGGCCCGGACGAACATGCCCATCTGGCCGTGGAAGGCGACCATACGACCAAAAGCATCTTTAGCGTCGCCGTCGACATCTTCGACCAATTCAAAGCCATTCTCACCATGCTGAACAAAAGGCACCGGCGCGAAGGGAGCCAGAGCATCGGACAGCACCGTTGGTCCCGAACCCGGGCCGCCGCCGCCATGGGGGGTTGAGAACGTCTTATGCAGATTAATATGCATGGCATCGACGCCGAGATCGCCAGGCCGCGCCTTGCCCATAATCGCGTTAAAGTTCGCGCCATCGCAATAGAAATAGCCGCCCACCTCATGCACGGCATCGGCAAGCGCGCGAATGTCCCGTTCAAACAGGCCGCACGTATTGGGATTAGTGACCATAATAGCCGCCACATCAGGCCCAAGCTTGGCGCGGAAGGCTTCTAAGTCTACCCGGCCCGTTTCGTCCGCAGGGATATCATCGACGGTGAAGCCGCATTGCGCTGCTGTGGCGGGGTTTGTGCCGTGGGCGGATTCAGGGGCCAACACACGGGTTCGCGTCGCCGCCTCGCCCTTCGCCACGATGGCCGCCTTGATGGCCATCATGCCGCACAGCTCCCCATGGGCACCCGCCTTCGGGGACATGGCCACCGCCGGCATCGCGGTCAGCTCCTTCAACCAACCAGCCAGACGGTCAATGAGCTCTAAAGCCCCCTGCACCGTGCTGGCCGGTTGGAGGGGGTGAATGTCCGAAAAGCCCGGTAGCCGCGCCATTTTTTCATTGAGACGCGGATTATGCTTCATGGTGCAGGACCCAAGCGGGAAGATCCCCATATCAATGGCATAGTTCTTCTGGCTAAGGCGCACGAAATGACGCATCGCTTCGGGTTCGGACAATCCGGGCAAATCCGGGGCATGCCCCGCCGCGAGGCCACCAAGCCGCGGCATGAGGCCTTTGGCTTCTTCGAAATCGACGCCTGTACCCTGTGGATTGCCCTGCTCAAAGATGAGTGGCTCTTCAAGCTGCAGCGCCCGGTGCCCCGTATGGGTGGGTGTTTCTGCAGCGGTTGTGGTTTCAGGTTGGCTTTTTTGAGATCGGGTGGGACGGCCGACAGAATTCATCGCCATTAGGAAAGCTCCTCTTTGAGGGCGCCCGCAAGGGCCGCAATATCATCATCGCTGGTGACTTCCGTCGCCGCAATGATCAGCACATTGTCTTTGTCCGCATCATCGGGCCATAGACGACCACCAGGCACGCCAGCGATGATGCCTTTCGCCGCCAGAGCTTCGACCACCGCTTCGGCATTCTTCGGCAGGCGGACAGAAAATTCATTAAAGAAGGCGGTGTTCAGCACCTCCACCCCATCAATTGCCCCGAGGGCATCGGCGGTTTTGCACGCGGCCTCATGGTTGAGCACCGCCATTTGATGCAAGCCTTGCCCGCCGAGAAGGCTCATATGCACCGTGAACGCCAAGGCACAAAGGCCAGAGTTGGTACAAATGTTCGATGTCGCCTTATCACGGCGGATATGCTGCTCCCGCGTGGAGAGGGTCAGCACATAGCCCCGCTGGCCATCCGCATCCACCGTTTCCCCGCAAAGACGTCCTGGCATATGGCGGACATGCTTTTGCCGCGCGGCAAAGAGGCCAAGATAGGGCCCGCCATAGTTAAGGGCGTTGCCGATAGACTGCCCCTCCGCCACCACAATGTCCGCCCCCTGCTCACCGGGGGATTTCAGCAGACCAAAGCTCACCGCCTCGGTCACCACTGCCACAAGCAATGCGCCATGGGCGTGGGCCTTTTCAGCAAGCGCCGAGAGATCCCGCACATGACCGAAAACATCCGGTGACTGAACAATAATGCAAGAGGTGTCGTCATCGATAAGGTCGACAATCCCCCCCTGCCCCTCCGGGCTGGCAGGCGCCGCGACCACGTCGTCATCGATCAGCTCGGAGTTGGTGCGGATCACCGCTTCATAGTGAGGATGCAAGCCCCCTGAGCAGATCACCTTCTTCCGCTTGGTGATCCGCCGCGCCATCAGGGCCGCCTCCGCCGCCGCGGTAGAGCCGTCATACATGGAGGCGTTGGCGATCTCCATACCCATCAGGGTCGCCACCTGCGTCTGGAACTCAAACAGATATTGCAGCGTGCCTTGGGCAATTTCCGGCTGGTACGGCGTATAGGCCGTCAAGAACTCTGACCGCTGAATGATATGATCCACCGTGGCCGGCACATGATGCTTATACGCGCCACAACCAGCGAAGAAGGGGCCCTGCCCCGCCGCATGGTTCTTCGCTGCCAGGTTGCCCATGAAGCGCTCCACCTGCAACTCACCCTGATGGTCTGGCAGGTCGAGCGCGGGGTTCAATGCATCAGTGGGCACATCGGTGAACAACTGGTCGATACCGTCAACACCGACAACGCCCATCATTTGAGCGCGATCCTCGGTGGATAAGGGGAGATATCTCATAAAGCGACTATCCTCAGTACAAAATTCTTATTCGGCCTCAGCACGTTTAACTGTCGGCAACATGGGCCTGGTAGGCAGCCTCATCCATAAGGGCGTCTAATTGGCTGGGGTCGGAAGGTTTGATTTTCACAAACCACGCAGCGCCCGCCGGGTCCTCATTCACCTTCTCGGGGCTGTCGACAATATCGCCATTGATCTCAACGATCTCACCAGAGATCGGGGCGTAGACATCGGACGCCGCCTTCACGCTTTCAACGACGGCCATATCGGCGTCTGCCTCAAAGCTTTTGCCCACATCGGGAAGCTCGACAAAAACGACGTCCCCCAATTGTTCAGCCGCATGGGGGGTAATGCCAATGGTAGCAACATCCCCTTCGAGTTTCACCCATTCATGGTCTTTTGTGAATTTGATTGTCATAACCTGGTTCCCTGGTTTGGCCCTTAATCGACCCTAAACTGACTTTTTTCCGCGGTAGTAGCGTTGCTCAACGAAGGGTAAATCCGCCACCTCCGCCTCTTGGGGTTTGCCCCGCACGATAAGGTGCACTTTTGTGCCGGTATCAGCAAAAGCGCTCTTCACATACCCCATAGCCACGGGACCTTCGTAGGAGGGGCCGAACCCGCCTGAGGTGACAGTGCCAATCACCTCGCCATCTGGGGATTGGATCTCCACGCCCTCCCGCGCGGGGGCCCGGCCAAGAGGTTTGATCCCCACTCGCCTCTTTGCAACACCGTCGCGCAATTGCTGCTGGATGCGCGCGGCCCCTGGGAAGCCGCCCTCCTCCCGCCGGCGCTTGCCCATGGCAAAGACAAGGCTTGCCTCAACGGGGGTCTCTGCGGGGGTCATATCATGACCGTAAAGACACAAGCCCGCCTCCAGGCGCAGGCTATCTCGTGCACCAAGACCGATGGGCTCAACATCGGCATGGGCCAAGAGCTTTTCGGCCAACGCCTCAGCCTTACCCGCAGGGACGGATAGTTCGTACCCATCTTCACCGGTATAGCCGCAGCGGGAGATCATGATGGCTTCCCCCTCATAGTCCGCATGCATCAACGACATGAAAGGGATCTCGCCCGCCCCGGGGAACAGGCTGTCGATAATGGTGTGGGCCGTTGGCCCCTGCAACGCGAGAAGGCAGCGATCCTCCAGCACCTCTAACGTCGCGCGACCCGCCAATTTCTCATTGATCAGCGCAAAATCTTGGTCCTTCACCGCCGCATTTACCACGAGGAACAGACGCCCCGCATCCTCGTCAGTCGGTAAGCGCGTGACCATCAGGTCGTCAAGAATGCCGCCATTCTCATCCAATAAAACCGTGTACCGAATACGAGCCTTGCCGAGTTTTTGAATCTCGCCAGGCACCAATTCTTCGATCAGGGCCGCAATTGCCTTGTGCGCATCGTCGCTGCCAACGCCATCGGACAAGGACAAATAGGCCTGCCCCATATGGCTAACGTCAAAGAGGCCTGCCTTGGTACGCACCTGAAGATGCTCTCCCTTCACCCCCATAGGGAACTGCACCGGCATCGAATAGCCCGCAAAGGGCACCATCTTTCCGCCAAGGCGTTGATGTAGACCGTCGAGCGGCAAAATCTGTAATTCAGTCATTCTTCAGGTTCCAAAGTCCAGCAAGGGTGCGCCCATCAATGGGCGCGGATACCCCGGCTGTCGTGGGAACCTGAGAGATTCGGCGGACCCTTTGTTCCCACTTTGGAGAAAAAGGCGCTTGCTCCTTCGGTAGGGTCTATGACCCTTTTCCAGCCTTTGGTCTTATTCTTCGCGGTCCGTTTGCCTGAGCGTTTCCGGGGTGGTTGCGCCTTCGGCCCTGGTTCAGTCTCGAGGGAACCAGCGTCTCCCGCGAAGAATGGTCACGACTCACATCATGATGAGCGCAACTTAGGGCGTTGTGCTTGCCAGTCAATCGGGCGCAGCCTAATCGGTGATAATGACCCAACCTTACGAAACCGTCCTAGCCTCATTATTGGAAAAAGCACGCGCCGCTGGTGCGGAAAATGCAGATGCGCTCATCTATCGCAGCGTTAGTCACAGCGTGTCCGTCCGCCTTGGCGATGTTGAGGATATTGAACGATCGGAGGCCCGGGATCTCGGCCTACGCGTTCTCGTGGGGCAGCGTCAGGCCTCTGTCTCCACAACAGATTTTTCACCCGCCGCGTTGCAGGACCTGGCCGAGCGCGCCGTGGCCATGGCGAAGCTGGCGCCAGAGGATCCCTATTGCGGATTGGCGGATAAGGGGCAGCTCACCAGCGCGCCCTTCCCGGATCTCGATCTCTTCGATGGTGAGGAGCCAAGTACCGAAGATCTCCGCACCCGCGCCCTCGACTGCGAGGCAGCCGCCAGGGCCGTCGATGGCGTCACCAACTCTAGCGGCGCTGGGGCTTCCTTCGGCGAAGGCGAATCCTGGTTTGCGACCTCCCACGGCTTTTTCGGGCACTCAAGCGGCGGCAGTCATTCCACCTCCGTCTCCGTCCTGGCGGGCGAAGGCACCGGCATGGAACGAGATTATGACTATGACAGCGCGACCCATTTGAGCGACCTACGCACCCCCGAGGATATTGGCCGGGGCGCGGGAGACCGAACGGTTCGGCGCCTAAACCCACGTAAACTCGACAGTTGTACCGCTCCCGTCCTATTTGAGCAGCGCCTCGCCCGCTCTCTTCTCTCTCCCCTTGCCGGCGCAATAAATGGGGGCGCGATCGCCCGGGGCACCAG
>ERZ1740067.1828-NODE-1828-length-13921-cov-7.584812_pt1 | contig 13921 bp, 14 predicted proteins | sample MGYA00581736_ERZ1740067 | MGnify/ENA primary metagenome ERZ1740067 (study PRJEB43018, sample SAMN04849236) | marine metagenome | isolation source: floating plastic debris | place: Pacific Ocean | collected 2008-08-27 | study: EMG produced TPA metagenomics... | reverse complement strand
AGGGTGCGATCACATTCCGAAGGTTCAGCTACATGATCTGGATGCGAATGATAAATCCCAATAATATTGAGTTCTTTCTCACGAGCTTCTCGCTGCACTCTCAACATATCTTTGGGGGCGATCCAGTAACGCCGGTTTTTAGAGGTCCCCGACGTATCAAAGTGCGCTGAAGTAGCGTCATGTTTTTCGGTATCAACTTCCACACCTCTGGAAGCTGTCAAAATATCAGGCTTCCATTCATTGTTAAGAGGCACTAGTTCTAGTAATTGCTTTGAGCGGGCTACCGTTTCAGTTTGGGGCGTTAAATTGCCAAGCATCAACCCGCAGCACTCTTCGGGATAAACCCGCTCAGCGTGAGCAGCCAATTCATTCATATGCTGCTGAGTGAGTTCTAAAACCACAGTCGTCCCGGTTGGCAAAGGCTAGCAGAATTTAATTTTAAGACAACAGGTCACGCGTTAATTATATAAATATGTGGCGAGTGTCAATTATGATAGGTGACTCGAATCAGGAGAACTGTCGCTAAGCTTGATTTGATGTGTCTAGGCATTTCGTCATGAAAACGCTGTTTGGATCGTCTTTATAATCAGCAAAGGGGGACCTGTACGTAAAGCCGTGCTTTTCATAGAAGTTACGAGCAGGTTGAAACGCGGGGAAGGACCCTGTCTCTAGATGGAGGTACGTGTACTCTCGCTGTTGTGCTACCGAAATAATATGACGGAGGATGCTAGAAGCAACGCCCTTACGTTTGTGTGCTGCAACGGTGCGCATAGACTTTATTTCGCCAGTGGTCGCATTTAGTTCTTTGAGTGCGCCGCACCCGAGGAGGTCGCCGTCATTCCACATAGACCAAAAAGTGATATTGGGTGATCGCAAGCTGGCTATATCTAATACGTGAGCGCTGCCAGGCGGCGTAATCGCATGCATATCTCTGAAATGTTCTTGCAGTAGTGCTGTAACGGCTTCTCCAGTGAGATCGTCTTCGGTGATAAACAATTAACTTTCTCCTACTAAAGTCAATCCGTTAGGACGAAGTTATCGATGGTTTACCTGTGCCAGTCTTTGCTAAGGGGTTTGCAATGCCTGCTAGCGATCTTTAGTTGTTAAGCAGCTGATCAACAACTTTATCCATCTCGACTGATCGGGAGGCTTTAAAGAGAATGCGATCGCCCTCAGCCATCGTCCCTTCTAGATACTTTGCTAACGCCTCGTGACTCTCAAACTGTTGACTGGGCACAACGCCTGCGCCTGCCACCATCGCTTTGGCCTCAGCCGTATCTGCCAATGTCAGCAGCTGATCGATCCCCTTTTGCGCAATCGCCTCTCCAACCTGCCGGTGTAGCTCAACAGACTGCTCCCCTAGCTCTTTCATGGTGCCTAGCACGGCAATCCTCCGTTTTCCTGGCTCATCGGCCAGGAGCTGAATGGCCGCTACCATGGCTTCAGCTCCAGCATTGTAGGTTTCGTCTAGAAAAACGATATCGTTAGGCAGCTCGTGAAACTTGGAGCGGCCTGCGGGCATAGAGACAGTGAAGCCGCTAGCTAGTTTTTTCCAGTCAAGACCTAAGGATTGGAGGGTGGCGATCGCACCTAGCAAATTCAGCGCATTATGTCTCCCTGGCAGTGGCAAAGGAATCTCGACATCATCGACGACGACAGTGTCTCCTTTCACTTCACCACAAACATCGCCGCCAGTCAGCCCGTAGGTAATTTGCCTCCCAGTCCAAAACTTCGCTGCTGTCGAAATGAGTAGGTCATTGTCATAGTTCAGTACAGCGGTGCTATGGGTGGGCATTTCTCTAAGCAGCTCGCACTTTGCTTGTGCGATCGCCTCCCGCGATCCCAATCGGCCAATGTGAGCTGTTCCAACATTTGTAATCAACCCCACCGTTGGTTGCGCAATTTGTGAAAGCAGCGCAATTTCCTCAAGCCCTCGCATCCCCATTTCAACCACGGCATAGTCATGTTCTTGGGTAATGCCTAGGAGCGTTTTCGGTACGCCGATCTCATTGTTGTAATTAGCCTGCGTTTTGAGCACGGAGCCAAAGGTCGATAGGGCCGCAGCAATGAGTTCTTTGGTCGTGGTTTTGCAAACAGATCCGGTAATCGCGATGACAGGAAGCGCACATTGATGCCGCCACCATTGCCCGAGGGTTTGGTAGGCCGCTAGCGTGTCGTCAACTTCTAGTCGGGGAAAGGAGGCGTTTTCGGGTATGACGTTTTTCCGGACGATGGCTGCGATTGCACCTTTTGCGATCGCACTCTCCGCAAAATTATGACCATCAAACGTTTCTCCTGTTAGGGCTACAAACAAATTTCCGGGTTCTATAGCCCTCGTATCTGTTGTGATACCACTGACGAGAGCATCTTTGTTCAACCCCTGACAAAATTGAGAATCAGCAGCAAGCACTCGTGCCAAAGTACTCAAAGAAGCACCAAAAATACCTGCTCTGCCAGCCATAGTGTCTACCCAAGAAGTCTGCTAAATCATACCAAGCACAAACCGCGTACTAAACAGCAAACATTCATACTTGATATGTTTATGGGCCAGCCGGGCAACATTAACTTGTAACGAAATCATGGAAACTTGATATCAACGATAAAAGTTGAGGGTTCTCGGCCCGATGCAGGTATCGCTTGAAGCTTTCACAACTCAGTGACCGTCATGCTCTCGGCCACAGCTATCGCCAGCTGTATTGTAATACAATTTGCTCGCTTTCTAAGGATTCCGTTACGCAAAACGCTGACGACCCATTGCATTTCGCTGCGCGCGCTCAGGGTCGTCACGACGAGATAGCCTTCGTTCTTAACAGTTCCGCTTTATACATACGCTGAAATTATGACCTCGAACAGTCGTCCCGTCACTCAACATATTTCTTTCGGCACAGCCGCTCGCTCGTCTAGTCGGGTAAGTGAGTCCTATAGCGACAGCCTAATGGATGATCTATTTGGCGATGTAGATCGTATATTGGACGGCGACCTCAGCACCTGTATGACGTTCGTTAATAAGCAGAAGAAGCCTGTCCAACAAGGCCCTAGAACCGTTCAACTGCCCTCTAACTTTGCACCGAAAAGCGCTGCTGACATTTATCAAGCAGCGATAGCCGCTAGTGCAACGAGCCAGTCGAACCGTGCAGATGTCCGTCAGGTTGTTAGTCCTTCGATTTATCATCAGCCATCTGGTCAGCACGCTTCTGCCAAAGCAACTAGTGGGGCTACTGGCTATCGTAACGGTGGCCGCCCTGTCACTTCTTTCCGTGCTAGCGCTGCCCAATCCGGTAATTTTCGCAGCACGGTTATTCAAACGCCCAATGGGTTCGGCACAACCACAGTTGATGTGCAGCCTTCCTCTGTTCAAGCGGCCAACGGAAATGAGCTGTATTCACAACCACTGAGCGGCAACGGTTTCCAAAACGCTTCCCCCCGACCGACTCAAACAGTTTTTGAACCGGTGTCATCTGCGCAGCCGGTGTCTTTACCCTTCTTCCTGATGGGTGCGGCTGGGATTTCGGTGGCCAGCACAGTAGGACTTTGGGCATTAGGTAACGCTGCTCCCAACAGTGGATGGGCACTTTCCTTCAACACTGAAGCGACTGCTGCAGAACTGCCAGCAAATTCTGAAGAAGATTTCCTGGTTTACCTACAGAAATCGCTAGATACCATTAGCGCAACGCACGCACAGACCGCCCAAACAGTCGCAGTTGTGCCTGTTGCCGCCCCTGCCGCAGTCTTACCAACAGTCGTTCCTAATGTAAATGCCTCACCAGCCGTAGGTGCACTGCCCAATTTGCCTAACGCTCAGACTCAGCAAAATGTGATTGAGCGGGTATTTGTTCCGGTTTATGAACAGAATCAACGAGGTACTCATGTTGCGGTATCACCTGCCAATCCAGCAGTCCCCAACGTAGCAACCCCCGGTGCAGCATCTAGACCCACTGTTCCCGTCCCAGCACCAGTGGCTGCTGCTGCCGCGCTGCCACCAGGCGCTCCTGCCGCAGCGACCTCTTCTGTTCCTATCGTGCCTGCTGATAATTCAGCCCTGCCTGCTCTGCCAAGCCCTGCGCCAGCGATCAATACAGCTGTCGCTCCAATCAATTCAGCTGTGACTGCCCTGACAGACGTCACACCGGCCTCTGAGCAAGTGCTTGTAGGGGTGCTGAATTTGGGTAGTCGCTCCGCGGCTTTGTTTGATGTGGATGGTAGCTCACAGAGGGCCTATGTTGGTGATCGCATCGGCACCTCCGATTGGACCTTGGTCAGCGTAAACGGTCAAGATGTTGTCATCCGCCGCGACGGCGAAGTGCGATCGGTCTATATTGGTCAAAGGTTCTAATTAATGCGGGGGATTCTCTTCAGGTCGTTGGCCTATAAGTTAGCTGACCTGTAAGTTAGCTGACTCGCATGCGTTGGAAAGACCTCGACTCAGACCTCGGAGGATGCCATGAGCTTATTTGATGATCTCAGCCGCTTTTTAGAAACGCGGCTGGATGAGTTTTTGCGGGCAAATCCTCATCTAGAACTCAGAGCCCTTGAAGATCAGCTGCGAGGCCAAGAAGAAGATGCTTTGAGATTGCTGGGCGATCTCAAGCGACGTGAGCGGCAGCTAGAAAACAGCATTCTTGAAACTGCCAAAGACATTCAGCAGTGGCACGGTCGCATTGAAAAAGCAAAGGCTGCGAATCGCCAGGATCTTGTAGGACCGGCGCAAGAAAGAGAGGCTGCACTGCTGCGGCAAGGCAATCATCTGTGGGGGCAGATGAAGAGCCTAAAGGAAAGAATTCAGCAAACGACGGAGCTGCGATCGCGCGTTAGGCAGAAACGAGAAGAAGTCAAAACCAAGATTGCCCAAGCGGCTGCCAAACCAAAACCAGATACAGACTGGGGTACCTCTGGTTGGAATCAAACTACCTACAGCACCACCCAAGCCTACGATCCCCTAGACGAAAGCTTTCGTCGCTGGGAAGCGGAGCAAGAACTCAACGAACTCAAAAAGAAAATGGGAAAGTGAAGAACAGTCAAAAGTATGGGCGATGAACAATGAAGTGAAATCGCTTACACACTCATTCTTCATCGCCCATACTCATCGCCTAGGCGTTGTCTTGGTTTCTACTGCCAGTCTCCAGACACAACATCGACGCTGCTACCAGATTCATTGACTACCGCCAAAGGGAGCGTTTCAAGTTCGTCGATACGATCAAACTGAACGACTTGCATCCCTGTGGGAGCAGGTTCAACCGTCATCACGTAGCGATCTCCATCCCAAGTGAGGTCAGTAATCTCTCTATTTAGCAGCCAAGCTTCGGCCATCTCACCCGTATTGATGGCAACGGTTGCTTCTGGCTCGTAACAGCTCCACAGCTCATCGACTACGGTCCATACGCCAGAGAGCGTCACTGGTTCTAGACGAGCACTCAGTCCGTAGGTCGTGAAGCTGACCACATCGTGATTCCAAAACTGCTCAGATGCTCGTTTGAGAGGCCCTTCTTCCGATAATGCCGCGCCATAGCGGGCATCATTTCCCAATTGTTTTGCCTGTTCGGCATCGCTCGGTCTTTGCCAATCGGCTGCTGCGCAAACCTCAAAATCAACTGTGGCATCGGTTTCTGCCGAAATCTTTGTTTGCGCAACGGCAGCTTGAGCAATCGGCTGCTGAGAAGTCTCACCATCGCTAACGAGCAAACTGCTGTTGACTTGAGTACTAGGGCAACCTGTCATCACGTAGGCACCCAACACTGCTAATCCCAACTGCTTTAATCGCTTGATCCCTAGTTTTCTCTTCGCATTTTTCATATCTCCTTCCTCACTTTCCTCTATTAAATTGTTGAGTTTAAATTTGAGTTATCTGTGCTGAATCAAAGTACTGATGGCGCGTATCCAATGTTTGGAATACGCACATATCCAGCTGCTTAGCTAAAGGTTGCGCACTAGAACACTTTCGGGAGAAACCTGTTCATGCTGCTTCAGCTTAGTTATTCCATTAAAAATAAATCGTTGGCTAAGCTTGGTGTCTCATTCGTGAGAACTACAGCTCGCTTTAGATATATTCCGCTAGCCCACTTTTAGAAATGAAGTGTAGAGATAGGAAACGTTTCCTTCGATATTTCCTTCCCTTTACATTGCCTGTCACTACTTCGTTAAAACTTTACAGAAATGAGTGTGACAGTTGGGCTAGTAACGGATAGTTGAATATTAAAGCCATAAAAACGCAGCGTGCGAGAAAAGCACTAAAAAATATTTTTATGGCTTAGCGTATAAGCACTACCCAGAAAGGGGTAAGCGCTATCAGTAACGATCAGGAACTCGTTGATTTATATTATCCATGAATTGGCTATTTGTACCCACTGTTAGTAGGCCAATTTACAGAAATTGTAATAACTGGCTTGAATAGATATTGAGATGTATCGGATTGAAGACGATATCCGCAATATTACTCATATTGAAGTGTCTATAGCGTTAAGTAACTTCATACGATCCTGATGTTTTTGTCTGTTTGTAAACAGATAGCATGATCGATCAACTGGTGAGAATAATCCCAACAGCGATGGTTGATGGCGTTGACTGTCGTAAAAAAACATGTTGAGAAATGGATGCTTTTTTGATAGTGGCTCACCGTACCTTTCGAAGACCACACCTTGAGCTGCTCACCTTCACAGGTCAGCAGCTTGCAAAAAGGTTTTCCCCCTTTGTGTAAGTCGAACATCAGTGATTCGATGCTGAGTAATTTTTAGGAGCTTGCGGTTGACTAATCCGCTGACGATTTGCTGGCCTGATCCAGGTGGAACACGGTTGCCTAGTTTTTCCAGCGTCATGGAACCTTTGCAGCTCCTAAGTACCTTGAGCTCGTCGGGAGTGACAGGCAGGCTGGTCGTTTGGAGCTTGAGTAGTACTCTGCCTGGTGGGGTCAGTGCAAAGCGAAATATCTCGGTTTCGTACTCTATGAGGTCTTGTTCTGCTAAAGCTTTGCAGATGCGATCGCGCTTTGTTGCTGTCGTTTTAGCACTTGGACTCAACGCAGAAATGTCGCTTTGGCTATCTTTACAAGCCCCCAGCTTCAGTAAAAACTTGAGCTCAGCTGCTTTTAATTGAGCGGTTGGGGATGTTCTCGTTTCAGTCTTTTGCATGTCAATGCGGTGTTGTTAGACTGCAGAATATTTATAGTACGTTTGAATTATACGATGTTTGTTTTGCCCTGCACTCAAATAGTCTTGAGTTTGTGTGTTTATTCATGGTTTCCTTTGCGAGCTGGCACGGGCGTATTACGCTCCCAAAAGTAGCCATCTGTATAGCCTTGAATAGAGCTATCTTGCTCTGCTATAGCAATCCGTTTCTGCGCTAAACAGCAATAGTGCTTGGCTCTTTCTACTCCCACGTATTGGCGAGTCAGCTTCTTTGCAACAACCGACGTTGTACCCGAACCCAAGAAGGGATCAAATACAACGTCACCAGGGCTCGAGCTGGCTAGGATCATTTTGGCAATGAGCTTCTCTGGCTTTTGTGTGGGATGTTCGGTGTTTTCTGGCATGGACCAGAAGGGTACAGAGATATCGGTCCAGAGATTAGAAGGGTGTGTTGTGCGGAAATTGCCTTTGTTGGTTTCTTTCCAGTCTTTGGGGTTGCCGCCTGCGTCGCGATAGGGGGCTCTGACCCGCCTTTGCACTTTTACCGCATCCACATTAAAGGTGTAGTCGTCTCCCACCGTGCCAAACCAAATATCTTCTGAGGCATTCTTCCAATTTCGTTTGGCCCCACGCCCTTTCTCACGCTCCCAGGTGATTCGATTGCGCACTCGAAAGTATTGAGAGAACACCTGATAAACCGCATTCGATGACTGCCAGTCGCAGCACATATATATAGAGGCGTTTGGTTTGAGTAGTCGAGGCAGCTGCGCAATCCAAGTGTCTAGCCAGTCAATATAAACCTGAGGTGATCTGGCTTTAAACGTGACGCCATTAAAATTCTTTTGACGGTTGTAAGGGGGATCAACAATCAATAGATCAATAAATGCCTCGGGTAACCGTGGCAGCACATCAAAGACATCCTGGTGAATCGTCTGATTCAAAATCTGGCTGATCGAGCATGGAGCTTCTAGCGTCAACAAAGTAGAGCCATACTGCTCAGTTTCTGTTTCGCTTAAAGTGAGTGTTCGATTATTCGGCGCTTTCACCTGTATATCTTCGGGTTCTCTGGGAACGGCTCCACATTCGCTGATATTCTCCCATAGGGGTAACGTTTCACAATGCTAAATGTGGAGTGCTCGACGCAAATGCTTTAAGGACTTAAGTGCGTAACTCTAGAACCTTGACAGAAGTTACTTGTGATAGCTGCCGTTTTGCAGAATAGTTTTTGCGCGATACAGCTGCTCGACCAGCATAAGTCGTGCAACTTCATGGGGAAAAGTCATCGGAGAAAGACTGATCATTGGATGCTTTTTTAGGCGATCGCACACGCCCTCTGGGCCTCCAATGAACATCACTAACGTGCCAAAAGCTTCCTTGCCTAGCCAGTGTGCAAATGCCTTAGAGTCCTTTGCTTTTCCGCACTCAGACATAACAACGAGCCGATCTTGAGTGCTGATCATACTTAGCAGTTTGTCGGCTTCTTTTTCCTTGCCAGCGTCTTTAATTTCAACGATTTCGATTTCAGGCAGGCGCTTTGCGTACAGTGCAATACCCTCACGTAGCCAGGACTTTTTCACCTTCCCGACAGCAATGATCCTAATTTTTGGGAAGCTTTGACCCATCTCGAACCGTATCCAACTTAAAACTCATCCTAGAGCTGAGCATAATCTACAGTTGGTACTTTTATGTTCGGTACTGCTATGTTCGGTACTATGTTGTCGGATTCATCTTGCGCTCTAGAAAAGAAAATGCCTGCGATGCCAAAATAGTCAGCAGCAGGTAGATTAGCGCAACTGTAATGTAAATCTCAAAGCCGCGAAAATTCTTGGCTACAATCAATCGCCCTTGATTGAGCAGCTCCTGATAGCCAATAACAGTGACGAGGCTGGTGTCTTTGAGTAAGATGATAAACTCATTCCCCAAAGGCGGGATCATTCTTCGCAGTGCCTGGGGAAACACAACGTAGCGCATCGTTTGCATAGGACTGAGCCCTAGTGATTCAGAGGCTTCTTTCTGTCCTAATTCGATAGATTGAATGCCTGCGCGCACAATTTCTGCCAGATACGCCGCTGCATTCAAGCTCAATCCTAAGACAGCAGCTACACCTCTTTCCATGCTGAAGCTAATGCCAAACGATTGCACCAATGCTGGAATGCCAAAGTAAATAATCAGAAGTTGGACCAGTAGTGGCGTACCTCTAAAAAAATCAATGTAGATTCTAGAAAGCAGTCGCAAGATCCCAATTTTCGAGAGTCTAGCAATGCCTAAAAGCGTGCCACCAATAGCTCCAAAGAATGTTGCAGCTGCTGTGAGCTGAAGTGTAACGAGCGCTCCCGAGAGTAAAACAGGCAGTGCATCTATGATGACGCCGAGTGACTTATCCAATATGAGAACTCCAAAAAAGAGGGGGCTAAAAAGACACTTCAGATACGTTCTAGTCCTTAGAACGTATCTGATAGAAGCGGATTACTCGGTCGGTGGTTCCGCACCAAACCACTTGCGATACAGCTCTGCGTAGGTTCCGTCTGCTTTAATTTCTGCAAGTGCAGCATTGACCGTCTCTACGTTTTCAGATCCATCTGGCATCGCAATGCCGTAGGACTCCTCTGTTAGCAGTTCTCCGACGACATCGATCCCCGGAATGTTGCCCGTTGCGATCGCATCTAATGTCGCGGGTGCATCGTTAATCACCGCATCCACATTGCCGTTAGAAAGCTCCTGCAACGCCAGGGGTGCATTTTCGAACGTGGTCACTTCCGCGTCAGGTACGCCGTTAGCTGTATCCGCCCCGGTGGTGCCAATCTGCACTGCAATTTTCTTCCCTTCCAAATCGTCGAGCGTTTTGATGTCGGCAGTGTCTTCCTTAACTGCGATCGCTAAGCCCGCATTAAAGTAAGGATCCGAAAAATCAACCGTTTGCTCACGCTCTTCGGTAATAGTCATGCCGCTGATAGCCGCATCAATCGTGCCGCCTTGCAAAGCTGGGATCAAGCTATCAAAAGGAAGATTCTCAAATTCGATAGTCTTGCCAGATTTTTCTCCAATAGCATTAAAGAGATCAATATCGAAGCCAACAAGCTCACCATCGTCTCCGACCGATTCAAACGGAGGAAATCCTGCTTCAGTTCCCACTTTCCATACGTCTTCGCTAGTTCCAGCGCCGCTACCACAAGCAGCTAAGACTCCAGCCGATAACAGTCCTAAAACTGCATTTCTTAAAAAAGCAGAGCGTGTTACTTTCATCGTCAAATTCATTTTCCAAAATTTAATACTTTATTATCCCGCTCTATTGCACGTGAAAAGTTGCAAATGTTACTTAAGCAAACACAGCGTAGAAATGATTCTTCTTTTTGCAGAGCGGTTACTGATGAAAGCGGTGCCTTAGACGTGAAAGTTCTTCCCTTGAGTGGTTCTTTAATTTGTCGGGCTGATGCACACACAGTAAGACGGTCGCGTGGAAACCTTAGTAGGGGATAGAAACATTACTGAGGGTTTTATGCGAACACTTTTGCAGGAGGTGGAATGCTACGCTGCATCTAAGGTTAATTCAAGCCATGGGACCAACACCTCACTATGCCAGAGTTAAACTCTACAGCTACCCCTGCCATCGTTAGTGCAAACCTGCAAAAAAGCTTTGGCGATTTAGAAGTACTCCGCGGCATCGACTGCCAAATTCATCGAGGTGAAGTTGTTTCTATTATTGGCTCCTCTGGCTGTGGAAAGAGCACGCTCTTGCGCTGCTTCAATCGACTAGAAACTATTTCCGATGGTCGCCTCATCGTTAACGATATTGATCTTTCAGAGGCGGAGCTGAGTCGGCGTCGCTTGTTAGAACTTCGGGCTCAGGTAGGCATGGTTTTTCAGCAGTTCAACCTATTTCCCCATTTGTCCGTCCTCGAAAACCTCTGCCTTGCACCGAAAAAAGTGCAAGGTCTCTCAGATGCTGAGAGTCAGGAAATAGCGAAGCTATACCTCGACAAAGTGGGCCTACTCAGTAAAGCGAACACCTTTCCCGACCAGCTATCCGGCGGACAAAAGCAGCGAGTTGCGATCGCTCGTGCCCTCTGCATGAAGCCTGAGATTCTGCTGTTTGATGAGCCCACCAGTGCCCTCGACCCAGAGCTTGTGGGTGAAGTACTCCAAGTTATGCAGCAGCTAGCCCAAGAAGGTATGACGATGGTAGTTGTCACACACGAAATGCAGTTTGCCCGAGAAGTCGCTAGTCGGGTCATTTTCCTCAATAAAGGCAAAGTAGAAGAAGAAGGTGATCCGCGCGAAATCCTCTCCAACCCACAAAGCGAAAGATTGCAGACTTTCTTGAGCCGCATCAGCATGTCTCTGGCTGCTTAGATATGTTTTGACTGTTAGCTTTAGAGCAGCCTGTTCTTGAGCCCAAACCTTTCTTTCCCGAGATGAGGTTTGGGCACATGTCTTCTTAGCTACAAAGCAGCCATCACTACTGCCAATCTATCAATACACCCCAAGTTTGCTAGGGACTCAATCGTTTTGAACGAGTGTTGTGGGTGGGATCCGACTGTCGATAGCAACTTAACGGGTCGTAATAGACCCATTCAAAAATCGGAACAGCTGATAGTCTGAGTGCGATCGCCTCATACTAGATTTGATTAATCAAATTTTGTGTTCCTATGAAATCTGTCCAGTTCCTTTCCTCTGCGATCTTCCTTCGGAAGGGCTTTGCCATCGCGCTTGGGAGTGCTGCCTTCCTCGCTGCAGCACCTGCTGTCGCCTCACCAGAAATTGCAAGCGGCGACGGTATTGTTAACGCAAGCGTCGACAGTTGTCTTACTCGTACCGATGCTTTTGTCAGCACGCTCGATGTTCAGCTAGAGCAAGGACAGATCGATCGCACAGGTTACTTTGGCGATGGCTCATTCCGAATTCTTTGCTATCCCAACCCTTATGGTCAGAACACTCAAAGTCTTGTCGTTGTCTTTGCAGCGCACGACACTGACTTTGAAGTAGCCGATACATTCGTCCAGATTGCTATCGAAGAAATTTCAGACATGTAGGTTGCTACATGAAGAACGACATTCGATCTGCTGGTCAGTCTGCTGATGCCGTTAAGTCAATTGCCAGCTCGTCCTTTAGCCAATTGATAATCTGCTGACGCTCGCCAGCTGTCAGGTAAAACTCTCCAGTGTCCCTTACTCGCTGGTGAATATCTTCCATATCAGCTTGGTTGAGCAGTTCTGCTGTCAGGCCGACATCGCACAAAATATTGTCTTTCCCAGACTGATCTAGCTGTCCATATCGATAGCGACTAATTTGCTTCTCTAAACGGTTGAGCGTGTAATCGTCGGCTGCCTCTAATCGCTGCCGACGCTCTTCTGCAATAGGTTCACCAGCGACCATCTTGGCGTAGTCAGTATCCAACATGTCTATGCGGACAATATTTGGCTCAGATGAAGATAAAAATTGATCGCTCATTCGCGCCCCACTGTAACGACAACGAGTAAAAATAATGAGTAATAAGCCTAATTCAATACATATATGGTTTAGCAGACTCTGTTTCGTAAATTAACTTCCTTCCTGAATCATTTCACAAAGCTACTGTTGGATACGCATACTTATATCGAGCCAAGGTGATCGCGTAATCGGCGCGCTGCTAGAAATATAGTCGACCCCCGTCTCTGCAACCCCTCGAATTGTCTTCATCGTTATATTGCCAGATGCCTCAATTTTTATCCGCTGATTGGCTGCTCGGATAATGCCCACTGCCTTACGCATGTTCTCTAGCGACATGTTGTCCAGCATGATGATATCTGAGCCATGTTGCACAGCTTCTTCCACCTGTTCCAGTGATTCTGTCTCCACTTCAATCGTTACAGGATAGGGAATTCGAGTTCTCATTGTAGAAATGGCCTGTGCGATGCCCCCTGCTGCTGCAATGTGATTGTCCTTAATCATCACGCCATCATCTAGCCCCATTCTGTGATTTTGGGCTCCCCCTACGTATGCCGCGTATTTCTCGAGAATCCTGAGCCCTGGTGTTGTCTTGCGAGTATCTACTAGCTGAGTCGGTAAATCAGCAATCATGCGTGCATAACGCCTTGTCATCGTTGCAATCCCACTCAGCCGCATCACCAAATTGAGTGCTACTCGTTCCCCTGTCAGTAAGGTGCCTAGTCGGCTGTTGATATTGGCAAGGATCTTGCCACTTGCCACTTCATCTCCATCACAGCCAGTCATCTCAAAGTTCGCATTGCTATCAAGCAAGGAAAAAACACGCTCGGCAATGGGTAACCCAGCTACAATGCCTTCTTCTTTCGCTATCCAGTAAGCCGATCCTGCCTGCAGAGCCTGTTCACCCAAGCCTAGTGTTGTCTGATCTCCCCGACCAATATCCTCTTGCAACCAGCTTGTCAGCATCCCGTCTAAAACTATCCAATTTGGCAACATGATTTTTCCCAGCCCGTTAATCAGTTTTGAGTCAGATTGATTTTGGAGTTAGCTTGATCGTCATCAGATGAAGCCAAAGCCCACAAAAGTGACCTTACTATGCTGGCTGAAACTATTTCGCCTTTACCTGTCTGTATATATACGTAACTGCATATAAGTAGGCAGATTTACATCAGCTCAAAACTTTCAAATTTTTTCGAAAAAATAGCATTATTCCAGAGGTGACGGACATGAAAAATGCTCAAAGCCTTATAGAGAAAGGCCTTGAGCATTTCAAAAAAATAATGACAAAACAGTTGACACTATGTGTCAGGTATCGCTATAGTTGTTAAGCGCTGAGGGAGGCGAGCCTGCGAGGGCCACTGAGTCGAGGCGAGAGTAGC
>ERZ1740067.1826-NODE-1826-length-13934-cov-7.108365_pt1 | contig 13934 bp, 12 predicted proteins | sample MGYA00581736_ERZ1740067 | MGnify/ENA primary metagenome ERZ1740067 (study PRJEB43018, sample SAMN04849236) | marine metagenome | isolation source: floating plastic debris | place: Pacific Ocean | collected 2008-08-27 | study: EMG produced TPA metagenomics... | reverse complement strand
TCGGTGATTCATATCTGAGCTTGCTCCAATTCTTTTGTAACCACCGCTGCTTTCTTAGGTCTCGGATGCCAGAACGGGTGGGTAAAAGCCCCAAGCAATTGCTGACCGGCCAGCCTCATCCACATTGGTTGGAGCTGCTTGGGCTTTGAGCGTTTCCAAAGAGCATAGAAATTGATGGAATCAGTAGGCTAGACCATCGTCGTTGATGGTGTAATTTGTGCTGCGAGTGTTACCTCAAATCGGCTGCCTTTAAACCACGCCTCTGCCATTCCCTTGAAGATTTAACAAACAGCTCAAAAGCGACAGGCAGAACAAACAAATAGCGTGGTTTTAGACATGAGTTCAGTAAAGGCTGAGCCTGAAGGAGTGAGACGTTAGCGGAGGGAAGCGTTGAGATCTATTTGAATCTTCTGTAGCGAGGCCTTCTCGCTCGCTTTACCCGCGTTGCTAGTCCCAGCGACTCTAAAGTGATAATGACCCACCACACCATATCCACTTCCCACCAGCGCTCACTGAAGCGAGCAGAAAACTGGGCGGCATGATGATTGTTGTGCCAGCCTTCACCAAAGGTCAGTAGGGCAACCCACCAGTTATTGGTAGACATATCTGGCGTGTTGTGGTTTCGATAGCCAAACATATGGCACACGCTATTGACGAAAAACGTACTGTGAAATCCGAAAACAACGCGGACGAAGATACCCCATACAACAAACGGCATACCGCCAATAGCGTACAAAATCAGACCCAAAACGACTTGCAAAAACGTGTGGTGTTTACAGCAAAAGGTGTAAAACGGATCGTTGGCAATGTCTTTAGTGAGCCGAAGACGCTCTGGTTCTTCAGGGATATCATGCATTACCCAGGTGAGATGACTCCACAGAAATCCTTCGGTAGAATTGTGTGGGTCTTTGGATTCATCGGTATAAAGGTGGTGCATGCGATGATAGCCTACCCAACCTTTTACGGAGCCTTGGGCAGCTAATGTCCCGCACAGAATGAAGAAGTACTCTAATAGTTTTGGCAGCTTAAAGCTGCGATGGCTGGCAAGGCGGTGAAACCCCAGCGAGATACCTAACCCCACCGTAATGCAGTGAAGAAGAAGTGCAACGCCAATGGCGTTCCAGCTAAAGAACTGCGGGACAAAGGCGAGCAGTGCTGCTACGTGCAGCATGAGGGTGACGGTGACTACTTCCCAGCGCCATTTTAGAGGTTGTGACTGAGAGATAGAGGCTTCAGTAGCCGTTACGCCGATGGCAAGGTTAGAGGTGTCGATTGAGGTTGACTTAGGCATTGAAATCCATTTGAATTAATCGCATTTTAGAAACGTTTGATTTAATCGGGTTAAAGTCATTCCAACCGATGTAAATCCAGCCGTAGCTGCTGGGTGGGTGGCAGGTTCACTTATCAACAGCCTTCCGCCGTTCTTGGCTTTAGATAAAACTCTTCCCAGCGGTTGCACACCTGCCGATAGCAATCAGGCGGGACAATGGCTAAATTTGTCAACAGGCTAATGTTGATCTCTTTTTTATGCTTGATGAAAACAATGATTTCCCGCTCAGGACAGTAGGTTTGCACCTTACTCATCAAGCAATCCGGAATATCAGCCAGTAGGTTACGCCGTTTCAAGTAAGCCACTACCTCAGAAGCTGGGACATAGCAGGCGTTATTCCTCGTAACATCACTGCTCGTATTAGGAAAAGCCGATTTAATGACGGCTACTTCGCATATCACTAAGCCTCGCCCGTGAGCCAAATATCCCTTCCAGCCTACATAGCCCAGAGTCATTATGTTTTCTCGAATAAAGGCGAGCTGCCAGTCGTTTGAGCAGCTCTGCCAAACACTACTGGGGCGTTGCATGAGTTTCTTCTCGTAGTGCTTTGGCAGTAGTAATCAACGCTTTTTTAAGCTCACGGTGTTTGCCCATACAGGCATAGCCCAGGAGCATGGTTTGAATCGTCATACAAAAAATTTCCTATTGTTTCTAAGGATTGTTGAGAAATTTTTGAACTGTTGTGTCGTTCGTGTTGTTCCCAAACGTTCGTAAAGAGTTGAACGATGGAGATATAACTGTTGCACTGACTCGGATAAAGGCGAGTTTTAGGATTAAGTTGGGCTTAGCCAGGTCATCTGACGCCAGAGCAGTGCGGCATATCCAAGCGAGATCGCACTAGCCCACATTACCTGCTTGCCAAAAATGCTGACGACTATATCCCAACTCATCGTATGGCCGTCTGCCATTAGCGGATAGGCTAGCAAAATCAGCCCTTGACAAAGAACAAATCCAACCACGATGGAGATAATCTCCCATGAAAAATGACCCGACCAAGAGATGCGGCTAAACGCAGGACGCAGGCTTGCCCAGATTACCGTTAGCAACGTACCAATACCCATCAACATGCCCCACATAAAAGCGGTTCCGGTGAGTGGGTAGCCTCGAAAAGTAAAGCCAATCATCTGGTTGACTAGCCAAATAGATAAAGCGATTGTGATCGCCCGACGTCTAAGCAAAGTGATGCTGCTCATTGTCGCAAAGGAGACTAGGGGCGCGTGAGCGTAGACGCCACTGCTGACCGTTCCGAGCGCTAACAGCAAAAATGGCAAGAGTCGACTGTGGGCAAGCGCTCGCCATGACTGAGAAAAGCTAGCCGTTTTAGCCACTTCAAACGATGCAATTTGGAAAGGTGATTTAGGTGTCATTGCACAGTCTCTCCCAACCCATCAATGAGCTATGGGAACAAGCACAATGCCCTTGTGACACCGAAGATAAAATGCGGTGGGTCGCTGCCAGAAGGCAGCGACGGAAAAAATATTGAATCATCATCCGTGCCTCGCAGATGTTGTAGAACTATGACTATCTATCGGCGGGCATTCTGACTTCAGAGGGATTTAGCCTCCTTCACAGCTGCGGGACAGCGCCGGATTCTAACCGAACTTTCCCCGTTACCTCTAGCGGCTGTTTTCCCGCTGGAACCGATTCAAAAAGATTGTAGCAGGTCCACAGGATACGCTCCAACGCATCACACACTACGACTCCTGCAAAATCCAGCCATAGGCTGAAAGTAGTTGAATGACTAAGTTAGAATTCTTGAAAATGAACCTTCCAGAAAAGGGCTCACTGACAAACGCTTTTCTGGATGTGGATGGCACATATAGTCTTAGCCATAGTTATCGATTCGGAAGTAACCTCAAGACTCTCTGCCAGCAATCTGCAACTGCGTAGCGGGGATAAAGACCAACGAATCCTTTACCCCCACAATTAGGTTTTGCTGCAAAATATTGATGTATCTAGGCTACAGCTAATAAAAACATTAATCAGTACAAGAAAGATCAACGAGTTTTGGCAGTTTCAGCCGAGCCTACCTTGCACTCATTTAAGCGTAAGACCTAAAAACTGCAAGGAGATTTTAAGGGTTTCAGCCGATAAACAGCTTAATCTGACTTTTCCAGTCAGCCCTAATTAAGGGAAAGCCTATGAGCCTGTACAACTCAGCTTTCGACAGCTCGCAGTTCCAAGCTACTTCGCACCCTTGCCTCTCTAATGATTATCTGAAAAGAAAGCCTCACGAGCATTGCCTACGCCACGTCCGCATAGACTTAAATGATCGGATAAGACTGCAACCCGCTAGTTTCCAGAGGCAGAAAGACGGTCCACGTAGTGCCCTGATTATTGCGCTCGCGGACAGTAAGCTTTGCGCCAAGGGCGTGAAAGAGGCTTTTGGTTGCTTCTAGATTGAGGCTAAGACCGCCCGTATCTGGTTGGAACATTAACAAATGTCCGAGAGACTGGAGTGGAGGCGGTGAGCACGCAGGGCGAGTGTTTGGCTGATTGGGATCAGCCTGGGATTGGAACTGAAGCTTGAGCTGTTCACCAGCGTGGAGCACGTGCAGCTGGATATGGCTGCCGGGCGAAACACTGTGGGTGAAAAGTTCTACCAGGCCAGTGAGGACATGCTGAAGCATCGTGGGATCGCTAGCGACCATGGGGAGGTCAGGTGGCAAACCCACTTCTAGGGATAGATTTCGGCGCTGAGCAGCTTGCTGCCACTGCGGGATGGCTTCTTGAAAAACCTGTTGGAGCGCGATCGCACTCAAAGGCGACTTCAGCGACTGACTCGCCGCCTCCAACTCCACCGCCTTAAAAATCAAACTAAAGCGATCAATCTGTTGCGTACACTCGCGATCAATGTTCTTCAGCCGCTTGATCACCTGCTCACTAAGATCTTTGCGCTTGAGAAGCGATCGCGTATAGGTACGAATCGTCGTCAGCGGCGTACGAATCTCATGGGCCATCGCCTTCAGAAATTCCGCATCCGAGAGCGACTCGTTAGCCTTGTCCGCATCTTGCGTAGACATCTGCTGATTTTGAGAAAAGATCTGCGTTGGCTGCGGCGCTGGTTGCGGCAAGTAGGCGAGCATCCAACGGTTGAACTGACTGGCAACCCTGTAGCTGGGCTCCTTAGGCGCAAACTTTTCCACCAGCGTTTCTACAAATTCGAGCTGCTGCGGGCGAATCATCATAATGCGCGATCGCAGCATGCGCCACACTGAGTTCACCACCTGCGGCATAAAAGAAAACTGAAAGCTCAGCTCACCATCCGCATCTTGACCAAGCACCACCACAATAGAAAAATCGGGAGTGAACACGCAGGCAAACTGTTCTTTCGAGAGCGGATCATCATCTAACAGTGGGAGTAAGCGGGGCACGTACTCCTGCTTATAGCCAAAGGTTTTCTTTGTCTTTTTGATCATGCGCTCTACGGGGGAGAGTGCACTAAAAGCATCTGTAAAATTTTCTGAAGAGCTAGGGACAAACGCCCAATTAGAGAGCTTGGACTGCAGGGCGGATTCGTTCAGCAGGGGCACCGGACCTGAAATGACCAGCGCCTGCGGACCTTTGTTGCGAGCAGATTGGGAGCGAGAAGATTTCTTGTTGCGCTTGCCTGATTTTGTCTTATCTGATTTTGTCTGGGCGGGCGCGTTAATCTGTTGGGTTAATAGCTGGCTTAGGGCTGCGATCGCACCTTGCCACTCGTGCTCAGCCCGCTGCTGACGCGCCTCAGAGGTCAATGCATCGGTCACCGTTTCAGCAGAATTGTCCGGATCAGTTTGTGCGAATTCTGCGCCAAATTCACCGAGGGCGACAAGCGCACTAATCGTAGGTAAAAGCTGATCGGACGCGCTCATATCACTGCCTATCTTGCGCCGGAATCACTGCGACAAACAACGCTATATATAGATTACGGCGAAGCCCTTATCCTGGCTATGGGTAGAACCGAACGTGAGACTTCGGTTAGACGCGGCCTCAGCCTTCCTTACAACCCGGTTCATTAGACTTAGACGGTCATTCACCAGGCGGTACTCAGCAATGACATCACCCACAGATCCCATCCACACCTCCCATACCAAGCCAACAGCTCAACTGCCCGTCTTTATCATGCCCGGCTTTCACTCGTCAGCGCTGACAGAGCAGCTGCTCGCATCATTGCCCAGCTTCGTCAGCGCCACGGTTATTGAGGCATCTCCAGTTTCACCATTCGAGATATATCAGTGGCTACAAACAAACATCACCCTTTCGTCCAATAGCAAACAGGCAACTAGCAAGCAGGCAACCTTGCCCATCGTCGCCATTGGGTTTAGCGCAGGCGTTGTTGGATTGGCCGGAGCCTTGCTGATGTGGCAGCAAATGGGTGGAGAGGTCGCGCAATTTATTGCTGTAGATGGCTGGGGTGTCCCTATAGTTGGGCTACCAGTGACTCGCATGAGTCACGATCGCTTCACCCATCTCAGCACGCTGCCGCTGGGCTCAGGCGAGATGAACTTTTTTGCTGTGCCCTCCGTGCCGCATCAGCAGCTCTGGGAGCAGCCACAAACGGTTGAGGGGATTGCGATCAGCAGTTCTGCGAATGCTTTTTGGCCGCATCAGGAGGAGACTGGAATTCCAATGAGCGCTGCGGCATTTATAAGGCGATCGCTCCACAAAGAATGGAACAAGGTTTTCAGCTGGCGAGCAGCTAGCCGCAGGGCAGATATCGGCACATCTACATAACGAAACATTTCTTGTTGTTCGCTAGCAGACAACTTAAACTAATGAAACCTCATTGTTTATGCACGCTCTGTACTTCACTTCGTGATTGAGCTTGTGCAATTTAGCTCCCCGGCAAATCACGTCTTCGGGTAATTTTTTTATGGCTTCACCCATTACATTGAAATCTTCGACAGCGACTCAGCGGGTCAGCGGTGCCTATGCGCTGATCGATAGCCTGGTTCGTCATGGCGTCAAGCATATCTTCGGCTATCCGGGTGGCGCAGTGCTGCCTATTTACGACGAATTGTACAAAGCAGAGGAAGCCGGTAAGCTTCAGCATATTTTGGTGCGCCACGAACAGGGCGCCTCCCATGCGGCTGATGGATATGCCCGCGCAACGGGTGAAGTTGGCGTTTGCTTTGCCACATCTGGGCCCGGTGCGACAAACCTAGTTACCGGCATTGCCACCGCTCAGATGGATTCGATCCCGATGGTGGCGATCACCGGCCAGGTGACGAGAGCAGCCATTGGCACCGACGCGTTCCAAGAAACCGATATTCACGGCATTACACTGCCGATTGTGAAGCATTCCTACGTCGTACGCGATCCCAATCAGATGGCGCAGATTGTGGCTGAGGCGTTCTACATTGCCAGAACGGGCAGACCGGGCCCTGTGTTGATCGACGTTCCCAAGGACGTTGGCTTTGAAGAAATCGACTACATTCCGGTGAGCCCTGGCGATGTGAAGCTGCCAGGCTACGTGCCAGAAGTGCCGATTGATATGGATCAGGTCGATGAAGCGATCGCACTTCTGCGTGAGTCTGAGCGGCCATTGCTGTATGTGGGTGGTGGTGCGATCGCCTCTGGTGCCCACGCCGAAATTCAAACCCTCGCCGAGCGCTTTGGCGCACCCATGACCAACACTCTCATGGGCAAAGGCGCAGTCGATGAGCACCATCCTCTTTCTGTTGGCATGCTGGGTATGCACGGTACGGCCTATGCCAACTTCGCAGTGAGTCAGTGCGATTTGCTCGTGGCTATCGGCGCTCGCTTCGATGATCGCGTGGCTGGCAACCTAGAAAAATTTGCCAGCAAGGCAAAAGTTATCCACATCGATATCGATCCCGCTGAAGTTGGCAAGAATCGTGTGCCGGAAGTGCCGATCATTGGCGATGTCAGGAGCGTTCTCAATCAGCTGCTTTCTCGATTAGATGATCAGGCCCCGCCCGATCCAAAGAGGGTGCAAGCATGGCGCGATCGCATTGATGTGTGGAAAGCAGACTTTCCGCTGCTGGTTCCCACCTACCCAGACGAAATTTCACCGCAGGCCGTCATTGCCGCACTGACGAAGCAAGCACCGAACGCTTACTGCACCACCGACGTGGGCCAGCACCAAATGTGGGCCGCCCAGTTCTTAAAAAATGGCCCCAGGCAGTGGATTTCGAGTGCGGGCCTCGGCACTATGGGCTTTGGCCTGCCAGCTGCCATGGGCGTACAGGTTGCCCTCCCAGATGAGCAGGTCCTATGCATCAGTGGCGATGCCAGCTTCCAGATGTGTCTGCAAGAGCTAGCGACCTTGGCTCAGTACGGCATCAAGGTGAAAACCATCATCCTGAACAATGGCTGGCAGGGGATGGTTCGTCAGTGGCAACAAACCTTCTTCGGTGAGCGCTACTCGTCTTCTAATATGGCGGCAGGCATGCCAAACTTTGAGCTGCTGGCCCAGGCCTTTGGCGTTAAGGGAATGCTTGTCAGCAACCCGAGTGAACTAGATAGTGCGATCGCTGAAATGCTGGCCTTTGATGGCCCTGTTCTGATGGATGTTCACGTTCGTCGAGACGAAAACTGCTATCCCATGATTCCGCCCGGTAAGAGTAACGAAGACATGGTAGGCCTACCAGATAAGCCAAGACCCTAGTTTTCTCTCATTAGATACATCTACGTAATGATGGATACTACGGACACGTAGATGTATCTAATGATATTCACGTAGATGAATTGAATAGTGGCCAGCTGAAACGACCATAAATCGTGAGGCGACCTCAGCGTCGACCGCAGAAACGCGGTTGGCGCAATTTTTTTTGATATGAGAAAAAGGGCATATTAAGCCTGTGAGGATCATATTTCATCTATTTTTACGAGAGCAGACAACAAGTTTTAGAAAAAAGGTACAAAAAGTTTGGAACGGGCCTTGTTCTTCTTCCTGTGTCGGGGTAATATGCGCGTAATTCAATAAAGGCTGCGCTAGCGGACTCCGAAGAAACCCTCCGAATCAGCTTCGTACAAGACTTGTAGCGCCCTACGTAAATTCACCAAAACTTCATAGAAAAGATATATCTTTCTTACAACCGCATGGTCTTTGCTACCGATTTTGATCCTATTAATTCGCATTCTACTGCTGCGCGCCATAAAGGTACTCAGGTTCACATCAGTCCCGTGCATCAGACAGATCGTCTGATTGCGCAGGCTACACAGGCTCAAAAAGTAGCCCAGAAAAATTTACAGCATGGGTCGTCAACATCAGGTCGGCAAAGCTTTTCCCCTGTGAAGCCTGAAGAAGCTGCCGATGTTGAAATCGCCAGCCGGGTGGTGTCTTTAGAAGCGAGTGATGACGTCTCTACGACGCCCTCCGTTTCACCCTTACGTAAGCCCAAGCTTCCCTTTGCACTTAAAGTTCTCAACCAGGTGCAGCATAGCTCTACGGTTGTGACTGGCATTTTAGTTGCCGGAGCGCTTGTCCTGTACGGGTCTAGCGTTTATGTTGATCGGTCAGTGAATCGTACGGTGAGTCACCTCAACCACTTGCAGAGTGATTCGCAGCAGCTCACGTCAGCTAACGAAGCCATTAAGCAAAGTCTCGCTGAGCAGGCGATGGAAGAAGGTTCTGGATTAGAGCCCTATGAGGCAGGCGACGTTTTGTTTGTGTCGCCAGAGCCACTGCGTGAGCAGAAAGAAGTGGCTGAGACAGAAAAATCAGAAAGGTTTAAACCGTTGGGCTACTAGAACAGCTGGCAACTGTTCGCTTTTCAGATATGCGCCGTGTAACGATGGCTCCCCGCTAACTTTTCACTGCATCTGCCCCTCTTCGCTCAACCCATGGCCACTACCCCTCGACCTCGCCGTCGCCAGACCAAACGCAACCTGACATCCACTCTACCGAGATCTACTCCCGAAGCGATTCGCGAGTTTCGGATGAAGTCACCACGTCTACGGTTGATTAGCGTTTGGCTAGTGCTGATTATTGGCATGTTGGGTCTGACCGGGCGCTTGGCCTATTTGCAGCTGGTCATCGGCAGCGACCTAAAGGTGATGGCCAAGGAGCAACAGGCGACAAGAACAACACCTCGGGCATCTCGGCGGCAGATTGTAGATCGCCAAGGCAATGTGGTTGCGATGGACCGCTTGGTCTACACGCTATATGTCCACCCAAGGCTGTTTAAAGAATCTCCAGAGGCGATCGCATCTGTTCTTTCAGACGTACTCACCAGCGACGCACTGAAAGGCAACACGCAATCTCTCGTAGAACGATTTAGCCAGCAAGAAACCGGCATCAAGCTCGTCACCGACATCTCAGAAGAAACAGCTAAGCGACTAAAAGAGCTCAGACTAGACGGGCTAGATCTGCTGCCTTCTCCACGCCGGGTGTATCCCCAAGGTGAGCTATTTTCACAGGTGACAGGCTACACCGATCTAGAAGGCATTCCCAAGGAAGGGTTAGAAGTCAGCTTTCAGTCTGTACTCACCTATCCCGAACCCACACCGGGTGATGCCGGGTCTGTGCAAGTGGTTACCCGCGATGATTTGCAAGTACAGCTGACGATTGACAGCCGATTGCAGAGAATCGCCCAGGAAAACTTAGCCGCAACGGTCGCTGAACACAATGCAAAACGCGGTGCGCTGATTGTGATGGACAGCCGTACAGGCGCGATTTTGACCCTGGCGGTTGCACCGACCTACGATCCCAATGAGTACTACGACGCAGAGATTGAGTATTTTAAGAATTGGGCAGTGAGTGACCTGTATGAGCCGGGGTCTACCTTTAAGCCCATTAATGTCGCGATCGCACTCGAAAACGGCACCATCGGCCCCGACGACACCATCTACGACGAAGGTAAAATTCAAGTCGGCCCATGGCCTATCCAAAACGTAGACTTCAACTATATTGGCGGTCGCGGCGCAATCTCCATTACCGATGTGCTGCGCTACTCAAGCAATGTGGGCATGGTGCACGTAATGGAAACGCTCCAGCGCTCTACCTACTACGAATGGCTAGAGAAACTAGGACTGGGTAGCAAAACGGGCATTGAGCTACCAGGCGAGGTCAATGGCCAAATTAAAGATCGTGAGCAGTTTGTCAACAGCCCAGTCGAGGCAGCAACGACCTCTTTTGGGCAGGGCTTTTCGCTGACGCCTTTGCAGCTCGTGCAGCTTCACGGCACGCTAGCAAACGGCGGCAAGCTGGTCACGCCGCATGTAGTCCACGGCATGCTGAATGGAGAAAATGAGCTGACCTGGACACCCGAAAGAGACCAGCCTCAGCGCGTTTTTTCGGAAGAAACGACACAGCATGTGCTCTCCATGATGCAAGAGGTAGTAGATGACGGCACCGGCTCGGCGGCCAAAGTAGAGGGATATCAGATCGCAGGGAAGACCGGAACTGCACAAAAAGCGACGGAGTACGGAACCTACGGAAATCAGCGCATTACCAGCTTTGTGAGCATTGCCCCTGTCAGCGATCCGCGCTATGTCATTTTGGCTGTTGTGGACGAGCCGCAAGGTGAGAATGCTTATGGTGGTACGGTGGCAGCACCACTGGTGAAAAAAATGTTGGACTCTCTGGTTGTTTTGGAAGGGGTCGCACCGGATCAGGCGGTAACGACACCTAGTGCAGACAATGCGGAAGCGGAAAATAACGAGGACGCGGAGAATATAGACAGTCCAGCTCCAGAAACCGTTGCACCAGCGGCTGAAGCTCAATAGCCAAAAACATCAGCCAAAAGCACTGGCCAAAGACACAGATGCGCTACGTAATCGGGGTAGATATTGGTACCAGCAGTACTAAGTCTGTGCTGTTTAACGTAGAGGGAAAGCAAGTTGAACGATGCGGGCAGGGATATGAGCTGAGAGCACCCGTTCCTAGCGCAGCTGAACAAAATCCTGACGATATCGTTCAGGCCACAGTCCAAACGGTGGCTGGGGTTGTTACAAACAGCGAGATACATCCTAAGGATCTCATCGGCATTTCTTTTAGCGCGGCCATGCATACGCTGCTGCTGGTTAATGAGCATAATCAACCGATTACACCACTGTATACCTGGGCCGATAATCGGAGCGATCGCTGGTGCGAAAAAGTGCGATCACACTTCCCAAATCTCTACCAAAATACGGGCCTTCCCATTCACCCCATGTCCCCGGTGGTCAAGCTTGCTTGGCTACAAGCGCAACAGCCCGACGTGTTTGAGCGAGCAAACCGCGTTGTTTCCATTAAGGAATACGTGCTCCATCGCTGGTGCGACGAGTGGGTGATTGACCTATCAATTGCATCCACCACAGGCTTTTTGAATCTGGCATCGCGGCAGTGGGACAAGGACGCACTACGCGCCGCTGGGATTCGCACCGAACAGCTATCCCACATCGTGCCGACAACTCATCAGCTGAGCCTCAAAGAGGAGATGGCGCAGAAGATGAGCATTGCCACCAATACACCTGTCATTGTTGGTGCCAGCGACGGACCACTTTCAAACCTGGGGGTGGGAGCGATCACGCCTGGCAAAGCCGCTATCACTCTAGGCACTAGTGGAGCCGTGCGGCAGATAGTGTCCAAGCCCAAAACTGCCAAGACCGCTCAGCTCTTTTGCTACGCGCTCACCGAAGACCTCTGGGTAATGGGCGGTGCGGTGAATAACGGTGGCATCGCCCTGCAGTGGACGCGCGATAGCTTGGCGCCCTACTCAGTGCCACCCGATAAGCGAAGTCAGCCAACTGCAGAACCCAGCGCTTCCACCTATGAGCGCCTGACAGAAATGGCTTCCCGGATTGCACCTGGCGCAGAGGGTCTTATTTTCCACCCCCACATACTTGGCGAAAGAGCACCCCTGTGGAATGCCGAGGCCCGTGCCAATTTCTTTGGTCTGGGACATCACCACACCCAAGATCATCTCGTCCGCGCCGTGATGGAAGGCGTGCTCTACAACCTGGCCACCGTCTTCGACGCATTAGAAACCGCTGGAGGCAAAGTGGATATGTTAATCGCTTCCGGCGGCTTTGCGCACTCCGTACTTTGGCAGCAGATGCTAGCCGATATTTTTGACCGTGAGGTCGTGATTCCGAAGGTAATCGAGAGTTCGGCCTTTGGAGCTGCTGTGATCGCACTCGTCGCCTTAGGAGAATGGTCTGACCTAGCGCAGATAGAAGCCTGCGTAGAGATTGCTCATACGCGATCGCCCATGGCCAAAAACGTGAAGCGCTATCAAAAGTTACTCACCGTGTACAAAGACTTATTGACCGGGCTTGAATCGCAGTATGCAGCGTTGCAAGCTGCGATTCAGGGATAACATTTACCGAGAAAAGCAAGCATTCGGGGGCGCTACGGTCCCAGTATCAATGCGCCTAAAGCCATTGAGATCTAGAACAGAGTTGGTAAAGCGATTCCCTGCAACAAAGTTTCCGAGCTGCAAGGCAGGACTTGGCGTAAACCCATTTTGACCAATCACAAATGAGCTGTCCTCACGGGTAATCGCCTCACCGACGATCGAGTTGCCTTCTATCGTTCCACTTACACAAGCCAAGAACGTTCTATCAGCAAATTCCAGATTTCCAATTACGCGATTACCCAGCTTACGGAAAGTAAACAGCGTTCTATCGACCCGAAGAGGAAGCTGCCTGGCATCGCCAAATCTAGTAGGCGAGACAGTCCTATAAATACCATTAGGCAAATCTGACAAGGAAGCCGTCAGCCCGGGACTGACAAGAACACGCTGACTAGGCGTTACTGTTGTCGTCGTTGTCGTTGTCGTTGTCGAAGAACGATTGGGAAACCGCTCATACGGATTTTCGATGATGATGGTGCCAGCTAAACTTGGCATTGCAATTATGCTCAGACTGGCAGAAAGCGTAAAAGCAGGCAGAAAGCGGAATGCAGACAATGGTTTCATGGGGCAAAAGAAACGGTAGCTAGTAAGTCAGACCGAAAAGCAAATTAGATCCATAAAAGACGCAGCTAGCACTTTTTGGCGTATCTAATCGCACCCATGATTACCTAATTATACTGACATCAAGCTGTTTGAGGGATGAGACTTGTCACTCAAGCCTGGATATCAAACGGAGTAGCCTTTGCCCAGCCGCCTCTACCAAGTATATATACTTATTGCCTTGAGCTTAAATCAGAATTATTCTTAGATAAGATAAGTTCTGCAAAGGTTGTTTCGTTTTAGCTTGATGTAAACAATCCCCCGTTCTGAACAGGCGCATAGCACTGTGCAAGATTTGTTCATCTCCCAGGTAAACAATATGAAAAAGAAGAACAGTCGCCCGCCCTTAGAAAACAGCTTTAACCCTATAGGCACGAGTGCAGATAACAACGAACCTGATGTACGCGCCCAGTTGGGACAAGAACTGCGTAAAATTCTAATTCAGAAGAGACTTAAGCAAAGAGAGCTTGCTACTTTGCTCAATATCCAGCAACCGGAGGTCTCTCACCTATTCAACGGTCACTTCCAGCGCTTCACAATTGATAAACTAATTCAGTTTTTAAACCGGCTAGGATGGGTTGTTACATTCACAGTTCACCTGCGTGATGGAAATTCCACATAACCTCGAAACAAGCATTAAATATACGTTTTTTCACAGCATTGAAGAGATGAGCTTGTCTCCCAAGGATGAAGCTATAGCGTTGATGTGACGTGGTATA
>ERZ1740067.1825-NODE-1825-length-13944-cov-7.088991_pt1 | contig 13944 bp, 11 predicted proteins | sample MGYA00581736_ERZ1740067 | MGnify/ENA primary metagenome ERZ1740067 (study PRJEB43018, sample SAMN04849236) | marine metagenome | isolation source: floating plastic debris | place: Pacific Ocean | collected 2008-08-27 | study: EMG produced TPA metagenomics... | reverse complement strand
TATCAAGCATCTTTGACAAACTAGGTTTGGAAGGGTATCATAAATTTAAAAACCTAAAATATTTAACTTTTATAGAAAGTAGCGTGGATGATATCTCGCTTTTGGAGCCCCTCAAACAGTTGGAATGCCTTGATTTGTATTATACTAATGTTTCAGATGTGCGCGTGCTCAATACCTTACCCAAACTAAAGGAGGTAAACCTGGCAGTAGCTTCACATCATGCTGATGAACTAGAGGAACAATTGGACAAACCCGAGATTGCGATTTATTGTGGGTTGCCTAACGTAAACCTCTGGATTTGGGATGAAGATGAATTTGGGATTTAAGGGTAAAAGTGAGGTTGCTATACTCAACTTTTACCCAAAATCAATAGTTACTCATCCTTCAACACCTTGGCTGGATTGACTCTGGTAGTTTGCCAAATAAATGGACTAATGGTGAGCACAGTAGTCACTAGAGATATCAAAGCGGTCAAGGCAATGTGTCTCAGGTCAATCGCGATATGGTAGGCAAAATCTTCCAGCCAGGTCTGCATCACATAATAGGCCAGGGCCATTCCTATGATTGAGGCGATGGCTATCCATATCGCATAAGATTTGAATACCCAACCCACAATTTGTTTGACCGAGGCGCCTAACACCTTGTGAATACCGATTTCTTTTTGGTTTTCTTGCAAGGCATGGGCGGCCAATCCAAACAAGCCCAGGCAGGCAATCAAGATGGCCAACAAAGCAAAATAGTTCATGGCCTTGAGCAAACTTTGCTCGCTGATGTATAATTGCTCAAAGTCGGCATCTAAAAAACGGTATTCAAAAGGATATGCGGGGTTATGCTTCTGCCATACTTTATGGACACTGGCCAACTCTTGCGCAATATTATCTCCTTTGAGCTTTATATAACTCTGATTGAAGTTTGAAATGAGCGCAAAAGACAAGGGGGTTATTTTATTGTAAAGCGATTTGAAATGATAATCTTTCACTACTCCTATCACTTTTACCTTTTTGCCATGCATATCTATCGTGGTATTTACTGGATTTTTGAGCCCCATCATATGCACGGCCTTTTCGTTCAACAGAATGCATTGCTTGTCTTGGGCAAATTCTTTGGAAAAACCCCGGCCTTCCTTCAACTTGATCCCAAAGGTCTGGAGGTAATCATAATCAACCCAAGCAGTATTCATTGGTATTTTTCGTCCATCCGGCAAATCCATCCAACCATCACTCAAATAATTGGTAATATGATGCCGCGCCCCCGAAACATTCTTTACGCCGGGCAGCTTCAATAAGTCATTCTTCAGCCTTGGGTAATAATTGGGATCTTTGGCTTGTTGGGCATAGTTGAGGTCAAAGCTGATCATATGGTCACTATTAAAACCCAAGTTTTTGTGACTGATGTAGTTAAACTGATGGTAAATAATGAGGGTAGTCATGACCAATGCAGTGGACAAAGAAAACTGCACAATCATCAAACTTCGTTTTAGTTTTCGTCCCTTTTTACTCTTCGAGAACTTGCCCTTCAATACCTTGGTAGGCACAAAATCGGCCAACACAAATGCCGGATAACTACCCGCCAATAAACCTGTAAACAACACTCCCCCCAAGAGGTACAGGATAAAACGTAGGCCAAAAAAATGAATGCTTAGCTTTTTGCCCACCATATGGTTGAACTCAGGCAAGAACAACTCCACGATGGTGATGCCAATGATGGAGGCGATCAAGGTAACAAACAATGCTTCGCCCAGAAACTGTTGAACGAGCTGGCCTCGGGTAGCCCCTACTACTTTGCGTAAGCCTACTTCTTTGGCTCGTCGCAAAGACAACGATGTAGACAAATTGACAAAGTTGACGCAGGCAATCAGGAAAATAAACAAAGCAATTAACCCCAGCATATATACTTGCTGGATTCGTGGGCTTTTACCCTCTACCTGGCTGTATAGGTATATGTTGTTTACGGGCTGCAAAAAAAGCGAGACTTTTGATTCCGGGTAATGCTGCTTGATGATGTTGGCTACTTTGGCGTTGGCCAGGCGAGCATTGTCTTTTTTGTGCAACAACACATAGGTATTCAACCAATTGCCTCGATTCCAGGCCGTAAAAAGCTTGGGGTTTACATTTTTTTGGAGACGGGTAGTAGGCATTACAAAATTGAACTGAAGGTGCGATTGGGTGGGGATGTTTTTGATTACCCCAGTCACCTTTGCACTAAACGACTCACTTATTTTGAAGGTTTTACCCAACGGATTTTGGTTGCCAAAGTATTTGTAGGCAAGGCTTTGGGTAATCACTACCACATTTACCCCATTGAGGGCCGTTTTTGGATTTCCCTTGGTAAAAGGAAAGCTAAACATCTCAAAAAATTGTTTCCCCGCATAAATGCCTTTTTCGTAGCTTTTCTTGCCTTCATAATCTAGCAAATGCTTGGTATTGTACACTCGGATAGATTGGGCAACCTCCGGAATTTCATTTTTCAAGGTCGGGGTCAAGGGAGCAGGTGTTCCCGAAATCTCGGTAATGGTGTTGTCCTGGCTTTCATTACCCATGACCATAAAGAGCCGCTCCTTCTTGGTATGAAATTGATCATAGCTCAGTTCGTCTTGTATCCAGGCCACAATCAAAACACAGGTAGCAATGCCCAGGGCAAGTCCGAGAATATTTACGGTAGAATGAATTTTATTACTGAATAAATTCCTAAAAGCGATTTTAATGTAATTCTTTAACATGGTATTCTGGTTTGATAGTCTCAGGGTTTGATAGCAATTTTCTATTTTGCCAAGGAAGTGCCAAACATTTAAATTACTCACAATCAATTGCTTATAAAATACGATTACACAAATGGGTGTGCATTTTTGATGATACTTGTACGATTTCGGACAATGCTACCAAAAGACATTTGAAATCATTGTAAAAAAACGCTCAAAGTTAGTGAGTGCGTTTATGGAATGATCATCTTATTCAACAATGGAAAACCGACCCAATTTTTTTGACTATGCTACTTCTGAATGATATCAGGATGCCTTTATTTGTTGGCTCATTTTAGTCCTATCAAAATACTGATTCCCTCCCCTCATTTGGTCTTACTGATCAGGAGATCAAATGAAACAGTTATAAATCTATCAAATAGAGGTAGACAAAAAATATTGATGTGTGGGCATTCTAAAAACAAAAAACCTGGAGCATTACCCTCCAGGTACTATCAAATACTGATTGTTTTCGCCAAAGATTGATTAAGAACCTACCGACAGGTAAATCTTATTGGAAGCATCGTTGGCTTTAAAAGCACAATAAAGACTGCCATTGTATTCGCACAAAGAAGGACCCGCCGAGGTAGAAGTACTACCAATCTGCGAGGTTTCATTCCAGTTTGAGCCATCCAAAGAATTGATAATGAGCACCCTATTGGAAGGATCGTTGGCTTTAAAAGCACAGTAAAGCCGATTGCCGTATTGGGCAAGCGCCGGATTTGCCGAGGTGCTTTTTCCTGCTATTACTTGACTAGTTGCCCAATTTGTACCATCGGTCGAAGAAGTAATGTACAAGGCATTAGAAGGATCATTCGCTTTGAATGCACAAAATAGTTTTTCTACGGTAGTCCCATTTTGCTCATAGACGAATTCGCTCAATACTGGGGCCGCCGAAGTACTAGCGCCCTCCACTCGCTGGGAAGTCGCCCAATTTATACCATCGGTCGAAGAAGTAATGTACAAGGCATTAGAAGGATCATTCGCTTTGAATGCACAATACAATTTACCGTTGAATACACACAACGAAGGTTGATCAGACGTACTCGCTTTTTCAATTTGCTGAATATTAGACCAATTAGAACCATCGATAGAGGAACTAATGTATAAGGTGTTAGAAGCATCCTTCGATTTGAATGCACAATAAAACTTGCCCTCAAATGCGGTAATTGAGGGAGCAGCCGAAGTAGTATTGCTCCCCACTTGCCCCAAATCAGACCAATCATCGTTATTTACAATCGATAACTCGTGGGTGGCGTCATTGGCCTTAAATACACAAAACAACTCATTGCCATCGGTACCCAGACTAGGGGTAGACGAAGTACTTTGGGGTTTCTGGGTAGTTTGCCAGCTCAGGTTTCCCGAAACGCTAAAACAAGGAGCAAAACCGTAGGTATAGTCGGGAGCAATCGGTTGCCATATTACTAGGTTTGAGTTACCCAAGTCGTAGTCTACAAAGCCTTCGGCTTCATTGCCTTGAGTAGCATTTGGGTTCTTTTGGTACCCCTGAGAACCATCGGCAATGGCTTGCCCATCCAACGAGTAAAACCAAAATGGTTTGCGATAGTTGGTAGAATTGTAGGGAAGGTCATAGGTTCCGTTGATTGATTTAGTAGCAAAACCCGACAAGGTATACGACTCAATGTACCATTCAAGGTTCCCCATCAGGTCTTTATGATAAATTGCCGTATACGCCAAGTTACCTTGGTCGCTGGTTCCTCCGGTGAGGTATGCCTGTACGCTGCCAATAGTAATTTGCTGGGTTTGTCCTTCGTGTGGTGTACCACTTGGGGCTTTCCATTTCATTACCTCGCCAATGGTGCTTCCCGAGTTGATAAAAACCAAATAATCGGTATAAGCCAATGCGGGGTTGGTGTAAGGAGCCCCCGGATTGCTGGGATCACCCGTAAAATACACAGCTACTTTGACTAATGAGGATTTCGTTTGCCCCGATAAGTCAAAGTTGTTGACCGAATGATACGCTGAATGTTGGTGTAGTACATTCTGAAGCAAACGCAAAGAACGACGATAAGAGCCTAAGTCGCGCTGAGCCGCATAGCCGTTTTTAGAATTGTTACTAAGGTGAGTGACCACCCGGCGTAGTACCGCACGTTCTGCCTTGGTAATGCCGTGTTCCTGTCCTCCGTTGGTCGGATCTTGTAAAAAGTTATTCAATTCTGCATCGTTGTGCATCAATACTGACAGGTATTGATCTAGACTTTGTGTAGTTGGCATAGAGATTTTTATTTTGATTCAAATAATTCCAATTGAGCAATTTGTCACCTCATTGGTTGTTACCCACCCTTGGTTCATTGGGCGATAAGGTTTTCATTCCAAATCCCAATAGGTATTTTAGGGTAACTTCTATTTCACCTTTTGAATCATAAATTTCCCCAGATGGCACAGCAAAGACAACGGTACAAATACCCATTTCATTGAAGTAGGTATTTGCACCATTTCACTTTAGGTAATTCAAATCAAATAATTTATCTATTTTGGAATGGCTATTTATTACATACTCCCTAAGACCTCCCTAAAACTTCCTCAAAAAAAGCGGTCAAATTGATAAAGTTAATTTTCCAGAATTCGGGGTTTTCTTGCACGTCCGAAAAAGCCCGGTCTTTGAGTTGGCTGGCTTTTTTTTGCCCCTTCTTGTCTTTGGCATCCTCAAACAAGATTTCTCCTCCAGCCTCGGAATGGTCGAAGTAGGTTTCTTCGGAGGTAATGGTTTTTTGCCAAGTAGCCAGGGTAAACACTTCGGAGTCCGCCTCGACCACGCATTTCACAAAGGTTTTGTATTCGTTTTTAGGCGGGTAAAAAGCCTCTCCTACCACCATTTGCAGCTTTCGCTGGGGTGATTGTTTGCCAATGTTGAGAATGAACTTGAGCACATTGTCTAGCAGGTAGATTTGTTGGTTTTTGTGCCGCAAAGTAGCATTTCGTTCCATACTCAGGGCCAATTCAAGTTTGGATAGTTCGGTGTTTGGATGCTCGCTTTCTTCAAAAAGAATATCTTTGATGGTAACTCCTAGTGCGGTGGCAATACTCTCTAATTGCTCAAAAGTGAGCTTTTTATCTCTTTTCTCGAACCTTCCATAATTAGTCTGCTCAATCCCCATCATTTCCGCCATATACTTTTGAGTATATCCTTTTTGCTCTCTTATCTCCTTTATCCTTTTAGAAATGCTCATACACAAATTTACTTAAACTTGGTATATTCTAAATATTTAAACATTTTCTTGTTTATATAAGTAATTTTACACACTTTTAGACATAATATTATTTATTCAAGTATGATTTGACAAATGAATAACCAACTACAAAAAACCTATTTGGGAAAAGAGATTGTATTTACGCCCGAAGGCTGGATCAATGCTACCCAAACCGTGAAGGCACTGAAAGCCAAAAGGTTAGATAATTTCATTAAGTCCAAATACTTCAAAGAATATGTACAAGCATTTTGTAAACATCATAATCTGGAGTATAGCGATGTTGTAAAAACACTGAAAGGTAATTTTTCCAAAAGTGATCACTCAAAATTAGGGATCACTCAAGGCACTTACTTTCACCCTGACTTAGTGGTACTTTTTGCCCGATGGATCAACCCTGAATTTGCGGTTTGGTGTGATACCATCATCAAGCAAATACTCACTGGAGAACTTGAGGTACGCTACAAAAATCTTCAGCAAGATTATAGTCATTTAGAAGACAAACACGACAAGCTTTTCGAGGAACTCAAGCTCTACCAACGTCCACCCGAAAACGACTACCCAGAAATGACCAATAAGCACAACTAAACCTTCACTTTTAAATATTCAAAACAATGCAAACCCCTTTACATACTCAAGACAACCCAACGCCAAACAATGATTTTACCGAAGTAAAAAAACTGCTGGCTTCGTTTGATAATCCAAGTGATTTGGTAGCCCTGTTAGACGATCTGCTGCACCGTTTGGTGTGGGCCCATTGCGCGGGCGCGGGTCAAATACCCCAAAATATGTTGGTGGGAGACTATGATTTTTTGTTTTTTCTGAAACGAGCCGTGGAAACCGACGCGGGCTTGTCCGTACCTTTGATGACTCCTGAGCAACGTCAAAAAAAATTGAGGACAATGAGTCCGTTTCTTAAACAAGAGTGAACCTTTATTTTAAACCCGATAAGCTTCTGGTTTTACCTTATTGGGAACTGATAGGCCTAAAGCAAAAAAGCAACTCTCTAAAAATCAGAAAGTTGCTTTTGGTGTGAGTAGCCCGTAGGGGAATCGAACCTATAATACTTACCTTTACTCTATTTTACTTAAAACACCTTTATATGTGATTTTAAAGCCATTTATAGCAATTACCAAAATATCATAATAAGAGCAAATATTAAAAATTAGTACCTTTTTTAGTACCTTTGTAGTAGGAATTCAAAAGTAATTAGAAAAGCGTATGACCACCCACTTTTATATCAAAGACCCTGAAAAAGCGAAGGGGACAAAAGAGGAAACTTTGATTCAACTTTTCATCAATCTTCAGTGCCGAAAAATTAAAATATCAACGGGCTTCAAAGTGAAGTATAAAGATTGGGATATAAAAAAAGAACGAGTAAAGAAAAGTCATAATAACTCCGTTCAGTTGAACATACTTATTACCAATCTGGAACAGAAGGTGAAAAACCTCTACCTGAAATGTAAAATGGAGGGTAAGAAAACCTTTGAAGAAATTAGGCAAGCCATTAAGGATGGAGTAAAAGACAACAAGCAACAGGTTTTCGATTTTTACGAAACCTTTGATGAGTTTATTAAACGAAGAACTCAAACCTTAAGCCCCAAAACCATTCAAAAATATAATACGCTCAAAAAACACCTAAAGCGTTTTGAAGATACCTGCAATTATGAACTCTCCTTTAAAAATGTGAATCAAACCTTCTTTGAAAAATTTGAGGGCTTTATGTATAGTGAGGTTGGACTAAGCAAGAATAGTTTTGATAAATACGCCCGAACTTTCAAGACTTTTATGGGCTGGAGTTTTGATAATAACCTACACTCTAATTTTGAGTATAAACGTTTCAAAACAAAACCTGAGAAAACTATTATAGTCCATTTAAATAGAAAGGAGGTAATGAAATTAAGTAGTCTGGATTTATCCCACAACAAAACTTATGACAAAGTACGCGATGTGTTTGTATTCCAATGTTTGACAGGACAACGATTCTCAGACATTGAGGCAATCAAAAGAGAAGATATAAGAGAGGGAGTATGGCACTTACGCACTCAGAAAACCAGAGATATTATACAAGTACCTCTTGTGCAGTTGGCCAAAGATATACTCGATAAGTATAAAAATGATTTACGCCCCTTGCCCACAATGACCAATCAAAGAACTAACCTCTACATTAAAGAGATTTGTAAAATTGCCCAATTAAGCGAACCTATCACTAAAACCAAGTATTATGGCAATAGAAGAGAAGATACTACCAAGCCCAAATATGAGTTTATTACTACCCATGTAGCGCGAAAAAGTTTTGCCACAATTGCCAATGAAAATGGTATGACTCATACCGAAATTATGGACATTACTGGCCACAAAGATTTAAAAACCCTTCAGGCATACTTGGGTACTGATTCAAAGGTGATCAAAAAGAAAATGAACAGTATTTGGAGTTAATATTAAAATAGTACAATTTACTAGAATTAATGTGTTTTCAGTTTTTTACAAATTATTTTGCATTTTAGTTCTATCATATTGTTTCAAAAAGCAAAAGCATTTCTAAAATATTTCCAAATAGAAAATAAATTTAACCTAAAAATACAATTTTCACTTGTTAATAATTCCTACCTTTATTAAATTAGAGTCATAAACAAATCTTATACTTAACATGAGCAAAATTATTGTGGTTGATGTAGATGATCTGAGAAAGGTTATCAAAGAAACAATAACCCAATGTATTGTGCAGAAGGAGAGTGAAACTTATGAAGGTTTCATAAAGATTGATGAAGTTTGCAAATTGTTACAAGTCAGTAAGCCCACAATCCATTTATGGAAAAAACAAGGTAAACTCCCCTTTCACAAAATTGGAAAAAAACTGTTTTTCAAAAAATCCGAAGTGCTGTCTTCACCAATAGTCAGTAAAATAGTAGGATAATTTTTTTTCACCTGGGCATCAATACTTAAAGTACCAAATAAAAAACCTCAAGTTTTGGCGAACTTGAGGCTCTAAAATCTTTGCTAATTATATAAATTTTGTTCTGTCTAATTTGCAAAGTTTGGACTTTTGATTGATGTCCAAAAATATTCTAATATATGGCGAAATTACTAAAAATCGCGCATAATGGCAATTCTGTGCCTAAAAAACAGGAGTTAAACTCCAATCAAATGAAGGTATCTATCTATAAAAATATCAAGGATACCACTTCCTCCCAAACAATTAATTTATCAGAACTAGTTGCCAGTATTCGACAAGGTAACGTAGTGCAATTAGGGCAAAATATTGCTTCTTTGGTTCAACAGATAAAAAGTACACAAAGTAAGAAAGAAAGGGATAAGCTAAAATGTAGCTTGCCCAATGTAACCGTTTCAGGAGTTTTTAAAAAGCGTAGTAAACAAGGGCTTTTAAATTACTCAGGTTTAATCCAGGTTGATTTTGATAACTTACTACTTGAACGCTTGCCAAAACTCCGTGAAGCCCTAGAAAATGACCCTTACACTTTGACCTGTTTTATCTCCCCTTCTGGCAAGGGTTTAAAGCTTATTGTCAAAGTACTTCCGAACAAGGAAAGACATTTAGATAGTTTCCTGGGGTTAGAAAAGTACTACCTTGATAAATACAGCTTAACACTTGACACAAAGTGCAAAGACATTGGTAGAACCATGTATTTGAGTTACGACCCTGAAGTATTTGTCAATTGGGACAGCCAAGTCTTTGTACCTCCTTTAGAAACTACCCAAAAACAAGTAAAGGAAACTGACCCTAAGCCGAAAAAAATAACTGCAAGCATACCATCTAATATTGAAAGTGAACTGTAGTGGTTAAAAAATGCTGTTAGGTACATTGAGACAAACAAAATTGATATTACTAAGCAGTATAACGATTGGCTCTTGGTGGGTTTTGCTTTGGCTAATTTCTTGGAGAGTAATGGTCAAAAATATTTTATTAAAATCAGCCAGTTTTACCCAAATTACGATCAAGCAGAAAGCGAAAAACAATTTGATCATTGTCTCACTCAGGAAAGCATTCATAAGGAAAAAAAATATACTATTTACAGCCTTTTCCGATTGTTTGCCAGACACAATATCCCTTATCAAATAGCTCCAATAGAAAATTCAAACTTGCAAAATGAAACCCTGAATAGTTTGTTAAAGCATATCAAACCCATAGATTTTGGCCTGTTGGCAAACCCTGAAATCAAAGGCATCAAAGAAGAACTGGCCACCCTACCCAAAGGTGACGAGAAAATTCTAAAACTTGAAAAGTTGTTGACAAGCCAAAAAGTGACCAAACAACAGTTTTTAATTTTGGCCATCCAACAATTATTAGCAACTGCCAAGAATAAAAATTGGGGTTTATGCAAAAAGCATGATTTCATTTATGCCTTTAATGGTCAGTTTTGGGAAAAAATTGAAAAAGACCTATTTAAGCAGTTCTTAGGTACATCTGTCGAGCTTATGGGCATAAGTTGGGATTTGGCAAAGTATTACAAGTTTAGAGACGATTTGTTGCAGCAGTTTTATTCTGAGGCATATTTGCCAGTTCCCAAAACATCCAAAAATAAGGTACTCATTAACCTAAAAAATGGCACTTTTGAAATAGGTGCAATGGGTAGAAAACTAATGGACTTTAATAGTGCTGATTTTATCACTTATCAGTTACCTTTTGAATATGCCCCTAAAGCCAAAGCTCCTCTATTTGAAAAGTATTTAGATGAGGTTTTGCCAGAGATAGAAAAACAAATGATTTTGGCAGAATACCTGGGCTTTGTTTTTATGAAACACGGCAACAGTACTTTCAAAGAAGAAAAAGCTTTGATTTTATACGGTACTGGGGCTAATGGCAAATCGGTATTTTTTGAGGTGATCAAAGCCTTATTTGGTGAAAATATGAGCAACTATTCACTACAAAGCCTTACTGACCAAAACGGCTACTACAGAGCAAGTTTGGCCGATAAGCTAGTAAATTATGCCAGTGAAATTAACGGTAAAATGGAGGCTGCTATTTTCAAGCAATTGGTATCAGGTGAACCCGTAGAAGCTCGCCATCCTTATGGCAAACCTTTTATTCTTACTCAGTATGCAAAGCTCATCTTTAATTGTAACGAGTTGCCAAAAGATGTAGAACATACCCACGCTTTTTTTAGGCGTTTTTTGATTGTTCCCTTTGAAGTAACCATACCCGAAGCCAAACAAGATAAATCTTTACACTCAAAAATTATAGAAGGTGAACTTGCAGGAGTATTTAACTGGGTTTTAAAAGGTTTAGAACGGCTTTTAAGCCAAAGGAAGTTTACAGAGTGTGAAGCGGTAAAAAATGCTGTAGACCAGTACAAAACCCAGTCAGATAGTGTCAAATCGTTTATTGCTGAAAACAACTATCAAAAAAGCCCAAATCAATACATTTTGATCAAGTGTTTGTACCAGGAGTATCGCATTTTTTGCAATGATGACGGCCTTAGACCTGTAAAAAAAGGCAACTTTAAGAAACGCTTAGAAAATATGGGTATAGTAACCCAAAGAAAGCGAGAGGGCAATGTAGTGTTTTTAGAACAATCTCTGATTGAATAAATATTTTTTTAAGTTTACACCTTTTTCACGTTTCCCACTTGCCCATTTTTAAGCTTTGTGTAAATAGTGAAAAAGGTGTTGTTTTAAATAAAGTTTTTTAAGAGTATAAGAATTGCAAATTTATATTTGTGGATAAAATTTAGGTATATCAGATAGCTTTTCAATCCCTTCTTCATCAGACTCCCACTCAATATCCATTGTATCCAAATGTAGTTTTGCTAGTTCAAAACACTTCTCTACATCTAAACCATTTAAAAGATGTTGATAAAATGTTTTCGTAAATGATATACTTGCTTCGTCAGGGATTATTCCCATCATACCAATACTGAAATTGACAAATTGTGATAGTTTTTCTGCAAAACCTGCCGAATAACAAGCATTAAAAATAACCCCTTCCAGAATTCTTTCATCATCATTTAGTATTTGAATACATTTCGTAAAGTAATCGCTATCCAAACCAACTTCTTGTCCGTATTCATCTTTAAAAAGAGGACCTTTATTTCTTGACCCGTGTGTCGCCAAATGTAATATAGAAGGCTGATGTTTTGTCAAGTTAGGAGTTATTTCTCCCATTAAAACAGACTCTTCCGTTAAAAATAATATAGAAGAATTACTAGCTTCTTTTGACCTTTTGATACTTTTTATTTCTTCACCAAAGTTTAAAGTCAGGGTATTTGACAAGGAAGAATACATAAAAAGAACCTTCTTTATTTGAGAATCATCTTGTGTATGTCCAGAGTCGTAAGTGTTACTTTCAATAAACTTTTGCCCTCCGTAAAACCTTCCTTTGTTAATATTCATGTTAGTAGTATTAATATTAAAACTTCCTTTGAAAACATTATATATATTACCTTTTAATTTCTCCAAAATATTAAACGAATCAGGATCAAAATCCAACGATCGAATGATGTTCTCAATAAGTTTATCATTGTAAGTTTCATCATCTGTCAATCTACCATACAACCCCATATAAAACTTATAAAGGCGACCTAATAAATCCCAAAAAGCAATTTTTTTATCGTCACTTACTTGATTTTGATATTTTTCGATATTTCCTATCAACTCAGAAAAATCATTGAGTTGGTCTCTTATCTGTTTTTCCCATTGTCCTTGCACTAAATCTGAAAATGCATCATAGTACCTGATAATTAATTGCCCATCTCTATTTTCAAACTCTATATCGATTTTTAGCTCTAAACTCAATCTTATAAACTCAGTAAATGCAGTTGCTATATCCTTTCCTAAAACCTTATCTCTATCAGAAATATCAAGCTTAATTTCATATTGAAGCTTATACTTTTCGCAATTACTACCTATCTCTACTTTATCTACCTTCTCCAACTGTCTAATATTATTTAATTCATTCTTTTCAATGTAAAATAGATTTGCATCTTCAAAGGTTATCTTACCTATAATTTTATTATTATCAAGATCAAATTGTATTGATTGTCCAAAAAATCTTTTTTTATTCGTTTTATTCTTAAAATGTAGTGATTTGCCGACTTTAATTTGATTGTACCTAAAAAAACTACATCGATAAACTCTGTATTATTTAAAAATGCTGCATTTTCAAAATACGCTGATTTTTGGAATACAACATTTCTGAAATAGCAATAATCTTTAAAAGTACAACTCTGAAAATTTACAGAGCCAAGGAATAATGAATCCTCTTCAAATTTACATCCACCCTGAAAAACACTGTTTCTAAAGTATGTATGACTCTCGAATCTCACTTTACTAAAATACGCATAGTCAACAAAAGTTGCATTTTGAAAATTTGCATATTTCTCAAAAATCAGGTCATTCAAACGACAAACAAAATCTGAGTTACCCCAAGACATAGGATCATTACCAACAAATACAAAATCTTCAAAATCCATTTTTAATCTGTCGTTAATATCATCGTCCCAATTTAGTATATCAACAAGTTCTCTAAAATGCCTTATAAACTGATTCTCTCTTTTCCAGGGTAAATCTTCGGAGTGAAAAAGACATTTTCCAACATTATCTTTTTTTAAAGTCAAGTCAAAATCTAGAAATAGTTCGGGAAATATTTTATATGCCTCTTTGTGTTTTTTGCTAATTAACTCTCTAGCAATGTCTCGTTTTTCACTCCATTTTTCAAATAATTGAGGATATGGGCATTTTTTTGCGTAACTGTATTCGTGATTGCACATACACTGAAACTGGTTTTAGTACATTTTCAGAGTATTTACATTCAATTACTCTACATATAACTCATAGGTACAAATAATCCACTTACGTAATGTCCTGATTAATTTTATAAAGTAAAGGAATAATAAATAACTACACTCTTTTTAGGTAATATACGCTTTAAAATTAAGTATAGTTATAGCTTCGCTGATATTTTAAAGAAAGAATACATCTGAATTCACCTCCTTCACATCATCTTCCAACCATACGATTGGGAGATGTTCTTCTCCTCGT
>ERZ1740067.1824-NODE-1824-length-13947-cov-7.646343_pt1 | contig 13947 bp, 12 predicted proteins | sample MGYA00581736_ERZ1740067 | MGnify/ENA primary metagenome ERZ1740067 (study PRJEB43018, sample SAMN04849236) | marine metagenome | isolation source: floating plastic debris | place: Pacific Ocean | collected 2008-08-27 | study: EMG produced TPA metagenomics... | reverse complement strand
ACGCCTTTGCAAACGGATGAAAGTGATTGAAGAACACTTCTTGATCCATTGCGCCTTCAGCGGGATAAACGTTAGGACTGAGGGCACTGAGTCCTGCTTTGAGGTCCGCTGCGACAGGAACGAGCATGGGTAAATGGTCCGGCCCAGAGAGAAACATCTGCTTCATGACCGCGAAGCTCGCCATCAAGGGTGCAGTTGCCGAGTCAGAATATAGGGTTTGTTCCTCTGCAATTCCCATCCACTTACCCTTGGTATCGCTAGGATGAGGCACAATCGCGATGGTGTTATCGTCAACGGAGCCGAGCATCAGTGTGAGACGCCCTTCGAGGGTCAGCGCTTCTCTTTCATCGCGGCTGAGATCTTGTTCTTCGAGTTCTTTTCTATGCGCTTCTCTGACGACTTCACCCAGTGCTGAATTGGTCATTAGTTCCTGGAAAGAGAAATACTTCTGGTCAGGATCGAGGCCGATGCGTTCTTTGAGTGGACGATAGCTGAAGAGAACAAACGGTTCTTCATTCCAGTTGCGATTGTTGAGCCATAGAGACATAAATGTCGTCATGGCGTCTTCTTTGATGTCGTTGTGCTTATATACAGTTGAACCGTGAATTTTGGCGACAGTTTCCTGTGCCACGGTGTCTAACGGTTTCTTTCTCCCGCCTTGCTGTACCACCAGTGTTTCTAGTGGATTGAGAGGCGAGGTCTGAAATTGACTAAACGGCAGCGCGATGAGCAAAATGCCTAAGCAAAGGCCGATTGTGAATTTATTGAGTTTCATATTTTCTCTATCGTCCTAAGAACGCATTGAATAGGGGAATAGAACCTGCTGTTTCTTCTACTTCAGGGGAGTCTTCTGAGTCAGGAGTGTCTAAGATAGCACCGACTTTTTTTAGCTTTTTCGCGACTGCGCGTCCGTAGAACATCGTAGCAACACCAAGGGTGACCATCATTGAGCCTAGCCAAGTCAGCCCGGTGACCCACCAGGGTTCTCTTTTGACTTGCAAGGTAGATTGCTCCAGATCACCCGGATTCCAAGACGCTTGAGCAATTTTCCATCCCTTAAACCAGGTGGGGTGATTCATCCACACGCGACGATGGCTGATGTCTTGTTCGTGCGGGTCGATTAGGGAAACATCGCTAGTCCACATTGCGACCGACTCACTGCCCTCATTACGCTCAACGATGAAGTCGTTGAGCTGGAGGCTAAAGGGCAGCTGCAATAGCTTAGGGCTAAAGGCAACGTACCACTCACCTGCGTCGGTATCGATGGCCGTGGGTTCCCCCCAGCCGACCCAAACAGGCTCAAGCTGCTCGCTGGTTTCAACCAGCAGTGCAGGTGAGCCTTGATTGGTTGTATCTTGCGGTAGGGGAACGATTTCACGCTCCAAGAGTGCCTGGGGAATGTATTCGGCTAGCGTAATTTCAAAATCGGCCCAGCCGGGTGTGACTGAATCGCCTAGCGCGATCGCTCCGGACTGAAACCCTTTAGAAGAATTAGCGGCGTAGTGCAATTCACCTTCTGTATCAACTACGAGTCGGAAGAATGCATCGGGCCCTTCATTTGTGGCGATGTTGTAAGCGACGTTAGCAGCTATGGGTGCGCCTGCGATTTGATTCCGAATCGGTTCAAAACCGGGCTTGCCAAAAATAAACCAGTTCTCTTGTGATTCTCCGTCTGAAAGAGAAAGCTGAGCGGCAGGATTTCTAAGCAGCTCGGTAGCAGTAGTCGGCTGACGATTCCCGTCTAGGCGAAAGTCAGGCCAAAATCCGGTCACTTCAACGGTGAGCATTTGCCCCTGATGGCGAAGCTCAATAGGTTGGTTTAGGTTTTTCTCTATATCCAACGTGCGAGAGTTCCCTTCCCAGTCGATAGCGAGCATGCCCCATTTTGCCGAATCCGATTTTTTATCGGGAGCGCTCAACGCTTTTTCCAGTGCCTGTGCATCTGTTGCACTGACAATTTGTAGCTCGGCGGGGCCGATGTCCATTTTGCTGTAGGCGGCTGGAGCTGTGGCTACCCAGCGTTCTAGAGTCTGATTCATGCGATCACTTTTCAGCATCAGCCGTGCCGCTGGATTCTTCACGCTCGCACCCGATTCAAAGTGAACGGTATTGATAGTGTTGTCGCTGTAGCTCAGCAGCGATAGATCTCCGATCTTGTTCGGTACAACGGTGCCATCTGCCTTAATAAATAGAGAAGTCTGCTCCGGGGGGCGACCTGGCGCCGCCACCTCTACAAGATCACCTTCTACCCGTAGCGTGCTAACGGGGCCTGCATCTGTACGAGCCAGCATCATGCCCTCTACGCTGAGGTGAATGACCGCAGCAGAGCCTGCGATGATGACGACTAGCCCCCAGTGCGTAATCGCAAAGCCAATTTTGCGAGCACCTCTCCAGGGATAGCGCGACAGTGTAGAGACACCCAGGTTAAGCGCGAGTAAGAACATCAGCCCGCCGAACCAGGAGCTTTTGTAGATTTCTTGCTGCACAACAGTGGAGCCTACTTCCGCTTCGTAGAAGGTGGCTGCGATTAGGATGACTGCGATCGCAACCAGCAGAGGCACCGCTAGCCTCATAGAACCGACAATGCCAACAACAATTGTCACAAAATCACTTATTACAAATTCATTGCGCCTGGCAGCATCCATTTTTGACTGCGCTTTTTTCACAACGGTTTTTTCAACACTCGTTTCTTCAACACTGACATCATTCAAACTAACTGTCATGAAAACAAACCTATGCGAAAAGCAACTAAAGGGTCAAACAACAAAAACTATCAACAGAAACTTTTGACCACATATCCTCAGTCTCTAAATAATTGTCTCAAAAGAGGTTATTTTTTGTATCCAAAGTTGCATAATTTCTCTGGTAAATTCGTTGTTTGCATTTTTGATTTGCATGTTTTGCATTTTTTTATCGTTGCCGCATAAAAATGCTTAGCTCTGTTGCAAAATGCGCATATGTGATTGTTATCCCTGCTATGCAAGGCTTGCACTACTGCTACGAGGGAGGCAAATATGTTGAAAATCTAAAGAGATAAAATGCGATTGTTGCAGGGTAGGTATGCAGAAAATATTTTTTAATTCGTTTTTGGTAGCTATGAGCACAAAAAAAGGATTAGAGGCCTTCTAGTTTATGTAGTACCACGGACAGATAACACATCTGAATTATCTTCAAACCTTGCGTTCGGAAGGGATAGCCGCGCTTTTGGACGCTACTATTTTGTTGTTTCTGTTGGTACTTGAGGGGTATCTGTCCCGTTTCGCATAAGTTTTTACTCATATTTATCAACTGTTTTTCTGGAGTGCCTGTTAGAAATGTCTTTGAACGTAGAGCTTCTAGAGCAGAGCTTTGAACTCATTAAGCCCATGGCGGACGAATTTGTAGCCAGCTTTTACGACAATTTGCTCACTGACTATCCGGATGCCAAGCCGCTCTTTGCGCATACCAGCATGCCAAAGCAGCAGCAGATGCTTAAGGGTGCTCTGGTCATGGTTGTTGAGAACCTGAGAAAGCCTGAGGTGTTGAGTGAGTCTCTCAAGGGATTGGGTGCTCGTCATGTGAAGTATGGTGCATTGCCAGAGCACTACCCACTAGTGGGCAACAGTCTCCTGAAAACTCTAGGTCAGTATGCAGGCGATGCCTGGACGCCAGATCTCAAGGAAGCTTGGACGGGTGCTTACGGTGCGATTACTGAGCTAATGCTGGAAGGTGCAGATTACACCAAAGATGAAGTTGCGTTAGAACCTGTTCCTGCTGCTGCGCCTGAAGAAGAGGGCCTGAAGGTTGAGTTGTTGGAGCAAAGCTTTGAGTTGGTAAAACCAAAGGCAGATGAGTTTGTAGCCAGCTTTTACGACAATTTGCTCACTGACTATCCAGATGCTAAGCCACTCTTTGCGCATACCAGTATGCCAAAGCAGCAACAGATGCTGAAGGGTGCTCTGGTTATGGTTGTTGAGAACCTGAGAAAGCCTGAGGTGCTTAGTGGGTCTCTCAAAGGACTAGGTGCCCGTCATGTGAAGTACGGTGCATTGCCAGAGCACTATCCCCTAGTTGGCAACAGTCTCCTAAAAACCTTAGGCCAGTATGCAGGTGATGCTTGGACGCCTGAGTTGAAAGAGGCTTGGACGGGTGCCTACGGTGCGATTACTGAGCTCATGCTAGAGGGCGCAGACTACTCCAAAGCCGATGTTGAGCTGGATTCATCTCCTGCGGCAGCGACCCCAGCGCCGGGTGCTGACTCTGCAGCTGTGCCATTGGTTGGTGCTGGTGCTACGACACTCACTTCTGAACCCCCTCAAGGCATTAGCAATACAACAGCTGCTGGCATTATCGGTGGTGGCGGAGTGCTGCTTCTGCTGATGTTGATTCTTCTTTAATTTTGTTGACTCTAAATGAAGCGTCGTCCCAATAAAAACATATTCTGGCGTAAGAAAGTCAGCCTAAAGTCTGCGATTATTGTCGCGATTGTATTCCTCTTTGTTGCAGTTTCTGGTGCATTCGCTTTCGAGCAAAAGCAGATCTTTTTACCGGGTGAAACCTCTGAGGGGCATCATCTATTTGAGGCGTCCTGTGCGTCTTGTCATGAGGGTTTTAAGCCAGTTTCTAATGAGAACTGTAACCGTTGTCACGAAGCAGAACTGGAAGGTGATTTGCACGGGGCGAAAAAGTTTAAGGATCCTCGATGGGCCGAGTACCGAGAAAATGTAGACGTGCTTACCTGTACAGCTTGTCACAACGAACACGTCCACATGTTTGGAAGAGGAGTACATCTACAGCCAGACTTGTGCATGGGATGCCATGAGGAGCTAACGCTGACTCAGCTCAAGAGTCATAAGGGCTTTGCGGCAGACGGTTGCTGGACAGCAGGCTGCCACAACTTCCATGAGCATGACACCATATCTACTGGGTTCTTTCGTAAAAACATGGGTGCACCCGATATGCTCCCCGTTCAGAAGCTCCCGGACCGAGTCGTCACAACGGAGCTGGAGAAGGCGCCTGCGCCCAACCTGAGTAAAGAGTTCTTGGGAGGTAAGTCATGAGCATACCTGCCTCTAGAGTCAACGCCGAATTCGAGGCCAAGTTAAGTTCGAGGTTTAATCGGAGATTGTGTGCAAGAGCTGGTTTTCGTGTTCTTGTAATCTTTTTCTCCATGCTGTTGGTCTTGGGGACGGCTTATCCAGCAGCAGCTTCGACTGAGCTAGACTGAGAAGAAATTTCTCTGCAGTGGCAAGTGAGTGCACATGCACTGAACAAAGTTAACTGTACAAGCTGCCATCAGAATACGGAGACAAAGGAGTTTGTGGCAATCCCGACTCAAGAGAGTTGTCAATCTTGTCACGAGAGCGCTGTGGACACTTTTTTATTGGGGAAGCATGGCATTCGTACGCTCGAAGGTGAGACGCCGTTGACACCAGCCATGGCTCATATCCCGATGAAGCGTGACGCGCTCGGCAAGCAGATGACATGTAACTCTTGTCATGATGTTCACACCGTTAACACAATGCAGGCTGCCGTTGATTCGTGCTTGACCTGTCATAACGATACCCATTCGCTCAACTATGAGAACTCAAAGCATGCACAAAATGTTCTCTCTTCTTCTCTCCCAAGGCCAATCGCTGAACAGGTAACCTGTACGACTTGTCATCTTCCGCGCACAGGAAGAGAGAAAGCAGATGGCACCAGCATAGTAAGCGTGAATCATAACAATACATACACGCTCAAACCACGAAATCGCATGGTGGGAGAAGTCTGTATGAATTGCCACGGAGTGGAATACAGCTATAACAGTATTTTCGACGACGAACTTGTCGAGGCCAATTTTGACCGTCCTCCGACGCTAGCGCATCAGAGCTTTGATCTGATGCGCGCGGCTGAACAGCGGAGGGTGGGCAATTCTTCTGCTGCGGGAGAAGACTCTGAGTAGGATCTCTCTTCGAAGCAGAATTCTTTTTCGCCCTATAAGCTCAATCATCCTGATGCAGGGGCGATTTCACATCCAAACAAGAGGAATATCAGGAGATTAATGGAAATGGTTAATAGCTTAATACAGCGTATTCGCGCTAAAACGATGGCTCTGCTGGCGCTAGCAGCAGCTGTTTGCTTCACTGCAGTAGCTTGCGCTGGTGGGGGTGGGTCCACCGCTACAGCTACTGGCCCTTCAATTGCGCCAGAGCTTGTATCGGACTACATCCACAATGTGCTCGCGGCGGATAGAACAGCGTATACCAAGCACGTCATCAACCGTGTGAAAACGTTGGAAGGGAAAACAAAGGAAAATGGCGTTTTAGAAGTTGAATCTACGGAAGGTTGGGAGCAGACGGATGGTATTCCACTGCCTGCACAGATGTTCCGTTTGGGCTCTGAGATTGCCAATGAGTCTGGCGACTTTACCTACAACCTCATTTCTAGCTGGTACATCAACGATAACCACGGTCCCAAGAGTGACTTTGAGACGGCGGGTCTAGTAGAGATTGAATCTACTGGTGAGCCCTTCAAGGGTTACCAGGAAGTAGGCGGCCAAGCTTACTTTTCGGCTATGTATCCCGATAAGGCTGTTGCCGAAGCCTGTGTGACTTGTCACAATACGCATCCAATTCACTTGGAGCGCTATCCAGACAAAGTGTTTGAGATGGACGAAGTGATGGGTGGCATTATTATCAACATTCCGGTTGATAGCATGCCTGCGGACGCGTAAGACGCGAATTTGCCAACAGGTTTAGTCGTTAGGGGCGTAGCAAATCGCTGCGCCCCTAGTAACAACAGACCCTCTAACAACAGATCGTTCAACAACAGACAGCTGCCAAGATATTGTCAAGATGATGTACGAGGGCACAGCGGTGCTGATGTCCCTACTGCTACTGGATATGCAACCCAAATTTTCTACTCTGATCATTCTGACGGTAGTGTCGGTAGCGCTACTGGTTCCCTTTGCTGTGAGTCCTACGTATTTGGACGCGCTGCGCGATCGCTCTTTTGATCTCCATCAGTTTCTCCGAGGCGAAGTCTATAAGCAGGGAACTGGCTTTGCGGCATTGGCGCTAGTGATTATCGAAATGCTGCTAACGGCTCGCAAGCGCAGTCGCAGCTGGCCACTGAAGGTGAAAATGCCAGGCTCAATGATACTCTGGCGGAGCGCTCATATTTTTACAGGCGTGGCTTTACTCTTAATCGTAGTTATCCATACTGTTGGTGCCAGTGGTATTAATTACAATGCTTTTTTCCTATGGACTTTTGTCGGTGTTACCTTCACAGCGCTTGTAGGTGTGGCGGCGGAAACCGGTGTCCTAGAGTCTCCGCGCAAAGTATTTAGCTTTTCTGGCTCGAAGCAGGTAGAAGGTAAGCCTGCCGGTATTGGTAAGGGGGCTCTGATTCGGAATATGCGAACCGTCTGGCTAAAAAGCCATATTTTGTTGGTGAGTGTGTTCTTGATTTTACTCGCGGTCCATATCTTTTTGGTCTATTACTATCGCTGATCCTCAGATACATTCACTTAAGTTTTAAGAGCTGATAGACAATTATGATCTCTACGCCCAAAAGAGAGAACAAAACTTGGCAGATTTGGAGCGCTATTGTAGCTATACTGCTAGCGGTTTTTGCAACGGTGCTACTCACTCGCCCAGCCGAAACGACAGTGAGTATGACGCCGCTTTCCGGCATTATGACGCTGAAGACGCTGGCGGCTAAGTCAATGCCTTACAAGGTGGCTTTGAATAATCAAAAGCCAACACTCATTGAGTTTTATGCTGATTGGTGTACGACTTGCCAAAGTATGTCCGCTACGGTCAATTCGCTACATGAGCAGTATAGTGATCAAATCAACTTCGTTATGCTAGATATTGACGATCCTCAGTGGGCCGAGCAAGTGGCATCATTTGGGGCGTCAGGTGTGCCCCAGTTTACGTTGCTCAATTCTCAGCATCAGTCTGTGAATACTTGGGTGGGCAAAGTCCCCAAGCCTATTTTTAGAGAAGCCTTCGGACCTCTTATGAGTGCTCAAGCCGTAGGTGCTGAAAACATAGATAACCAAGGCATAGGTAACCAAAAGGTGGGTGACCAGGACATCGGTTAGAGATAAGAACATGTGACTGTAGCGACGTCTATTGCAATCTTTTTTTAGTTAGCCTTTTGGAGAATGTACTATGACACTCCTTAGTAAATTCTTAAAATTCTTAGAGTGGTTAGAGAGTACTCAAGAGTTCTTTCATTTTTTAAGTCAGCCTGCTGGCATTTCTACGCTGGCCGCTTTGTTCTTCTACTGCCCCATCCAGCTGATGGGTTGTGACAGTTTGTCTGCTGCAACGCTGTCTTGCACGGTTGCGCTCACTCTATTTTGCCTACTAGAGCGACCCAAGTTTTAGCCGTTTAAGTTTTCGGTCACCTAAGTTTCAATCTGGGTTTTGGATGGCGCTTGTTATTGGCGTTAGATATCCCCAAGAGGCGACGTTTGCTGATTTTGGCTGGACTCTCATTGAATGCAGATCGAATGAGCGTAGCGCTCGGAGCGGGTCTGTCTGCGTAAAAGGTTTTGACGAGGTCTAGGAAAGCGATTTCTTGGTAGGCGTGTCTGCAATAGGCAATTGCGACTATCCCCATACACAGTAAAAATGCCAGTGAAATAGCATAGAACTGAATAATCTCCGGCTGGGCTGTGATTGATTGAACCCCTTCTAACAGAACGACTGCTGTGTAAATGCTTAAACTCCCTAAGATAATGCTATTGATTAACATGAGCCACAGCATTGCTTTCAACAGCGGGTTGCGTACCACGACGGGTTCTTGTATTTGCCAGTTTTCCAACTCACTTCTTTCAAAGTGAATGTAGTGTGGCGCTTTGCTGTAGATATAGGTGGCCAAGTGCGGATCGTAGCAGCTGAAAATCAGGTTAATCAGGCGAATGGGGGCATGTCGACCCGTCATTTTCTTGAAAATGAGCGAATTGCGACAGTTATCTCGACTGTTTTCGGTGAAGTATCTGACTTGGTCCGAAAATTCTAGCAGCGCGGAGTCTTGCCGGCTGGTGCGCCGGGTGAATGGACCTACTTTAATGACGTTGTTGATGAGTGCGATCGCACCTGTGGCCAGCGCGAGAGCAAGTAAGAAAAGCCCTTGTGTAAACATAGTCGAAACCACTCAATGCCTTGATGAAGCTGCACTATGTACATATACGGAGACTTCTGGCGTAATCCAGAAGAGTTCTCGGTAAAACTACAAACTGGCTCGCTTCCGAATGATTACTTGTCTAGTGGATTATTTCTATCAAGTTATTCTGGAAAGTTATTCTGGCAAACTGTTGCGGCAAGTTCTTTTGGCAGCTTGTTTCGGTAGATTACTGTGCGGGCGGGTTGTAGAGTTCGACAATTTGTTTTGCGAAAGCCGATTCGTTTTGCGAAAGCAGCTGCATGGGCTTCTAGCTTTTCAGGATGGTTGCGTCGGGTATATGTATATGGAAGCTGGGTGTACAAGGGTAACCGGCATCGGCTGGAACCAATCTTCTTTTAGCTATATCGCTCTTTGGCTGGCTTGAACGCACCGGGCTTAAGGGATTTTACTTTGATGCGGGGCTTGGCCGAAAGGTTGGCTGAGGTTGTGGGGACTTTGAAAAATGATTGAAACTCGTTTTTAACTTATGATCACGATACTGTGGGGCTTTTCCTGCTGGCTCCTTTTTCTCTACCCGTAGACTTCCTAACTATGCCCGAAGGCCCCGAGATTCGTATTGCTGCCGACAAAATTCAGCGCGCCATTCGCCCCCATCCAACGACGGAAGTCTTTTTTGCCTTCGATCATCTCAAACCCTTCGAATCTGAGCTGACTGGTTGCCGGGTGACTGAGGTAGAGACGCGTGGGAAAGCAATGCTGACCCATTTTGACAATGGCCTGAGCGTTTATTCTCACAACCAGCTGTATGGCAAATGGATGGTGCGCAAAGCTTACGATTTTCCTGAAACGAATCGGCAGCTGCGCTTTGCCATTCATAACGAAAAGAAGTCGGCGCTGCTTTATAGCGCGTCAGATATTCAGATTTTGAGCAGTCCTGCTGAGATCGAAAATCATCCTTTTTTGAGCAAGCTGGGTCCAGATGTCTTGAGCAAAGGCTTACAGCCTGAAACGCTGGTGGCTGCGCTCCAGTCTAAAAAGCATTATCGCCGCAGGCTATCTACGCTGTATTTAGATCAGCACTTTTTGGCGGGGATTGGCAATTATCTGCGCAGTGAAATTTTGTTTGTGGCGAGGCTGCATCCGCAGCTGCGACCGATGGACTGTAGTGAGGCGCAGCTGCAAGGACTCGCTAAGGCTTCTATTGAGATTGCTTACCAGTCTTACAAATACAAGGGAATCACGAATGATTTGGATTTGGCCAATCAGCTAAAGGCACAAGGGGCTCGCTATCGGGAGTATCGCTACTGGGTATTTGGGCGATCGCATAGGCCCTGCTACGTCTGCGAAACGCCAATTGTCAAAGAAATGGTGAACAACCGTCGAATTTACTACTGTCCTAACTGTCAGCGGAAATAACCGTCAGACTCAGGGCGATTTCATCCTGAAGAGAGCGTTGAGTAGAGCGGGGCCCTGTTCGATTTGAATGCTATTGGCGCTCCTACTACAGGGAATGACTGCAGTTAATGAGATAAAAAGATATTGGAGGGAGGATTGGGTGATACTGAACTGTTTAGAGTGAGAACCGGGCATGGGCTTAGGTGGCTAGTGCCCACCTGTTCTTAGCCCATTCTATTTTGGAGCCGTGATGAGCAACATCTCAAAAAATAGCCAAACCAGCCAACAATCCCCAGCATTTTAAGGCCATCTTCAGCTAAAATACGCCACTCTCCAATAAGGTCGTCGAGTTGATACTGAACAGTATCGATTAGCAACGCAAGTCCGAAAAAGATAAATGAAACTAAGAGCAGAAAGTAGTCTGTCTCGAAAATACATCGCTTGAATGCGGCTAATCCCCATAGAATTAGCAGACCGTAGCCCATGAAGAGAAGTTTCTCAGGCAAGCCTAAGTAACGGGGAAATATCTTCTCGTGGAGTAGGAAAAAATCGTCAGCTGTGAGCATTAGCGTCATCAGACCCGAACAAAGTAGAAAAGCTGAAAACTTCACTTCGCCCGGACGACGCCTTAAGATTGCCCAAGTGAAAAGACATATCGTTGCACTAGCAGTCCACAGCATGACGCCAAGGTTTGAGGCTATTCCGATAAGCGGATGTCTGTCGACAACTGCAGCAAAGTCGCTGACAAATAACCTTGTAGCGATCTCCATTCGAGAGCTGGTCACGGCTACAGCAATGAGGAAAAGTAAGGGTAGAAAATAAAGTAAACAGACGAATGTTGTAAGCTTTCTCGCCTGAGCAAATAGCTGAGTGAGCATGTCTGATTTTTGAGTGCACCGCATGTTGTATATATCAATGAATCATAACGGTGTAGGGGCTGTGAGTATTAATTCACACCTGCCTCTATTGACAGGAGGCGGCTGTGTAGCTTCCTATCGTAGTGAAGATTAGCGGTCTTACTCCCCGTACAATTTGTCACTGTCTGGTTAGGAATCAAGTGATATCAGAAGAGGACTCCAGCCTGCATCGACTAAATCCTTTGTCTGTTTAGAGCAGCAGCAGACTGTGAATCTCTAGGTCAATGCAGGCTGTGTGGAGAGAATGCCGCAGCATGGTCTTTGCACAGCTTGCTGCGGCAACGGTATTGGCCTCTAAAGCAAAGCGGAACTCAATACACGTCGCCTGCAGGCAGCAGCTAGTGGAGATGCTCGCGGCTGAGGAGAATCGCGCCTAGCGGGTGAAAGCCAAAGTTAACAGCCAAAGTTAAAAAGAGCGTTGTGGCCCATCTCAAGTGGTTAGAGACTCCGAATTAAGTCACGTTTTGTAAAGATGGCAAAAGATCTGTCGACGTAGTGTCCACGACGACTTGGACGGCTCATATGATGGACAAGAAAGTTGGATGCATAAAAAAGCGTCGTAGTAAGTTGCGCGCTGATGAATCTGTAGCGACTGGTGGTGCTCTGTGGGTGAAGCCTGCCATGCTGGATAAATGCGTATATTGCTCGTTGATGATGACGAAAACCTGATGGCGTCTTTGGCTGAACGATTGATTCAGCAGCGATATGCGGTGGATATTGCCATCAATGGCAGTAGCGCCGAGACCTACGTTGACCTATTCGACTATGACCTGATCGTGCTGGATTTGATGCTGCCAGACGGTGATGGCATTCAGTTTTGTCGGCGATTTCGTTCAAAAGGATATGGCAATCCGCTGATGATTTTGACTGCCAAAGAGAGTACGGCGCAAAAAGTAGAGGCGTTGGATGCGGGCGCAGACGACTATGTGATTAAACCATTTGACTTTGATGAACTCTGTGCTCGGATTCGAGCGCTGTTGCGTCGAGAGCATCAGGGACTCCCAACGGTGCTCTCTTTGGGGCCGCTACGCTTGGACCCTAGTGCCTGTGAAACGACCTACGATAATAACCCTGTCCGCCTGACGCCCAAAGAGTTCTCGATGATGGAGCTGTTTTTGCGCCATCCCTATCGGGTATTTAGCTTGGGGGCGATTATTGACGACTTGTGGTCGTTTGAGGATCCGCCAGGAGAAGATGCGGTGCGCACGCATATTAAGGGATTGCGGCGTAAGCTAAAGGCGGCAGGTGCGCCCAAGGATTTGATCAAGACGGTATACGGATTGGGCTATCGGTTAAACGAAAATACGATTGGCTCAACAGCGAAGCCGTCGGATCAGGCACTTCGTCAAGACAACCACTCATCTAAGGGCTCCTCTGAGGATGTACAAGACCGGCGCTCGTTAAAACAATGGACTGAGAAACGGCAGTCCACTGAAAAACGAACGGTGCCACCCCATTCTGCTGCTGGGCTTGAAGCTGATCGTGCCCATGAAGTCGCGAATGCCTCTCCTGAGATTATGGTTTCTGAGGTTAATTTTGCCCATCAGGCCAAACTATCTGAACAGCTGGTACAGGCTTATCGGCGTTATCTGGGGACGGCGAGTCGTCAGGTGGTGACTCTAGAGAAATTGACGGAGAAAGTGGTGCAGGTGCTATCTGCGCATCAGTCTGTGTCGGCGGTGTCTTCTTCGCTCTTGGAAGAAGGCCGAATATGTGCGCATAAGCTTGTGGGCTCGTTAGGGAGCTTTGGTATCGCAGAAGGCTCCCAGCTGGCCAGAAAAATAGAGTGTGCGTTAGAAAAAAAATCAAAAGAGCACATCACAGAAAAACTGGTTTCTCAGCTCGATCAGTGGGTTAGAGCACTGCGATCGCAAATTGACCAGGCGACAGTGCAGTCAGCGACAGAGGCGTTAGCTGCTTCCGTGCAAGAAGGACTCCCGGTAGTGCTCATTGTGAGCGAGGATAGTGACCTTGCCCAGTCGCTCACGCAGTGTGCCTTTCAGGTAGACCTACGCGCTCAAATAGTCGCGACTACAGGGCAGGCGAGTTCCGTCTTAGAACTGACGACCTGCGATTTGCTAATTATCGATATGCACGCCGTTTCGGCAGAGCGCCTACCAGCGTTTTGCCAACAGATAAAACAGAGCTATGACCTACCGATTGTGTTGCTCTGTGGACAGCTGACAATAGCACAGCGACTGAGTTTGATTCAGCAGGGATTAGATATCGTGACTCACCGCAGTGCGCTGCCGCTGCAAGTTTTGACAGCAGCAGCCGGGATCATTCGTGCCCAGGTGAGTGCAATCAGGGTGGCGATCGCAGACGATGACCCCAACATTTTGACGCTGCTACAAACAAGCTTGAAACCCTGGGGCTTTCAGGTGAATACTTTTGAGCGAGCAACGCACCTATGGAAATGGCTTGCTGATGAACCGATCGCACAGAAAGCAGATATTCTCGTTTTAGATATTGAAATGCCTGAGATGAGTGGTCTAGATCTTTGCAAAATCCTGAGAGCTGACGCCCGTTTTCAGGC
>ERZ1740067.1823-NODE-1823-length-13963-cov-6.932269_pt1 | contig 13963 bp, 18 predicted proteins | sample MGYA00581736_ERZ1740067 | MGnify/ENA primary metagenome ERZ1740067 (study PRJEB43018, sample SAMN04849236) | marine metagenome | isolation source: floating plastic debris | place: Pacific Ocean | collected 2008-08-27 | study: EMG produced TPA metagenomics... | reverse complement strand
GCTCTATCCAGTTTAGCCACGGGACCGCGTCCGCACTATGTCGCCGTATTTGACGCAGCGCGCAAGTCGCTTGGTGCTTGGACTTTTGGAATGTTAGCCTCTAACAATTAGCTAAACCCAAGTTCAGAAAGACGCCTATGGCCCCCAACGATATGAAACGCCCGCTGACCCTTCGCGATGTGTCGGAAGCCTCGGGCGTGAGCGAAATGACCGTCAGCCGGGTGCTTCGCAATCGGGGCGATGTCAGTGCGGCGACACGTGAGAAGGTCTTGGAAGCGGCAAAGACGCTGGGGTATGTGCCCAACAAGATTGCCGGCGCGCTGGCCTCGCAAAGGGTGAACCTTGTTGCGGTCATCATCCCGTCGATGTCGAACATGGTCTTTCCCGAGGTGATGACGGGCATTTCCGAAGTGCTGGACGAGACACCTCTGCAACCTGTTGTCGGCGTCACACATTACTCGCAAGAGAAAGAAGAGGCCGTTTTGTACGAGATGCTCTCGTGGCGGCCGTCGGGTGTGATCATCGCGGGGCTCGAACATTCTGACGCAAGCCGTGCGATGCTGAAGGCATCCGGTATTCCCGTGGTTGAGATCATGGATGTTGACGGCACGCCGATCGACAGCATGGTCGGCATCTCCCATCGCCGCGCAGGGCGTATGATGGCGCAGCAGATCGCGAAGGCCGGCTTTCAGAACATTGGTTTCATGGGCACAAAGATGCCACTTGATCACCGCGCACGAAAGCGGTTCGAAGGGCTGATCGAGGGTCTCGCGAAACATGGGCTCGAAGTACAGGAAAAGGACTTTTACGAAGGTGGTTCCGCGCTCGCCAAAGGCCGCGAGATGACCGAAGCGATGCTGGCGCGGAATGAAGAGCTCGATTTCCTGTATTACTCAAACGATATGATCGGCGCAGGCGGGCTGCTTTATTTGCTCGAACAAGGCGTGAAAATCCCGCAGGAAATTGGCTTAGCGGGCTTCAACGGGGTTGAACTGCTTCAGGGGCTGCCGCGCAGGCTGGCGACGATGGACAGCTGCCGTCTTGAGATCGGGCGGGCCGCAGCGCAGATCATTGCCGACCGCTGCGATGATCCTGAGGCTGAGCCCGGTAAAGCGATTGAGCTTACGCCAACTGTCAGCTTTGGCGACACGCTGCGCCGCACCAAAGGGTAACTGTCGTGGACAGCACGCGCGCTTTCGTATTTAAGCCCGCCGAGCAACGAGACTGAAAACATGACCGCCGTTTCCATCGTCATCCCCATGAAGAACGAGGCAGGCAATGTCGGGCCTGTCGTCACCGAGATCGCAGAGGCCTGCGCCGGTGTCGCGTATGAGATCATCATCATCGACGATGGCTCCACCGATGGAACCGGGGACATTGCCCGCGCGATGGACCTGCCGATCCGTGTGCTGCGAAACGACCGCTCCGGCGGGCAAAGTGCGGCGGTTCACAGCGGTGTTCTTGTCGCCAAGGCGGATGTGATCTGCACACTGGATGGCGACGGGCAAAACCCGCCGTCTGAGCTGCCCAAGCTGTTCAAGCCCCTTTTGGCCGATACAACCGGTCGCGTCGGCCTTGTCGCGGGTCAGCGTGTGGATCGCCAAGACACGGCCGCCAAGAAATGGGCCTCAACCGCTGCCAACAAATTGCGTTCGGCGATTTTGCATGACGGCACACGCGACACCGGTTGTGGCCTGAAGGGCTTTCGCCGTGAGGCGTTCCTGCGCCTGCCCTATTTCGATCACATGCACCGCTACCTGCCAGCGCTTTTCAAACGCGACGGCTGGGAAATCTTGCTGGTCGATGTAAGCCACCGCGAACGTGGCGCGGGCAATTCAAACTATACCAACCTGCAACGCGCTTTGGTTGGCATCTCGGACCTGATGGGCGTCGCGTGGCTGATCCGTCGCCGCAAGAAAGCCACCCCTCCGGAGGTTTCCGATGGATAGCGTTTTCGCCTGGTTGAAAGTCGAGAACTGGTTCGAGTTTTGGTGGGTCGTCTTTGGCCTGACAGGCCAATTGCTGTTCACCGCGCGCTTTCTTGTCCAATGGATCGCGTCCGAACGGGCGAAGCGGTCCGTCGTCCCGATTGCGTTTTGGTATTTCTCAATCAGCGGTGGGATCATCCTGCTTGCCTACGCCCTGCACCGGCAAGATCCGGTCTTTATACTGGGCCAATCCATCGGCCTGTTCATCTACCTCAGAAACCTGTGGCTGATCCGTGTCGAACGTCGTCTCGACACTTGACCGCGCATGGTTAAAGCCTGCGCTTTGGGGCGTCGGGCTGCTGACGCTGTATCGCGTTCTGGCGCTTTGGTGGGGCCAGCTCGATCTGTTCGTAGACGAGGCGCAATACTGGCTCTGGGGTCAGGAACTGGCGTTCGGATACTACTCAAAACCGCCTCTGATCGGCTGGGTCATTCGCGCGTTTGTGGAAGCCGCGGGTAGCGATGCGGTCTTCTGGGTGCGCCTGCCAGCACCGCTTTTTCATTCCGCTACAGCACTGATCCTCGGGGCCATTGCGCGCGAACATATCGGGCACCGCGCTGCGGTTGCGACAACGCTCGGTTACGCCACAATGCCCGTTATTGCGGTGGGTTCGACACTGATTTCGACCGATACGATCATGTTCCCATTCTTGGCGCTGGCTCTTGGTGGCTACCTTCGTCTCACGCTCGCGCCATCCCGCAGCGCGGCGCTTTTCACCGGCATCATGCTTGGTCTGGCCTTCATGTCGAAATATGCGGCGGTGTATTACGTGATGTGCGCGGGGCTCGTAACACTTCTGCTTCCGCTCGAGCGGCTGCGACCGCGCGACTACGGCACGATCGCGTTGGCTTTCCTGCTGATGATCTCTCCCAACATCATGTGGAACGTGGTTAACGGCTTCTCGACACTTCAGCATACGATGGACAACGCTGACTGGGTGCGCGACCCGGGGACGCGCGCAGGTCTGAACCTGTCCGGCTTGGCCGAGTTTGCCGTGGCGCAATTCGTGGTCATGGGACCGCTGGTGTTTGCAGCGCTTCTTTCAATGAGCTGGCAAGCGATCCGGGGACAGTTGACCTTGATCCAGGTCACGCTGCTGCTTTTTGCACTACCCATTGTCGCTATTGTCTGCCTTCAGGCCATTCTGTCCGAGGCATATGCCAACTGGGCCGCGGCCGCTTATATCGCAGGGATTGTCGCTGTTATGTCATGGCTGATCGAGCGTCCCCGATGGCTGCGCGCCTCCTTCTGGATAAACGGCGCTATCAGTGTTTTGCTCCCCATTATGACACTATTTGCAGGGTCTTTGTCATTTGATGGCGAGAGCCTGCTTTTCAAACGTTATGTCGGCCTTAATGAGATGTCAGAGCAAATCTTCGAAATTGCAGAGGCCAACAACCAGACCGCCATCGTGGCCTCAAACCGCGATGTTTTGGCCGATCTGTTCTATACAGGCAAAGGCCGCGGCTTCACGATCTACGCGACCGCGCCAGAGGGGCGGCCCTCGCATCACTATGAGCTCAAGCATGCTTTTGACGGCAGCGAACCAACAGTGCTTTTTATCTTGAGCGAGGATGACTCCCCCTCTTGTCCAAGCGACCCGGTTGCCACAATCATAAGCGAGCAGGGTAAGTATAGCACGCGGCCTTACAAGGCGTATGTGGTGACAGCAGACTGCGTGAACTAGACCCTAAATCACCCCAATATGGCGCAGATCATCCAATTCCTTCGGGCTGAGACCAAGCGCGCCCAGAACGCGGTCCGTGTCTGCCCCCAGAACCGGCGGTGGTGTGTCGACAGTCAAGGGTGCCCCGTCCATCCGTGCGCCTGATCGAACGACGGTAAGGGCATCTGGAACGCCAGGCGCATCTTCGAACCGCGCCAGAAAGCCACGCTGTGCAATTTGCGGATGGGTCAGGATTTCGGGCACGCTCATCACTTCGCCGGTGGGAACGCCCAGCGCGTTAAGCTCGCTCACCCAATGGGCAGCCGTGCGCGTGACCAACACCGTCTCAAGCTCGACCGTCAGCCGGAGGCGGTGAGCTTTGCGGTCCTCACGGGTGGTGAAGTCTGGATCCTCGAGCAGATCATCCCGCCCCAGATGCCGCACGAGGCTGACCCATTGCGAGTCTCGATTGGCTGCGATGTTGATGTGGCCATCCGCCACCCGAAACGTACCAGACGGCGCCGAGGTCGGGTTCTCGTTCCCGTTCTGCTGTGGCGCAACACCGGCAATCAGGTGGTTCGAGATCGCCCAACCCATCGTGGCCAGCGTCGCCTCTAGCATCGACACGTCAATGACACAGCCGCGCGGGCGCGCATTCAGCGCAGCCGCAATCGCCATAGCCGCCGTCAGCCCACCGACGGTGTCCGCAACAGGGTAGCCCGCACGTAACGGCCCCTCACCGGCCTGCCCCGTCACTGACATCACCCCCGAAACACCTTGCACAATCTGATCATAGGCCGGGCGGTCACGCCATGGCCCATCTTGTCCGAAACCGGAGATCGCGGCGTAGATCAGTTGTGGGTTTTCGGCCTGCAAGACCTCTGGGCCGACGCCCAACCGGTCCATCACACCTGGGCGGAAATTCTCGACCAGAACATCCGCGTCGCGCACCAGCTGCTTCAGCAGATCAATCCCACGCGCGTCTTTCAGGTTCAACGTCACCGACGCCTTGCCCGCGTTCTGCGCCAGAAAGCTAACCCCCATATCAGCGGCATTCAGAGCCGGGTCGGCCCCAAGCTGACGCGCTAGATCACCACCCCCCGGACGTTCGATCTTGATCACCTCTGCGCCGAGATGCGCCAATTGGTGACAACAAAACGGCCCTGCCAACACGTTTGTCAGATCCAGAACACGGATGCCCGAAAGCGGATAAGTCCCCATGAAACCCTGCCTTTCCTTACGAGGTGCAGGCTAGGGCAGCATGCAGTCAGCGTCCATCAGCCGATTAGTCTGACTATTTTTATCAGGATTGACGCTGTACGCACCAACCCCTATCTTGGTTTCAACGAGAGAATCTATCCAAGCCATCCTGTTCCCAGGTCAGCCCGGAGCCACACAGCGACAGGAGAGACCATGACACAGCAAGAAAGCTCGCGCCTCTGGCGCGCCCTGGTCGAGGCGACGCAGACCTGCCTTTGCCCGACAGAGCGGCGTTTGACCAAGACACTGGACCGGATCGAAACATGGGCATGATGATGAGCACCCGCCCCGCCCCACTGGCCCAACGGGTCGACGAAACACCGAGCTACGATGCGCAGGATTTGACTGGGCAAGACGGGCTTGCACGGATCGTGCTGAATGATCAGATCTACACGCTGCGCATCACCCGCGCCGGAAAGCTGATCCTCACAAAATAAACACCCCCCGCCACACGCGACATGACACGTCGCTGATAGCCAAGGTTGCCATGTCCAAAGTCCCAAGCCCCTGCATTGATGTCTGCAAATACAAACGCGAGGGCCATTGCATCGGCTGCTCGATGACAAAGGCGCAGAAGTCACTTTATAAGCATCTGAAAAAAGCGAAACACCAGCAGGCGTTTGTGCACATGCTGGTGTCTCAACAAGATCGTATGGGCAAGTTCAAGCATTGGGCCGAGGCCTATGCCAAGAAGTGCCGTAAGAAGAAGGTGAAGACGCCAGTCTTCTAATGCGCGTTTCTAGCGCAGATGCGCCCGCAGGAACCACGCGAACTTTTCATGTGTTTGACCGCGCGCAATGCAAAGATCTTCGGTCAGGGTGTCGCCATGCTCGGCGGCCAGCTCACCGGCACCAGCGAGGGTGGCAGCCAAGGTAACCTGCGCATCATGCATTGACTTGATCATGGTTTTATCGTCGGCATGACCATCGTGCTCGCTTATTTTCGAGCGTTTCAGCATACCGGATAATGTGCCTTCCGCATGTGCATCAAGCGCTTTTACGCGCTCAGCCAGATCGTCTTGCGCTTGAAAATGATCTTCATAAATATCCTGGAACAGCTGGTGCAGCGGGCCAAAAGCCATCCCCGTCACATTCCAATGAAAGTTTTGCGCCAGCATGGTTGTGACAGCAGTCTCGGCAACTGACTGGTTCAAAGCGTCCGCGATTGCGGTTGTCGCGTCGGGGCTCAGATTTGCAGCAGTTTGTGTCATTGTTGTATCCTCGTCCTATAAATTCAGCTGGCTTGCGGATAGCTGGCTCGCTTACCGGTTAAGATAAGCGAGTTCAGACGAATTCCAACAACTAATTTTAGAATTATTCTAAAAAATGAGTTGCGCCAGTAAAGACAGCACCATGCGATGCGTATGACGTGGTAATCTTGAAGCCAAAAGAAAGGCTTTACTTTGTGTATCGTCAGCCTTTTGCGCCTTGATGAGCGATAGCATCCATGCCTCGTCAAAAGATGCGGACTGTGCTGTCGGATGGAAGATCACCGGCGCTTGCCCCCAGACGTCCCGCAGCACTTGCATCAAAGTGGTCGCAAGTGTTTCACGTTGCTGGGAAATCCCGCAACCCACCGCAGCGCAAATACTGAAACCATCCACACGCCCAGCGGCACGTGCGCCACGCAGTAGATGCCGCAATGTCATCAGTTGGGCGCGATCGTGATGCTCTAACGGCACCACACGCGGCAGTGGGATAGATGGGATCGGTTCAAGGGGGGAAACTGCGCGTAACGCCATGAGTCGTCGTCTTCTCTTTCCTATTCCTGATTAAAATAATAAGTTTATTGGCCCCTGCCTAGTGTCAAGGTGACACAGGCCGTCTCAAATCGCCGGGAAAGCCAAGTGCAAAAGGCATTGCATAGGTATTCAATCAAGGTAATCTGCCACTGACATCAAACGGAGAAACATGATGACCCCCGCTGAAATGGAGAGCCGAATCGTCCGCTACGGCGATTTGGTGCCCTGTAAAACTGCCTTCATCGACGCCCACACTCCCGGCAGCGATCAGAAGGAGAACTTTACAATCATCGGCGGCGGCGTCTCGGAAAGCGCGGATCAGCATGTGCATATCCGCGACACACCCGGCTTTAATATTGGTGCGGCCGGTCAACCGCCGAAATGCCGCAATTCACTGCATGTCCACTCCACGGCCGAGGTATTTTTCGTCCTCAAAGGCCGTTGGCGGTTCTTTTGGGGGCGTTGGGGCGATGCGGGCGCAGTCGTGCTGGAAGAAGGCGATATCTTCAACATCCCCACAGGCATCTTTCGCGGTTTTGAAAACATTGGAACAGACTACGGGATGATCATGGCCATCCTTGGCGGTGACGATGCGGGTGGCGGCGTCCTTTGGGCACCTCAGGTCATCGAGGATGCAGCCGATCACGGGCTGGTTCTGTGCGAAAACGGTAAACTCTATGACACCAAGAAAGGCGAAAGCCTACCAGATGGCATGGGGCCAATGCCGCTTCTGGATCAAGCCGTCTTGGACCGGATGCCGGAGCCAACCACTTCAGATGTGGTTCCCAACTATGTGGCCCGCTATTGGGATATGATGGCGTTGGCAGATCATCAGCCCGCCGATGTAATCTCGGAAACAGGGATGTTGCGGGACAAGCCCGGATTTACGGTCGAACTGATCTCGCGCGGCTCACTTACCGCTGACCGCTACACCACAGAAAGACACGAGGTGCTGATGCCAATCCGCGGGCACTGGAAGCTGTCATATGAAGGCGGGCATAGCGTGGTACTCAACCCCGGGGACACCTGCGCTGTTCCGCCTGGTGTAAACCGCGGTATCGAACCCTCAATGACCGGAGAAGCCAGCCTCTACCGTATTCGCAACACCGACGATGCCGCAGGCCCTACGATACCACTTTGACGTTCAGATAAACCCCAAACGGCCCAGCGCATCGCGGGCCTGCTGACTTTCTTTCGGCGTCCCATCAAGCAGCGATGAATTCAGCCGTCTGACAACCACGCTGAGCTTCTGATGCGGAGCCTGACCCCGCAGTAGGGTCATCAGCTGATCGTCACGCATTTGCAGAATGGACCCGGCAAGGTCCTGTTCAACAGGTTCACAATTCGACATGTCAAATCCCCAGATTGTGTCGCATCCCTGTTACCTTTTAGGCAGTTCTCCCGATTCCCACCAAATAGTTTTTACTCACCCGTCAGCACGTATCGACGCAGTAGGTGAAAACGCCCTTCGGCATCTTCTCCGGCCAAACACAGACTGTCGATTGTGAACGGTTCCGTAAGATATGGAGAAAACAATGGCTTGAGTACGGCCAGCGCCGCCGCCTGATCCGCCACATCAAGCGGTCCGCTCAGGGTCATGTGAAAGCGAAACTCATCCATAACATAAGGATATCCCCAGGCCAAAAGATGCTCGTCTTGCGTCTTTGACAGCCCGTTCTTGCGGCGTTTGCCTATTTCTGCGTCGCTCAAAGGCGCACGAAAACGGTCCAAATCGCATACAACGGCACGCGCAAGTTCCCGCATTAGAAACGGATCGCCTTCGGGCGTCAAAGCCAGAAACGACCCGATTTTCGAGACGTTAATCCCGTCCAAAACCACCGGGCATGTCTGCTGGCAAAACCCGGCGAGCGCTGCCTCCAATCCGCCGCGTGTAACACCATCGGCCAACCGGAAAGGCGCTTTGATGGTTCCGTGAAATCCGTACTTGCGCGGCACCTCAGTCAGTGCGGCGACATCAAGTGCGACATCTGGATGCGCCACCTCCTGCCCGGCCTCAGCATCCCACCCCAGCCATGCCGCACCCAATGCGGCCAAAGCCCCATCAGGCATATAGTAAATAGCATAGCGGTGATACATTCGCCGTCCTCATCTCAGCCCCCTATCCATGCCAGAGGACATCTCTTCCGCCAACACCAACGATCCACGCAAAGGTGCATTTCAAGCAATTTGTGCTACCTTTCTCGAATGACAATGCGCGTGTTTCTTAGCCTTTGGCTGATTATCTCAGGCACAGTCTCAGGCCTTGCCGATGATCTGCGTGTGGTCGTGAACCGCAATGACACCGTCGCCACGCTTTATCTGTCCATGAGCGTCCCGACACTCGACGCGGCCTTCGGACCAACCGCCGCCACAGTGATCCCGCCGGGCCAAATCGCCACGCTCAATGAGATGAAAGAGGCCGTATCGACCCGCGCTGCGCGTCTTTTGGCAGACACGACCCTGCGCATCGACGGACAACGTGTTCAATTTGAGCCGATGTCGATGGTCATCCATCCCAAAGGTGAGACGCTGCCGTTTGACACCCCCTGGCTGGCCAGCGTTGCCGCCTCGGTGTGTACGGAACCCGACGGTTCTGTCCCAAGCCGCAATCAGATGATCGTATATGCAGGCTTTGTTACGAAAGGCGTGGATGGCACAGGCGAGATTACGATGGAATTGCCCATCACCGCGCCCGACGATCTGACCTTTCAAGTCGCCGACTACGTCCGCGGCATCCGGCAAAGCCTGCGTAAAGAAACCGTCGGCAGTCTGCGTATTGTGACCCTTGGGCAAGGCAGCGATCGCCCAAAAGCCTACGCAATCATGCCCTTCGCTTTTATCGCGTTTGTGCTTTTAGTGACTGCGCTTTTGCTCAAACGCCGCACGCTAAGGCGACAGATATTCAGTGTAGACAATTAACGTTTCGTGGCTCGCCCCTAAGACCTGCCAATCTGCGCGCACGCAGCAGGCCAGCGTTCTTCTGAACACAGTCGGTACTTCCAGCCTGCGCACCTGCATCTTCTCGGATGACACCACCCTATCGCGCCAACCGCTTCAATATCTGATCGGCCGCGACCTGCGCTCCCAACGCGCTAAAATGGGCATCGGGTGCATAAAGGGTTCGCGGTGCGGGATGCGCCATGAAGACCGGCGTAAGGTCTATGATGGGAACATCCGCCTCATCCGTTGCCTTGTGAACATGGTTGCGCAGATCATCAAAGGCCGCCGAGCTTGGCAGGATGCCAACAAACCGGTCAACTTGAGGCACGTAGACAACGAAGAGTTCTCCCCCCCAACCCGCGACAAGGTCGCGCGCCAGCGACAGCATGTGCGTATACTCGGGATTTTCGGCTGACGCTTTCGGGTAGTGCAGACCCAGCACAAGCGCAGTTTGTTGCAAGGCAACAAGATTTCGGACCCAACTCCTTCTGGACAGAAAGCCGTCAACGGATTGTGCAGACGCGTCCCACCAGCTTTCGATAATATCAGCTGATTTCACGTGGCGCTCTGCCACGGCCTCGGGCCGCCCGACGGGCACGGACGCATCCAGTGCGGATGCAAGGTACGGCGCCGGCGCTTGACGATCCATGTTCTGCCAGTCGTTCCCCTCAAAAAACATCATGACAACCTGATCAGGCGTAAATCTGGGGCCCCAGCGCCGCAAAATCGCAATTTCCAACGGCGGGCCTGCCCCGCGCGATCCGGTGTTCATGGTCGCCGGTTCTTCGGCGCGTATCCGGCTCACGACATCCTGACCATCGGGCAGGCAAATCCCTTCGGCGAAGCTATCTCCCAAGACCATCAGGTCGATGTCGTTCTCATATATCGTGGGCGGATTCCGGAACCCGTATCGGTCTGCAACATAGGTCACAGGCGCCCCATTGGCGGCGCACAGCAACACCGTTGCGTTCGGCACGCCTTCTAGAATGGCATCTTCTGGTCTTTCAATGCCAAGCTCGTGGTTCAGCCGGTTCAAGGTATAGGCCGGGGGCATCGCCTGTCGGAACGCAGGATCGCCGCTGCTTTCACCCGCGACATACCCGGATAAGCCAACTGCACCCTCAACAGATCTGAGCGTCAGCATAATCTCGAACATAAACAACGAGATCAGAACAGCGATCGCGCAAATCCCGGTGACAAGGGCCCCGTCTGGTTTGAGCCACAGACCCGCTGCAAGCAACGCAACCGCGATTGCGGTCGGGCCCAGCACATATCTGATGATGCGCAACGTGTCGGTCGCATAGTCACCATGGTTAAGAAGCGCGTAACCCGCAATCGAGATGAAATACAGCGCGACCAACGCACAAAGCGCAAAGCCAACTCTACTGGTCCGTTTCCGAAACATCGGACGTATTCTCCGTGATGCAAAATGTCGTGCAGTAGCGGTTCAATCCAACTCGTATTTTTGGGTGTAGTCTTCTTTCAGCGATTGATCCTGATCAGATTTGCGCAAAATCAGATCACCGATTGCCAAAACGTCAAGATCAGTTCCCATAAAGCACCGAAACGCGTCCTCCGGTGAGCCGACAATAGGTTCACCCCGCACATTAAAAGACGTGTTCACCACAACCGGACAGCCCGTGATCTTTTTGAACTCCGAGATCAGCCGATGGTAAAGCGGGTTTGTGTCTTCGTGAACGGTCTGGACACGGGCCGAATAGTCCACATGCGTAATTGCCGGAATTGACGAACGGGCCACATTCAGCTTCTCGATCCCGAAAAGCGCCTGTTGTTCCTCGCTCATTTTGCGCCAGTGCTTTTCGTGCACGTCCGCAACGATCAGCATGTATGGGCTGTCACTGTCCAGATCGAACCATTCCGCCACATCCTCGCGCAGAACCGAAGGGGCAAAAGGCCGAAAGCTCTCGCGGTACTTCACTTTCAGGTTCAGCGTTTTCTGCATGCTCTCTGATCTGGGATCGCCCAGGATTGAGCGTCCTCCCAACGCGCGCGGTCCAAACTCCATACGACCTTGGAACCAACCGACGGCCAAACCATCGGCCAAGGCGCGCGCTGTCTCGGCGATCATATCATCCTGCGACATGCGCTGATAGACGGCGCCCAGATGATCAAGGTCCTTTGCGATGGTATCGGTTTCAAAGACCGGACCCAGATAAGCACCGCGCATCCGGTCCCCCGACTGCGGAGACCGGGGCTGATCAAGCTCTTGATGCCAAGCCGCAAAGGCCGCGCCGACGGCACCACCGGCGTCACCCGCCGCAGGTTGGACCCAAATGTTCTCGAACGCCTGCTCGCGAAGGATCTTTCCGTTGGCAACACAGTTCAAAGCGACACCACCTGCGAGGCACAGGTTGGGAATTCCATACTCTTCGGCCGCAGCACGACACATCCGCAACATGCACTCTTCAGTGACGGCCTGAACGGACGCGGCAACATCCATGTGGAACTGCGTCAGCGGATCCTTGTCGGGTTGGCGCAACGGCTCGTCGAACAGTTTGGCAAACGCGTTGTTTGTCATACTCAGCCCGGTCGCATAATCGAAGTAGCGTTGATCAAGACGAAAAGACCCGTCAGCTTTAAGATCAACCAGCGTATCGAGTATGAGATCCTTGAACCGGGGCGTACCATAAGGCGCCAGCCCCATGACTTTATACTCGCCCGAGTTCACACGGAATCCCGTATAATGCGTGAACGAAGAATAAAGCAGCCCAAGGGAGTGAGGAAAATGAATTTCCTTCTTTATCTCAAGCGCAGATCCGCGTCCGATGCCTAGCGTCGTGGTGGCCCACTCGCCCACGCCGTCCACGGTCAACACGACCGCCTCGTCATAGGGCGACGGATAGTATGCGCTGGCGGCGTGACTGATGTGATGCTCGGAGAAAAGCAACTGATCGTCTGAAAAGTCCGGATCAATCTCGCAAAATTGCTCTTTGAGCATCCGTTTCAGAAACAGCTTTTCCTTCAGCCAGATCGGCATGGCGACCCGAAACGACGCGAACCCTTATGGGGCCGTCGCCACATATGTCTCAAGCAAACGCTCAAACTTTAGAAACGGCTTGTCGTAAAAGACAACGTGATCAACATCCGACAGGGAAATACCCTCGGCATCCAGCACGGATGATAGCGCATGGGCAGGAAAACCGGCATCGTGTTTTTTTCGCGTGAACCGTTCCTCCTGCGCAGCCGCAACCAGACACCCGTCTTTCAGCAAGGCAGCGGCGCTGTCGTGATAAAACGCCGATACTCCCAGGATGTAGGTCATCAATCAGAACAGCGGGTAAAGGAACGGTGCAACTGCGGACCCTTGGCTCAAAACCATCAATCCACCAAAGACCAAAAGGACGATGAATATCGGCAGCAACCAGAATTTCTGCCGGTCCCGCATGAAGGACCAAAGTTCGGATAGAAAAGACATATAGAAATTCTCCAGATAAAAATGTCAGTACTGTCGCTTCATGCTTTCCGGCGGCCTTTCGCGTGGCTTCCAATAGCTTTGAAGCGCGGGATCAAAATCCCGAGACAGGGGGTCGTGGCCCCTAAGTTTAACGAATAGACCAGTCGGCACAAAAGCCAGCGCAAACACGAAAAACATAACGATCGGCGACATGATCGAATAAAGCAACAATCCAAATTTGAACCACAGCCGGTTCGGCCGACGCAGCACTGCCGGTCTCAAATAGGCCGCCGCGAAGAAAGCTGCCGCGATCACAAGCGCAGCCCAGCCAATCGGGTAGCCTTTTATCAGCAGATAGGTGGCCAGGAGGCTGAAAACAGATCCGAAAACGATGCCAAAACTGCGTTCGGACCCTAACTTGATTTCCGAATTTGACGTTTGGTCCCACATACAGGCGCATCCTCTCCGAGACTTGAGAAACTCTGGAAACCACCGAAAATTAGATAAAAACAAACAACTTCCACGAGAATAATACACAAAAAAAAAGAGAGTTGGAGTCTGGGAATGCACTAGTTCAGAGCTCATTCTGTAACCTGTCATGGCCTTTGAGACAGGCAGCATTGTTTTGCAAAAGGAGTGTCTTTCGCTCATCGTAACCCTTGGAGGGAACCGCCTGGTCGATGAAAGAAAGGTAGATATGTTTTCAGGTGAGCGCAGCATGCAAAGCAACAGGTCCCTTAAGAACTGAGAAGTTTGCTCAATCGGACAGCTATGGTGTGCAGACCAACAGGAATCATTTCAACCCAGTGTATGCCACGTGGAAATTCTACCTGACGCTTGTGGCAAGAAACCTGGCTATTGTGGAAGACTTCCGTGACGCCTGACAGAAACGCAATATGGTGAGCCCTGCAGGATTCGAACCTGCGACCCACTGATTAAAAGTCAGTTGCTC
>ERZ1740067.1822-NODE-1822-length-13969-cov-7.988573_pt1 | contig 13969 bp, 15 predicted proteins | sample MGYA00581736_ERZ1740067 | MGnify/ENA primary metagenome ERZ1740067 (study PRJEB43018, sample SAMN04849236) | marine metagenome | isolation source: floating plastic debris | place: Pacific Ocean | collected 2008-08-27 | study: EMG produced TPA metagenomics... | reverse complement strand
ATTCCTTGTGGATGCGGCCCGGACGCGGGGCCATGACCAGCAACCGCTCACCCAAAAGCAGCGCCTCCTCGACCGAGTGGGTGATCAAGATGATCGTCTTGCCCGTCTCTTTCCACAGCTTCAGGACCAGCGATTGCATCTTTTCCCGGGTCAGCGCGTCCAGCGCGCCCAAAGGCTCGTCCATCAGGATCACGTCCGGATCGTTGGCAAGGCAACGGGCCAGCGCCACGCGCTGCTGCATCCCGCCTGACAGCTCGTAAACCGCCTTTTCCTTGAAATCCTGCAGGCCCACGACATCGAGCAGATGGTCGACGATCTGCGCCTTCTCGGCGCGGGGCATCCCCTTCATCGACGGGCCAAAACCGACATTCTCGCGCACGCTCATCCATTCGAACAATGCGCCTTGCTGAAACACCATGCCGCGCTCGGCATCGGGCCCATGCACCTCATGCCCGTTCAGCACCAGTTTGCCTTCGGTCGGGGCCAGAAAGCCCGCAACGATGTTCAGCAGCGTGGTCTTGCCGCAGCCCGACGGGCCCAGAACGCTCATCAATTCGCCGGCCTTGAGGTCAAGCGACACGTCCTGCAACGCCTGAACGTGCCCGCCATTGGGCAAGTCGAACCGCATGGATAGGTTTTGGATGGAAAGTCCCGACATCGCACCCCCGCCGGTCATGGTGTGGTCGGGTGGGCAACAGTGCCCACCCGAAGTCTTGTGGTGAGGGTGGGCAAAATTGCCCACCCTACACGTGCTCTTACTGCAGTGTCGCCAGCGGGCCGGTGTTGACCGTGCCGTCATAGCTGTCCAGCGCGCTGTCGATGGAGCCTGCGCCCACGAACACGTCTGCCACACCCTTCATGAAGGACGCAGCCGTGCCGCCCAGCCATGCATCGCTCAGCTGTTCGTCCACCGTGGGGAACTTGAACGTGGCCAGCGTCTCGGCTGTTGCCGCTTCGTCCATGCCCGCGTCCTTGGCGATGACAGGCAGCATCTTGGCGTGGTTGGCCTCGTCTGCCCACATGGCGTTGGCTTCGGCTGTCACGGCCAGGAACTGGCTCAGCAGTTCACCTTCCTCGGCGATAAAGCTGGCAGGCGCGGTCGTGGCGTCAAACACCAGAATGCCCAGCTCTTCCTTTTCTGCGCCGGTCAGCAGGACGTTGCCGCTTTCCTTCATGCGGCGCAGCGCACCACCCCAGCCACAGGCCATGTCGACCGAACCCTGGGCCAGTGCCGCAGCCCCTTCGGCCGGGGCCATGTCCACCACGTCAAGCGACGCGAGGTCCACGCCAAAGTGGTTCATCTGGCTCAGGAAGCCGTAATGCGCCGCGGTGCCCAGCGGCACGGCAACCTTCTTGCCTGCCAGCTCGGCGGCGGATTCCTTGTCGATCTCGAGGCCCGACGACACGACGCAGTTGTCGTTTTCCGAATAGGACACGGCCACATCCACGATCTGGATGTCCTGCCCGGCGGACGCCGCAACCACGAAAGGCGGCACGCCCTGGCTTACCGAGATCTGGACGTCGCCCGACGCCATCGCCGCGGACATCGCGGTGCCGGTGTCAAAGCTCACCCAGTTGATCTTGGTGCCCATAGCCTCTTCGTACATGCCTGTTTCTTTGGCAAACTGGAACGGCATCGGCCATTCGAGGAAGTAGGCGACGGTGATCTCACCGCCATGGCCCGCGGCCACAGCGCCTTGCGCGCCGGCCAGCATGGCCGTTGCGGCTACCGCACCCATCAGCTTGGTCTTGAAAGTCATAGTGTTTCTCCCGTGTTTTCGCGCTGGTTTGGCCCATGCGCATCGATCTCGGCGGGCGGTGTCCCGCCTTTGTCGGGCCGCGTTATCGCGACGCTGGGCGGATCGGAGCCGATAATGTCCGCCGTTTCAACGCAAAAACGTGCCCGGCCGGACAATTTGACAGGGCCAAACCGTACATGAAGATTCCCCAAATCCCGCGCATATGCCTGAAAAACAGGACATTTCGGCCCATTTTTGCTATGAAGTGGCCCGTGGCACCCCGCATCTGGCTTTACTTACGGGGCAAATCTGGCCCTACTGTCGTGACCGGATTCTAGGCGATTGTGTGCCGCAGCGCCGATCTTTGCCCCTGAATTCGTGGGCGGGTGCACATCCTTTTGGAAAGGTCAGGACAATGATGGACGGGACGTTCAACGAAAACGATATCAGCCGCGTGATCGAGGCGGATCGCGCCAATGTCTGGCACCACCTGATCCAGCACCAGCCCTTCTTTACCGGCGCTGACCCCAAGATCATCGTCGAGGGCAAGGGCCTGCGCGTCTGGGACCAGAAGGGCATCGAACATATCGACGCGGTGTCGGGTGGCGTCTGGACCGTCAACGTCGGCTATGGCCGCGAGAGCATGGGCGACGCCGTGCGCGATGCCATCGTCAAGATGAACTTCTTCGGCGGCACCGTCGGCTCCATCCCCGGCGCGCTCTTTGCCGAAAAGCTACTGACCAAGATGCCCGGCCTCGACCGCGTCTACTACGCCAACTCCGGGTCCGAGGCGAACGAGAAAGCCTTCAAGATGGTCCGCCAGATCGCGCACAAGCGCTATGGCGGCAAGAAGCACAAGATCCTCTACCGCGACCGCGACTATCACGGCACCACCATCGCGTGCCTCAGCGCCGGCGGTCAGGACGAACGCAACGCGCAATACGGGCCCTACACGCCCGGCTTTGTCCGCGTCCCGCACTGCCTCGAATACCGCAAGCACGAGCAGGACGGCGCACCCGAGCAGAACTATGGTGAATGGGCCGCCGACCAGATCGAAGCGGTCATCCTGCGCGAAGGCCCCGATACCGTCGGTGCCCTCTGCCTTGAACCCGTCACCGCCGGCGGCGGCGTCATCGTCCCGCCCGAGGGCTACTGGCCCCGCGTCGCCGAGATCTGCAAGAAATACGATATCCTGCTGCATATCGACGAGGTTGTCTGCGGCGTGGGCCGCACCGGCACGTGGTTCGGCTACCAGCATTACGGCATCCAGCCCGACATGGTGACCATGGCCAAGGGCGTCGCCTCCGGCTATGCCGCCATCTCGTGCCTGGCCACGACCAACGAAGTCTTCGACATGTTCAAGGACGACATGTCGGACCCGATGAACTACTTCCGCGACATCTCCACCTTTGGCGGCTGCACTGCAGGCCCGGCTGCGGCGCTGGAAAACATGCGGATCATCGAAGACGAAGATCTGTTGGGCAACACCACCCGGATGGGCGACTACATGCTGGGCAAGCTCGAAGAGCTCAAAGACAAGCACGCCATCATCGGCGACGTCCGCGGCAAGGGGCTGTTCCTCGGCGCCGAACTCGTCGCTGACCGCGACACCCGCGAACCCGCGCCCGAGCCGATGGTGCAAGCGGTGGTCAAGGACTGCATGAGCCAGGCCGTCGTCATCGGCGCCACCAACCGCTCCCTGCCGGGCAAGAACAACACGCTGTGCTTCTCGCCTGCGCTGATCGCGACCAAGGACGACATCGATCACATCGTTGACGCTGTAGACGGCGCGCTGACCCGGGTATTCGGCTGAGGAGGGCGGAGCCCGACACGGTTTCCGATCAAAGTGCCCCCGGACTTTCCCGGCACGCCCCAACGCCCGTTTTGAGCCCCTGACGGGACTTCCATTCAAGCGCCACGGCCCCGGAAAGGCCGCCGGGGCCACTGGCACGCTTCGTTCCGCAGAACTTGATAAAGGTGGGCGCGCAGCGAAAGTCGGTTTGAGCCCATCCTGTGAGTTCGTTTTCCTCGCTGCGAGCGCACGCCGCATGAAATCATCTGCAAATTCAAATTTTGGAACTCGGTATTGTGGCTGAAAAAACCGGTCATTGGTGAAACGCCGCCATCCATCCCGGGTGCTTTCACAGATTGCAGGAGAAAGCCAACATACGCAGTATCTGTGCCAAGGCCCGCCCCGATTTCCTTGGCTGTTGCTTCATTGGAAAATACCAGCCAAAGGATGTTCAATTTGGAGGATTTGGTGTGGCAGAAATTTCAATTCGGCTGGCAGCCAACGAGCATGATATTCAAAACGTACGTGCGCTGTGTCGTGAGTGGTTAGATTGGCATTGGGAAAACTATCCATCTGACTGGCCAAGGGGCGAGGACCATCCGATGGACCCTGTTGGCTTCGAGGCGACCCTGAAGCGTCTGCCCGACCTCCACAAACGACCCTTGGGTGGCATTCTGATTGCGTCGATAGATTGCCAGCCGGTGGGCTGCGCGATGTATTGCGAAGCGAGCCCTGGAACAGCCGAGTTCAATAGACTGTTCGTAAGTCCAGCAGGGCGCGGCCACGGTCTTGGCCGCAGGCTGCTGAACCGCATGTTTGAGCAGATGGCAGCCGATGGTTACAGTAGTGTCTTCTTTTCATCGGCGACGTTTCTCACGCATGCCCGCAAGATGTATGAAGCCGCTGGCTTTGTGGCTATGCCGCATCCGGAAGGCTTCCCGGGCGAATGGCGCGACAAAGTTTATTTCATGCAGCGTTCGCTCGCGTAGTCGCTCGAATGGCCCTTAGCCGCCAAACACGCTACGTTTTGCAGGTGCTTGTGGCTCGATCAGAACGTTAGGCTTAAGAACAGGACCGCAAGCGGCACGGGCGAAACGGCGATCATGACGGTGAGGAAGGTCGCTAGCGGTGTGAAAACCCCGCTCATTCCAGCGACAATCATGATCCCACCACCACCTCCGATGATAGAATTGCCTGGCATGTTAACGGCAAGTGCCATTGCGACGTAGCGATACCGCACGGCAATTGACACCGTGCGTTTTGATTGTCTATCCAAAAGCATTGAGAGCCGCTCATTCCCGGATAATGGAGCAGCTCTCCCCACCAATTCAGCCGCGCGCACCAAGCGTAAGACCCGGAAAAGCCGTTCTATTGTGCTTATTGGCATAAACCGTCCAATCGTGAACGCCAACATCATCGCGGCCACAGTGCACACGTAGATCAAGGGGGCGATGGCGGCACCAAACGCTGCAAGCAGCGCGATGCCGATCTCGGCACCGGGAACAAACGGCATCGCAAGTAGCCCGACATAGGCAACGATCCCAACCATGATCGCCTTGTGAACCTGCTGTTCGTTATCCGGTCGAATCTGGAGATCCAAAGTGTCGCGGATCAGGTGAACGCCCCATGTTGCCAGGGCGATCACGCCGATTACGACGCAGACCCGCAGAATGACACCGAGCAGCGTCAGGGACTTTGACGATGCGATGGCCACCTTAGCCTGCCACGTCGACGCTCGGTGCGACAGAACCAGTCGCGTGCACCTCGATCTGATTGGTCCAGTACCAGCGACGGGTGGTCCATGTTCCATCGATGACTACTTCGTCGCCCGTCACCCGGCCGTACCAAACAACTGTATGCGGGGCGTCCGGGCAGATTGCAGTGCTCGTAAAGTGAATGACCCCGTCGATGGTTTTGGTTTGGTAATCAGACCAACCAAAGTTGCAGTAGTTCTCGCAATCGGTCGATTGGAACGTACCGTTGCGGAAAACGATGTCGTCTTCCAACACAGCACCACTGCCTGGATCTTCGCCATATATCTGGAACGTCCTGCCATCGAGCGCGCCTGTCGTGGCCCAATCGCCCTCAGGCACAGCAAAGTCGGGGACATCTTCATTCATAACGCTGAGGGTGGCTGCCCCTGTCCCGAGCGTGGCCGCAGCAATCGCCGCAACCTGCAAAATCTGTGTCATTGAACTTTCCTTTTCTGAACCGTGCTTGGCGCCAAAAGGCCTAAGCAACCGACTCCTTCACTCTGGCAGCCACCAAGGCCTCCAGCACGTCCGCCGCGGATGATGCTCCATCAAGGTCTCGGACAGCTTTTGCTTTCTCACTTGCGTTGTTCTTGAATGACGGGTCGGCCATTATCCGGCCAGCCGCCTCCGCAAGTGCGGCCGCAGAGGCGTCGCCGGGGAGAGCCAAACCAGCACCTAGCTTTCCCACCAGCGCAGCATTGGGAGCCTGATCGTGCGGGAAGCCCGGGATCACCACCATCGGCACACCGTGTTTGAGGGCGCGCATCATCGTTCCGTGCCCGCCATGGGTCACGCACAGATCGGCACGCGCAAGGATCGCGTTGTGATCGGCATAGCGCACGACATGGGCGTTCGCCGGGATCGTCAGATCAGCCGGGTCGATGGCCATGCTTGTGGTGACAACCACATGCGCATCGAGGTCAGCCAGCCCGTCCAGCGCGGTCTGTACCTTAGAGGGGTCTTGCAATTCTGTCGTGGTATAACTGACCAGAACAAGCGGCGTCGCATCGTCCGCTGCCCAAGGCAGGTCAATCGGCTGCGCAGGCGCTTCGTTGTCCAACACCGGGCCAACATGAGTGACATGATCCCAACCCGCCAGTGGCGCGTCATCGAGCCTTTCGACAGATGTGACGATCATCCGTGTCTGCGCCTTCCAGAGCGTTTCCATGTCGGGCAGCGGTTCAAAACCAGCGGCAGTGCGTAACTGACCGAGCTTTGTCATGATCCCCTGCCACGCGTCCATCTGACGCCACAGGAATGTGTGGCAAAACACGGATGTCGGCACGCCAAATGACGGCGCAATGTCCAGGGCTGCCGGGAACATGGCATCGACCAGAATGGCTTCGGGTTGTTCTGCGGCCACGATCTCTTTGATCTCTGCAGCCACATCCGGCGACGTAAGCGAACAGGCGATGCGGGTTATCGGCCCCATATCGGGGTATTTGTCGACCTGGGTGTAGGCGTCCTTGAAGCCAATGCCGCGAAACCCCTCGCCTTCAATGCGCGCAATCGTGTCGGGTTTGGTGGCGAAAACGACTTCATGTCCGCGTTTGCGCAAGGCACCCGCAACGCCAAGGCTGGGGGGAAGGTTGCCGCCGCTTGAATGGCTCAGCCAAAGATATTTTGTCATTATTCTTTCTCCTGAATAAGGGATTTGAGGGTCAAAACGACAGTCGCAACCGACGCATCAAAGCTAAGCACTTCGTCGCGGCGCAAAATCTTCCAGATGTAGATGTCTGTCGCGGTCAGCAGCGCATGGAACAGGACAGATCGTTCGCTGAGGGGGCGGCGATGGATGTAAATTCCAAACGCGTCCGACACCAAGGCTTTGTGAAAATCACGACCCACATCAAGCGACTTTTGAAACTCTGGGGACCGGTGTTCATGCGCTAGCGCATGGATCACCAGATCGCCGATCTTTTCGTAAATTTTGAACAGGGTGGTGACCAACTGGTTCAGGTCTTCAATCTTGATGTTGCTGTAAACGGAAAAATCTAAAGCGGCCGGCGCTTCGTACTCTAGCGTTTTGACCAAAAGCCCATCTTTGCTGCCGAAGGCGCGCAGTATGGTTTGCACGCTAACCCCTGCCTCCTGCGCGACATCCTCCAACCGAAACTCATCCTTTTGGTTCTCTGCGAGGAGTTTTGCCGCGCTTTTTAGGATCTTTTCGCGGCGCGCCTCAGCTTGTGCCTTGCGCTTGGAGCTGTCGTATTTGCGAGTCTTTGTATTCATGTGAGCATCATTCACACGAATTATATTTGGTGTCAATCTGAGTCTCACAAAATTTGTGGATGGACTGATGGCGTCTTTGCTGATCGTTCAGACGGCTCTACCGACTTGCAAAAGACCATCCAGACGCTCAAGCTTTTAGAGTTTTAAAAAGGATCTTTCATGCTGCGCCACATTGTACTCGTCTCATTCAAACCCGAAGCGTCTGAGGCGCAGCTTGCGGCATGGCGAGCCGCCGTCACGAACTTATGCGAGACAAGCGAAGAGGTCCTGTCCTTCACACTGGGCAGCAATGTGGGCAGCGGTCCGAACCACCACGACGCAGCCCGGTCGAAGAAGTGGACAAAGCTGGTGGGATGCAGCGCCATGTCGGCGCTCTCATTGCTGAATTTGCTGGCGTCGCGCCACTCCTATCCAGCAGCGACTACATTGCCACGCTACCTAAAGAGATCATGGCTTGGGACATGGCGCGTTATGGGCTTCAACCATTGCCACCCCTCTGCCACACGCCCAAACTGCGTGCACGGTTCCATTGGTCAGCACGCACGGCGAACGATCCGGCCTGTGTGTGGCTTCGCGGGCTTGTCATGGATGCCTACCGCGACGCGCACAAGGAAGCGTCAGCACTGGTGGCTGCGCGCCTCGACCCGGAGATGAACGTTTGACCCCCCCCTTCACCGGCTCGACCTAAATCTCCTTGTGACCTTCGAGGCGCTGATGGACGAGGGCTCCGTCGCCAAAGCTGCAGACCGGCTGAACAAGACGCCATCCGCCGTCAGCCACGCCTTGGCCCGACTGCGCGAACAGGTGGGCGACCCGCTCATGGTGAAGGTCGGGAGCAAGATGCAGCCCTCACCGTTTGCCGAGGCTTTGATTGAGGACGTCCGACCCATCTTGCGCAGCATCCAACGTGTGGTGACGCCCCCGGAACCCTTCGATCCAGCGACCAGCACCCGCACGTTCCGGATTGCGGTGCCCGCGATCACGGCTCTAATCGCTGAAGTTTTTGCGGGGATCAATGAAGCAGCGCCCGGCGTCGCTCTGGAATGGGTGAACCTGGGCCCGCATCTTTACGATGCCGTTGCCAATGAGGAGATCGATTTAGCACTGCTTGGCGCGGACAAAGCTCTGCCGGAAGGTTTGATGGAACAGGTCATGCCAACGCTTCAACGCTTTACCTATATGCGTGCAGGCCATCCGGCGGCGGAGACCTGGAATAAACAGGCTTGGCTTGATTGGCCCCATGTCATGGTCGGCATGTCAAATGCGGCGCGCCAAACCGTGGAGGATCGCGTGGCGCGCGATGGCATGGAACGCCGGATCGGGGCGCATCTGCCCGAATTCTCTGGCGTCGCACCTCTTTTCGCCCGCACAAATATGCTCGGCACGACTGTGCCGTTGTTCATGGCAGACGATATGAAGACCTATGGACTGATCGCCAAACGCCCACCGGTCGATCTGCCAGACATCACCTTTCGCTTCTTCTGGAGCGCGCGCTTGTCGCAGGACCCCGGGGGCAAATGGCTTCGATCAATCGTGATCGAAGCGTATGACCGTATCAATGAAAAGGCTTTGATCGCTCTGGGTGCCGACGCTTCCAAAGACTTGGACAGGTGAAGCATGGCCAACCCGAACTGGAGCCATTTTCGCGTAATACCCGCCTCGAAGAACGAAGGACCGATTTCCGGGGCTGCACGCATTCTAGGTGTGTATGGATCGACGGTACGCTACCGCCTGGCCAGCGCCGAGCGGGCCTTTGGGACGCCTATCATCTACGTGGCGGTGGCACATTTACCATTTCACCCGAAGGCTTGGTCATTGCCGACGCCGCAAAGCAACTGGATGTGGCGCTCAATGACGCCCGGATCCATGTGAGCGCGATGCGCCAGCAACCGACCGGCACTGTCAAAATCGCTTGCGTCCCGACTGCGGCCCACGTCCTTCGGCCTTTGGTCTACCAAATTGCCGACGCATATGAGGGGCTGTATGTTGATCTTATCAGTTCAATTTCGGCCTTCGAGCTCGCGAAAGGCGAGGCAGACATTGCCGTTTGAACGCGCGGACCCAAGGATCCGGCGCTCGTCGTCGCCTATTCGTTTACTTGGTGACGCGCCTTTTGTGGATCAACGAACTACTTTGAGGCCCATGGCCGCCCAAACACACCGGACGACTTGCGCAACCACACACTTGTGCGGATCGGGACGGGAACTTTTCCTTCAGAAGCGTCAGCTTTGATAGATCGCTTGGACAATCCTGAACGTCCAAGCATACGGGTGGAAAACACCGCTTCCGCTCAGATGGTGATTGAGCAAGGCGCTGGCATCGGCTCGCTGTTCTGCGCCCTCGCAGATACGATCTCAAACATGGAACGAGGCTTCGCGACCCATTCGATCAGGTTGACTCCTGGGTCATCTATTACGGGTCTGCCCGCGGCTCTCAGCGGGTGCGGCTCGTATTGGACGCCTTGGTTTCGTTCCTGAAAGACAACCGCGCCTGACTGACGGGTTTGGCGTAACCGCGCTGAACTATGAGATGCCGTGGTAGAACATGTTAGCCCATGCGCAAAGGACGCCACCAGCTTCCGTGTAGACCAAATTGCAATGACTGCTCTGGCGACCTCGGATGCATTGCATATGCAATGGTGCTGCAAGAGCGAATGGATGCTGCGCCAGCAATAGCCGCGCCAGCAAAAGGCGGGTTTGTCCAGCAGTCTCTGAGTTCTCAGCAGGGTCATTTTCCCGACCGTGGCGAATGGCCGGTTCGACGGACGCTGCAATGTCCAATGCACTAAACGGACCGCGGATTTGGGCCGGGCGCATCAAAAAAGGACTCCACCGTCAAACACGGTCGAGACGCAATCATCCAGTACCCAGCCTTTCGACAAGATAGGCGATTAGGGTTCTGAGGCGGTGGGGCATCCGGTCCCGCGAGGGATAGACCAAGACAGTCGGCTGTGGTTCGACTTCCCAGTCCTGCAAAAGTGGAACCAGCCGGCCCATTTGCACGTCCCGGGCCAAGTATGTTTCAGCAACCCGGGTGATCCCGAGCCCCTGGCGCGCCGCACGAACAAGGGCGACGCCGTTGTTGGAGGTCCAACGGCTTTCAATGCGGATGGTGATAGGACGATCCCCATGAACAAAGGGCCAATCACGGCTTGATGACAGGCAGGTGTGCTGCGCCAAGTCTGACGGTGCTGCCGGCTTGCCTTTCGCTTCCAGATACGACGGGGCAGCGCATACGATCATGCGGCGCATTCCTATACGGCGCACGACAAGGTCCGGGTCGTCCGGCATTCCGTGACGAATGGCAAGGTCGAACCCTTCGCGGATCAGGTCAATGCGTCGAGCCGAGATGTCGAGGTCGATCTCGACCTCGGGGTGGAGTTCTGCGAACGCTGCCAACGCCTCTGCGACGTGGATTTCACCAAACAGACCTCCCGCCGACACGCGGATGCGTCCAACGCCCCGGTTCTGTCGCTCAGCCAGGTCGGCTTCCATGTCACGAATGTCGTCCAACACCGCCGTGGCGCGTTCGTGATATTGCGCGCCGATATCGGTCAGGTTCACTTGACGCGTAGTGCGATGCAGCAGGCGCACCCCAAGCCGCGCCTCCAGATCGGATACGCGGCGGCTGACAAATGAGGGCGATACGCCAAGTGCTTCGGCGGCCCTTGTGAAGCCGCCCTGATCGATCACGGCACAAAACTCAGCCAGACCGTCGAGCTCTTTCATTGTTGCTCCCTAGCAATAATGCATTCCAATTCTGCCTATATATCCGGCTGTACTGGAAAGATAGATAGAGGTCATCGAAAACATCCAACCGTCTCAGGAGACAGCAATGACCCTCGCTTCTCGCACTCTCTCTGCCGCCGTCGTTCTGGCCGCCGCTCCGTTCACCGTGTTCGCAGGCCCAGCCGCGGATGCCGCAGAGGCTTTCTTCGACCACTACCGGACCCAAGATGTGCCCGCCATGATCGAGCTTTTTCAACCCGAAGGCGTCGTCGAGTACATCCCCTTTTCCCTCGCCGGCCCGGTTGAAGAGGTCGGCCCGGGCAGCTGGGGGGTGCTGATTGACGCGTTCCCCGACTTGTCCAACGAGGTGCATTCAATCACGGAAGATGCAACGGGCACGCGCGCCTATGTCGACGTCAACATTTCAGGCACGCAGGTGAAGGACACCTTCGGCATCGCGAACCAGGGGCGTTCCTATGACCTGCGCCACATGTTCGTCATCGAGGTCGATGACCAGGGCAAGATCACTCACGTCACGGCCTTCTGGGACAATGCCGACTGGTATCGCCAGCTTGGCCGTACCCAAATCGATTGATCCCGTCGCGGGCGGCACTTGATGCCGCGCACCCCATCATTTCGGAGATATCCCATGACCACCCCTCGCATCCTTGTTGTCCTCACGTCTCACGACACCCTCGGTAAGACCGGCCGCAAGACCGGTTTCTGGCTGGAAGAGTTCGCTGCCCCTTATTACGTCTTCCGCGACGCAGGCGTAGATGTAACGCTTGCTTCACCGGCCGGCGGGCACCCACCGATCGATCCCAAAAGTGCCGAGCCCGCGTGGCAGACCGATGCAACCCACCGCTTCGAGGCCGATGAGGCAGGCAAAACGGCTCTGGCAAACACACTGAAACTGTCGGCCATTGATGCCGGGGACTATGACGCTGTGTTCTTCCCCGGGGGCCACGGGCCGATGTGGGACTACCCCGAAGACGCCCTGCTGGCCGGTTTGGTCGAAGCCTTTGACGAAGAGGGCAAGCCGATTGGCGCTGTCTGCCATGGCCCCGCGGCCCTGGTCGGCGCACGCAAGGCGGATGGCACGCCGTTCGTGGCTGGCCGTCGCCTGACTGGCTTCACCAACGGGGAAGAAGACGCTGTTGAGCTCAGCGACGTCGTTCCCTTCCTGCTGGAAGATCGGCTGCGCGACCTAGGCGCGTCCATAGATAACGCACCCGACTTTACGGAGCACGCGGTCACAGACGGCAACCTTGTCACCGGCCAGAACCCGCAGTCTTCCGAAGCCGGTGCCAAAGCGGTCCTCGCGCTTCTGGCCACGCGCTCGGGCGCAACAGCGTAAACGGGAAGGGTCCACCAATGTCGCTTGCACTTTCTCCGCCCGCAGTTTCTCTTCCCTCCAGCGCCCGGCTTGGGCTCATCGCGGGTCTGAGCGCCGCCGCCATCTGGGGGGCCTACTTGGCCCTCTCGCGGGTTGGGGTCGCTGCGGGGCTGGACGGGTTTGATGTCGCTGCCTTGCGCTACCTCGTTGCCGGGCCCGTCATGCTGGCGATCCTGCTGATGCGGCGCAACGGCGCGCACCCCCGCATGACCGCTGTGCAAGCGATCACGGTATCTGTGCTGCTTGGCCCTCCCTTCGTATTGCTGAGTGTGGGTGGCTATGCGTTTGCCCCCCTTGCCCACGGCTCCGTGCTTGTGCCAGCGTCCCTGACGTTGGGCGGTCTGGCCCTGTCCCGGCTTGTTCTGAAGGAAAAGCTCGGGTTTCAACGCATGATCGGCGTGAGCGTGATACTGACAGGTCTCACCCTGATTGTGGGTTTGGGGGCAGGTCCGTCCGGAAACTCGATAACAGGTGATGCCATGTTTGTACTCGCCGGCCTGTCGTGGGCAGCTTTTGCGGCCCTTCAGCAACGCTGGCAGCTGCCTGCAATAGACGTCACGGCCGTGGTTGGTTTTGCAGGCCTGATTGCCCTGGTCCCAGGGTACCTGATCTTTCGAGGATCCGATGCGCTGATGGCATTGCCGCCGGCCATGCTCGTGACCCAGTTGATCGTGCAGGGTCTGTTGTCCGGTGTGATTGCAATGATTGCATTTGCAACCTCCGTGCGCCTGCTCGGGGCCGCGCGGGCGGCAACTTTCCCAGCCCTTGTACCAGGGTTTGCGCTGCTGATCGGCCTGCCGCTTACGGGTGAGGCTCTATCTATACTCCAGGCTTTCGGTCTACTGGCACTTGGTCTGGGACTACTGACCGTGCTCCGTGCGGCGCAAGCGCAATGAAGCCGGTGTTGAAACGATCAAAGCGAACAATGCTTTTTGGAGCAGCCGTTGGGGCGATCGCGGCGAAGGCACGCCTCGCCCACGGATCACCAGATCGCCGCAGGCTCAGTTTCGCGGCCTCAACGAATGTCAGGTTTGGCGAAGCCGCGTTGCAGCGCTTGACGACGCGGGCAAGGGCCGGTTTAGAGTCGTATGCTGCCCCCTGGGGATGGGAGCAGCAGCAAGTAACGCAGAGCCGGGGCAGGTCATCTCCGAGCCCAGAGGCACCGATGCTGCATCACTACCAAATGTCCGTTATCTGTGCGTATGCGGCCGTGACGGAGTTCGGAATGCTAAGGAAAGTACTCTCTTGGGGCTTTGGCCTTTTGGCGAAGATCGCAGTAGGCAGTTACCTGCTTCTCTTACCGCCGCTCCCACGTCCGCCAGAAATTG
>ERZ1740067.1821-NODE-1821-length-13970-cov-4.339562_pt1 | contig 13970 bp, 13 predicted proteins | sample MGYA00581736_ERZ1740067 | MGnify/ENA primary metagenome ERZ1740067 (study PRJEB43018, sample SAMN04849236) | marine metagenome | isolation source: floating plastic debris | place: Pacific Ocean | collected 2008-08-27 | study: EMG produced TPA metagenomics... | reverse complement strand
GGTTGGTTTGATCGGGTGATGCTGCCGGGCGTAGTATTCCACCTCAAGGACGGCAAGCTTAGCCCCTGCCTCAATAACGTTCGCAAAATCGCGGCTGTCACAACCTATGGCAGTACTCCCCTGCGCGCATTTCTCGCAGGGGATCCGCCCAAAAAACTGATGAAACGGGCGGTCTGGGGGACAGTCAGACCAGAAAAAATTAGGTATATTGCGCAATATGACATGAACAATATCACGCGGGTGGGCTGCGAGGCTTTTTTGAAGCGCGTGAAATTAGAGATGGAGGCATTTTGAGATGCGCGCGCTGGTTGTTTATTGCCACCCCAAAGAAGGCTCTTTCGCCTCGGCCGTGCGGGACACGGTTTTGGCCCGGTTGCGGGCCTCTGGGTGTGAGGTACGGCTGCGCGATCTGTATGCTGAATCGTTCCAGCCGGTATTAACTCGTTCCGAATGGAACGATTACCTGGATTGCGACAAGAACCGCGAACCGGTTGATGCGCATGTGTCGGATCTGGAGTGGTGCGACACGCTGATCTTCGTTTATCCGACGTGGTGGTATGGGCTTCCAGCGATGCTGAAAGGGTGGTTGGATCGCGTGTTGCTACCCGACGTCGCGTTCCTGATGCCGAAGGAAGAAGGCGAGACGATCCGACCCGGCCTGCATCATATTGAGCGGATGGGTGTGTTTACGACCTGCGGCGCGTCGTGGTGGTTGACCCGTTTGATCGGGGCGCCGGGTCGGCGCACGTTGATGCGGGGCGTTGGGTTCTTATTGAAGCCGCGCGCGCGCAAGGTTTTTGCCGCGACCTACTTGATGGACAGCGCGACCGAGGCGCAGCTGACCCGGCATTTGGATCGCGTGGCGGCCAAAACCGACCGGCTGGTTGGTGCGACGGCGGGTCCAGTTTTGCAAAGCGCACCAGCGGAATGAGCCGATATTGGATCGATTATCCAGCCACGGACTTGCGGATTACGGATAAGACGATCGCGGTGCTGCCGACGGCGGCGGTGGAGCAGCACGGACCGCATCTGCCCGTTGGGGTGGATACGTTTATCAACCAAGGTCTGTGTGATTTGCTGGCCGAACGCTGCCCGGAGGAGCTGGATATCCGGTTGTTGCCGGTGCAGGCGGTCGGAAAATCGAACGAGCATTTGTATGCGGCAGGGACGTTGACGCTGAGCGCCGAGACAGCTTTGAAGGCCTGGACTGAGATTGGGTTATCGGTAGCGCGCGCGGGTGTGCGGCGGATGCTGATCGTGAATTCCCACGGCGGGAATACGGATCTGATTTCCATCGTTTCGCGGGAATTGCGGGTACGGGCAGGGATGTTTTGTGTCCGTATGGGCTGGGGCGCCGGCGGCGTACCGGAGGGGCTTTATTCTGCGCAGGAGGCTGCCCAGGGCATCCACGGCGGCGATAATGAGACCTCGCTGATGCTGCATTTCCGGCCTGATACGGTTGATATGTCGAAGGCTGAGGATTTCCGTTGGACCCATAAGCAGGGAGAGATCCCGCCCGTGGGTGCCATTGCCCATGGCTGGATCGCGGCGGATGTGCACCCGGCCGGAGTGGCGGGGGAAGCACATCTGGCGACGGCGGATAAAGGGCGCGCGACGGCCGAACACTATGTCGCTGGCGTGATCGATGTGCTCCACAAAGTAGCGGCGCAGCCATTGGATCGGTTCACGCCCGTCGATGTGCCTTACTGAGCCATAGCGAAGCGCGCGAAATCCGCAACTTCGGCGTCGGTCGGTGACCGACCGGTGAAGTGTTCTAGGAAGCCGTGGAGGCGGCCCATTCGGGCGGTCATGGTCTCGCGCAATTCTAGGGCGTGATAGCCAATTTGCATGAAGTAAAGGATGCGGGCGCGGATATCGGCCTCGGCCTTTGGGTATCCGTGGCGTTCGTACATTTCGGTCACGGCGCCCAAGCGCGCCTGGTCTGCTGTGTCGATACGGGCGCGGACAGTGGCATCACGCCGGGCCCATTCGCGGATCGCGAAATCGAGTTGTGGGTCAAAGCGATTTGAATCAACGAAACACCGGAAGAAATTGCACAGCGCGCCGGTGATCGTCGCGGCAGGCAGGGCGCAATGGGCCAGGATTGGGGCGGTATTGCGCGCTTCCCAATCTTCCAAAAGAGCGTTGAGCAGGTCTCGATGTGAGCCAAAATACCAATAAAAGCTGGAGCGTGAGACGCTTAGATGTCCCGCAAGGGTAAGGACCTTTACCTCGCCTGCGCCTTCGGTGATCAGGATTGCGCGGGCGGCGTCGAGCCAATCTTCGCGCGTGACTTTGGCATTGGGTTGCACCGCCATGTCAGCTTTCCGGGAAAGCGCCGCCAGCGGCTGTGCGGGTGGCAATGTAGTCTTTCAAAGCGCTTTGGCGATCTTGGTCAATCTTCGGACGGCTTGGATTGGCTATGATCGCTTGCCAAATGTCACGCGCCCGGGTGGAGGCATCGCGGGCACCGCGTTCGGTCCAAGTTCCGAAATTGGCGTAGTCGTGGACGATGGGTTCGTAGAATTCGGTTTGGTAGCGATCCATGGTCTGCGCGGCGGCAAAGAAATGGCCGCCGGGTTGTACCTCGGCCATGGCGTCAAAGCCAATTTCGGCGGTGCCAGCCTGGGCGCCTGCGCACAGCTCTGCCACCATGTTGAGAACCTCGGCATCGGTAACAAGCTTTTCATACGAGACACTTAGGCCCCCTTCGAGCCATCCGGCGGAGTGGATGATGACCGTCGCACCGGCCATGAGGCAGCCCCACAGGCCGAACTGGTTTTCGTTTGCGGCCTGCACGTCGTTGAGATTGGCCGCAGACACAGCGGCGGCGCGCCAGGGCCGCCCGATTAGGCGTGCCAATTGCCCGGCAGCGAGGGACGCCTGGAAATGCGCGGGCGTGCCGAAAGCCGGCGCGCCGGACTTCATATCGACGTTCGACGTGAAGGTGCCGTAACAAACCGGTGCACCGGGTTTGGCAAGTTGAGTGAGGGTGAGGGCGGCAAGCGCCTCTGCATGGCTGAGCGTGATCGCGCCCGCGACGGTGATGGGCGCCATAGCACCCATGAGCGTGAAAGGGGTGATGATGCTGATCTGCCCGGCACGGGCAAAGTCGATCAGGCCCTGCGCCATGGGCACGTCAAGGGTGCGGGGCGAGTTGGTGTTGATGATCGTGTAGCAATGCGCCTCAGCCTGGAAATCCGCATCCGACAGGCCGCGGAATAGCGCCAACATCTCAAAACTTTCAGACACTTGTGGAGTGCCGCGCGAGAAGATGAAGGGGAATTTGTCGCTTTCGGTGAGTTGGGTTTCAAGCGTGTGATAGTGGCGGATATTGGTCGGCACGTCCTGGGGTTCCACCAGCGGTGGCAACATCTGAAAGACATCGAAATGGTGGGTGAGTTGGACGAGTTCCTTAAAGTCGCGGGCGGAGCCGGGTCGGCGCCCCCGGATCTCATCGGTTGCGTGCGGTGCACCGGCGCCGGGTTGGAAAATAAGCGATCCAAGCTCCATCACGATGTCGCGGTCCCGCGCTCCGGCGCGCCCCTCAAACCGTTTGGGGGCGGCGTCAATCGCGGCTTCGACCATCTCTCGGCCGATATGAACCATGTCGCCCTTCACCGTTGCGCCGCCCGCTTTGAACAGCGCTATGGCCTCGGGCAGCAGGACCTTGCCCCCTAACTCTTCCAAGGCACGCAAAGCGGCATCGTGCATCGCGCCGACCTGATCGGCGCTGAACACTTCCATCGGGGGGAAGGGGTTCTTGAGCTGGCGGTAATTTGGGGCCCGCGCCGAGGGGCGCGGACCATTGGCATTGCGGCTGCGGCGGCGGTTGCTCATCCCCGCATCGCGGCACCAGCCGGATCGTAGGGCGAGGTTGGGATGACGATGGCCGCGCGCTCGACCCCCACGATGTGGGTGCTAAGCGCTGTTCCCTCATGGGCCGCATCGGCATTCACCAACGCCATCGCGAGCGATTTCTGGACCGTGTGCCCGTAGCCGCCGGACGTAATGAAGCCCACTTTTTCACCGTTGCGCCAGATCGGTTCGTACCCTGTTGCGTCGGCATCGCCATCGGCGATTTCCAAGGTCACAAGCCGTTGCGCCGGACCGTTGCCATCGCGTTCGGCAACGGCTTTGTCCTTGCCAACAAAAGGCTTTTCCCAGTCGATCCAGCGGTCCATCCCGGTCATCGCGGCGGTGTAGCCTTGGGTGAATTCTGCGGACCAAATGCCGAAGCTCTTCTCCAAGCGAAGGGAGAGGAGAGCATTGAAGCCGACCTCCCGGATGCCTTCCGAAGCACCCGCTTCGAGCAGCATTCGACGAAGCGTGATGTGATCGCCGTAGCGGCAATTGATCTCGTACCCCTTTTCGCCGGTCACCGACATACGCGCGACGCGGGCGTTGATGAGGCCGACCTGCAGGTCGGTCACCCCCATGAAAGGCAGATCGACGCCGCCCTCGACCAGCCGGTCGATGACCGCTTTGGAATTTGGCCCCGCAAGGCCGAAACCGCAGATCTCTTCACCCAAATCCCGGACAGATACGCCATCTTCCAAGTGGTCGTTAAACCACCGCATATGCCAAGCGCGCAGGTAGTAGGAGCCCATGATCCACCAGGTGCCGTCGCCCCAATTCATGATCGTCAGATCACCCATCAAGCGACCCGAGGGTGCCAGCATTGGCGCCAGTTTCGCACGGCCGGGTTTGGGCATCTTGGAGGCCATCATCTTGTCCAACCACGCCTCAGCCTGGGGGCCGGATACTTCGTATCGGCTGAACCCGCTGATATCGAGAAGGCCAACACCTTCGCGGACGGCTTGGCATTCCGCCGCCACGATGTCATGGGCGTTGGAGCGCTTAAGTGTCAGATTTTCCTCAAAATCTGCGCTTGGCGCGAAGTAAAGCGGTACTTCAAGATCCCAGCTTTGGCCCCAGCGGCATCCGGCCTCGGTCATGTCAGAATAGGCCGGGGCGCGCTTCAGCGGGCGGCCGGCGGGGAGTTGTTCGTTGGGGTAGGACATAACGAACCGGCGGGAGTAAAATTGGCCGGTGGTTTGTTTGATGTAGTCGCGGTTCTCGGCGAATTTGCCGTAGCGGGCGACGTCCATGCACCAGGTGTCGGCCTCGGCCTCGCCATGGATCATCCATTCGGCAAGGGATTTGCCGACGCCGCCGCCTTGCAAGAAACCGGCCATCACAGCGCAGGCGCACCAATAACCTGGCACGCCGGGCACGGGGCCAACCAGCGGATTGCCGTCAGGCGAGAATGTGAAAGCGCCGTTGACCCAGGTTTTGACCCCAACCTCTTGCAAGGCGGGGTAACGTTCAAAGCCCAAAATCAGTTCATTTTCAATGCGATCGGTCTGTTCTTGGAACAGCTCCATCCCGTAATCCCAAGGTGCGCCGTCCATGGCCCAGTGTTCGTGGTTGATCTCATAAATCCCGAGCAGAACGCCTTTTTGATCCTGGCGGAGATAGGTGAACCCCTCGAGGTCCACGGTCATGGGAACCTCAAAATCGAGCTGTTCCAGTTCGGGGATCGTGTCTGAGATTAGGTAGTGGTGTTTGAGGGGGCTGACGGGCAGTTCGATCCCGGCCATGCGACCCAGCTGTTTGGCCCACAGGCCGCCCGCATTCACGACGTGTTCGCAGGTGATTATCCCTTTATCCGTAACGACTTGCCAGCCGTCGGCGGTTTGGATCAGCTCCTCAACTTTGGTGTGTTCGTAATACTCAGCGCCGCGCTTTTTGGCGGCTATGGCGTAGGCGTGGACGGTGCCGGTGGTGTCGACATACCCTTCGCGGTCGGCCCACAGGGCGCCGAGGACGCCATCGGTGGACATGATGGGGCAGGCGGCCTTGGCCTCCTCCGGGGTCATCAGGTGGCAATCCTCAATCCCGATGGACTGGAACACGCGGTAGGCGGATTGCAACCATTCCCAGCGTTCGGGCGTGCCCGCCAGGGTCAGGCCGCCGGTCATGTGAAGGCCGATGTTTTGGCCGCTTTCCGCTTCAACTTCTGACAGCAAATCAATGGTATAGGCCTGCAGCGCGGCCATGTTGGGATCAGCATTAAGGGCGTGGATTCCGCCCGCCGCGTGCCAGGAGGAGCCCGCCGTCAGGACGGAGCGTTCAAGCATCACAACATCGGTCCAGCCGAGTTTAGCGAGGTGATAGAGCACCGAGGAGCCGACGACGCCGCCCCCGATCACGACAACACGATAATGCGACTTCATGGCGACCTCCCTGAATGTGTTTCAGCTTAGGGTAGGTGTCTCTGTACAGATGTGTCCAGACAGCTTGCGACATATCTTAGGGTCGTTTGCGACACGGGTTTGGGCCAGATATTTCCGGTATATCTGCCGTATATCTCCGGTATATTCGCGCGACATCTACCGCAGCGCGGTGATGAACCTGCCGAACGTGCGTGGGATGGCGATCAGACCGCCGGGCGGCGGAGGCTGCGGAGCTTCAAGCAGGCCAGCGGCCTGCCACCGGTGGGTCATATAAAGCGTGAGAGCAGCGCCGAGCGTTAGGCCAGCCACGACATCAGCGGGGTAGTGGGCGCCGACAAGGACGCGACTGATCGCGACGGCGATTGCGACGGCCCAGAGAAGTGGCGCCATGCGGGGAAAGACGGCCGACCAGAAGATGGCGAGCGCGGCCATGGTGGTCGCGTGGCCAGAAGGGAAGGCGTTCCCGCCGCGTTGAAACGACAGCGGCGCGAAGGTGAGCACCGGCAGTTCGCCAAGCACGGCGGGGCGTGGGCGACCGAAGACGTATTTCAGCGCTTGGACCGCGAGGCCGGTCAGAAGGATGACGGCGAAGCACGCGATGGCGAGGCGCATGGCGCGTTCGGCTTGTGCCGCAAGGCCTGGGTTGGGGCGGTAGAGCGCGCCCGCGAGCGCAACAGTGAGAAGCACGATGGCCTGCCAATCGGTTTTGCCGATCCAGGTGATGTTGTGGGCGAAGGCGGTGAGTGGCTGTGGGATATTTGGGAGTTGGGCCATGAGGTATGGGTCAAGCGCCAAGGTTACGGCAATTGCGGCCAGGGCGGCTATCCAGGGCATGGATCAGCGGGGGCTGGGATGCCGGGGGAGACATAGAGGCGGACGTTCACCTGCCGGAAGTTGGCAAAGTTGGTGCCGGTGACGGCGGTGACGCCCTCAATCCCCGGATCGGTGTCAAGTGTGGGCAGCCAAGCGGCGCGATTTTCGCCCTCAGCCAGGTGGGTCAAAGCGCTTTGGGCATCCGTTATCAGGACATCGCCCCCGAATAAGAAGGCGGCGGAGGGTTCTTGGAACCCGGCAAGGGCAATTGGACCGATCAGGCATTCATGTTGGCCGGTGGCGGCGACGAGACGTTCAGAGATCCAGAAGTCCCGCGCTGCGGGCAGGGTCGCTGCGGTGAGGGTCAAGCCCATGGCAATGCCAGCGGCGGCCAGGGATGCGATAAGGGTGCGGATTCGGGCGCCCCAAAGCGCCCAGACCGCGAGAGCGCTGGTGGCCACGAGGATCGCAAGGCCCAAGAGGCTGGGCCAGTCGTAGCCATCGCCAAATTCCACGGGGCCGCGCAGCATGATGAAGCTGAAGAAGGTTGTCCCGATCAAGAAGCCAAAGGCGCCAACGGCGCCGCCGATCCCGCGCAGGCGGGGCAGGATCACCAGCGCCCCAGCTGCCAGGATCATAAGGGCGGGGTAGAGGGGCAGGGTGTAATGGATGAGCTTAACCGGCACAGCCTCAAACACGATCCAACCGGGGACCAGCCATCCGAGTGCGAACGCCGTTTCGCGGGTGGCGCGGCTGCGCCAGGCGTGGATGAGCGCGGCGGGGATCAGCAGGGTCCAGGGCCAGAACGTCATCCACGTGGTCAGAAGGTAAAGCCCTGGGGGGCGGGCGGCATGTTCGCCGGTGGCCGTGATTTTGTCGGTTAGGTCATTGCCGAGGGAGCTTTGCCAAAACGCGCCATCGGTGGCGATGGTTATGGCGATGAACCAGGGTGCGGAGAGCAGCGTGAACCAGGCAAGGCCGGGCAGGGGCTTAAGCGCTTTGAGCCATGTGAGGGAGCGGGCGTGGACGCTACACCACAGGGCGGCGCCTGCGACAGGTAGGGCGACCATGGGCCCTTTGAGCAGGAACCCGGCGGCCATGGCAGTCCAGAATATCGCAGCGGTCCAAAGCCCTTTGGTTTGGCCCATCCACATCCGGGCCAGGGCACCCATGGCGAGGATCACCGACAAGAGCAGGGCGGCATCGGTTTTGGCCGTCCGTGCTTCGGCATGGAGCATATAGACGGTCGCGCACATAATCCCGGCGATGATCGCACCGCGTCGCCCGATGATGGGTGTTGCGGCCCAGATGAGGGCGAGGGCCGACAGTGCGCCGGCCAAGTAAGACGGCACGCGGTGGACCCAGATTGGTGTTTGATCAGAAGGGTTTAGCGCCCAAAGGGCGGCGGTTTGGAACCAGTATATGAGGGCGGGTTTGTTGTGCCGCGCTTGGTCAAGGAAACGGATATCGATGAGATCCCCGGTCTCGGCCATTTGCCGAGCCGCTTGTGCGAACCGGGCCTCATCACGGTCTTGAACGGGCAATTCGGCAAGGCCCACGCCGCAGCTCAGCAGCGCCAGAAGCAGGACGGCGAGGGGCGCGAGGCGCGCCATGTTAGGCCTTTTCGTGGGGGGCGTCGGCGGCCTCAGCCTCAGCGGCGTCGTCCTTTTTGGCTCGGTGGATCAGCATGAGGTTGCGAGCATAGACGATGACGCCGGTGGATTGGCCGAGGATGAAAACCGGATCGGCGCGGTAGATGGCGTAGGCCAGCATCAGAAGGCCGCCCGAGATCGACAAATACCAAAAGGCGACCGGCACGTAGGAGCGGCCCGCGCGTTCGGCGGCGATCCATTGGACGATAAAGCGCGAGGCGAAGATGGCTTGGGCAACGAAGCCCAACGTGACCCACCAGAACTCCCCCCAATAATCGATACCGAGAAAGCTAAAGACCGCCTCTTGCATGGTTAATGCTCCTCCGCTGGGGAGATTTGAGTGTCGGCACGGGTCACAGCGGCGCGACGCCGGATAAGCCAGGCAACGCCCAAAAGGTCCGACAGGCCAACGATGGCACGGCCGAGATTGGTGTATTTCGAGGCGCCCGCAAGGCGCGGTTTGTGAGCCACGTCAACATGGGCGATGTCCCAGCCATCCCTTTGAAAAAGCGCAGGAAGATAGCGGTGCATGTGGTTGAAATAGGGCAGAGCGAGAAAGGCGTCGCGTCGGAACGCCTTGAGCCCGCACCCGGTGTCCCGTGTGCCGTCCCGCAAAAGCCATCCACGGACGGCATTGGCCGCCTTAGAGGCGAGGCGCTTGGCCACGGGGTCATCGCGTTTCACGCGTTGGCCAGCCACAAGGCCAAGTTTTGGGGCCTCAGCCAGGAGCGGGGCGAGGATCTTCGGCAACTCCTCAGGCGGGTTTTGGCCGTCGCCATCCAGCGTTGCGATGAACGGCGCGCGGCTCGCGCGGACGGCGGCATGAACGGCGGCGGATTGGCCTGCAGGCCGGGGATGGGTGATGATCGTGAGCATTACGTCCGGGTGATCGGCCCGAAATTGTAGCAACGCGGTACCTGTTTCATCGGTCGAACCATCATTGGTAACACAAATTTCAAACGGTCCCAAAGTGCGCGCAGCCATGACGCATCCCCCCAGGAGGTCAGGCACTGTTTCGGCCTCATTCAGCATTGGGATTGCGATGGCAAAGCGCGGCAGCGCGCGAGCGGTCATGGCACCCTCCTTCGGGCCGAGTTCCGCCGGTTTAGGACGAATACCCAGGCGGTGAAAGGGGCATTAGAGCGCGGCGAGGCGCCGTTCTTGCCGGGTGATGAGGGTGTCGATCTCGGCCTTGGCAGCATCACTCAGCGATGGGCCGGGGCGGCGCACGGTTGGATGGGTTATCGCGCCGCGCTTTGCGAGGATGTATTTGCGCACGGCCAACCCGGCGCCCGGCTGACATTCGTACCGGATCAGCGGCAGGTAAGCGTCAAAGATGTCACGCGCGCGGTCTGGGTCGGAATGCGCCAAGCTTGTGATATCGCGCATCATCTCCGGATACGCGAAGCCGGTCATCGCGCCGTCGGCGCCGCGCAACACTTCCTCAAGAAGGAATTGCCCGCCATTCCCACACAGGATCGAAATTTTGCGGGCACCCGCAGCCTCGTGAGTGCGGAGCGTCGCGATCTTTTCCAAGCCGGGCCAGTCTTCGTGTTTGAGCATCACGCAGGTGGGGCAAGTGTCGAAGATCGTGCGCAGGACTTTCGGTGTGATCTGGACATTGGTGACGAGCGGAAAGTCCTGCAGGACCCACGGCGTTTCACCAAGTGTGTCTGCAACATTCTGAAAGTATGAGACAATTTGATCATCCGTGCGAAGATTGCCCGGGGGCGCCACCATGACGCCCGCCGCACCATTTTCCATGGCTGTCTCGGAAAGTGCCGCGATTGTGGCGAGGCCGGGGGCCGAGACGCCGACGATAACGGGAAGATCGGTTCGGGCCGTGACGCGCTTGATGACGGTTTCGGATTCAATCGCGGACAACTTCCCCGCTTCGCCCATGATCCCAAGAATTGTCAGGCCCGTGGCGCCGCGTTCGGCGTAGAAATCGACCATTTTATCAATGCTCTCGAGGTCAAGCCCACCGTCGGGCAGGAAGGGCGTGGCGGCAATGGTAAACACGCCGGAGGCGGCTTCAGTTAGCATTAAGGCTCTCCAACACGATGGGTTTGGGCAAGGGCGATGCGGGGTAGCGCCATAGCAACGGCGGCTTGGCATGGTTCGACGACGGGTACGTTTAGCGCACTTTCAAGGGGCGCGCGGAAGCGGGCCATGCCCGCGCAACCCATGATCAGCACATCTGCGCCATCATCGTCACGCAAAGTTCGCCCAACGTCGATCATCCGCGTGAGTGTGGTATCGTCGCTCGCCAAATCCGCGACGCCAAGGTTTAGTGCGCGGTCTCCGGCACATCGTTGAGCCACAGCCATCGCACCGAGCGCGCGGATGTGGCGTGGAATGGAATTTGGCAAAATTGCAATAATCCCAAAGCGTTGGCCAAGGGTCATCGCGGTCATGACGGCGCTTTCTTGGATGCCGAGGACAGGCTTGGCGGTTTGATCCCGCAAGGCGTGGAGCCCGGGATCGCCGAAACAGGCGATGACATAAGCGGCGGCTGTGTCTTCGACGTTGTCCGCCATTGCGAGGGTTTGGGGGATCGTCAGATCCGCTTGCCGTTGGCTTTCGATGCCTTGAGGTCCGTCTGGGTTTGTCATGCAACGGATGGGGGTGCCAAAGACGGAGAGGGGCTCAAGCGCCTGTTCGATCCCGCGTGTCACGGCGACGGACGCGTTGGGATTGATAACGTAAAGGGTTTTCGCCGTTGTCACATTATACCCCGTCGCGGGTCGTGCTTTGGATTTCCAATTGGTAACCCTCAGGGTCGTCAAACACGAAGGCACGTATGCCTATTGCTTCGTTTTCAAACATTTGGCTGAGGTTCTTCACGTTCTTTGCCGCAATGTAAGCGTACCAAGCATCAACGTCAGGCACTCGGACGCAGACCTGAACAGGCCGTGTTTCGGCCCATTTGTGCATTCCGTGGGCTTCATCGACCAATCCAATATGAGCGCCGGGACAAATGCGCATAATTTTGGCCAGACCCTGTTGGTCTATCGCGAGGGGGAACCCCATCACGTCACGGTAAAACGCTTCGGCGGCGGCAAGGTCTTTGTAGTATAAAAACGTGATCGCCAACTCATTTTGGCTATCAGGGCGTTGGGTCATGGCCAGCTCCGTTTTATCCAACGGCCTTGACCGGGTTCTGCGGTCAGCTTCCCGTCGGTGACAATTTGATTTCCACGAAGGAAAACGTGGACAGGCCAAGCATTTACACACTGCCCTTCATGTTGATTGTACCCCACATTGTCGTGCAAAGCATTGGCATTGTAGGTGTATGATTTTGCCGGGTCCCAAAGCGCGATATCCGCATCGGCACCCAGTTTCAGGGTGCCTTTACCGGCAAGGTTATGAAGCGCTGCGGGCGTTTCGGCCGTAAGCCGCACAAAATCCGACGGTTCGAACATCTCGAACATCAAGGGTTGTCTGGTTTCGAGGCCGGGTTGTCCGTTGGCGATGTCGGGAAAGGCGGGCGACGGGCCGTTGCGAAATTTCCCCGTTTCGTCAAAGCGATACGGCGCGTGATCGGAGGAAATGATGTCCAACCGGCCATCAATTAGTGCGCGTTTTAACGCCTCAACATCAGCCTTTGCCCTTTGCGGCGGCGAGCACATGAATTTGGCGCCCTTCATACTAGGCTGATCAAGGATTTCAGCGGTTTGAAGAAGGTAGTGCGGGCAGGTTTCGGCCCAGATCGGCGCGCCTCGGGCTTTGGCCGCCGCGACGGCGTCAAGCGCTTCGATGCAGGTCACATGGAAGATCATCGTGCGGGTCTGTGTTTGCTCGGCCAAGGCGCATATGTCCGCAACCGCTTTGCTTTCTGCAGACCTTGGGCGTGCCTCTGCATGATGTTTGGGAAGAATTTTACCGTTTTGGATCAGTGTGTTGCGCGCAACCTTTAGGATTTCGTCATCTTCGGCGTGGATACAAGCCAGGGCACCTTCGCTGGCGCAGATCGCAAAAACTCTGCGGATCTGGGACTCGTCCAACGCAATGTCGTATGTCGTAAATAGCTTAACCGACCGGTGCCCGCTTTTGATGAGATCCTGAAGATCGTCCTCGAAATGAGGCGCCGTTGGGTCCGACAGAATAATATGAAAGGCGTAGTCGATATATGCACCGCGTTCGGCGCGTGCGCTGTAGTCGGCCACGACCTCGCGGAGGCGTTCGCCGCGGCCTTGGGCGGCGAAGGAAACGACGGTTGTCGTTGCGCCAAGCGCAGCGGATCGGGTGGCTGTTTCGAACGTGTCTGCATTCATCAAACCCATGCCCGAACGCTGTTCGATATGGGCGTGGGGGTCAACGCCACCGGGGGTGGCGATAAGTCCGCCTGCGTCAATAACGGTTTGCCCGGACAGCTCTCGGCCCAATTCCGCGATGCGTCCATTTTTGATCCCGAGATCAGCCTGTACCGGGCCAGCGGGCGTAACGATGTCTGCGCCACGTATGACAAGGTCATAAGATTCAGACATCATTCGGCCTGTGGATAACCCTTGGATAAGAGTGATCTTGCGAAATCCTAACTTCGAAAATACTATTCATTATACAATAATTCAGTCGCATCACTCGGCATATAGCGCTAAAAAAATTCCATAAATCACTTATTTTTGCTCAATCAGCGCGCTTAGCTCTGCGAGCTTCTCCGTTACTGTGGATAACTCTGCTTTTGCCTCGATATTCAGTCGCAACAAGGGTTCGGTGTTAGATGCTCGCAGGTTAAAACGCCACGTGTCGAATGACAGGCTCAAGCCGTCCGTTTCGTCGCGATGTAGAGCGGCACCGGCGTATTTATCTTCCACACGGGCAATGACACTTGCGGTGTCAGATACGCGAAAGTTCACTTCGCCAGATGCTGGGAACCCGGCGCGGTATTCTTCCAGCATCGCCTTGAGTGTCTCACCCCGCCGGTTGATCAGCTCGGCAATCAAGATCCATGGGATCATCCCACTGTCACAGAACACAAAATCGCGGAAGTAATGGTGTGCAGACATTTCGCCGCCGTAGATGGCCTGGGTGTCGCGCATAACCTGTTTGATGTTGGTGTGCCCGCATCGCGACATGATGGGCTCGCCTCCGGCACGCTCCACGACATGTTGTGTGCTCCAGATGATACGCGGATCGTGGACGATTTTTGCGCCGGGCACTTTCGCTAAGAAGACCTCGGCCAAAAGTCCGACGACATACTCACCAGGAACGAATGATCCTTCATGGTCAAAGAAAAAGCAGCGGTCGAAATCGCCGTCCCAGG
>ERZ1740067.1819-NODE-1819-length-13983-cov-7.645750_pt1 | contig 13983 bp, 12 predicted proteins | sample MGYA00581736_ERZ1740067 | MGnify/ENA primary metagenome ERZ1740067 (study PRJEB43018, sample SAMN04849236) | marine metagenome | isolation source: floating plastic debris | place: Pacific Ocean | collected 2008-08-27 | study: EMG produced TPA metagenomics... | reverse complement strand
GGTCTTTTGCATAGCCTTCCCTAGGAATAGGGCGGCTATGCAAAAGACCAGTTTGCAACAGATTACAAACCGGTCTTTATACGAGAGTTATATACTCATCTGTCGCTTAGTCTCGGCGCCAGCTGACGGTTGGCAGAATCTGTTTCTTATTGACACGGTGCTTGTACTTAATTGCCGTGTTAAGAACAGAATCTAAGAGAGAATCTGACAGTAGATGAGGCTCAAGTCCTAGGTCAATGAGCTTGGTGTTTTTCGCGTTGAAGTAGTGTTCTTCTGCCTCTACACGAGGATTCTCCAAGTTTTGGATTTCCACATCGAGTCCTAGGGTATTCCCTGCTTTCTTCACCGCCATGGCCAGCTCGTTGATGCTGAACATTTCAGTGAACTGGTTGAAGACACGGAATTCGCCTTCATCTGCTGGGTTTTCACAGGCAATCTCGATGCAGCGAACCGTATCGCGAATATCCAGAAGGGCGCGGGTCTGACTGCCCTTACCGTATACCGTCAGCGGGTGGCCGACTGCAGCTTGAATGCAGAATCGGTTTAGCGCTGTACCAAATACACCGTCGTAGTCGAGCCGGTTGATCAATAGCTCATCCATGCCCGTTTCTTCGGTCAGTACACCGTATACGATGCCCTGGTTGAGATCGGTTGCGCGGAGGCCCCAAATCTTACAGGCAAAGTGGATATTGTGGGTGTCGTGCACCTTACTGAGGTGATAGAAGGAGCCGGGGCTCTTGGGGAAGGGCAGGGTGTCTTCACGACCATTGTGCTTGATCGTGATGTAGCCTTCTTCAATGTCAATGTTGGGGGTGCCGTATTCGCCCATGGTGCCCAGCTTGACGAGGTGACACTCGGGGAAGTGATCGCGCAAAACGTAGAGCAGATTGAGGTTCCCCAGCACGTTGTTTGACTGGGTCATTACCGCGTGCTCACGGTCAATCATTGAGAAAGGTGCTGAACGCTGCTCACCAAAGTGAACGACTGCGTCTGGCTTGAACTGAAGCATCGATTGCTCCAGGAAGGGGTAGTTGTTGACATCGCCAATAAATAGTTCGATGTCCTTACCTGTGAGGTCCTTCCAGCGTTGCAGTCTGGTCTGGATAGGTGCAATGGGTGTGAGCGTCTCCGACTGGAGCTCCATATCCCAGAGCCTGCGCACAAGGTTATCTAGAATCGCTACATCATGACCCTTGTTGGAAAGATAGAGCGCCGTTGCCCAGCCGCAGTATCCATCGCCGCCGATTACTAAGACTCGCATGTTGCTTCTTTATGAAACCTTTAATTAATGATCTTTGCTGATGCTCAATTTATCAGGTTTAGGGGTACGCATGAGTAAATTCTTGGGAACTCGCACGTCTGAAAAGAGACCGGCCTATCTAAAAGAAGTCTTTTCTTCCCAGGCAAAAACTAAGCTAAAGCCGTCTGCCAAAAGTGCTTCGGATTATTTTTGGATCTTCTCTTGCGGGGCACCAACTTTTTTTTCTGCTGAAATAAAAGCGCTCAATCTTAAATAAGAACGCTTTAAGGCAAGTTTAAAGTTCGCAGTTCTTACCCTTTAAAACTCGCAATTGTTACCGAAAGTAGAACCCTTTTATCCTCCGTCCTAAGACAGAATTTAAAGACGGAGTTTAAGCAATGACTATAGAGAATTTAGCTGAAAAATAAGCAAGCGGGTTTCTTGGTCGGCTGAGAAATTGTCGTCGCTCATGACGAACAAACTGCGTTGGCGGCTGGCTAGGGTAGGACCAAATGTCATCGCTTCGTAATTTTGCAGCGGTAAATCCAACGTGGCCAAATCCAGCACCAGCTCTTTTTGGATGGGGTTGATGCCGCTGACGTCTCCCCTCAAAGAGTCCACCGTCTCAATATCGGTGGCACCGCCGGAAGCCAGCTGGAATAGCTTAATGGTGAATCCTTGGAAGCCGAAAGAGCGCTCTAACCCCAGGAAGTGTCCGCCTTGGTCAAGTACGGCAATTTCAGAGATACCGTGAAGCACTGCGCCAGTGGGGGCTAACGCCATCTCGTACAGGTGCTCAGAGATGATTTCGGTTTGATATGGGTCGATAGTGTAGTGCAGTAGCCGGTTCTTGTATGGGACCTCGGGGGCAAAGTCGAGATCCTGTAGCAGGGGGCCTTCGGTGGCGGCAAACAGCCTGTAGGGTTCGTATACGCCGCCTGTTCCAGAAGATACGTTAACAGCCAGTGCCTCGAAGCCAAGGTTTTCTTGAATGCCCTTGCTCTGGACAAAATCGTCACTGGTCTCAGATTCGTCTGGAGTGTCAGGGCTGTAGCGTTCTGGGACTAGGATAGATCGCTTCAGCTGTCCGGTTTCAATGTCGTACTCCCCAATCGCAGGCATAATCCTCGCTCGGGGGGAGCCCTCTGTAGAGATGAGTAGCGTGTTGCTAGGCGTGATGGCCATTCCTTCAGGGTCTAGTAGTCCAGGCGCGTAGGGGTTGCCGTCAGCATCCTTTAAGTAAGTGACGGTATCTACGCTCAGCGTAGGGGGCTGTTGCGGATCACCCAAACGGCCAGACAATGTGAAGGTGTAAAACCGAGGGCGATCGCGATTATCAGAAAGCGCGTAGAGTCTGTCTTTGGGCACATCGTATGCGATCGCACTAATGCCGCCCACGGGCTCCCCATCAAAATCCTGCTTTGGCAGCACAGTGGTGCCCACCAATTCTGCCGACAAATCCAAAAACAGTCGATCTTCTGCACTCACTTGAGGCAGTGCGCATCCTCCTAGTAGTAATAGTGCCAGCACGCCGCTCACGGCTACTTTTACCCACCGCTGAGCCATCTTTGCTGGGTTTAACTTTGCTAGCTCTACTTTGAAGATCCGTTTCACGCTATCCATCAACCACCCTTGTAAGTGAAAGTGTATGCACACGATAAGTTATTTAAGTGACGATCTTTCTTTTCGACAGGTCCTTTAAAGGAAAACGCATCTAAAGGAAAAAACAGCGTATGAATAACGGCTGGACCTATCGCGATCGCATTACCTCCAGTGCCGCTGGCCAGACCGTCCTCGCCTACTACACTCAGCGCTACACTCACTCCACCCAGCAAACCTGGCAGGCCAGAATAGATCAAGGACAAATTTGCTTAAACGATCGACCCACTACTGTAGATACCGTCCTAATTGCGGGAGCCCAGCTCAGCTACCATCGTCCACCTTGGCAAGAACCACCCGTTCCCTTAGATTTTGACGTTCTTTATGAAGATGAGCACCTGTGGGTGATTGCCAAGCCCGTGGGCCTGCCTGTTCTGCCGGGGGGTGGCTTTATGGAAAATACTTTGCTGCATTTGTTGCGTGATGGCAAGGCCCTTCCGATGGAAGATCGCTTCCCCGATGAAACCCCGATTCCGGTCCATCGTTTGGGCCGAGGCACCTCCGGGGCGATGCTCGTTGCCAAGTCTCAAACTGCCAGATCCGAACTTTCCCGTCAGTTCAGAGTGCGTTCCACCTCATCTGATGCGTCTGTAGCACCCTTACGCAAAATCTACAGAGCCCTGGTTGGCCCTTCCTCATCAGATCCTAATGCCCAAACGTTTCTCAAAGACGGCTTTAGCTGCACATTCCCCATTGGCAAATTGCCACACACCCGACTCGGATACGTCTATGGAAGGGCAAACAGAGACGACCCAAAGGCTATGACTGCTCACAGCAAGTGCACCGTTGTAGAGCGCCGCTCCACAGCGACCCTACTCGACGTTTCCATTTCCACGGGTAGACCTCATCAAATTCGCATTCACCTTGCAGCAGCTGGTTTTCCGCTTATTGGCGACCCGCTGTACCCCGTTGGCGGTATACCCTCACCCAGCAGCGCTGCCAAGCCTAGTGACATCGGCTATCATCTCCACGCCTATCAACTTCGATTTGTGCATCCCTACACGGGGCATCCTATTTCTATTACCGCTGAGCCACCCAAAATTTTGCGGCCTATAGCCAAGTAAGGATGCATTCTTTTACTTTGTCTTGGTGAGCGTTCCCTAGCGTCGCAAAGCGACGCGGGGTCTCATCGCTGCTAGTCGAGTTGCCTGCTGTTACATAATGGTTTCAGCCGATGATAGTGTCCCAAGCAAATCGACAGACGCTATATGTCCGCTAGACAGTTCAGAAACGGTCATCCACCCTGTGCAAAAGGCTTCTGGATAGATTACGTTCACTAATAGGAGCCTTGACTTAGAAACCTTGACTTCCTGCTTGTCAACATCACAAGTATCCACCGGCATCAAACTGTGTTTTCCCAAATGCCTAACCCAACCTACATCCTCTATGCTCAACACGGCTGGGCTGATATCAACTCAGGCATTGGTGAACTTGCCCGCACGGTGGCCTGTCCCCAGGCCAAGGTGATTGTTCCAAACCTTGGGTTTGTCAATACTTGGATTCGGATTGAGCCGTTGATTGATCGGGTTGAGGCGATCGCACACCAAACCCAAACCGAGTATCCTGATACGCCTATCCGCATTGTCGGTCACTCTATGGGTGGCCTTATCTGGCTAGAGGTGCTTGCCCGCCATCCTGAGTGGTGGCCCCAAATCGAATCTCTTGTTTTGGTGGCTTCGCCTGTTGGCGGGGCAGATCTTGGCCGTATGTTTGATCCATTCGAATGGGGCATTGGCATTGCCCGAGACTTAGGCACCAATCGCCGCACCCTGGCCGAACGCATTGCAGCGGAAATACCCACCCTGATTATTGCGGGTGACTACGATGGGGGAAGTGATGGCGTTGTTCCAGTTGAATGCACTAAGTTTAGCCAGGCTAGCTATGTCGCCGTGAACAATATAAACCATGGCCGGATGAAGCAGCATCCCGCCGTCGCTGAAATCATTCAACAGTTTTGGCAGAATTCGGACCACCTGTGTGTGCCGCAGCCGATTGAGACGTATTGCGATCGCATTATCCAACAGCTTCAATCCATACCCGGCATCACCGATGCTCACTATCGTGGTTTTGATGGCTCTGAGCATTGGGCTCAGTTGGATGAGGGGCTCAGCTTGCGTACTTGGCAAAATCGCCTCGGGATTCACCACGTTTTTCTCGCAAATCAGTCCGGTGATTGTCTTTTCGCTGGATTTGTTGGCTGGCCCCATACGGAGGCGTTGTACGAGACACTATGGCACCTCAAACAAAGTGCCGAAAGTTTTGCAAAGAGACAAGAAATCCCTGCACAGTAACTAAGGAATGAGGATCAGGTAGGATCCACTTTATGAATGTCGGTTGGTTTTGACTTCGACTCCGCTCAGCCAGCGGAAAATGCTGAAACCGAGGGCTGAGTAGAGTCGCTCGCGGAGCGTTCCGCAGGCATCGCCCGGCTTGTGGAACTGAACAATCTATTTGATTGTCATTTCTAAGCGACCTCGGTTGATTTAGTCACTTTTTTAGGTGTTTGAGTCAACCGCTTCAGCTGCTGCTCATATTGCGCAATCAAATCGGCTTTGGGTAGATTGCGTCGTGAGCCAATGGGCCGTGTGCGTACCCCACAGACCTTGGCGATGCTGGCCTTTCGCAAATCGGCAACCTTCCATTTTTTCCAGTTGACGGGCTCGCAGACGATTTCTGTTGAACTAGATACCGTTGTAGCTGTCAGTATATCTGGCTTTTTGAGGGACTCTTTTTTTACAGCGCGTTTCTTAGCAGGGGCCTTTTTAGCAGGACTTTTTTGGGTAGGGGGCTGTTTTGAAAGCTGTAATACTGTCGCCTGAGCTGGTTTCACAGCTTCTGTTTTGATTGTTTCTAGCTCAGGGATTGTTTCTGCTGCAATAACTGTTGTCTCAACCGTTTTAATGGCGGGTGTAGCTTCTATGACGGGCTTAACTTGTTGAGCTTCAGCTTTTGAGGAAATTGGCAAAGATTGCTCGATGACAATTTCGATGCAGGGTTCCTGTTCATCAACAAGCAATGCCTCTTTAGCTGGCGAGTCACTCTCTTCAAACGTTTCTGCCACGGGCAATTCTGCAGCTGGTGCTAGCAGCATCGTCTGCGCAGCCCGTTTCCTGCGTTTTCGGGTCACGGTGTAGAGGCTAAACGCGCAGGCTAACCAAACGCTAGAGCCATAGAGTATGCCTGTGAGGAGAACGTTTAAAGCTTGGTCGATAGAGCTGAGCGTCATAATCAAAGCCTCTACTATCGCTTACTAAAGTTTATGGCTCTGATTATAACAGTAAATCTGAACTATAGTTTATATGTACTAATTAATTGCTCGCTTTGTTCATTTGCTCTGACGACCAACGTCCGCCCCTCATGTCCATGCACGTGCTCTATCACCGCTACACTTTCGTACCAAAAAGTAGACCCTTCCTTGCCGCGCCACTGAAGCACAGCCATCCCCTCAAACTCGAAACCTACGGCTACAATGCCTGTTCCGCTGATGCCGTTCCAATCTTCGTTGCGCTGTAGGTAAAATGTGCGCTCTGCGCTGGCGTCGCCCGGCACGATCACCCGGCCAGACATCTGACTTTGAATTTGTCGGTATCTATCTAGGGTGGGATAGGTGCCATGGCTATGATCGTTGTCGATCCATCTCATAGCAAAGGCGCCCGTCGGCAAAACGACCCCCTCAGCGATCCGCTTTTTCTGACAGGTGACGTAGAGGTGCTCCAAAGGTTGAATTGGAGACTGAAGAGGACTTGATTGAGGATCAATGGCAACAGGCTTAGACTGTTTCCCTAGGCTCATGATGGTGGTGCTCCAACTCATAATGTACGGACACGCATACATATCATGTGTGAGTGGGCGATCACCACCGTAGCTAACCTTGTTCGGCTGGTGCTAAGCATTACTTAGCCGTCAAGAAAAAAGGACTGTTCAGTGACGGGTAATCCCAGATTGGTGCATTAATGTCGATTAGCTACAGCACCCTTCCGGAAGCACTGCGCTGCTGAAACTTTCCCCTACCTGCTCTGCCTAGCCAGTTTTCGTCATCAACAATCAGCTCGCCTCTTGAAAACACTTTTTCTACCTTTTCCTGTATTTGTCGGCCTTCGAAGAGAGAGTAGTCCACATTGGAGTGATGGGTGATGGCGCTGAGGGTGTGTTGTTTGTTGGGGTCGAAAAGAACAACGTCTTTGTTAAATTTGTTGTTTTAGGCTTGCGTCTTTTGGGTTGTTCTTTCGATATCTTTTAGCTCTGTATTTTTTAGCCTTTAGCTCTGAGCTTTGTAAGCGGCCCAGCCACCAATATCTGAGATATCCGGATAGCCGTTTTCTTCAATCAGCTTTTTGGGATAAAGCATTGCGATCGCCTCATCGCCATTACTGAGTTCTACCGTTTCAGGATACATATCCGGCGGCTCGGTAGAGACTAGGTACTCATATTGTTCTGGTGTCAGTTCGTAGATTTCTCCTGGGATGGAGATGCCGTTTTCTTCTGTGGCATAAATGCCAGGATGCCAGCCGTCTTTAACGGCGTGTAAGCGATATTTTGGGGCGGTTTTGGCTTCTCTGACAAAGGTGGCTGACTGAAGATTTTTATGATCTGGCTGGCCTCTAAGCGCTGAGCCACAAATAAAAACGGATTTCGACTGAGTATTTTCAGACATTTTTGCTGAGCCTTTTGCTGACGAATGAGTTGCGAAGAAGATTTGAATGGTGCGGCGGATGCATAGCCGCTCGCCGCAATAGCCAATCTACGTGACGAAGATACGACATAGATAACAGTCAACTATTACCAGAAATAGAGGCCCATATACTCACGCTAGTGACGAAAGTTGATAGTGAATGCGTCACCTCTGCAATCGTTTTAGGGGGCGTTTCAAAGCTGTGTCCTTTGAATTCGATAAAACCGATACATTTTGTAGTTTTGCAAGTAGGTATAAAGAGGAGATACGAAAAATATCTTTTATTAACGAAACCCCTGTGAATACACTGATTTCGGAATCCAACTCCTCGACCTCCGACTCCACTGCTCCGACTAATCTCACTTTAAATAGACGTGTAAATAGGCTTGAAGCGCCTCTAAGTGTAGATGGTGCGCGTCTAGTGCAGAGCATTGCTAAGCTTGCCAATATCGGCGGCTTACCCAATGGTGGGGTAGAACGAATTGCGTTTAGCCAGGCTGATTGTCAGGCGCGTAAGGTGGTCGCGGGCTGGATGAGGGATGCCGGAATGCGTGTCCATGTTGACCCGGCGGGCAATCTGTTTGGTCGATATCCAGGGCGCTACAGCCGTGTACCTGCGTTGGCGACTGGCTCGCATCTGGATACGGTACCCAATGGGGGGCACTACGATGGCACCTATGGTGTGTTGGCTGGGCTAGAGGTGGTACGCACGTTGGCAGATAATGGTCAGCGACTAGACCATCCGGTGGATGTAATTATTTTTGCTGATGAAGAGCGGACGATGGTGGGCAGTAAGGCCATCTCTGGCAACTTGACCCACGAGCCGGGGGCTTACCTCAGCGCTAGCGGAGAATCGATTGAGTCTTGTCTGTCGCGGGTGGGTGGCGACTGGTCAAAAAGATCGCTAGCTCGGCTGGGGCCTGAGGATATTGCTGCATTCGTAGAAGTCCATGTAGAACAGGGGCCGGTGTTGGAAGCTGCCGATACACAAATTGGGGTGGTTACAGGCATCGTGGGTCAGCGGCGCTATGTTTTCACTGTGGAAGGCCATGCGAGCCATGCGGGGACCACACCCATGCCGATGCGCCAAGATGCTTTGGTAGCTGCTTCGCAGCTGGTTTTAGCGGTTAATACACTGGGCAATCAGCCGGGCGATCACGTGGCCACGGTGGGCTGTATGGAGGTTTCGCCGAATGTCGCCAATACAATTCCCGACCGGGTCGAGTTTTCGCTAGACATCCGCGACCTTGATAATGCTTGTCTCGATCGGCTGATGGTTCAGCTGAGGGCAGAAGCGGCTCGTATTGCCAAAGAGACAGGTACCAAAATCAGCTTTGTATCTCGGCTGTATAATCAGCCTGCACCGGCTAAGACGCATATTCAAAATGCGATCGCAGATGTGTGCGAAGCGTTATCGCTGAGCCATATGTCTTTGCCCAGCCGCGCTAGCCACGATGCTCAAGAGCTGTCACGTGTTACCGATATGGGGATGATTTTTGTGCCTAGCCAAGCGGGCATTAGCCATGCAATCACGGAGTACACCGCACCTGAATCCTGTGTGCAAGGGGCGAACGTATTGCTGCATACTTTACTAAGCCTTGATCAGCACTATCGTTGCTCATAATGGTTTAGTCATTTGTCTTTTTGTGGAATTTGGCCATGACTTCGGAAAGTGCCCAGCCGTCGCGAATTGTTTCTGCTCCTAGTTCGGCTGATTTGTCGGTATCGGCAACTGTTCAATCGTTGGATACTGCCGCTGACACGACACTCTCAACCCAGGCAGCGGGCGTTTCTCTGCGGTCGGTAACCAAGAAATATGGCATGTTTACTGCGATTAACAATGTCACGCTCGATATCCCTGCGGGGGCGTACTGCTGTTTGCTAGGGCCCAGTGGCTGTGGCAAGACGACCGCTCTGCGGATGATTGCCGGGCACGAAGAGGTGAGCGCTGGAGAAGTTTACATTGGCGATCGCGCGGTGACGCATCTGCCACCGGCCAAGCGAAACACGGCCATGATGTTTCAAAACTATGCGCTGTTTCCCCACAAAACGATTTGGCAGAATGTGGAGTTTGGCCTGAAGATGCGTCGGGTTCCTAAGGTAGAGCGATCGCAGCGGGTGGGTGAGATTTTGGAGCTGGTGGGTCTTAGCCATACTGCTGAACGCCTGCCTACGATGCTCAGCGGTGGACAGCAGCAGCGCATTGCCCTGGCTCGTGCGTTGGTCAATCGTCCGCAAGTGTTGATGTTGGATGAGCCCCTGAGTGCGCTGGATGAAAACTTGCGGGTGCGAATGCGCGGTGAGCTTAGAAATATTCAGCAGCAGTTTGGGCTGACCTTTATTCAGGTGACTCACCACGTTGAAGAGGCATTCTCTTTATCGGACCAGGTCGTTGTTATGGACCATGGCCGGATTGAGCAAGTGGCCACGCCAACAGCGCTGTTCAATACGCCAGCCTCCCAGTTTGTTGCTAAGTTCATCGGTGATAACAATATATTTAAGGGTCGTGTTGTTGAGGTTGTTGAAGGTGCATTAGGCAGCGATGGCGCTGCCCTCCCGATGGAAGATCGCATCAAGCTAGAGGTAGAAGGTATTGGCTTTCTTTCTTGTAGAGGAACTGCGACTGAAAAAGGAACAGAGGTAGCCTGCTCGGTACGCCCGGACCTTATGCAGCTAGCGCCGATGCTGGAAGACGTGCAGGTTACAGAAACCGCGATGGACTTGCTCAATCGGATTACTGTACGGGTGAGTGATGTGGAGATGACAGGCTATGTGACTCGCGTGGTGCTACGGGAAGAGCAAACGGGCCAAGTGTTGCTCTACAAGAGTCGGACGACGGATTGGATGACCTCGGGTATGCGGGTGGGGGAGCGTTTGAGCGCGACTTGGTCAGAGAGTGATTGTGTTTTCTTGCCGTACTAATTTTTGCCGTACTAGTCTCGGTTTGATGCCTGTGGATTTGGTGCTGGTTTAGACTGATGCCTTCTCCTTCAGTCTGGTGCTTCCTCTGTGGAAAGGCTACTCTCCCTGCTTTTGTGTTGTTTTTGTTACTTTTTTGTTCCATTTTGTACTGTTTTGTACGGTGGCATACCAAATGGGTGCTGTCGGCGGGATAAGGTAGGGGGCAACAAACGGCTCAGATGCGTGTAGATGCTCTCTAGCCGTTGCGTTATGGCAAGCGTATGGATGCATTCTTACGCTTGCGCGCCACGTAGCCCGCAGAAATTAATGGTTTTAGCGATCACTGATGTAGTGAGCTAGGTGGCCAAAGATAATAGTTGTCTGGAGTAATAGAGAAATGCCTAAATTTACTCGTCGTCGCTTGATTCAAACAGGGCTCGCTGCTGGTGCGGCGGTTGCTACAGCTCGCTGTGGCAACCCATCAGAGGAAGCGCCGTTGGGAACGCCCAATAATCCAGCAACTGGGCCTGAAGTCAATGCCAACAATATTAAAGATGTGACCCTACGCTTTATTGGAACTGGCGTTGCACAGGTCAACGATATCCGAGATAAAGCCCAAGAAGATTTAGGCTTCAAGATAGAACTGAAGGCGCTAAGTACTGAAGAAAATAACCAGATTGCGATTTCGCAACCCGGTCAGTATGACATGTTTGACGGGGAATACTTCAGTCTGCCGTTGGTGATCCCGTCGGGGAACTTGCAGGCTATCGACGTTAAGCGCATCAAGAACTTCGACAAAATCGCTTCATTTTTCACAACCGGTGAATTTAACGGGTTGCCGGTAGAAAATGCACAGGGTACATCACCTATCAAGGTGATGTACCTAAAAGATAAAGATTCTAAAGAGTTTTCGCCTACACCCACTGACTGGGCAACGCTGATTCCCTTCCAGTACAACGCAGATACGCTGGGATACAGGCCAGATCTTGTCAGCAAAGAGATTTCAAGCTGGGCTGATTTGTTCGATCCAGCCTTCAATGGAAAAACGTCGATTCTGGATATTCCTTCGATTGGCATCATGGATGCGGCTTTGGTGGTAGAAGCCGCTGGGCTGATGACCTTTGGTGACAAGGGCAATATGACGAAGGAAGAGATTGATCAGATTACTGACATCTTGAAAGAGAAAAAGAGAGAAGGGCAGTTCCGTGCGTTTTGGAAGACCTTTGACGAATCGGTGAACCTGATGTCTTCGGGGGAAGTGGTGCTTCAGTCGATGTGGTCACCTGCGGTAACAGCGGTGAAGGCGCAGGGCATTCAATGTATCTATGCACCGCTGAAGGAAGGCTACCGGGCTTGGGGCGGCGGCATTGGCATGTCGGCAGCGATGGAAGGTGCGAAGCTGGATGCGGCCTATGCCTACATGGATTGGCTACTCGATGGCTGGGTAGGTGCCTTCTTGGGACGTCAGGGCTACTACAGTGCGGTACCTGAGACTGCAAAGCAGTTTATGTCAGCAGAAGAGTGGGACTTCTGGTATGAAGGTAAGCCTGCGGCTGTAGATATGGTTGATCCGTTTGGCACTACGCTTGAAAAAGCGGGCGCTGTCCGCGATGGCGGCTCTTTTGAGGAGCGCATGGGTAATGTGGTGGTGTGGAACTCCACAATGGATGAGCAGGTATATCTGGTGCAGAAGTGGAATGAGTTTATTGCGGCGTAGGTGATGATTTAGTCATTGATTTAGTCGGTAATGTAGTCAGCGATGAATAGACCCTGGAAAACGCTACAGCCGTATTTGCTAGCAACACCTCAAACGCTCATCTTTTTGATGTTTTTGGTGTTTCCCATTGTCATGATTTTTATCGTGAGCTTTTGGGAATTTAATGGCTATGCAATGACGCCAGCGTTTTCCTGGGCGAACTATGCCGGGATCTTTGGTTCATCAGTTTCGCTGTCGACCTATCTCAATACATTTAAATATGTGGTGTTGGTGTGGGGCGCATGCGTGGCAATCGCGCTGCCTATTGCCTACTACCTTACGTTCTGCATTGAACGCAACAGTGTTCGCATTTTGTTGTTCTTGATTTGCACGATTCCCTTTTGGACCTCGAATATCATTCGGATGATTTCTTGGATTCCATTGTTGGGCCGTGGCGGACTGGTCAATCAGGCTCTGCTAGGGCTAGGGCTAGTCCAGCAGCCAGTAGACTGGCTTTTATATTCAGATTTTGCCGTTGTCCTAGGCATGGTGCATCTGTTTAATTTTTTTATGATTGCGCCTGTTTTCAATAGCATGATGCGCATTGATCGCACGCTCATTACGGCGGCGCGAGATATGGGAGCATCTGGGTTTGAGGTGCTTAAGGAGATTATTTTGCCTCTGAGCGCGCCAGGGTTGGCGATTGGTACCATTTTTGTGGTGACGCTGACGATGGGAGAGTATGTGACGGTTCGGCTCATGGGCGGCGGGCAGTCGGCATCTGTTGGCAAGCTGATTAGCACGCAGATTGGCAGTTTGCAGTATCCACTGGCGGCGGCGAACGCGGTGATTTTGCTGATCATTACGCTGGGGCTGGTGACGGCAATCTTGCGGGTGGTTGATATTCGTAAGGAGCTGTAGCTGCGCGATGACAAAACGCATTCTGACAGCATTTTTTGGTCTGTTTCTACTGTTCCTTTATGGACCGATGTTCGGCATATTTGTGCTCTCGTTGCAGGGGCCAGATGGGGCGCTGACCTTTCCGGTTCGCAGCTTTGGCTTTTATTGGCTGGGCCAAGTGTTTCAAGAGCAGCGGGTGGGGAGCTTTGTAGAGTCTTTTCAGCGATCGTTTTGGCTCGGGCTGCTGGTGGTTGCGATCGCGCTCTTTATTAGCGTTACGGGCAGCATGGCCTTTCGCTCCCGCTTTTGGGGGGCTCGCGCGCTGTTTTATCTGACAATCTCTAGCTTAGTCGTGCCGGGTATTCTGATTTCTCTAGGTATTGGGATTACGTTTCAGGTCTTGAGTATTCAAACAAACTGGTTTTCTTCTGGGTTGGGGGCTCACCTGACTTGGACGATTCCGTTTGCTTTTTTAATTATGCTGGGCGTGTTTAACCGATTTAACCCTTTTTACGAAGAAGCTGCCAGGGACTTGGGGGCTGGTGATGTCGCAACGTTCAAAGAAGTGGTGTTTCCGTTGATTGCGCCCAGCTTGATTGGGGTGGCGCTGCTGGGCTTTACGCTGTCCTACGATGAGTTTATCCGGACGTCGCTGGTTTCTGGGCAGTACAATACGCTGCCACTAGAGATTTTTGGTATGACGACAAATGTCACCTCTCCTGCACTCTATGCGCTAGGAACGCTCACTACACTGTTTTCCATGACGCTGATTGCTGCAGGTTTTGGTGCCTACAGGTGGCTCTCTAAGTAATATTTTCGAGAGTATTTTCGAGATATAGAACTGTAGCTCATTGCCACCCCTTTCGGTTTTGCCGGACCGTCTTCGTAATGTGCTTCCAGCGGGCTTTGGCATTG
>ERZ1740067.1818-NODE-1818-length-13988-cov-6.725544_pt1 | contig 13988 bp, 14 predicted proteins | sample MGYA00581736_ERZ1740067 | MGnify/ENA primary metagenome ERZ1740067 (study PRJEB43018, sample SAMN04849236) | marine metagenome | isolation source: floating plastic debris | place: Pacific Ocean | collected 2008-08-27 | study: EMG produced TPA metagenomics... | reverse complement strand
TCCCCCTGCCCCAGCCCCCGCCACCCGAGAAGCCGCAGGCCTCTGCGCCTCCGATCCCCGCTGGGTCCTCGCCGTCCGCACCGCCCACTACCTCGACGCAGGCCGAGCAGGCCTCCTCGCCCCCGACAAGCGCGACCGCCTCATCAAAACCGCCCAGCACCTCGGCATCCGCCCCTTCGACGCCCACCTGGTCATCGCCATCGTCCAAGACGCCGCCCGCATGGGCCTCCCCCCGCTCAGCCCCGACACCGCCCAACGCCTCGCCCTCCTCGATCTCCCAAAGCACAAGCCCCAACTGCCGCGCAATCCCTCTCTCTTCCAAACCCTCCTTGGCATCACCATCACCACCGCCTGCCTCCTCACCGCCGCCCTCCTCTGGCTCCACACCTAAACCGCCCGCGTCCCTCCCCCTCATGCGAGCTCACCGCGTAAGCGGCGGGACTCTTCGCCGCGCGCACATTTGCCCTTCTGCCCATTTGCCTCTCCGCCGGGCGCCCTCTTCCATCCCCCATGCCACTCATCGAAACCGGAAAAAAAGCCCCCGCCTTCACCCTCACCGACCAGTCCGGCCAAAAGCACAAGCTCTCCGACTACGCCGGCCAAAACGTCGTCCTCTACTTCTACCCCAAGGACGACACCTCCGGCTGCACCAAGCAAGCCTGCCAATTCCGCGACGATCTGCCCAAGTTCGACAAGCTCAGCGCCATCGTCCTCGGCATCAGCCCGCAGGACGAAAAGTCCAAAGCCAAGTTCGCTACCAAGCACGACCTCAACTTCCCCATCCTCGCCGACACCAAAGAGAACGCCGCCGGCAACCCAACCGTGTGCGACAAGTACGGCGTCTGGGTCGAGAAATCCATGTACGGCAAGCAGTACATGGGCGCCCAACGCACCACCTACCTCATCGACCCGAGCGGCAAAGTCGCACACCGCTGGGACAAAGTAAAAGTCCCCGGCCACGCCGAAGCCGTGCTCGAAGCACTGGTGGAACTCGCATCCAAGTAAGTCCGTGCTGACGACCTGCAACCCGTGCCACTGACCTGCACTTGCAGGTCAGTGTTCCGCGCTCACGCCTTCCGAACCCACTCCGCCTCAACCCCATCAAGCTCAGCCTTCAGTCCGTCCCGCTCCTCCGTCAGCGCGTTCGCCCGCTCGTAGTCCGTCCACACATCCGGGTCATCCAGCGCAACGTCAATCTCGCCAAGCCGAGCCTCGATCTGTGCGATCCGCTCTTCAAGACGCTCCACGCTCATCCACGAGAACTTGCTCTTCGCATCCGCCTTCTGCGCCGCCTTCTGCGCCGCTTTCGGTGGCACGGGCGTCCCGCCCGTGTGGCTGGTCTTTTTGGCGCGCGTCTGCGTCGCAGTGGGGGCTTCCGCCACCCGCGCATCCTCCCGCGCCCGCCACTCCGAATACCCCCCGTGGAAAACCTCCGCGCCCCCCGTGCCGTCCAGCACAATCAGCGAGTCGCAGCACGCATCAAGCATCGCCCGATCGTGCGAGATCAGAATCAGCACGCCGTCAAACCCGCCCTCGTGCGACAGCGCCGACTCGAGCCGCTCCGCCGACGGAATATCCAGGTGGTTCGTCGGCTCATCGAGCACCAGCACGTTCTTGCCCGACCCGATCAAGCCCGCAAGCCGGCACCGCGCCCGCTCCCCGCCCGAGAGCACGCCGATCTCCTTCTCCTGATCGTCCCCCGAAAACAGGAACGCCCCAGCCAGGTTCCGCGCCTCCTGCTCGCTCAGCACCACCGCCCCGTCCGTCTCATCCTTGATCAGCTTCTGCACATACCGGTACGTCACCATCTCCGGATCCGCCGGCGCCTCCTCCTGCTTGAAGTGCCCGATCCGCAGATTCGTTCCCAGACGCACGCTCCCCGCGTCGGCCTGCAAGTCCCCGAGCATGCACGCCACCAGCGTCGACTTGCCCGCACCGTTCGGCCCCACGATCCCCCAGCGCTCGCCCTTGCCAATCACAAGATCGAGCCCATCAAACAGCGTCTTCGTCCCGCCGCTCTCGTTCGTATACGCCTTCGAAACACCCCGCACCGACGCAACCACATCCCCCGTCCGCTCCGCCTTCGGCAAGCTTAGCCGAAGCGACGCGAACTCCATCGGCCGATCGAGCCCCACACTCTTCGCCCGCTCCAATCGGCTCAGACGCCCCTGCGCCTGCTTCGCCCGCTGCCCCGCCTTGTACTTGCGGATAAACGCCTCCTCGCGCTTAAACGCAGTCTGCTGCTTCTCCCACGCCCGATGCTGCGCAAGCCGCCGCTCCGCCCGGAGTTCGCGGAACGCCGCGTAGTTCCCCGGATAGTCAATCAGCCCGCCGTACTCCACCTCAACGATCCGGTTCACCACGGCATCAAGCAAATACCGATCGTGCGAGATCAGCACCACCGCCCCCTGATACTCATCCCGCAAAAACGTCTCGAGCCAACGCCGACCATCAATATCCAAGTGGTTCGTCGGCTCGTCCATGAGCAACACATCCGGCCGCTCAAGCAACAACCGCGCAAGCCCAAGCCGAGCCCGCTGCCCACCACTCAGCACCCCGACCTTCAGCCCAAACTGCGCATCGACAAACCCAAGCCCGTGCAGCGTCGCATCGATCTTGTGCCCAACCGCATACCCGCCCAGCGCCTCCACCTGCTTCTCCAAACGCTCCTGCTGCGCCATCAGCGTCTCAAGCGCCGCCCCCTCCGCATCACCCATCTTCTCAAACACACCCTCGAGCCGACGCTGCACCTCGTGCAACTCGCCAAACGCAGCCTCCGCCGACCCGCGCACCGTCTCAGTGGGATCCAGGTCCGGGTTCTGGGCCAGATACCCAATCCGCGTCGTCTTCGACCGCTCGATCCGCCCCTTATCGCAAGGCAGCACGCCCGCCATCGCCTTCACCAGCGTGCTCTTGCCCTCCCCATTCCGCCCCACGATCCCAATCCGCTCGCCCGCCTCAATCGTCAACGACACCCCATCGAGGATCACATCCTCGCCATACGCCACCTCAACATTCACCGCCGCAAGCACTGGCATCGCCGCGATGCTAGGGCCGCACCCCACCAGCACCCTGCCTCTCCTTCATGCGAGCCCACCGCGTAAGCGGTGGGACCACACACCTCAGAGTGTCCGCGGCCCGCCTCCCACCCCATCAGGCCCATCGCGACCGTCGCGTTCAGTCTCTCTCTTCCCGCCCCTGCCATCAACACCGCTCGGAGCCCTCCCCGCCCCCTCATATACTCCCCACCATGTCCCTCTCCGAACCAAAGCCGCACGCGCCCACCCCCGACACCGCCCAGCAGCGCACACCGGTCACCCTCAAAGCACTCGCCCGCATGGCACGCGAGGGCACACCCTTCGCCTGCCTCGCCGCCTACGACGCCACCACCGCCCGCTGGCTCGAGCGCGGCGGCGTCCACTGCATCCTCGCTGGCGACTCCGCCGCCGAAGTCATCCTCGGCCTGCCGCGCACCGCCGAGATGCCCCTCGAAGTCTCCATCGCGCTCACCGCCGCCGTGAAGCGCGGCGCACCCAACACCGTCATCATGGCCGACCTGCCCTTTGGCTCATACCACGAGTCCGACGAGCAAGCCGTCCGCACCGCCACCCGCTACATCCGCGAAGCCCGCGCCGACATCGTCAAACTCGAAGCCGACGCCTCCTTCTCCTCCACCGTCGCCCACGTCACCCGCGCCGGCATCCCCGTCTGCGCACACGTCGGCTCCCTCCCCCAGCGCGCCGCCCTCACCAGCGGCTACACCTCCGCCGGACGCTCCGCCGACGCCGCCATCGAAATCATCAAAGACGCCCTCGCACTCGAGGCCGCCGGCGCAACCATGCTCCTCATCGAAGCCGTCCCGCCCCTCGTGACCGAGGCGTTGCTCGCCCGCACACGCATCCCGATCATCGGCATCGGGGCCGGCACCGCAGCCCACGGCCAGATCCTCGTCGTCAACGACCTCCTGGGACTCACAGACGCCCCCCCTCGCTTCGCAGAGCCCGCAGAGGCCCTCGGAGCACGCATCCAAGCCGCCGGCCAAACCTGGGCAAACCGCGTCAAAGAGCGCAACATCGGCGGCCAGGCCTACACCATGCCCGCCGAGCAAGCCGATCTCTTCCGCAACCGCCTCGCCCACCTCGACGAAACCACCCGCGACAAACCATCGTCCTAATCACCACCGATCAGGACACACTGCAACCGCCCGTGCGTTGCACCCAAAGACCAAACGCCCACACACAGTCGCACGCACCCAAGCACGACCTCACACGACCTCAAAGGCTCACGGAGCAACACACCCATGCGTAAGCTCGCCTCCACCGGCCCCGCACTCGTCGTCCTCATCGCAGCCCTCGCCGCGGTCACCGCGCTCCCCGCCATCGTCTCGCGACTCCACACCGCGCAGACCACCGCCCGCATCGAGCTCGCCAAGCAAACCCTCGCCGGCGACGACATCCTCGATCGCATCTCCCGCGCCACCCGCGCCGTCGCCCAAGCCGTCGAGCCCTCCGTCGTCCACATCGACGCCGGCCAGCGCCGCTCCGGCGCCACCGGCTCCGGCTGGGTCTTCGACGACCAGGGTCACATCGTGACCAACGCCCACGTCGTTCGCGGCGCACGCTCCATCCGCATCTCCTTCTCCGACGGCCGCATCACCCAAGCCGAGCTCGTCGGCACCGATCCCTTCACCGACATCGCCGTCCTCAAAGTCTCCGGCGCCTCCCGCCTCATCCCCATCGCCCGCGCCACCGACCAGCGCGTCTACCAGGGCGACAAAGCGTTCGCCTTCGGCTCCCCCTTCGGCTTCCGATTCAGCATGTCCGAGGGCATCATCTCGGGCCTCGGTCGCTCGCCCAACTCCGCACTCGAGTTCGGCGGCTACACCAACTTCATCCAGACCGACGCCGCAGTAAACCCCGGCAACTCCGGCGGCCCGCTCGTCAACACACGCGGCGAGCTCATCGGCATGAACGTCGCCATCGCCACCGGCCGAGACAACGACGGCACCATCGAGGGCCAATCCGCCGGCATCTCCTTCGCAATCCCCCTCGCAACCATCGAGTCCGTCGTCACCCAGCTCATCGAAGACGGCCAGATCGAACGCGGCTTCCTCGGCATCTCCATGTCCGTCGGCCGCGAGCCCGTCGAGGTCGACGGCCGATTCATCGGCGCAGGCGTCCGCGTCAACACCGTCTCCCCCGGAGGCCCCGCCGCCACCGCAGGCCTCCGCGACGATGACATCATGACCGAGATCGCAGGCCAACCCCTCACCTCGTCCGACGTCCTTCGCGCCATCGTCTCCACTACACCCCCCGCAACCACCATCCCCGTCAAGGTCATCCGAGGCGCCAACACCGTTGCCCTCGACGTCACGCTCGGCCAAATGCCCGACGAGATCCTGCTCGGCCAAGCCGTCGGGCGCATCCAAATGCAGCTCGGCATGGCTATCCGCGACCAAGGCAACGACGCATCACCCGTCGTCACCTTCGTAAGCCCTGGCTCCGTCGCCGCCGCCGCCGGCTTCACCACCGGCACAAGCATCGACCGCATCGGCGACGAAGTCATCACCTCCGCAAGCGCCGCCTTCTCCGCCCTCTACCGCCAAGGTCTGCTTGACGGAGAGGCCGTCCAGGTCCGCGTCAGCAAAGAAGACGCCGAGTCCGACACCCTCACGCTCCGCCTCCGCGGCTAAGCCGACCCAACGCTCCAAAGACATCCCAACAACCAGCAAGCCCACCGCGTAAGCGGTGGGTTTTTTCACGCGCAGTTCCACAAGCACATCGACCCGTAAACTCCCCCCATGACGACGGCCCTCCTCGCGATCGCACTCCTCATCGTGCTCAACGGCCTGTTCGCCATGACCGAACTCGCCATCATGACCGCGCGCAAGCCACGCCTCGCCGCCGCCGCCGCGCAAGGCAACCGCGCCGCCGAAGCCGCCCTCCAGCTCTCCCGCGAGCCCTCACGCTTCCTCTCCACCATCCAGATCGGCATCACGCTCATCGGCATCCTCGCCGGCGCCTTCGGCGAAAAGTCGCTCTCCGCGCCCCTCGAAGCCCTCTACGCCCGCGTCCCACTCCTCGCCCCCCACGCCGACACGCTCGCCCTCGCCACCGTCGTCATCGCCATAACGTACTTCTCCCTCGTCATCGGCGAGCTCATCCCCAAGCGCCTCGCCATCGCCTTCCCCGAAGCAATGGCAATGCTCCTCGCACGCCCCGTCGCGCTGCTCTCCGTCCTCGCCGCGATCCCCGTCAGCGTGCTCACCCTCTCCACCGACCTCATCCTCCGCGTCTTCCGCGTGCCCCAGCAACGCACCGAGGACATCTCCGAGCACGACGTCCGCGCCGTGCTCGCGCGAGCCGCCGGCGTCGGCGTCTTCCTCCCCCAAGAACTCGCCCTCTTCCAGCGCACCATGCGCGTCGGTGACCTCCGCGTCCGCGACATCATGGTCCCGCGCAGCCAGATCGCCTGGCTCGAAGAAGACCAACCCCTCAGCGCCGTCCGCACACTCCTCGCCACCAACCCCTACTCGCACTTCCCCGTCGCAACCGGCAGCCTCGACACCATCACCGGCTTCGTCCACGTCAAAGACCTCATCCCCTACAGCCTCCTCGGCGGCACCGAAGACGTCCGCCCCGCAGACGTCGCCCGCAAACCAACCTTCGTCCCCGAAACCATGCCCGCACTCCAACTCCTCGACCACTTCCGCGACACCGGCGAGCACATCGCATTCGTCGTCGACGAGTACGGCGGCACCGAGGGCATGGTCACACTCCGCGACCTCACCAACGCCGTCGTCGGCGACCTCACCCTCAACCCAACCGCACACGACGCATCACTCCGCCGCCGCAAAGACGGCAGCCTCCTCGCCATCGGCCGCACGCCCATCCACGAACTCGACGCAGCACTCAGCGCCGCCGGCGAAATCGACAACGCCTTCCCCGGCGTCACACCCCTCTCCGGCTTCATCTCCGCCGTCCTGGGTCACATCCCAGCCGAGGGCGAAGTCGCAACGTGGCAAAGCAACACCAGCACCTACACCTTCAAGGTGATCGACATGCACAAACGCCGCATCGACAAAGTGCTCATCACCCAAACCACGCCAGCCAACGAGCTCCCCAGCTAGCGCGCGGGTGCCACGGTCTTGGCAAAGCCAAGGCCGTGCTTCTTCCTACACACCCTTCACAAACGCCCCATCGCGCTCATACCTCGGCAAACTCGAATCAGCAGTCAGCGACCAAAGCTCAATCCCGCCCGCGATCGAGTACGCCTTCAGATACCCAAGCGCCCGCAGCATCAACGCAGCCTTCATGCTCCGCACCCCGTGATGGCACATCACCGCAATCGGCTCGTCCGCATCAAACTCAAGCTCATCTGCCCGATCCTCAAGCTCGTGCAACGGCACATGCACCGAACCGTCGACGTGCGCAAACTCAAACTCCTCCACCAGCCGCACATCAAGAATCGGCAACCCATCGCGCTTCGTCGCAACAGGCGTCACCTCATACTCCGGCTTGAAGGGATACCCCGCCGGCAACTCACCCGCCGAACCGCCATCCATCAGCCCGCCCCCGTCACGCCCGCGGGCGCAGGCCGAACGAACGGGTTCCCCGAGTTCGGATCATCAACCACCGGATCGTCGACAACCGGTGCCGCAGGCACAGGCTCAACATACACCGGCTCGGTCTGCATCGCCGGAGCCGCCGCAGGCATCACCTTCACCGCAGGTATCGCCGCGCCGCCGACCGTCCGATCCGCACCCACCGGCAACCCCGTCGCGGGCAGCTGCGCAACGCCCGCCGGCGAACGCTCATATGCCACGCCCGGGCTCACCCGCTGCTCCCACACCGGCTCAACAACCACCCACACCGGCATCGCGACCGCGTCCGCCACCGTTCGCATCGCAACGATCCCGCCATCGCGCCACTGCTCCCGCGTGAACGGCTCATCCGTGCCCGCCGCGCTCTCGATCGTCGGAAACTCACCCCGCTGCCGCGCCGTGTCCTCCGTCGTCCGCCGAATCGTCCGGTACGTCGGCGTGTGATACACACCGTCGATCGGCTGCACGTGCTCGGTCTCCACCCAGCCGCTCCGATCAAGCGTCTGCGTCCGCACGCCATAGTCAACACCAAGCTCCCGCCGCTCATCAGTAAACGCCTCAAGCGTTACCGCGTCGGCATCCGAGTGCCCAAGCGTCGTCCGCCGGTTCTCCTCGGCACACCCCACAGCACCCATCGCAAGAGCACAGAGCACACCAGCCGAGAATCGTCCCATCACGCATCGAGTCGTCTTCATGCCCGAATCCTAGCGGCAGACCACACCCCACGCCGCACCGCGCAACCACGCTCTACCGCGGCAGCGCATGGTCCACCGCATCCCGGCAGACCTGCGAATCAAACCCCCGCCGCGCCATAAACCCGTGCAGCCGCCGCCGCGCCGCGTCCCGATCCAGCGACTGCATGCTCGACCGAGACGCCCGCTACTCCGCCAACGCCCGCGCCTCCACCGCCAACTACCGCTCATCCACCGCCTCCCGCACCGCCGACCGCGCCACATCCCCATCCACCCCACGCTGCCGCAGCTTCGCCTCGAGCAGCCGAGGCCCCGTCCCATTCACGCCCGAGCCGCCGGCCTGCGCCCGCAAGTACGCCTCGGCATACGCGCGATCATCCAGCAGCCCGAGCCCCGCAACATGCTCCACCGCCGCCTCAGCATCCGCCATCTCGTGCTTCTTGCGAAGCCGATCCAGAAGCCGCCGCCGCGAGTAAGGCCGAGCCGCGATCAGGTTGATCGCCTGCGTCCGCGCCGCATCCCGCGCCGCCGCCCGCTCGAGCTTCGCCATCGCCTCCGCATCAAGCTCATCGCCCACCGCAAGCCCGAGCGACATCACATCATCAACATGCACCGTGCCAATCGTCTTGCGACCCGCGCGCACCCGCACCCGCGTCGGCCGCCGCGCATCCGGAACCAGCGCCGTCACCCGCACCGCCTCAATCGGCTCATTAAACATGCCCGGGCCGTCGTCATCCATCGGCCGCAGCCTCCCGAAGCATCGCCAGGTACTCACTCGTCTCACCAAGCGCCTTCCCGTCACCCGCAGCCCGCGCCGCCTCAACACCCGCCTTCAAGGTCGCGATCGCCCCCGCAACATCGTCCCCCGCCTCCTGCGCCCGCGCCTTGTGGAAGTACGCGTAGCAGTAGTGGGGGTCCTCCGCGAGGCACCGATCATAAAACGAGATCGACTCAGCAAGATTCCCGGCCTTCGCGTGTTCTTGGGCAAGCCCGTACAGCACAAACGGGTCCTTCGGATCCGCCGCCAACACCTTCTTCAATTGCTCAATACTCGGCATGCGATCAGCATATCCTCACCTCCCCCAACAGAACACACCGCACCCCCAACCGACCGGAGGCCCACGCATGTCCACCGACGCCACCATCAAAACCATCGCCGTCATCGGCGCCGGCCAAATGGGCGGCGGCATTGCCCAAGTCGCCGCCGTGAAGGGCTTCGAGACGCTCGTCTACGACGCCTTCCCCAAATCCCTCGACCGCGCCAAGGCAACCCACGCCAAACGCCTCGCACGCGAGGTCGAAAAGGAGCGCATGACCCAGGCAGATGTCGACGCCGCCCTCGCCCGCATCACCTACGCAAGCAACCTCGATGACCTCGCCGGTGCCGACATCGCCATCGAAGCCGCCACCGAAAACTTCGACATCAAGAGCGACCTCTTCAAGAAGCTCGCATCCATGCTCGCCGGCGACCAGATCCTCGCCACCAACACGTCGTCGATCTCCATCACCCGCATCGCCGCCGAAACCGATGACGCCGCACCCCGCGTCATCGGCATGCACTTCTTCAACCCCGTCCCCGTCATGAAGCTCGTCGAGGTGATCAACGGCATCGCCACCGACCCTGCCGTCACCCAGCGCACCATCGCCCTCGCCGAAGCACTCGGCAAGACGCCCCTCGCCGCCAACGACCGCGCCGGCTTCGTCTCCAACCGCGTCCTCATGCCCATGATCAACGAGGCCTTCTACGCCTGGATGGAAGGCGTCGCCGAGCCCGAAGCGATCGACGGCATCATGAAGCTCGGCTGCAACTTCCCCATGGGCCCACTCCGCCTCGCCGACTTCATCGGCCTCGACACCTGCGTCAACATCATGGACGTCCTCGCCGAAGGACTCAACAGCGACCGCTACCGCGCCTGCCCCCTCCTCAAGCAACTCGTCACCGCCGGCCGCCTCGGCGACAAAACCGGCCAAGGCGTCTTCGACTACACCAAGTAGCCGCCGTCCCATGTCATGCGAGCCCACCGCGTAAGCGGTGGGATGCCCTTCCATCGGCGGGTGCCATGGCCACCGTGGGTGGCCATGCCGCATTCGCTGGCATCCCAACCGAAACCGAATCCAATGCCCTACGTCAACATCCAGATCACCGCCGGCGCCACCCGCGACCAGAAGCGCCGCCTGATCGAGCGCACCACCGCGGCCCTCGTCGAAGAACTCGGCAAGGCCCCCGAGCACATCCACATCGTCATCCAGGAAATCAACGAGCAAAACTGGGGATTCGCCGGCATGCCCACCGACAAGTACCGATCCCACCACCAACCGACCGACGACGAAACGTGAGCCCATCATGCCCCGCACCATCATCGCCGCTGTCCTCACACTCATCACCACCATGGCACACGCCCAACCCACCTACACCACCGAACGCAACATCCACTACCGCGACGCACTGAACATCCCCGCCGAAGCCGACGACCGCTGCCTCCTCGACATCTACTACCCAACCAACCCCGACACCAACCCAGACACAAGCACAACCGAGCCCTTCACCACCATCATCTGGCTCCACGCCGGAGGCCTGAAAGTCGGCAACAAGTACATCCCCGGCGAGCTCACCAACCAAGGCTTCGCCGTCGTCGCCGCCAGCTACCGCCTGCACCCCGGCGTCACCGCCCCCGCCTACATCGAGGACGCCGACTACGCCACAGCCTGGACCTTCGCAAACATCGAACGCCTCGGCGGCTCGCGCGATCGCATCATCCTCGCCGGCGCATCCGCCGGCGGCTACCTCGCCGCAATGGTCGCACTCGATCCCACGTACCTCGCCCCCCACGACCTCCACCCAAACCAGCTCGCCGGCCTCGCATCCATCGGAGGCCAGATGATCAACCACGTCGCCGTCCGCCAAGAGCAAGGCATCACGCGCACCCAAGCCGTCGCCGACAACCTCTCCCCCATCTACCACATCCGCGACGACGCCCCACCCACACTCCTCGTCACCGGCGACCGCGAGCTCGAACTCCTCGGCCGATACGAAGAAAACGCCTTCTTCTGGCGCATGACCCAAGTCGTCGGCCACCCCGACACAACCCTCCACGAGCTCGAAGGCTTCGACCACCCGGGCCTCGAAAAGCCCGCCCACGGCCTGCTCCTCCGCTTCGCCACTCGCATTCATAATGATGCGAAATAAATTCATTGAGTACAAACCATCGGCCTTGACGCGCCGGCAATAGAACCGGATGATGTGGTCCCTATCTAAAGAGAGGATCGCATCATGCGTGGGCCCATCGGTTGGATCGTCGGAGCGGTAATCGGAGCAGGCATCGGAGCCGCAATCTGGGCCGCCATCGCCTAATTCACCGGCTACGAAGTCGGCTACGTCGCCATCCTCGTCGGCGCACTCGCCGGCCTCGGCGCAAACCTCCTCGGCCAAGAAGAAGGCGTCTTCCCAGGCGTCATCGCAGCCATCGCGGCCATCCTCGCCATCGCCGGCGGCAAGTTCATCGCCGTCGACCTCGGCGTAGACCACGCGCTGACCGAGATGTCCGCCGAAGTCACCTTAGGCCCAGACGACGCCATCGCCGCACTCGCCGACGGCATCGTCGAGCAGCGCGAGTCCGCCGGCCAAACCGTCGACTGGCCCAAGCCCGAACCCTACGACGAAGACTCCGACGCCGACGACGCCTCGTGGGACGACGACTACAACATCGCCGACGCCTACCCCGCCGACATCTGGCAAGAAGCATCCGCGAGCTACGACCGAATGCCACAAGGCGATCGCCAGCAGTGGATCGACTTCGCCCAGCGCGAGTACGAGCAGGGCATGACCGAGTTCTCAGACGCAATCAAGTCCGAAGAGTTCTCCAACTCTTTCAGCCTCTTCGACATCCTCTGGCTCGTCCTCGCGGTCGGCGCAGCCTTCCAACTCGGCTCGAGCGGCCTCGGCGACGACGAGTAACCCCCTCCATCGCTCCAGACGCCGATCCCACCCGCAGGGAACCCCGATCCCAGCCGCGCGTATCACCAAGCGGAAGGCCATCCATGCGCACACACCACCACCGCGGCAGCATCTTTAGCAAGCTCCTCATCGCAGTCGCGATCGTCCTCATCCTCTTCATCGCCCTCGTCGCATGGGCCGTCTGGTCCGCCGCCACCGCCAAGCCGATGGGTATGGTCACCGACTACGCCGCCCAGATGCAGGCCGCCGTCGAGAATGGCCAGCCCGAGGGCCAAGACGCCTGGCCGGACATCCTCCTCGTCACCGACCTCATCGGCACCATCTGCCAGGGTGCCCTCGACGAGTTCGCCGCCGACCCAGCCAACACCGCCACAGTCGCCCAGCATCCCATCAACATCTGGAGCATCGACTTCACCGCCATCTACAACACCGCATGGATGGGCGACGTCAACTCGGAGGACCCCTCCGACCGCGAATCGGCCGAGTGGTCCCGAATCGGCAGCGCCATCGCCCGCCACGCACTCGACGCCGCACCCGCCACCGGCATCTTCGAAGCCCTCGACGACATTGCCGCCGCCCCGCGCGCCGTCCGCCCCATCGACACCGAAGGGCCACTCATCCACATCCTCCTGCCGGAGCTCAGCAAAGCCCGCTCCATCACCCGCATGAACACCGCCCGCGCCCACCTCGCCGCCGAAGCCGGCGACTGGCCCGAAGCAGTTCGATCTACCGAACACTCCCTCGCCCTCGCTCGACACTTCCGCGCACAGGCAACCCTCATCGAGCACCTCGTCGGCATCGCCATCCAGGCCGTCGCGCTCCATCGCATCGAGTTCTGGCTCGGCGACCCCGCGCACACGCCCGAGACCGTTGCCGCCATCGCCGGCCCCCTCGCCGCCGCCCTCGATCGACAACGCTCCACACGCACCATCGCCGACACACTCAACACCGAGCGAATCTGGGCACTCGACTTCATCCAGTGGACCCACACGCCCGGCGGCAGAGCGATCCCCGCGTCCATGGCAACACAAGGCGGCACAATCCCCGGCGGCCCCGCCGCCGCGCTCGCCACCGCACCGCCCGCCATCAGCAACCTCGCCGGCTTCGTCATGCCATCCGCCCGCGAAACCGAACGCATCCTCACAGAGATCTACGCAACCCTCGCCGACTACGCAGCACTCCCACGCGCCGAACGCCAAGACGTGTCCGCCGAGTTCGACCGCCTCGTCAACAGCAACTGGCTCGCCGAAGTCCTCGTCCCCGCGGTCTCAAAGGCCGCCGACACCGCCGACCTCGCCCACATCCACTGGAACCTCACCCGCACCGCCCTGGCCATCGAACTCCACCGCGCCCGCACCGGCACCCTCCCCGAAACCCTCGCCGACCTCACCGAACCAAACGCACCCAACTTCACCAAAGACCCCGTCACCAATGACGCCCAGCTCCACTACAGCATCAACACCACCCAATCCACCACCTTCACCCTCTACTCCATCGGCCTCGACTGCACCAACGACAACGCAACCCCCTCCCCCGAACCCCGCCGAGCCGAACCCGGCGACATCGTCTGGGGCATCACCCCCGACAACTAACCCCGCCCACACGAACCCCATCCCACAAACACCCACTCCCCGTGTCTTCCCCTCGGCAACACACCCCAAGCCACCTCAGCCAAAAACAAACCCGCATTCGCTAATCTAAGCACATGCAACACCCCCGCATCCTCGCCCTCCCAATC
>ERZ1740067.1817-NODE-1817-length-13991-cov-6.038318_pt1 | contig 13991 bp, 12 predicted proteins | sample MGYA00581736_ERZ1740067 | MGnify/ENA primary metagenome ERZ1740067 (study PRJEB43018, sample SAMN04849236) | marine metagenome | isolation source: floating plastic debris | place: Pacific Ocean | collected 2008-08-27 | study: EMG produced TPA metagenomics... | reverse complement strand
GGTCGTGGAAGAAGGAGAGGAGGTCCTGCGTCAACCGAAGACCCTGTTGAACATGAGGGCTTTCCTCAGTGGCTGGCTGATCCAGTCCCCTCGAAGCCAATTGGCGTTGCAGCACTTTTTCAGCAAATTCCTGCATTAAGTCTTCGGGAACAACCGCTGCTACAGTATCCAACGCTCCATCGACATTCAGACCCTTTGCATCTTCAGCGACGTAACTAAGGGCAATTGGCCGAGCCAGAGCTGAAAACAAAAAATCCCTTAAACCCACCCTGCTTTCATTAGCCAAAATCAATCGAGTAACACCCAAGGCCGCCCTCCGCAGCGCAAAGGGGTCTTTGCTCCCCGTGGGCTTCTCGTCAATCGCCCAGAAGGCGGTGAGTTTGTCGATCTTCTCGGCCAGCGCAACGGCGACGGACACAGGCGCAGTCGGAACGTGATCGGACGGCCCGAGCGGCGCGTAGTGGTCTTCGGCGACGGCGGCGATCTCAGGCGCTTCCCCTGCCCGCTCGATATAGTAGCGACCCATGATGCCTTGGAGTTCGGGGAATTCGTAGACCATTTCGGAGGCCAGATCGGCCTTGGCGAGGCGGGCGGCTTTTTCGGCCTTGTCGGGGTCCGCGCCGACCACAGGGGCGATTTCGCGGGCAAGCGCCGCGATGCGGTCGATTTGGTCGGCGACGGTGCCGAGTTTGTTGTGGAAGGTGACCTTGGCGAGGCTATCGAGCCATGGCTGCATGCCCGCTTTGGCGATGCGCAGGTCGTTCTCCCAGAAGAACACAGCGTCGGCCAAGCGCGCCGCCAGAACCTTCTGGTTGCCCGCCAAAATCGTCGCGCCATCATCGGGCGTCTCGGTATTTGCGACGGTCACGAACTTCTCGATCCGGCCCGTCTTGGGGTTACGGACGGAAAAGAACTTCTGGTGCTCTTTCATCGAGCTTTGCAGCACCTCGGGCGGCAGGTCGAGGAAGCGCTCTCCAATCTCACCCATCAGGACGACGGGCCATTCGACAAGGCCCGAGACCTCGGCCAGAAGGCCCTTGTCTTCAACGATTTCAAGGCCTTGCGCGAAGGCCATGGACGTGGCGTCGGCCCAGATATGGTCGGCGCGGGTTTGGGCATCAAGAACCACATGGGCACGCTTTAACTTCGCCTCGTAATCCTCGAAAGACGTTACAGAAAACGCGCCGGGCGCCATGAAACGGTGACCTTCGGTGACGTCGCCTGACGTGATATGATCGACGGTGAGCGGGACGATTTCGGCGCCCGCCTCATCATACGTAATGCACAGGATACGGTGCAGCGGGCGGACCCAGCGCAGGGAGCCGTTGCCCCAGCGCATAGATTTAGGCCACGGGAAATTGCGGATCGTGTCTTCCAACACTTCGGCGACGATTTCAGACGCGGGGCGGCCCGGTTTGTCGATGACGGCAAAGTAGGTCTGGCCCTTCTTGTCGTCGCGCAGCTCAAGCTGGTCTTTGGTCAGGCCGGTGGAACGCAGGAACCCTTCGAGCGCCTTTTCGGGCGCATCGGCGCGGGGGCCTTTACGTTCTTCGCGCTGATCGGGGGAGCGGGCGAGCATATCGGACAGGGTCAGCGTCAGGCGGCGAGGCGTGGAATAGGCGCGCGCGCCCGCATAGGTGATGCCCGCATCGACCAGCCCGTCGGTGACGCGCTTTTGCAGGTCCGCGGCGGCCTTGGGCTGCATGCGGGCGGGGATCTCTTCCGAGAAAAGCTCGATCAGAAGATCAGGCATTATTGCGTCCTTTCGGGGGGCGGCGGACAGTCATCGGGGAGCGGTTCGCCGTCAAACAGCTTTTCACCACAGGGGTTTATCTGGTGCCAGGCATAGCCACGGCCATCGTCGGTGAGCGCGATAATCCGGTCGATGCCATAGGTGATGTTGGCAGTGCCTAGAAAGGCCAATGCCGTGCCGTCCTGCAAAGCCGCGCCCAGCGCGTCGGCGTCAAAACAAGAAAACCAACCGGGCGCTTCCAGCGGTTCGGCGCGGTCGTACGCGATGTAGGTCTCCGTGGCCAGCGCCAGGGAGACGGGCGTTGTGAAGCACGAGCGGTAGCGGATCGGGGAAGACGTTGCGTCGATCGCTTCGAAATCGCCATAGGGGACGGTTTCGGGCAACTCAGACACGATCAAGGTCATCTGCACATCGTCCTCGCCCGTCACGGTGACCGGTTCGTAGAAGTGGTAAACCTGTAGGTAATAGAGCGCCGCACCGGCGATCAGGGCGATGATCACAAGGATGCTCCCAACGAGTTTTCCGCTCATGCGGCGTAGCCCCCCGCGTCGGTCTGCACGAACGCAGCGGCACAGGCTTTGGCCAGCGCGCGGACACGGCCGATATAGGCCTGCCGTTCGGTGACCGAGATGACGCCGCGCGCATCGAGCAGGTTGAAGACGTGGGACGCCTTGATGCACTGGTCATAGGCGGGTTGCGCCATGACGATGCGGCGGCCTGTTTTGGGGTCGTCTGCGGGCTGTTCGAGGATACGGGCACATTCGGCTTCGGCGTCCTTGAAGTGTTGGAGAAGGACATCGGTGTCGGCCACGTCGAAGTTCCAGCGGGCGTATTGCGCTTCGGCCTCGCGGAAGACATCGCCATAGGTCAGCGGGATCGGAGATTGCGGATCGTTGAAGGGCATTTCGTTGCCGTCATCAAAGCCCAGCACATACATCGCGAGGCGTTCAAGACCGTATGTCAGTTCACCAGAGACGGGGTGGCAATCATGGCCGCCGACCTGCTGGAAATAGGTGAATTGCGAGACCTCCATGCCGTCGCACCAGACCTCCCAACCGAGGCCCCAAGCGCCAAGTGTCGGGCTTTCCCAGTCGTCTTCGACAAAGCGGATGTCATGCAGGCCCATATCAATGCCGATGGCCTCCAACGACCCTAGATAAAGGTCCTGAAGATCGGGCGGGCTGGGTTTGATGATGACCTGATACTGGTAATAATGCTGCCAGCGGTTCGGGCTGTCGCCATAGCGCCCATCGGTCGGACGGCGTGACGGCTGCACATAGGCCGCCGTCCACGCCTTTGATCCCAAAGCACGCAAGGTTGTGGCTGGGTGGAACGTCCCTGCCCCGACCTCCATGTCGTAGGGTTGCAGCATCGCGCAGCCTTTGCCAGCCCAGTAGGCTTGCAAGCGCAGGATGATCTCCTGAAAGGAACGCGGTGTCGTGGTCTCGGATGCCATATCTAGCCCCTTGGAAAAGCGTGCTCTGAATAGGCGGGCAATGCAGGGGCGTCAATGAAGCGGGCAGCATAAAATACACGGGAAAATGACAGCACGGCTCTAGCACTTTGCGCTATTTTCCTTAGAAGTGCAGCCAAGTCATCTGATGAGGGGTCAAGCAGGATCATGCGGGCGTATTTTACGGGGTTGTTTGTGGCCGGGGTTTTGGCTGCGCAGGCAAGCGCGCAGGACGCGCAGGTTTGGGTTCAGATCGAAGCGCAACCGACCTTGTTCGAAGCGCAGGAACGGCTGCGCGACTATGCACGCAGCTTGCCGAATGTGAACGGCTTTACGCTAGATAGCGGGTGGCATGCGGTGGCTTTGGGCCCCTATAGCCCTGCGGAGGCTGGCCTTCTGCTGCGCACGCTGCGGCGTGACGGGCTGATCCCGCGTGACAGCTTTGTGGCGGTGGGTGGAAATTTCTCGCGTCAGATCTGGCCGATTGGTGGCGGGATGATCCAACCGTTGCAACCTCTTGTTCCGGCGCCGACAGATGAGACCGCTCAGCCCTTGGCCGACCCTGCCCCGGTTGTGACTGCCGAACCAGAGCCGATCCCCGAACCGATTGCAGAGCCCGATGAGACGCCGCAACAGGCCCGCCAAAGCGAGCGTTTGTTGTCGCGACCCGATCGCGAAGCGCTGCAAGTCGCGCTGAAATGGGCAGGTACGTATAATGCAGCAATTGACGGATCCTTCGGGCGTGGCACCCGCGCGGCGATGGGGCTGTGGCAGGACCAGAACGGGTTTGAACCGACGGGTATTCTGACGACCAAGCAACGTGTGGCGCTGCTCAGCGCTTACAATGCTGTGCTTGACGGCATGGGTCTGGCAGAGGTTCGCGACGACGCCGCAGGTATTGCGATGGCATTGCCGATGGGCGTTGTAGAGTTTGCGCGCTACGAGCCGCCGTTTGTGCAATACGACGCCTCAGACGACATTCCGGCGCGGGTTTTGCTGATTTCCCAACCCGGCGATCAAAACACGCTTTTCGGCCTTTATGATATCATGGAAACGCTTGAGATTGTCCCGCTGGACGGCCCCCGCGAGCGGCGCAATTCCAGCTTTACACTGGAAGGCGCCAATGAGGACATCGTCAGCTACACGCAGGCCGAGTTGCGCAACGGGCAGATCAAAGGCTTTACGCTGATCTGGCCTGCGGGCGATGAAGAGCGTCGCAGCCGTATTCTGGACGAGATGAAAGCGAGTTTTCAGCCGTTTGAAGGCATATTGGACCCCGCTTTAGGTGATCCGGGCGCGGATCAAGCACCCGATCTGATGGCTGGTCTGGAAATCCGCAAACCGGTGTCGATGCGGTCGGGCTTTTATGTGACCCCTCAAGGCACGGTTGTAACATCAGCCGATGGCTTGGGCAGCTGCGCGCGGATCACGCTGGACGATCTCTACGAGGTGGGTCTTGAGGCAAGTGATACCGACACCAATGTCGCCGTTCTGACCCCGACCGAGCCGTTGGCGCCAGCCGAAGTTGCCTCGTTTCAGCAATCCGTGCCGCGTTTGCAGACCGAGGTTGCCGTTGCAGGATATCCCTATGGCGGCGCATTGGGCGCGCCCACGCTGACCTTCGGGCGGCTGGCTGATATCCGGGGGCTGAACGGTGAGGAAACGCTGAACCGTCTGGCGTTGTCCTCTCTGCCCGGCGATGCGGGCGGCCCGGTCATCGACAGCGCCGGTACGGTTCTGGGGATGCTGTTGCCGCGCCCCGCAGGTGATCGGCAACTGCCGGCCGAAGTCAGCTTCTCCGCCGACGCCAAGACCATCAAGTCAGTGCTGGACGGCGCCGGGATCATCTATTCCGCCAGCGACGCGGTCGAGGTGAAAGCGCCCGAGGACCTGACAGAGATCGGGATGGGCATGACCGTTCTGGTCAGCTGCTGGGACTAACCGTAATTAGCCGCGCCAGAAGGTGACCGTGAAGATGGCAAAGACGGCCATCAACTCAAGCCGCCCGATCAGCATCGCGATGGCAAGGATCCACTTGGCTGCATCATTCAGCGGGCCGTAATTGCCGGAGGGGCCGATGATGTCCCCCAGACCGGGGCCGATATTTGCAATGGCGGCGGCGGCACCGGACACGGATGTGATGAAATCCAGTCCTGTCATGCCCAGCGCCACGGCAACCACGCCCAGCGTCACGATGAACAGCATAAAGAACGCCATGACCGAGTTCAGCACGTCCTCCCCCACGGTGCGACCCTGATAGCGCGGCTCGAACAGCCCGTGAGGAGAGTGGATTTTGCGCACCTGCGCGCGGATCGAGGCGAATAAAAGTTGGTAGCGGAAGACCTTGATCGAACACGATGTCGAGCCTGCACAGCCGCCGATCAAACCGATCAGAAAGAAGATCACGACCGGAAAGCTGCCCCATTGCATATAGTCTGCGCTGGCATAGCCCGTGCCTGTCAAGATCGAAACCGCGTTGAACAGCGCTTTGCGGAACGCAATCTCGGAACTGCCGACGGTGATGAACAGCCAGATCGTGAGGGCCACGACGATGAACGCCACCAGGGTCAGGAAACCTCTGATTTGGCTGTCTTTGAAGAGCGCGGTGGGCGCGCCTGAGATCAGTTGTACGTAGCGCACGAATGGCAAGGCGGCGGCAACCATGAAAAGGATTGCGACATATTCAGCTGCGGGCGGCATGCCACCGAAAGACGCGTCAAAAGTGGAAAACCCACCGGTAGAGACGGTCGTCATCGCGTGTACCACAGCATCCAGCGCACCGACGCCCGTGGTCATGTAGCCCACGCCGCACATAAGCGTGATGCCGATGTAGATGACAGATATGCGCGACGAGATCTCCGTCGCGCGAGGCAGGATTTTGCCAAAGGTGTCGAAGCCTTCAGAACGAAATATCTGCATGCCGCCGACGCGCAGCTCAGGCAGGAAGACCATCGCCACAACGATGATCCCGATGCCGCCCAGCCATTGCAGGATACCGCGCCACAGCAGCAAACCGTCAGGCAGTTCGTCCAGCCCGACGAAAACCGTGGCACCGGTCGTGGTCAGACCTGACATTGCCTCAAAGAAGGCATCGATAAAGCGCGCCTCGGTCGCGCCGATCATAAAGGGCAGCGCGCCGAAAAGCGGCAGGGTGAGCCAAACACCGGTGGTCAACAGGAAAGTCTGCTGGATCGTCAGACCTTCTTTGACGCCGTTCTGGCAGGCCAGGGCCACCAAACCACCGGTAAACGTTGTAATGATGGCGCTTTCCAGAAAGGCGGGCCAATGGCCGTTGCCTGCGTATAGATCAAGCGCCAAAGGCGCCAGCATCGTCACGCCAAGGCAGGCCACAAGCAGGCCAATCACATATCCGACGGGACGCAGATCAAACATTCGTGCAGGCTTGGCGCGCGGGACAGGCGCTGTCAAGAAGCGGCGCTTGTGTCACAGCGCCGGACGGGGCACAGATAGGGTAACGACACAACAGTCGTGATCCGGATAGTCCATGCGTGATCTCATAACCCTTTGCCGACCCTTGCTGACCTGCGCATTGCGCGGGCTTTTGGTTCTTTGCGTCACGCTTGGATTGGTCTGGCCGAAAGCCTCGGCCGCGGTGATCAGCTTCTTGCCCGGTGTGCAAAGCTATGTGATCTGTACCGGGGACGCGTTGGTGACGATCGTCGTGGATGCCTCCGGCACCCCGGTTGAGCAAGCCGAGGTCGACACACCGCCATGTCTGAGCGCTGATCTGGCCAAGGCTCACGCCACGGCACCGACCTTCTGGCACAAGCTCGCTCGGGACTACGCGATGCGCTTTGTGGTGCTGGAAACCGCCCGTCATCCGCTGGATGTCTTTCAACGTCGCGCCCCAAGTCGGGCGCCTCCTGTCTTGGTTTGATCTCCTTTTTCAAACCAAACAAACGACAGGATACTGACAATGACGGACCCAACCGCTCAGGCACCGGCACGGTCAAACACGACCGGCGGCGCCTTCTACCGCCTTATCTGGAAATGGCATTTTCTGGCGGCACTCTACGTGCTGCCTTTCCTCGCGATGCTTTCTCTGACCGGGGGCATCTACCTTTACAAACCACAGATCGAAGCATGGCTGTATGCAGACCGCATGAGTGTCTTGGTTCAGGACACGCGCCTGCCCTATGAGGCGCAACTGGCCGCTGTGGAGGACGCCGCCGGCATCACACGTGTGCGCGGCCTGACGGTCTATGAGGACCCTGCCCGCACAACGCTGATCGAGTTTGACGACGCCGACAAGGTGCGTTCATTCGCGTGGGTCGACCCCTATGCAGCTGACGTGCTGGCCGTGGTGCCGCGCGATCAGACCGCGATGCGGGTCTTACGCAAATTCCACGGAGAGCTGCTGTTGGGCGACATCGGCACAAAGTTCGTCGAACTGGCCGCCCATTGGGCGATTGTGATGTTCGCCACTGGCATTTATCTGTGGTGGCCGCGCGGGCAGCGGACATGGGGTCAGGTCTTTCGATTGCCCGGCGGCACAGGCCGCAGTTGGTGGCGCGAGACGCATCTGTTCACCGGCTTTCTCGCGACTTTGCTGATCGTGCCGATCATCATAACAGGCCTGCCGTGGACGGACGTCTGGGGCGGCGGTCTGAGTTATGTGCAAGAGCAGACCGGCACCAAGTCGAAAAGTCTTCGCTTTGGGGGTGATGTTCCGGGCTCGACCGCATCTCAAGGCACGCCCGTGACCTATGCGACTGTGTTTGACATCGCGCGCAACGAAGGGTTGGTCTATCCGCTGGAAATGCGACCTGCAAAGGACGACGGGGCCGCTTACTGGGTGCGTTCCGCCAGTAAGAACAGGTACGAGCAGACCGAACTGATCGTCGACCAATACAGCGGCGCAGTGCTGAAACGGCATGGCTTCGAAGCCAATCCCGCGCTGGCACAAGGGGTGTCCTTGGGTATCTCGTTCCATCAGGGGGAGCTTTATGGCTGGGCGAACCTTGCCCAAACCACGCTCGCCGCGTTGTTGGGCGTGGTGCTGTCGGTCTCGGGGTTTGTTGCGTGGTGGATGCGCAAACCCGCTGGAAAACTGGGCGTACCCGCCGCCCCTGACGCAGCCCTGGGCACAGGCATGATCATATTGATCATCACGTTGATGATCCTGCTGCCGCTTATGGGCATTTCACTGATCGCGGCACTTGCGCTGGATTGGTTGATCTTCAAACGGCTTGGCTGGTTTCGAGCGGTTTGATGATCTGGGGGGAATTCTATCCCCCCAGAGCCCTTTGGATATTCAAGCCAGAATAAAGCCTGTTTCAGCCCACGTGGAACAGTGTGTTGAACAGCTTGGGATCAAGACTGTCAGAGGCGAAGGTCTCCCCTTCGGTCAGCACGGACACGGCATCGTGGCTGTGCAGGCTTTCTTGATGGCTGGCCACCACGCGAAAGTCACCGATGCGCGGATCATTTTGCAATTGCTCACAAAAAGATCGAGCCGCGTCTTCGACAAAGATCGGATTGGCAGCGTTGAGTTCCGCAAAAGCCTGCTCGTCCTCGCGTTTGACCATGACTTGCGTTTCGGTCGGAACCGCTGCACGACACAGGTCGATCAGGTCTTCGAACCAAAGCGTGTCAGCTGTGGGGTCCAGTTCGACGGACACTCGCGCGACCGAGCGCTGCGAGTGTGGCGTGGCCAGTTGCCCGCGGAATTGACGGGCGTGTTCGCTTAGCTCAAGCGAACAAGGGCATGTGCTGGAATAGACGTAATCCAGATGCACGATCTTTTTGCGGACGCCGTTTTGTTCAACCAGTTCCAACGCGATATCGTAGTACTGGTAACCCGACAGGCCCGAGCGCAGGCTTTCCACTTTCACCGGGAAAGACAGACGCATCTGGATGCGGGCGTCAAAACTGTCGAGATCGGATTTATAGTCATCCAACGCGGCTTCGATCACGCCAAAGCTGAAGGTCTCTTCGGCCCGGCGGTAGAAGGTGCGCATGATGCGCGACATGTTGATGCCCTTCTTTTCCGCCTCCAATGAGACGGTGCCGGTTACCGAGGTCTCAAGCGTCAGCGGGCCGTTGTCGCGGGTCTTGAACGAGATCGGCAGGCGGAAGTTCGAGATCCCAACATGCTGGAGCTGCTGCTTGGCGCCGCGGATCAGCGACGTGGGACCGTTTTGCAGATCAGGCATCGTGGCTTTGTAGGCGGCGTCGACCTCAAAGTCTTCTGGATAGGCGCGGGCGAGCGCGGGATAATTCGCGACCTCTTGGCCCGGGATCAGGCACGTGATCAACGGATCAAGCGTCGCAACCTCGGTCGGGGTCACATCGTTTGCCCAACGGCGCAGCAAAGCAAGTGCGGCCTCAGCCTCTTCGCGGCTTGGGTTGCGGTCAAGATCGGTGGAGTGGATATTCATGGCAATTTCCCCCCTTTGGGTGCGGGCCAGCCCCAAACATATAGGGAACCAACGCGGTGTGTTTCAACCAGTACGCATCTTATTACGGGCGCGCAGGGGGATCGGATCAAAGATCGCAGCGCATTTTGAAGTTGGGGATCAGAACGCCGTGGCGTTCGACCTTTTGCGGAGCAACGACCTGCCAACCGAATTTCTCAAAGAAGGGCTTGGCCAGATGGCTGGCTTCGGTTGTGAGCGATTTCAAGCGTTTAACCGTTGCTTCGTTGAGCAAAGCGGCATACAGCGCCGCAGCTGTCCCGCGCCCCATTTCCTCAGGCGCGACATAGGCAAGGCCCACATGGCCATCTTCCTCAAGCGTCATAAACCCGGCCACAGCACCATCGCGTTCGGCCACAAAACAGGCGTCGTTTGACAGCCGTTTATGCCAATACTCCGTGTCAGGAACCTGCTTGGCCCAAGCGTCACGTTGTTCGACCGAATAGGCGCTCTTCGCACCTTCATGCACCGCGCGGTAGAACAGCACGGCGCAGGCAGACGCGTCACCCGGCTGGTATCTGCGGACCCACATGGCTCACGCCGCCTCCAGCGCTTGGATTAGGTCCGCGATCAGATCGTCGGTGTCTTCCAACCCCACCGAAATGCGGATCAGACCGGGCGTGATGCCAAGCATGTCCTTTTGATCCTGCGGCAAGCGCTGATGCGTTGTTGCAGCAGGCGGTGTTACAATGGATTTGGCATCGCCAAGGTTGTTGGAGATCGAGAAGACTTTGAGCGCATTCAGGGCCTTGAACGCCGCCTCACGTCCGCCTTTTACGTCGATGGCCAGGATCGTGCCGCCTTCCGCCATCTGGCTCTTTGCCAGCGCGTATTGCGGGTGGCTGGGCAGGTGCGGGTAAATCACGCGCGCGAGTTTTGGATGGTTTTGCAGCGCGTCCGCAAGGGCATGGGCCGACGCGGTCTGCGCACGCACGCGCAGGTCCATCGTCTCAAGCCCCTTGAGCATCATCCAAGCGGTGAATGGGCTCATCGCGGCGCCGGTATGTTTGAGGTAGGGTTCCAACGTGCCGCGGATGAATTCACGCGTGCCAAGGACGATGCCGCCCAGCGCGCGGCCCTGCCCGTCGATATGCTTGGTCGCGGAGTAAATTATCACATCCACGCCCAGTTCAACGGCTTTCGAATAGACCGGAGTGGCAAAGACATTATCGACGACGACAGTCGCGCCAACCGCATGCGCCAGATCGCAAACCGTTTTTATGTCAATAACTTCCAGCGCCGGATTCGAGATCGACTCAAAGAAGACGGCGCTCGTATCTGACCGGATCGCGGCTTTCCAGGCGCCAAGATCCGTGCCGTCAATCAGCGTCACCTCGACCCCGTAGCGCGGCAGGATTTCCTCAAGAATATAAAGACACGACCCGAACAATGCACGCGCGGCAACCACATGGTCCCCTGCCTTCAGCATCGACACCAATGCGCCGTTCACCGCCGCCATACCACTGGCGGTCGCAAACCCGTCTTCGCAGCCTTCCAGCGACGCGATCCGGTCTTCGAACATGCGCACAGTGGGGTTTCCGTAGCGGGCATAGACAAACTCATCCTCGCCCGCTTTCAAAAACCGCGCTTCGGCGTCCTCGGCTGTCGGGTAGTAAAAGCCTTGGGTGAGGAAAATCGCCTCGCTCAACTCGCCGTATTGGCTGCGACGTGTCCCGTCATGGACAGCTTTCGTCCGGGGGTGCCAATCGCTCATATCTCAACTCCTTCGGGCCGTGTCATCAAGGGGTCGGCCACAAAAAAACCCCCACCGTTCAACAGACGCCGGGGGTTCAACCCTGACCTCTTTAGCAGCATGTTTAACGTGGCCCGCAATCCGGAAGACAAATCGCCACGTTGCTTGGATAGGCCCGCGCGCGCGGGTCGTCAAGACACGTCATGGAGCTGTCATAACGGTTTTATGCCTTTGTCATAGTTGTAAGGCATGACGCGACCACAAGATGTTGTGGAAGGCTCTGCGATGACATTGCTGACACTCACAGCCGCAGGCGCGATGCCGCGGGTGCCCGATGGCCCCGGGCCGATTATCATCATGGTCCACGGTTATAAGTTTTCGCCCGATGTGCCGCGCCACGATCCGTTCCGCCATATCTTGTCCATGCGCCCCGATCCCAACCGCCGTAAAGCCATCAGTTGGCCACGGCATCTGGGCTTTCACGGGCGTCCTGATCAAGGTCTGGCCATCGGGTTCGGCTGGCATGCCCGCGGTGCGATTTGGCATGCAACCCAAGCCGCACTTGGCGCAGGTGCCGCGCTAGCACAGGTGATCGAGCATCTTCAGTCGCTCAATCCGGCCCGCCCGATCCACGCGATGGCCCATTCGCTTGGCGCGCGTGTCGTGCTTGAAGCGATGGCGCGCCTTGACGGCCCTGCCTTGAACCGTGTCATCCTGCTGTCGCCTGCCGATTGGACCGATCACGCCGACGCCGCGCTGGACAGCCCCGCCGGAGAGGCCGCTGAGGTCTTCAACATCACCGCCCGCGAGAACGACCTGTTCGACACATTACTCAGCCGCGCCGTGCCGCAACCCGCACCGGTTCTCGGTCTGGGTCTGCCCGGCGCGCCGGGCAATTGGCTGGATATTCAGCTGGATCATCCGCTGACAGAGGCCGCACTGGCCCGCTTGGGTCATCAGATTGCGCCATCCGGCCGCACGGTCTGCCACTGGTCCAGCTACCTGCGTCCTGGCGTGTTTCCGTTCTACAAACGTCTGCTGCGCGCGCCCGAGACATTGTCGATGACGCAGTTGCGCGCCGCCCTGCCTACAACGCCACAACCGAAATGGAGCCGCCTGCCCCTTGTCCCCGTCGCAAAACCTGCGATCTTGCGCGGAACTGCAAGAGGGATGACCGTATGATTGATCTGTATTACTGGCCCACACCGAATGGCTGGAAAGTGTCCATCGCTTTGGAAGAAATGGGGCTGCCGTATAAGACGCACTTGATCAATATCGGCGCGGGCGATCAGTTCAAACCTGACTTCCTGAAGATTGCGCCCAACAACCGAATGCCCGCGATTGTCGACCCGGATGGGCCTGACGGCGCACCAATCCCGATCTTCGAATCCGGTGCGATCCTGCAATATCTGGCGCGCAAGACCGGCCAGTTCGGCGGCCCGACCGAACGCGACCGCGTGTCGGTGGAGCAATGGTTGATGTGGCAAATGGGTGGCGTTGGCCCGATGGCAGGCCAGGCACATCACTTCCTCAAATACGCGCCTGCGATGGATCCGCCCAACGATCTACCCTACGCCAAGGACCGGTACCGGGCTGAGACCGGGCGTTTGTACAAGGTCTTGGACACGCAACTTGCGTCGAACAACTACGTGGCAGGTGACTTCTATTCGATTGCGGATATGGCGATCTGGCCGTGGGCTTCACTTTGGGAAGGGCAGCAGCAAACGCTGGATGACAAACCCAACCTTGCCCGCTGGCTCGATCTGGTGGGCAACCGCGAAGGCGTTCAAAAGGGTCGCGCGCTGCACGGGGATCAACGCTCGAACTTGCAAGAAGACAAGAAAGCACAAGACCTGCTGTTCAAGCGCAAGAACTAACTGCCCGTTAAAGTTAACGCGCGCAGATTAGCGTGCTTGGGCCCTGTTTCACTTTGGCGCAGATATCCAAAAACCGGTCAGTTTTCCTTGTCCGGTTCGATCATGTATTTCTGCAAAGCCATGATTTGCCACCATAAAAACGCAACAAGCGCCAAAGGAAAGCCAAAGGTTTCGACCTTGACCCAAAGATCAGTTGATTGCGTCCGCCACAGAACCTCGTTTATCACCGCCAGCGCAAAAAACGCCCCGGCAAGCCGCTTTGTCAGGATCATCCAGCCTTCGTCCCGCATCGGCAGCATCTCGTTCATCACATAAGCCAGATAGCTTTTGCCCTGCACCAGACCGATACCAAGAATGGCCGCAAAGAAGCCGTAGACCAGCGTGGTCTTCATCTTGAAGAACCGCTCGTCGTTGAACCAGGCGGTCAGGCCGCCGAAGAAAATAACCATGAAGGCGGTGAAGATTTGCATCCGGCTTAGCTTGCCGGTCATGAACCACAGCACCGCCATCGAGATCAAAAGCAACGGGATAAAGGCGATGGTAGCAACGATGAAGCCGGAATACTCAACCCCGCCCCAAAGATAGGTCTCATCCCGAATGCGCAGGTAAAGCACGAAAAACAGGATCGGCGGGCCCAGCTCAAGCAGGGACTTTGCAAGCGGGTTGATGTCTTTTTCCATAGGTGCTCCTTAGCCTGCCATCTCAACTATCACCGCGCCTGCCGCAATCAAGGCCATAAGGGCAATGCGGCGGGGCCCGACGGTTTCTTTGAGGAAAA
>ERZ1740067.1816-NODE-1816-length-14008-cov-7.212141_pt1 | contig 14008 bp, 15 predicted proteins | sample MGYA00581736_ERZ1740067 | MGnify/ENA primary metagenome ERZ1740067 (study PRJEB43018, sample SAMN04849236) | marine metagenome | isolation source: floating plastic debris | place: Pacific Ocean | collected 2008-08-27 | study: EMG produced TPA metagenomics... | reverse complement strand
TGGTGAGCCCTGCAGGATTCGAACCTGCGACCCACTGATTAAAAGTCAGTTGCTCTACCAACTGAGCTAAGGGCCCACGAAGCGCTTATCTAGAAAAGCACCCCTATGGGGTCAACCCCTTAAACGCAGCGCTCCCTTTCAAAAAAGTCGCATGGGGTCTATATCGCGCCTCATGGATGGACCGACTCCCCAGACAGGCCTGCGTTTTATGAAGATGCACGGCCTTGGCAACGATTTCGTTGTAATCGACTCGCGCGGGCGCGAGCCGCTTATGACGCGCGCGCTGGCAGCCGCTTTGGCGGATCGGCAGCACGGCGTCGGCGTCGATCAGCTGGCCGAGATCACGGACCACGATTCGACCGATATCGGGTTGAGCTTCTGGAACAACGATGGCTCCAAGGCTGCGGCCTGCGGGAACGCCACACGCTGCGTGTCTGAGTTCATTCTGAAAGAGACGGGGGCAAACGCCCTCACCCTGACAACGCCGCGCGGTCTGCTCGAAGCGACGCGCGACCGCACAATGATTTCAGTGAACATGGGGCAGCCGCAACTGGCTTGGAACGACATCCCACTTGCTGAAGATGTCGACCCTGCGCATCTGCCCATCGACCGTGACCCGATGGCAGTCGGCATGGGCAACCCCCATTGCGTGTTCTTTGTAGACAACGCCGATGCCGCGCCTGTTGACAAGCTCGGTCCTGAAATCGAACATCACCCGCTTTTCCCCGAACGCACGAATGTCGAATTCGCCCAAGTGCGCGCCCGCGACGACATCCGCATGCGCGTTTGGGAGCGCGGCACCGGCATCACCCTCGCCTGCGGCTCTGGCGCTTGCGCTACGCTGGTGGCTGCTCATGCGCGTGGCTTGACCGATGCGCGTGTGCGTATGGAAGTGGATGGCGGTTGGCTCATCATCGAACAACGCGACGATGGCGTCTGGATGACCGGCCCCACGATGCACGTCTTTGACGGCATTCTCACCGAAGACTTTCTGGGCTCGCTCTGACATGGATCGCAAAGCGCCCATATTCTCGACCCTCGGCTGTCGCCTGAATGCCTATGAGACCGAGGCGATGAAAGAACTCGCCGATACAGCGGGCCTGAGCGACGCCGTGGTCGTCAACACCTGCGCCGTCACCGCCGAAGCTGTCCGCAAAGCCCGTCAGGAAATCCGCAAACTGCGGCGCGAAAACCCCGATGCCCGCCTGATCGTCACCGGTTGTGCGGCACAGACAGAGCCGAAAACCTTCTCTAACATGGCGGAAGTCGACGCTGTCATCGGCAATACCGAGAAGATGCAGGCCGACACTTGGCAAGGCCTCGCTGCCGATTTTCTGGGTGATGTAGAGCCGGTTCAGGTCGACGACATCATGTCCGTGACCGAAACCGCAGGACATCTGATCGACGGGTTCGGCACCCGGTCGCGCGCCTATGTGCAGGTTCAGAACGGCTGCGATCACCGCTGCACCTTCTGCATCATCCCCTACGGTCGCGGCAATTCGCGATCCGTCGCGGCGGGCGTCGTGGTGGACCAGATCAAGCGCCTTGTGGATCGCGGCTATAATGAGGTCGTGCTGACGGGCGTTGATCTGACATCATGGGGCGCCGACCTGCCGATGCAGCCGAAACTCGGTGATCTGGTCATGCGTATCCTCAAACTTGTCCCCGACTTGCCGCGCCTTCGGATCAGTTCCATCGACTCGATTGAGGTGGACTCCGCGCTGATGGAGGCCATCGCGCTTGAGTCGCGTCTGATGCCCCACCTGCACCTGTCCTTGCAGGCGGGCGACGACATGATCCTCAAACGCATGAAGCGCCGCCACCTGCGTGATGACGCCATCCGGTTCTGCGAAGAGGCGCGCAAACTGCGCCCCGACATGACCTTTGGCGCCGATATCATCGCCGGTTTCCCGACCGAGACGGAGGCGATGTTCGCCAACTCCCTCAAGCTGGTGGAAGAGTGTGATCTGACATGGCTCCACGTCTTTCCTTACTCCGCGCGCGAAGGCACGCCCGCCGCGAAAATCCCGCCGGTGAACGGCAATATCATCAAAGACCGTGCGAAACGGCTGCGCGCAGCAGGTGCAAAGCAGGTGGCCAACCATCTTAAAACCCAGCACGGCAAAACCCATCACATCCTGATGGAGAACCCGCACATGGGTCGCACAGCACAGTTCACCGAAGTGAAATTCGACACGAGACAACCCGAAGGCCAGATCGTCACTGCCAAGATCATCGGAGACGACGGCAAACAGCTACACGCCGAATGATCCTCTATTCCTTCCGCCGTTGCCCCTACGCAATGCGCGCCCGCCTCGCGCTTTTGATCGCTGGCCTCCACGTTGAACTCCGCGAAATCGTGTTGCGCGACAAAGCACCGGAGTTTCTTGCGACCTCGCCCAAAGGTACAGTCCCAGTCCTCGTGACAGACGATCAGGTCATCGAAGAAAGCCTCGACATTATGTTTTGGGCACTTGAGCAGAATGACCCTGAAGGTTGGCTCGATATGCCGATTGAGGGCCACCAGATTATCGCCACCATCGATGGCCCCTTCAAGACCGCGCTGGACCGCTACAAATATGACACGCGCTATGGCTCTGATGCTAAGGAGGAACGCGAAAAAGCGGCTCTAATCCTGCGCAACTTGGACGAGAAGCTGCGAAAGACACAATGGCTGATGGGCGATAAACCGGCTCTCGCAGACATGGCGACGATCACCTTCATCCGCCAGTTCGCCAACACGGATCGTGCGTGGTTCGACGCGCAGGATTGGCCCGCATTGCGCCACTGGCTCGATACATTTCTGGCGTCCGAGCGATACAATGCAATCATGGACAAGTATCCCAAATGGAAGTCAGGTGATCCGGCAACCATCTGGCCTTAACCCATGCACCCGAACCCGTCCTTCCGTCGCACCAATGACAAACACGCCTTCGCCTTTGTCCGCGACAGGGCGTTTGGTCAGCTATGCGTCAACGCCAAGGACGGCCCGCTCATCAGCCACATCCCGTTCCTTCTGAACGACGCCGCCGACATGGCTGAACTTCATCTCGTCCGTTCGAACCCCATCGCGCGCGCAACAGACCCTATTCCAGCGGTCATCACCGTTTCCGGCCCCGATGCCTATGTCTCTCCCGACTGGTATAACGTCCCGGATCAGGTCCCCACATGGAACTACGTCGCCGTCCATCTGCGCGGTATGCTGACCCCATCTGACGCCGACATGCACGACCTTCTAGACCGCCAGACCGCTGCTTATGAAAACCGTCTCAACAAGTCGCCTTGGCACTCCAGCAAAATGAGCGAGGGCGTGATGGAAAAGATGATGCGGCAAATTCTGCCCTTCCACTTTCAGATCACCCAGATCGAAAGCACCTTCAAGCTGGGTCAGAATAAGCCCGATCAGGTGCGCATTGACGCCGCGAACCAGCTTGAAACCGGTATCGGCGTTGAGCTGCAAACCCTCGCCACTCTCATGCGCGATCCGCCACAAGACTAGACGCACGACGCCCCGCTCCCTACATTAACGGTAATAGGAGACGTCATGCCCCTACCCATCGCCCCAATCGCAGGCCTTGCCTTCCGCTACGGCGCAGTCGCCCTTGCGACTTACGCTGTGACACGCAACCTGCCAGCGACCCCGCGCGATCAACGGGCTGAAGATGCGATGGATGATGTCAGCGAAGGGCTGTCCCTTGGCAAAGACGATGAGCAGGTCAATGGTCATGCCCGTTTCAAGCGCACGATCCGCCTTGGCACCAATGGCCCGGGCGTTGAGATTGACGCAACTGCGCTGACCCGCATCAAATTCAAGAAAGTCTAAACAATGAAGCTGTTGCTGGCCGGGCCGTCGCCCTTTGTGCGCAAAGTGCGTGTTCTGCTGCACGAAACGAGCCAGACCAAGGATGTCGAGATGGTGCCTGTCACCGCCTCTCCCTATGGCCCGGATGCAGACCTTGTCGCGGTTAATCCGACCGGTAAAATCCCCGCCCTGATCCGCGATGACGGCCCCGCGCTCTACGACAGCCGCGTGATCTGCCGTTTTCTGGATGACCGTGCGCAGTCAAACTTATACCCTGCCTCGCGTCTGTGGGAGACGCTGACACTGGAGGCCACCGCCGACGCGATGATGGATGCGGCCGTGCTCATGGTCTACGAGGCCCGCTTCAAAGAGCCTGCCAAGCAATCTCCAGACTGGATCGAAGGCCAGTGGGCCAAGGTCGACCGCGCGCTGGATGCTGTGAACACCCGCTGGATAAGCCACCTGTCCAGTCGCCTCGACATGGCCCATATCGCCATGGCCTGCGCGCTGTCCTACCTTGATTTCCGCCATGCGGACCGCGAGTGGCGAAAAAACCGCGACGCGCTTGCAAAATGGCACAAGACATTCGCCGCGCGACCCTCTATGACAAGCACTCAGCCCGAATAAGGACCCCTCCGATGATCAAGCGTCACTGGTAAACAGACCCCCACCCACCCATGTCTGACAGGCCGTCACGGACGGTACGCTCTTCACTCCGAGGACTCTATGAAACGTCTATCTAACAAGACCTGTGTTGTCACAGGTGCCGCCCGTGGTATCGGTGCGGCCATTGCCGAAGCCTTTGTCACCGAAGGCGCCCGCGTTATCCTGACCGATCTTTATGACAGCGACGGTGCCGCGACCGCCCAACACATCGGCGCCGAATGGTTGCCACTTGATGTGCGCTCCGAAGAGGATTGGGAGACGCTCAGAGGCATGTATCCCAGCTTTGACGCTTTGGTGAACAACGCGGGCATCACCGGGTTTGAGGACGGGGTGAAGCCCCACGACCCCGAACACGCCAGCCTGACCGATTGGCATGCCGTCCATGCGACCAACCTTGATGGCACGTTCCTTGGCTGCCGCGCCGCGATCAACGCGATGCGGGGTAAGGGTGCGGACGCAATCGTCAACGTCGCCTCCCGCTCGGGCATGGTCGGCATCCCCGGTGCCGCCGCCTATGCATCCTCCAAAGCGGCGATCCGCAATCACACCAAGACCGTGGCGCTGTATTGTGCGCAACAGGGCCTGAACATCCGTTGCAACGCGATCTTCCCCGCTGCCGTGCTGACCCCCATGTGGGAGCCGATGTTGGGCAACGGCAATGACCGCGCCGCCCGGATGGAGGCCTTTGTGGCCGAAACCCCGCTCAAACGGTTCGGCGACCCCGAAGAGGTCGCCGCATTGGTTGTCATGCTCGCCAGTGACGAGGCCGCCTATATGACCGGAGCGGAACTGACGATCGACGGTGGCCTCTTGGCCGGTTCTGCCGCATCGCCCGCCTAGATCGCGATGCCTTCGGGATCAATCGTCACCGAATAAAGCTCGGTATCGGCGCGATCCATCAGGCGCACTGTCATCTGCTGCGTGTCCCCGTCAATATCGACGAGGCCGAAGAATTGCAGCCGAGCGCTTGGCGGCAGGTTCACCTGACCCTCCGGCGGCGCTTTGACAAACCGTACTTCCGGGCCAAACGTGGCATCCAGCGCGTTGGGTCCGAACGTACCAGCATGCAGCGGACCTGACACAAACTCCCAGAACGGATTGAAGTCCTGAAACTGCCCGCGCTCAGGGCTGTAGTGATGCGCCGCCGTGTAATGCACATCCGCCGTGAACCAGACCGTGTTGCGGATATCGCCGGTCTTGATAAAGCGCAGCAGGTCCGCAATCTCGGCCTCGCGCCCCATCGGGATACCGTCCACACCATCTGCAATCCCTTCGGACCCGGACTGTTCCCGGAAGTTGTCCCACACGATCAAACCCAAAGGCTGGTCGCTGGCGATCACTTTCCAGGTTGCCGTCGATTGTGCCAGCTCCCGCTTGAGCCATGCCATCTGTTCAACACCCAGAACGCGCGTCTCTTCCGTTAGCTCTGGCGTCATCTCAGCATTGTTTGGCCCACGATACGACCGCAAATCAAGGAAGAACACATCCAGCATCGGGCCATAATTGATCTTGCGATAGACCCGCCCCGGCTCCGTAGGGGTGAACCGAATGGGCGCCATTTCGTGGAAGGCACGCACCGCCCGCGCGGTCAGTAAAGGCACTGACTTCTCGGTATACCGATCATCGTCGGTCAGATCCTTGGCCGCAGACCAGTTGTTGACGACTTCATGGTCGTCCCACTGCATCATCACCGGCACCAAAGCATTCATCCCGCGCACATGATCGTCGAGCATGTTGTACTTCCACTGCGCACGAAATTCATCAAGGCTTTCGGCCACTTTGCGCTTTTCATCCGGCAGCACAACGTTCGTCCACGTTCCACCATCGACCAGTTCAACCTCATCCTCCATGGGACCATCTGCATAAACAGTATCGCCGGAATGAATGAAGAAATCGGGGCGGTACTGCGCCATAGTGGCATAGGTGCGCATGCCCTCTTCATCTATTCCCCAGCCTTGGCCCGCAGTATCCCCGGACCACGCAAACCGGATATTGCGGCGACCGGAGGGCGCCGTCTTGAACTGCCCCACGATCGGCTCGGACACGATATTCACGTCACTCAGATCAGCTGCTGTGAAGCGGTAGAAAATCGTCTGATCGGAGGGCAACCCCTCGACCAAGCGCTTCACCGCGAAATCTCCATAGGGGTCGGCATAAAGGGGCGCCAGCTTGCGTGCGTCGGCGAAACTCTCGGTGGTTGAGACCTCCATCATCACCTGCGCAGGCCGGTCCACCCGCGTCCAGATCATGCCAGAACTCACATCGACATCGCCTGATTGCACCCCATGGGTGAAAATCGGACGGCTGGCCGCGCGACTGATTGACGGCATCGCAAGCGATGCAGCAAGCGCGGACCCTCCGATCAGGGTCTGGCGACGGGACAGGGGGGCAATAAGGGCAGATCTACGTGGCATATCAGGCTCCATGGAAATGACGGGAAACATGTCCATGGTGGCGGTGCGATGTGTCGGCTGTTTGAGCCTGATGTATCAGCCAAGGCAAATTAATATGACATCGGCAGAACCCTGCCGAGACACATCCCGGCTCAGATCACCACTTATAGACGACGCCAAGGTTCACCGCGTTGGTGGTGATGTTCGTCTCAAAGTCGCCGCCACCGTCCAGCTCTGCGGTATTGGACGAATAGCTGCCGCGATACTCGCCGAACACGGCCCAGGTCGCGTTGATATCGTAAGTGACGCCAGCCATCACCACAGCAGCGGGCCCGGTTATCTGATAGCCATATGTCCGGTTATCACCGATCTCCACGTCGACATGCGGGATAGACAGACCGGCGCCCACGCCCACGTAAGGCGTCCACGGGTTTGTATCGTCTTTCCAGCGATAGAAGCCGTTGACGGTGACGATGTTCAGACCATGGGTCAGCTCAAATGTCTCAAAGCCGCCTTCGTCACGCGAGTCATCATCTGCATAAGCCTTGGAGTGGTTCAGCTCGACCCCCCAACCCCAGTTGTCGTTCTGCCACCGAGTGTACCGCACGCCATAATAAATCGGAGGATCGAGAGGACGCCCTTCCCAATCAACGTCCAGATCGAAATCGTCTCCATCATTATCTCCCTGCAAACGGCTTTCCGTTGCAGATTGATATCCAGCGTAAAGACGCACCTCGTTCTCGGCAAAGGCCATTCCAGTCAAAGTCATGATAAACGCAATGCACAGAAGGGAAAATCTCATCTTCGGCCACCTTATTTGAATGGATTGGGGATAGAGATAGGCACAGCAAACGACGCGCTCAATGCGGCAATGCAGCAAATCCCCGGATTGTGACTTGTTTACCTGCGACAACCTGACACAAAATCAGACTGCGCGGCTATGACCGCTGGACGACGCTGTGGTCCGGCTCTAATTAGCGCGATGGAGAGGCTGCGGGAACCCGCGGCCCTGTAGCTAGTTGGCCAACCAGCCATTGACGAAAGGGAGTACACCTCGTGTCCCACGCTGAAGACCACGAAGGAACCCGGCGAGATTTCCTGTACTACGCAACTGCGGGTGCAGGTGCCGTAACCGCAGGCGCCGCAATTTGGCCGCTTGTGAACCAGATGAACCCAAGCGCGGACGTGTTGGCTTTGGCGTCGATCCGTGTTGACGTGTCGGCCCTTGAGCCGGGTACCCAGCTCACAGTTTTGTGGCAGGGCAAGCCTGTGTTCATCCGCCGCCGCACCGAGGAAGAGATCACAGCAGCCCGCGACGTAAGCCTGGACGATCTGCCCGATCCGCTGGCGCGCAACGCGAATGGCGAAGATGCCGCCCCCGCAACGGATGAAAACCGCGCATTGGGCGAAGGTGGCGAATGGCTCGTTCAGATGGGCGTCTGTACCCACCTTGGCTGTGTGCCACTGGGCGATGCCGGTGACTTTGGCGGCTGGTTCTGCCCCTGCCACGGCTCGCACTATGATACATCCGGCCGTATCCGGCGCGGACCCGCACCCGAGAACCTGCCCGTGCCGACGGCAGCGTTCGTCGACGACACAACAATCCAACTCGGTTAAGGGAGAAAGAGCGAATGTCTGGAATTCCTCACGACCACTACGAGCCGAAGTCTGGCTTTGAAAAATGGATGAATCGCCGCCTGCCGGTGATCGGTCTGATGTATGACACCATTATGATCCCCACACCCAAGAACCTGAACTGGATGTGGATTTGGGGCATCGTGCTGACATTCTGTCTGGCACTGCAAATCATCACCGGCGTCGTGCTTGTCATGCACTACACGCCGCATGTCGACATGGCCTTTGCGTCGGTTGAACACATCATGCGCGACGTGCGTGGCGGTGCGATGCTGCGGTATCTGCATCAGAACGGCGCCTCGCTCTTCTTTGTGGCGGTTTATGCGCATATTTTCCGGGGCCTTTACTACGGGTCCTACAAAGCGCCGCGCGAAGTGACGTGGATCATCGGTATGCTGATCTACCTGTTGATGATGGGCACCGCCTTCATGGGCTACGTTCTGCCTTGGGGTCAGATGTCGTTCCACGGCACGGCCGTGATCACCGGTCTGTTTGGTGCCGTACCTTTCGTTGGTGAAGCACTGCAAACATGGCTGCTGGGCGCATCCGCTGTGGGTCAACCCGCACTGAACCGCTTCTTCTCGCTGCACTACCTGCTGCCCTTCGTGATGGCCGGTCTTGTGATCGTGCATATCTGGGCCTTTCACACCACCGGCAACAACAACCCGACCGGTGTCGAAGTACGCCGCACGTCCAAGGAAGAAGCCGAACGTGATACGCTCCCGTTCTGGCCCTACTTCGTAATCAAGGACCTGTTCGCACTCGGCATCATCATGGCTGTCTTCTTTGCCATTGTCGGCTTCATGCCCAACTACCTAGGCCACCCCGACAACTACATCGAAGCCAACCCGCTTGCGACGCCCGCACACATTGTGCCCGAATGGTACTTCCTGCCGTTCTACGCGATCCTGCGTGCGTTTGACGGCGAAGTATGGCTGGTCATTGCAGTCGATTTCATCACCGCAGGCATCGTGGACGCGAAGTTCTTCGGCGTGCTCGCCATGTTTGGCGCAATCGTCGTGATGGCACTGGCACCCTGGCTCGACACATCGTCGGTCCGCTCGGGTCGTTATCGCCCGATGTTCAAGATCTGGTTCTGGGTCCTGGTCGTCGACTTCTTCATCCTGATGTGGGTGGGCGCGATGCCGGCAGAAGGTATCTACCCCTATATCGCGTTGGTCGCGTCGACCTACTGGTTCGCCTACTTCCTGGTGATCCTACCGCTGCTTGGCGTGATTGAAAAACCATTGCCGCAGCCCGCGACGATCGAAGATGACTTCAATGCCAAAGTTGCAAAATCCAAGGGTGGCAAAGCCGCGGCCCCTGTCGCAACTCCGGCAGAGTGAGAAAGGACACGTAATGTTTAAGAAGCTCACTCTCAGCATCGCCACAGCGCTCGGCCTCACGGCCGGCGCCGCCTTCGCGGCAGGTGGTGGCGGCGAAGTGACCGACTACGACTTCTCGTTTGAGGGTCCGTTCGGCACTTACGACCAGATGCAACTGCAACGCGGCCTGCAAGTCTACACCGAGATTTGCTCGGCCTGTCACGGTCTCAAGTTTGTGTCGATCCGGACGCTGGGTGATGAAGGCGGTCCAGACCTGCCCGACGACCAGGTGGAAGCGTATGCTGAGTTCTGGGAAGTGTTTGATCCAGCGATTGACGACTTCCGCGTCGCAACCCCGAACGACAAGTTCCCAGAGTCCGGTTTGGAGAACGCGCCCGACCTTAGCCTGATGGCCAAGGCGCGTGCCGGTTTCCACGGCCCCTACGGTTCGGGTCTGAACCAGCTTTTCAAAGGCATGGGCGGCGCTGAATATATCGCATCCCTGTTGACAGGTTATACTGGCAGCGAAAAGGAAGAGGCGGGCGTGATCCTGTATGAGAACACCGCTTATGGTGGCTATCTTGCCATGGCGCCGGTCCTTTACGGTGACGACGTTGAGTATGCAGACGGATCGCCGACAGACATTGAATCTGTCGCACAAGACGTGGCCGCTTTCCTGATGTGGACCGCTGAGCCCAAGATGATGGCGCGCAAACAAACCGGCTTTATCGCCGTGATGTTCCTGACGGTCCTGTCGGTTTTGCTTTACCTCACCAACAAGCGTCTCTGGGCTCCGATCAAAGCCCGCGCCAAAGGTGAACCGGCCGAGTAAGCATCACCGGGTGTGAATTGAAAGGGCGCCCATGAAGGCGCCCTTTTTTTATGTCCCCAGATAGGCGCGCATCGCCTTAGGCGGGTCCGCCAGAAACGTCTGCATGTCCACCGGAGGCTCCACACGCCCCTCAGCCACCAGAATACACTGATCCGCAATCAACGCCGCGTCATCGGGGTCATGTGTTACCATCAACAGCGTCGCGCCCGTTTCAGTCACTAGATCCTTCACCAGCCCCAACATCTCCACCCGCATCGCAGGCCCCAGCGCCGCGAACGGCTCGTCCAGAAGCAGCAGTGGTTTATCCCGCAATAACATGCGCGCCAGTGCAACGCGGCTTTGCTGCCCGCCAGACAGGGCTGCGGGTTTGCGGCTCTCCAAACCGTCCAGACCAACCCGTGCCAGCGCGTCCATTACACGGGCTCTATCCACCTTAGACAGCTTCAGCTTCGGCGACAGACCCAGCCCCACATTCTGAAACGCTGTCAGATGCGGAAACAGATTATTGTCTTGAAACACCATGCTCACGGGTCGCTCAGCAGGCGGCAGCGACCCAATCTCGCGCCCGCTCCATAGAAGCCGTCCTTGGGCGTCCTGAAACCCCGCAACCACGTTCAGAAGCGTTGATTTCCCAGCACCCGAGGGGCCCATAACAGCGAGCCGTGCGCCCGAGGGAACTTCAAACGAACCGCTCATCGCAAAGTCGCCCAAATCGACATGCATGTCTTCAACCGTCAACATTCACACGCCCTCCCCGGTCACAGACCCAGAACGCCATCAAGCTCAGCGCCACCAACACCAGCGCCGCCGACGCTGCCTGATCAAGCCGGTAGGCTCCCATGAGCCGGAAAAGCGCCAGCGGCAATGTCTCCACCTCAGGGTTGCTGAACAAGGCGATCACGCCCAAGTCACCCATCGACAAAGCCGCCGCCAACCCCGCGCCAAACCCCAAGGGCCTGCGCAATCGCGGCACCGCGACCCAACGCAACCAAGCAAAACCCGATAGGCCCAATGAAGCGCTCAACTTTCCATATCCCGCCTGCAAGTCCCGCACCGCGGGCACCAGTGCGCGCAAGGCAAATGGCAACGCCATCGCCGCGTTAACCACCGCCGTCACCGGCAAGCTCAGCGCCGTCGGGTCCGCAAACGGAAAGATCATCACGAAAAGCCCCGTCCCCATCACCAGTGGCGATGTCGCGATCGTCAGAAACCCGATCCCTTCGACCAAAGCGCCCGCACCCGCCGACAGGCGGCTCACCGCGAGCGCCATCGACAGGGCCAAAGCCATGCACAAAACTGTCGACACAACCGTGACCCAGACCGAATTCCAAGCTGCCTCCAACACGGATATCGGCAAGCTGAACAAACCGCCAATCCCCTCGATCACGATCATGCTGAGCGGCCCCAGCAAGAACAGTGCCGCCAGCGCGATGCACACCGAATCCTGTATGCGCAATCCAAGACCCTGCGCCTCCCACCGCCGCGCAACGCGGTCCAAGCCGACACCGCTTGTTGATGGCAACCGCACCTTGAAAACCAACGCGCCTGCCACCACGCAGATCATCACCTGCACCAGTCCCAACAGCGCCGCTTTCGACAAGTCGAAATCAAACCGGAACGCCTGATAGATCGCCAGTTCCACCGTCGTCGCCCGTGGCCCGCCGCCCAAAGCAAGCGCCACTGCGAAACTCGTCGTGCAGATCAGAAAAATCACAAGGAACACGCCCGGCACCACGTCGCGCAACATCGGGCGCTCCAATACGCGCGACACGTCGCTTGCCGAAAAGCCCAAAGAAGCCGCCAAGCGGAACCGCTCACTTGGAATCGACAGCCACCCTTGCAGAACCAACCGCGTTGCAAAGGGCAGGTTGAAAAACACATGCGCCAATAGGATGCCGTGGATGCCATAGATGGAAACAGGCTCTAATCCCGCCCAATTCAGTACTTCTGATACAATCCCGGTGCGCCCGAACACAGCGAGCAATCCCAGGATCGCGACAATCGTCGGCAAGATAAACGGCGCGCCCAGCACCGTGATCAACGCGCTGCGGCCCCAAAACTGCCGTCGCGCCAGGGCGCGCGCCACGGGGATCGCCAGCGCCACCGATATCGCCGCTGATGCGAGCGCCTGCCACACTGTGAACCGTACATAGCCCCAGTCGCGCGGCCCTAACCCACCAAACCCTTCGGCCCGCCAGACAACCGCGCCCAGCGTGCCAAGGGTCAGCGCCAGAACCAGAGCGGCGCTAACCGCTCCCGCCCAAACGCTTACCGTCCCAGCGCGGAGAGCCATTCTTCCAACGCTGGATCGCGCAGCGCAGCGGCTTCATCCTCAGAATAGAAGATGGCCGTCTCAGGCTCACCCAAAAGCGCAAACTTCTCAGGCAGTTTCGACGCATCCAGCTTGGCCGGATAGCTCCAGTTACCTTCAGGAATAATCGACTGGAATGCCTCAGACAGAATGAAGTCCATGAACTGATCCGCCAGCTCAGGCTGGTCCGTGCCAGCAATTTTCCCCACCAGTTCAGCCATGAAGTAATGACCTTCCTCGAAAATCGCCGCTGACTTCGTGTCGTCATCCTCGGCGATCAGATGGTAAGCGGGCGATGTCGTGTAAGACAAAACCATATCTGCTTCACCATCCGTGAACATCCCGTAGCTCTCCGACCACCCCGCCGTCATAGTCAGGATCTTCAGCGCCAGCTTTTCCCAAGCCGCCTCCGCCTCATCGCCATAAATCGACTTGACCCAAAGCATCAGCGCCAACCCCGAAATCGAAGAGCGGGGGTCTTGGATCACGATCTTCCAGTCTTCATCGGAATTCAAAAGCGCCTCAAAACTCGCAGGCGGGTTCGTGATCTTGGTGTTGTCATAGACAAACGCGGTATAGCCCCAGTTGAACGGCAAAAACACATCGTCCGTCCACTCGATCGGCATCGTCAGATCGCCTGTGTCCTGCCCATGCGGCGCAAAAAGCCCCGTCTCGCGGGCCTGCTTCGTGACATCGGTGTTCAGCCCGATCACTGCATCCGCCTTCGTCCGCGCGCCTTCCAGCAGCAAACGCGGCATCACATCGCCTGTCAGAAATTGCAAATCGCAGACGCATTCCGCCTCGAAAGCAGTCTCTATTGCAGGGCCAGGGCCCCATTCGGAGCCAAAATAGTCAGGCGCGTAGACTGTCAAAACGGGTGTCTCAGCCAAGGCGCTGCCAGCGCCCAGAAAAAGTCCCGCGGCAAGTGTGAGATGGTTCATGTCATCCTCCATATGCGCCGAACGGGGTCAGGCTGGAGGAGATCCAAGCACCTTCCCTCCGCCGGTCTTAACCGGTTCAGGTTCAACGGGTCCGCAGAATTGC
>ERZ1740067.1815-NODE-1815-length-14020-cov-4.647905_pt1 | contig 14020 bp, 15 predicted proteins | sample MGYA00581736_ERZ1740067 | MGnify/ENA primary metagenome ERZ1740067 (study PRJEB43018, sample SAMN04849236) | marine metagenome | isolation source: floating plastic debris | place: Pacific Ocean | collected 2008-08-27 | study: EMG produced TPA metagenomics... | reverse complement strand
ACTGGTTTTCGCATCGGGCGCCTATGCCAAAGGTCTTGGCGCGGGGTATGAAGCGCTTGGCCAATCCAGCGCTTTGATGAAGCTCCATCTCTTATCGGGTGCCTCCAAGGCCAATGACGGCCAGCCCGGCCCCAATGATTTGGCCCGCATTGCGCCAGATAGGGGCGGGAGCGTTTCAACTTATCTGTTTGGCGCGCTCATCAGCGTTCTTCCGCTGTCTTTGTTGTCACATCCAAAAGCCTCCTTGGAGAGGCCTATTCGCTATATGGCGATTGAGAAAAGCCGCAAAGCTAGGATGGCGGCCCTAAGGGCAATGGGTGGACAAACAGATCGCGCGACAACCTATTACGGCGTCCATTCAGGAAGCGCGGGTGCGCTGTCCGTGCGGCTGCCCGGCCCCTTCACGTTGGATGGATTGGAGCTGGCGCTGGAGGCAAGTGTCAATATAACGCCGACGGCGCCTTTGCCGCTTTTGGATTTGGCGCGTGTTGAATAGACGCCTATTCAGCTGCTTCAGGAAGCGGCAAGGCAAGCCCGATATCATTGGCTGCAGCGGCGAATGCCTCGAGTATCGTATCGACTTGTTCGGCGGTGTGGCTCGCACATAGCGATAACCTCAAGAGGAAAATACCCGCCGGTGTTGCTGGCGGGCGCGCCATATTCACGTAAATACCCCTGAGCAGCAGGGCATTCCACATTCGCACTGTCGTCTCCTGGTCTGGCAGGATAACGGCGATAATGGCGCTCTCGGCTTCTGGTGTTGCCAATCCAAACCCTTGCGACCGAAGGCCATAGTGCAGAGCTTTTGAGTTTTCCCACAGATGCGCACGCCGATTGTCTGCATGCATAAGCAAGCGAATGGACTTTTCAGCTGAAGCGACCACTGAGGGCGGCAACGATGCTGTGAACATATAAGGCCGGCACACCAGTCGCAGGACTTCAAATTTGGGATGATTGGACACGGCAAAGCCGCCGACGGTGCCAACACTCTTTGAGAAGGTGCCAATGATGAAGTCAACTTGGTCTTCTAAGCCTTCGGCTTCTGTCACGCCGCGCCCGCTTGGCCCAATAAAACCCATGGAATGGGCCTCATCGACCAGCACCATGGCATCAAAGCTCTTGGCTACCGCGACGAGTTCCTTAAGCGGTGCCACATCGCCGAGCATGGAATAAACGCCTTCTAGGACGACGAGTTTACCAGCTTCTGGCGGCAAGCGGCGCAGGCGCTTTTCCAAATCTTCCGGGCTGTTGTGTTTAAACCGGACAATGTCTGCATTGCCCATGGCGCAGCCGTCATAGATGCTAGCGTGGCTATCGGCATCGATGATGATGTAATCGCCCTTGCCTGTCAGCGTGGAGCAGAGCCCAAGATTTGCCAGATAGCCGGTGGAAAACACGATGGCATGCTCGGCGCCATAAAACTCTTTCAGCGCTTCTTCGACAGCCACGTGAGACGAATAGGTGCCGTTTAAGACGCGGCTGCCTGTCGTGCCCGTGCCGGACGCGCGTAGGGCCTCTTCTGCGGCGTCCATGACGTCTGGGTGGAAGGTCATGCCCATATAATTATAGGTGCCCACCAAGATCGTGTGGCGACCGTCAATCATGGCTTCTGTTTCAGAGAGCACCTGATCCATGGTGACCTTAAAGGGGTCAAGCGCGCCGCTTTTTAAAAGGGCATTGCGCTCGGCAATAATGCCATCAAACTTGTCAAAGAGATCAGCCATGAAAGTGCCTATTTCTGCTGTATCGAGACGACCGCTGCTGCGACTTGATCGATGGTTTCCAAATCTGGAAGCATGTTCAGCGGTAAAATGATGTCGAACTCATCTTCAATCGCAGCGACCAAATCCATAACCGTCAAAGAATCCAGCTCCAAATCCCCTGCAAATGTGGTCTCCGGCTTTAAGCCAATGCCCTTCGTGTTGAAAGGACCGATGATGCCGTAAAGGACATTACAAACATCTGCTTGGGTTTGGGTCATGCCGGCGCAGCCTTCTCATGGGGCGACTGAATATAAGGGCATTTCGCGTGCCCGCACGGTCAAATAGCGTTGATGTGGCCCTATGGAAAGGGAAAACCGTCTCGTTTTGGGCGAGTCAGCTTGCCGCAGCTAGGGGGATGATGCCGCCTGAAATAAACCGGTCGCGTGCTTTTGACCGGCTGAGTTTGCCCGATGACGTGCGCGGCAGTGTCCTTGGTGGCACCAGCTCAACTTGCACAGCGATGCCCGTTTCCGACTGAACTTTGTTGCGCACTTGCGCGCGCAGCTGCTCTTGGCTTTCTGGGTCCGACGGACGGCATTGCACCAAAACAGCTGGTATTTCTTCGCCGCGCTCATTGGTAATGGAGATTGCTGCAATATCCCCACTGCGCAGCCCTGGCAGCTGCTCTACCGCCCATTCGATGTCTTGTGGCCAATGGTTGCGGCCATTCACGATAATCATATCTTTCACACGGCCTACTACATAGAGGCAGCCATCCATCATGTAGCCCATGTCGCCGGTATCAAGCCATCCGTCCTCGGACAACACAGCCCGGGTGCTTTCCTCATCATTGAAGTAGCCGCGCATGACCGCTGGTCCGCGGACGACGATGCGTCCAATCTCTTTTTCTGACAGGACGACGTCATCCGTGGTGCGTATTTCGACCTCTAAGTCTGGTAACGGGACACCGCAATTGACGACAGCGCGATAGCGCGGCACTTGATTCGTATAGCCGTTGCGCCGCCCGTTCATTCCTCTGGCTTTGGCCGCTTGGCCGCGATGGGAGATTGGGTCACCCGTCAAAGTGTCCTCCTCGACCATGTCGCACATAATGCCCTTTCCCTTGGGCATGAAGCTGACGGCCAAGACGCATTCGGCCAGACCGTAGCTTGGCATAAACGCGCTAGGATCGAAGCCAACAGGACGGAACCGATCTGTGAAGGCTTGCATCACGTCGGGGCGGATCATGTCGCCGCCGTTCCCGGCCACCCGCCAGCGACTTAAGTCTAAGTCTTCTAACATGCTGGTATTGGCGCGGCGGGCGCAGATATCAAATCCGAAGGTTGGCGAGTAGCTCACTGACGTGTTTTCATTTTCGCTAATCAACCGAAGCCATTGCATTGGCCGCCGGGCAAAACTCTCGGTTGCTATGAAGTCGACGGATGTTTGGCATGTCATGCAGGTCAGCAGCATACCGACCAGGCCATTGTCATGGTAGAAGGGCGGACAAGCGACACTGCGGTCTGTCTCGCCAAGCTGGACGCCATGATATCCTTGGCCATGGCAATTGGACATCACCGCACGATGTGTCACCATCACGCCGTGTGGAAAACGAGTGCTGCCGGAGGAATACTGCAAGTAGGCCACTTGCTGCGTGTGAAGTTTGGGTAGTTGTACCGGTTTGGCATCGACCTGTTCCATCTGGGCAGGGGTGCCGCAAAACGCTAAATTCATACTCCTGGCTGCGTCACTTAGCAGGTCCAGCATCCCATCTGGACCGATTGCCGCGCGCGCGCCGCAGCTTTTCATTTGTCTGCGCAGTTGGTCTACATAGCCATCGCGCCCACCAAAAGAGGTCGGCAGCGGCAGTGGAACTGGCAAAACTGCCAAATATTGTGCGCCCATGAAGGCAGCGACGAAATCCGAGCTTGTCTCTGCGATAAGCGCAACCGTATCGCCGGCATTAAGCCCCAGTGCCTGGAGCTGGTATGCAATGGCAACGGCGCGGTCGCGCAATTCAGCATAGCTGACTGCCTCAATGAGATTTCCTTTGGCATCATAAACGTTGATGCCGCGCGTGCCCTTTGCTGCATAATCTAGCGCTTCCGGCAGCGTATCGAACGTAGAAAACTGACGCGGTAATGACGCATCGAGTGTCGGGGTCGGTGTTAGCATAGGTTCGTTTTGTTCCCGCTTCTAAAGCAGGCCCTGACCGCCTGCCATATCCTCAAACCTTGAATTATTTCGCACCAACAAAAGACAAGTTGTTGGCTGCTATTTGCTTCTCTTTTTGGCTTGTAAGAAAGCGTTCCTTTTAAAGTCTTCTATTGCTTTCAACTCTCGCTGAGAACGGTACAAAAATGGCAAAAAACAGGCAGTTCCCTCTGCTGAGTAGCGCTTGATTAGCCACGCTTTTATCACTGTGCAACATATTTGGTATGTTTTAATACGCGCAAGTAGTTGAAGGCGTCCGGTTTTCTGCCCTGATTATTGACGGTTATTCAGCACTTACAGTCTCTGCTGGCATGTTTTCGGCGGCAGGCCGCGCCAGCCAAATAGCTGTCAAAATCAACAAAAGTGTGACCAAAATGTTCCACCTTAAGGGGTCTCCCAACAGGGCTGCGCCCAATAAAACGCCCACCACGGGTACGCCATAGTTGGACGTTGCAGAAAAAGTCGCGCCGCGGCGCCGGACAATAATAAGCACTAAGATGGTCGCAAGACCCGTTGGTCCAATGGCCATCGCCGCAATGGAGAGCAAGGCGCTGGTGTCTGCTTGGAAGATGTATGGCAGCTTGGCAAAATCTCCCCGCAGCCCCAAGGCCGGAACGCTCCAAAGCGCTGCCATCATCAGTGACCCGGTGGAGGATTGGATGTCGGAGAATTGATACATGGATTTCATGACGAGGCCGGCCACGGCGTAGCTGAAGGCAGCGCCCAGCAGTGCCAGGCCCCCAATACCCATGGTTTGAACGTTAAGCGCCCCGCCGAACAGAATGATGATACCGAGAAACCCCAAGCACACTGCAGCCAGGCGCCGTTGGGTCATTTTTTCATCTGCTGTTAGAAAGTGGGCCAGCACGAGCGTCGCGATGGGTGAAAATGCCATCAAAATAGCAGCCGTCGCAGAGTTCACGAACTCTTGGCCGTAGGACACCAAGGTAAAGGGCAGGGCAAAGCCAAAAAGGCCAAGCGATGTGCACTTTGCCCAATGTGCGCGCGTTCTGGGCAGCCCGATGCCTTTATAGACGCTGAAGGCAATCATGAAGGCTGCGGCCATGGCAATGCGCAGGAGGGCGATCATAGCAGGCGAGAACGCGGGAAGCGCGATTTCAATCAACACAAAGGCCGACCCCCACAGCAGAGTGAGGATGGCGACAAGACTGTAATCAAACACCGCTGCGCGTGACATGGGAGGCTGTGGCCCTTTAAAGTGCCGTTGAAGATGTGCTTTGCAGGTGGGCTTAATGCGCAAAGAGGTCAAGGCAAGGAAAAAACCGGTCAAACCAGTCACTGAAAAGCGACTTATGAATGCTGCAACTTATTATCTGGGCCGGTTCGAAAGCACAGAACACCGCCTGAACGAAGTTTTAGTGCGAAAGGTGCGGCGCTGGTCTGACGGTAAAGTTGAAGAGACCAGCACCAACTTGGTTGAGCAAACCGTTCGGAAATGCCGGGATTTGGGCTTGGTTGATGATGCCCGCTATGCCGAGATGCGAACGCGAACGCTTTTAGCGCGCGGCAAGGCCCTCGGTTTTATCCGTCGAGACTTATTGGCCCGCGGTGTCAGCCCTGACGCGATTGATGATGTCTTCGGCGCCATAGACGCAGGCCGGGAGCGGACAGCGTTGGCAGATCTGGCACGGCGTAGGCGGCTCGGCATTTTTCGTGGTCCTAGAGAAATAGACCGTGCCCCCCTTGATCCGCGAAAGTGGCGCGATAAAGAATTGGCCGCGTTGGCCCGCTCTGGACACGCGCTTGGGTTGGCGCAGGCGTTCTTGAAGCTCGAAACCCATGAGGACCTCGACCTATGGCTTGAGGAGGGCTAGGCGCCGTCTTGCTTCGTCGAGTGCGGATGGTGTGTCAACATCGAAGGTGACGGTGTCGTCTGCCCAGTCAAGCACCTGCACGTCTTGCCTATGTGCCTTCAGAAATGGCTTGGCGCCTTCGTCTCCGTGCAGCGCAATAAGGTTCGGAAAAGTCCATTTTGGCCAATAGACAGGGTGTCCGGGCGTGCCGTCATAGGACGGCCTCATGATGGCGTCTGGCTGTGATGTCGCTGCATCAAGGATGGTATCAACATCGCGTGCGCGAATGAGCGGCATATCGCCCAGCAGAACGATGGCAGCATGCGCGCCGATTTCATCTGCATGTATCAGGCCCGCCGCCAGGGACTGCGACTGGCCATTCTGAGCATCGGGCGCATGCACCAGTGTGATCCTATCGTCTGTCGGTGGTCGCCAGTTGCCATAGACGACGATGGTTGTCTGTGCTTTGCAGTGCGTGGCCGCTGAAATCGCCCAGTCCAGCAACGGCTTGCCGGCGACATCCTGGGTCAACTTGTTGTCTTGCCCCATCCGCCTACTCAGGCCTCCGGCGAGAATGATCGCGCATATCATGGCGGGAGTGTGGGCACTGGCTGGCGCAGCTGTGGCCGCGCTTCAATTTCTTTAAGAAGACCGCCCACGCTCATTTCTGCCCAGTCGTGCGGCGTGATCGTCAGTCCTGCAGCGCAGCGTTCAAGCACCCAGTCGAAACCATTGAGGGCCGGTGATTTCGCACATCCCGGAAGTCCAATAATGTGCTTGGTCCCAAGCCGGCCATAGACAAGCAGATTGCCAGGGTCAGCCGCCATGCCAACGCGGTCAACCGTGCCACCAGCCAGCCGGATGGCCGCTGGGATCACATCAGCCTCATCAACGGTTGCCGACGCGCCGAATATTAGGAGCACAGCATTATCTGCGCGGCTGCTTGCCACATCTTTGATCCAGGCAGACACCTCTTCTGGGGCATGATCGCAATGCTCTAAAGACTGAATGTTGAGGTGCACGCGTTCTGCTCTGGCCGTTGTGAAAGTGATGACCTTCTCCGGCAGCGGCTTCACCGCTGGAAGCCTGGTCTCCAAAAAATCGGCCTGGCTCTTCAAGAAGGGCGCAACTTGACAAAGCTGCGGTGTCCTTGCCAGCTCACAGCTGCGGTCAATCAGAGCACTCGGTACAGCAAAGGGGATGATTTTTATGGTTGCCACCAGATCCCCGCGGCGGACCGTACTGTATGGAGGGAGTAATGCCGCCGTGATCCTTGGGTCGATGGCGTTCAGGGCAATGGCTTGGCCGCGATCATAGCAGAACAGGCCATCGGTCAGCGCAATCAGGTTGCACCGTCCCGTATGTGGCATTTCGCAGGCTAGCTCTTGGCCAGCAATTGCCTGCGCAAGCTGTTCAGCGGCAGTATTTTCAGGGATGTCGTCTGGCTCAGCTGTTCCGGCGAAAACGCTGTCTATACCTGCCGAGGTTAGGGACTGAACGTCTTCCTCGGTTAGCCAATGACCCTTGCGTAGGCGCTTTTTCCCAACGCCAAGACTATGGCCCAGCATCATACCAGCGCTTTGGCTGACCGGGTGAAAGCCGAATTTCACAGGGCAGGGGTGCGCAGCGTTTTCACTAAATCCGCTGCGATGGAGAGGGCAATTTCCGCTGCGCCTGAGGCACCGATATCAAGCCCGATTGGGGCCGATATCCGGGCAATTGACTCTGTTGAGAAACCGGCGGCTTGAAGACGCTCAATGCGCTTGGCATGGGTGCGCTTTGATCCCAGAGCGCCGATATAAAACGGGTTCCCCTGTAAGGCTGACGAAAGTGCCGGATCATCAAGCTTCGGGTCATGCGTCAAGGCGACGACCGCTGTTCGGTGACCAATGGTCAGTTTCTCAAACGCTTCATCCGGCCACTCTATCAGTACGTCAGCGGCGGCAACCCGTTCCTGCCGCGCGAATGCCCCGCGAGGATCCACAAGTGTTGCTTTGAAATCTAACGCATCCAGCAGCGGCAGCAACGCCTGAGCGATATGGACTGCCCCAACAATGATCACCTCGATCGGCGGATTGAATGGGGTGAGGTAAAGAGGCACATCGTCAAGCGTGATGCTTTGTTGCTTGTCGCTTTGAAAAGCGGCATTCGCAGCAGCCTGCAGTGCCTCCGGTGCATCCTGTAGAGTATCATGGTACACTAGCTGCTCAGCACCGTATTGCGGGCTGGAGACCAGGCATATGGCGCGCCCGTCTTTGCGTGCGCGGTTAAGGTCCGCCAAGAGATCAGGTGTCATGGAGTCTGTTGCTGCGGCTTTGATGAGCCTGCTATTGGCGCGATCGTCTCCAAGAGAATGTCGATTTGACCGCCGCAGGCTAGCCCCACTTCCCAGGCTTCATCATTGGTCACGCCAAATGAAAGGGTTTTGGCGCCTGGCTTACCAATCATATCTAGGGCCTCTGTGATCACCGCGCCTTCCACACATCCGCCAGATACTGACCCTTCAAACAAACCATCGCCCCGGATGACGAGCATGCTCCCTGCCGGCCTAGGGGCTGACCCCCATGTCTTAACCACTGTGGCAAGGGCCACGTGATGACCGCTTTCCAGCCAGGCTTGCGCTTGGTCTAACGGGCTGCCGGGCGAAGTGTTCTGATTGGTTTGCATGCCGGGCGTTTCCATTTATGAAGATACGGCCTAGAGCAAAAACACGATGGCAAGTATCACTGCAACGGCCAGTGCGCCGCCCCATACAAAAGCTGGGACGCCATTGGACGTGTCAGGTTCCTCTGTTGGTGTGATTTGCGTTTCCGATGCTGGCTCCGGTGTAGGTGGAGCGGCAGGTTCCGGCGCCGCCTCTGGCGCTACCACTGGTTCGGTTGGTTCTTGAGCGGTTTCTACCGTTTCTGCAACTGCCTCTTCAGCAGTTTCCACTGCTTCTACATCCACAGCGCTTTGCGCTTTTTCAGCGACCGGCTCTTCCGCTGCTTCGACTGTCGCTTTGAAGGCGGTGAAGAACTCATCGGCATATTTTTTCGCAGCGCCATCGATTAACCGGCTGCCGATGCGCGCCAATTGACCACCCACATTGGCTTTCACGGTGTAGCGCAGAAGTGTGCCATCTGCGTTTTCTTCAAGCGCAACATCGGCGCTTCCCTTTGCAAAGCCTGCTGCGCCGCCTTTTCCTTGGCCGGATAACGTGTAGCTGTTCGGCGGGTCGATGTTTTCAAGATCAACTTCGCCCTTGAAGGTGGCTTTTACCGGCCCGACTGCTGCCTTTACGCTAGCCTCAAGATGGGTCTCGGTGGTTTTCTCCAGGGTTTGGCATCCGGTAATGCACGCTTTCAAGGTGTCTGGGTCGTTGAGCGCGTCCCACACTGTTTGTTTGGGCGCTGCAATCTGTTGTTCGCCTGACATTTCCATGGGTAATCAGCTCTCCCTGACTGAAAATCGCGGTTTGGACATAGATATAGGCAACAAATAATCAGAAAGAAATGCCCCGGTGTGGCAGCGCATGCTTGATTTCCTGCGTCACTCGCACCTAAAAGCAATGAAGCGGGGTCCAAGACTGGGCCAATCTCAGCGGACAAACGGATAATCCAGGCAACATCCTAAGGAGAGTGGATTTTTGACGTCAAATCCCTATGCGCGGAACTTCTTAGGGTCTGCGCCCAACTGGTACAAGATGACCATCCTGGGCTTTCTTGTTCTCAATCCGCTCTTATTGCTGGTCTTCAATGGATATGTGGTCGGGTGGCTCGTTGTTTTGGAGTTCATCTTCACCTTGGCTATGGCGCTAAAATGCTATCCGCTGCAGCCGGGCGGTCTCATCGCCATTGAGGCAACTTTTTTAGGCCTGGTTACGCCGACCACCATTCTGCACGAAATCGAAGGCGGGTTGGCTGTTATCTTGCTGTTGGTTTTCATGGTCGCTGGTATTTATTTTCTACGCGGCATGTTGTTGTTCATCTTCACCAAGTTGATCACAACCGTAGAATCTAAAGCGTTATTGTCGCTTATATTCTCCTTTTCCGCTGCGTTTTTGTCTGCATTTTTGGACGCGCTGACCGTTACAGCCGTCATCATCTCGGTCGCCGTCGGCTTTTATGGGGTCTATCACAAGGTGGCGTCCGGCAAGCTGTTTACGGATGCGCACGATTATATGGACGATAATCAACTACAGCAGCATCGCCGCGACACCTTAGAGCAGTTCAGGGCCTTCCTACGCTCTCTCTTAATGCATGCCGCTGTTGGAACAGCTTTGGGCGGCGCTATGACCATCGTCGGCGAACCTCAGAATCTCATGATTGGCGAAAAAGCAGACTGGTTTTTCGTAGAATTTGTATTGCGTATGGCGCCTGTTACGGTGCCCGTCTTTGTTGTTGGGCTGTTGACGTGTGTGCTGCTCGAAGCGACTGGATGGTTTGGCTACGGCGCCAAACTTCCGCCTGACGTGATGCAGATTTTACGCGATTACGATACTTATGAAGCTGAGAAAAGAACACCGCAAGATAAGGCGTCCCTCATAGTGCAAGGCTTGGCGTCCGTCTGGCTGATCATCGGGCGCTCGCTTCACCTGGCGGAAGTCGGCATTATCGGTTTGTCGGTGATTGTCTTGGCAAGTGCCTTCACCGGGGTGATCTCCGAAAACCAGATTGGACACGCCTTTGAAGAAGGTTTGCCATTTACGGCGCTTCTGGTTGTGTTCTTCAGCATTGTTGGAATGATCAATGAACAAGGCCTTTTCAAGCCGGTCATCGAATTCGTTCTGACCCAGCAGGGCATTACCCAAATCATTAGCTTTTTTATTGCCAACGGCGTTTTGTCAGCCATCAGCGACAACGTGTTCGTGGCGACGGTCTATATCACCGAAGCCCAGCAGGCCTGGATCGATGGGCGCATTGACCGGGACACCTTTGATCTCATGGCGGTCGCGATCAATACGGGGACGAACATACCATCGGTTGCAACACCTAATGGCCAAGCAGCTTTTCTATTCCTCTTAACATCGGCTTTAGCGCCGCTCATTCGATTATCTTACATCAAGATGGTCACCATGGCCTTGCCATATACGATCACCATGTCGGTAACAGCGCTGCTGGCCGTACGGTTCTTGCTCATGCCGGCGACGGATATGCTTTATGAGGCTCATTTGATTGAGCACCATCAAGGCGCGCCTGGTACCACCAGCGAAGCAGGGGATGGCCATGGCGGCGGTCACTAGTCCTGATACCAATTTGACGGGAATTAAGTCCAACTCCTGAAAAAATGTGTCATTTTGGCACTTTTTAGAGTGTATGTATCAGGAGTGTTGCAAAAACGTTTAAAGACCATTGCCTTATTTCAGCGCTTATGTAGTTTGAAAGGGCGCTTCAGTTCAGTACACGCGTAGGGGTTTTTATGAATGGTCCACAGTCCGATGCTGGAGAATCGGGCGTCGAAGAGACCTTACAACTCACTGGGCCAGTGAAATGGTTCGATGCAGTTAAGGGGTACGGGTTTCTATCGCCAGATGATGGCGGTGGCGATGTCCTTTTACACTTTTCAGTGTTGAAAAAAATCGATCGACGCACGGTTCCGGAAGGAGCAACCATCACGTGTCTTGTTGCCGAACGGGCAAAGGGTCGACAGGCGGTCGAAATCCTTAATCTCGATCTATCCACGGCGGTCACGCCGGATTTCGAGGATCAATTCACACGCGCTGAGCGCAAGCAGCGCCCTGTGGTCCGCGAAAGCGGTGAATTCGTGTCCGCCACGGTAAAATGGTTCAATCGTCTCCGAGGCTATGGTTTCGTCAGCCAAGAGGCAGGTGAACAGGATATTTTCGTCCATATGGAAACCTTGCGCCAAGCCAATATCTTAAACGTTGAGCCAGGCGATCCAGTCTTAGTGCGCATTGCCGAGGGCGATAAAGGCCCACTCGTAGCGGAAATCAAGCCAGCTGAAGATGACGCCGAATAGGGACGTCTCTGCCCGGTTTGGGCCTCTAACGGCCGTGCTTTTTGTCAGCATCATCCTGGGTGGGTGGCAAAGCCATGCCATGTCGCAGACACCGCAGGTCGAGCAGCAACGCCTCGAAACCCAAGCCCTCATGGTGCGAACGCGTCAGGGCAAACAGTTTTTTTTCACGGTTGAGCTTGCCGATGACCCGGAGGAGCAACGCATCGGTCTGATGAACCGAGCAGAGCTAGACCCCGATGCCGGCATGATTTTCGTCCACGACGAGCCGCGCATACTGGGCATGTGGATGAAGAATACCCTTATTGCGCTCGATATGCTGTTTATCGACGCTGGTGGGCGTATCCTGAACATTCATGAAAATGCCATCCCAGGCGACCTGACCTCCATTCGCTCGCGCGGCCCTGCCAGTGCAGTTCTAGAAATTGCAGGTGGACGGGCAGCGCAGCTTGAGCTCAGCGTTGGCGATCAACTCTTTCATTGTCATTTTGACAATTTCCCCTGCAAAATCACCGCGCCCCAGTCTAACAGCGGCAGTTAAGTAGGCCAAATCTGGTTTCTGTGCCGCCCGATCGGAGGAATGGCATTTTGCAGTTGCACTCAAAGCGATCTCTGCCTAGACCTGCGGCTTGCGACATGCCGGTTCGGTATTCGGGGAGTAGCGCAGCCTGGTAGCGCATCTGCTTTGGGAGCAGAGGGTCGCAGGTTCGAATCCTGTCTCCCCGACCAACCTTTTCACACACTTAACGACCAAAGAGGCTGAAAACGTCCAACGTCCTCGCGGTCACTTGTCCGCGCTGGCGAGAGCAGGCGAGGCGCTTTCGCCGGTGAGAATGGACGTGGGTTCGTTGGCCAAGAGCCCCGCAATGGTGGTCCAAACCGCCACGTTCTGCCGCAACTGCGCCTTGTCTATCTTGTCGAGAGTGTCGTCGGGCGTGTGGTGCAGATCGAAATAGCGCGTACCGTCCTGCTGGAGATCGATGATCGCCGTTTTTTGATCGCGCGCGATGTTTATGTCAGCCCCGCCGCTCGCCGCGATAGACGAATTGGCCACGCCAAACCGCGCCACCGCGTCGGAAAGCCGTTTGTGCAGATCGGCGTTGCTTTCCAGAAAGTTGCTTTCGAAACGCCAGATGCGGTCCGCGCCAAAGTCGCTTTCAAGTCCTACGGCTATGGGCTCATCCTTATTCGCAGCGCTGTAGGCCTAGGAGCCCCACAAGCCGACTTCCTCAGACCCGGCCTGTAACACGCGGATCGTGCGCAAAGGCTGACCGCTCTTGGCGACATGCAAAGCGGCGGCGGTGATGATCCCGCATCCCGCGCCATCGTCAAAAGCGCCCGGCGCGTTCCACCAGCTATCGAGGTGACACGCGAGCAAAACAGGCGGCAGATCGGGGTCTTGCCCGACGATCTCTCCGACCACATTGGCGCTCCGCGTCGTGCCGAGCAGCCGCGGGGTCAGAACCAACTTCATTCGCAGAGGACGATCCCCTGCGCGTTTGAACATGCGCTCCAGATTGTCCGCGTCCGCCAGCGAGAGCGCGCCCGCCGGGATGGGGCTTGTGCGTTGGGGAAAGCTCGTGCCGCCGGTGTGCGGGTTGCGGCTGCGATCGGTCCCGACCGAGCGTATTACGGTCGCCACCGCGCCCTTGCTTGCAGCGATACTGGGGCCAAACCAGCGCACCGGCCCGGCAAATCCATAATGCGATCCATCCATTGAAGGGCGCATCTGGTGGGTGATGTAGGCGATCTTGCCTTCGAGCTCGCCCGCTTCGAGCGCGGAAAGCGCGGCCACGCTTTCAAACAAGCGCACTTCGGCCTCAACGCCTTCGGGGCCTGTCGACGCGCTGTTTCCCAGCGGCTGGACCACCATTGGCTGTGGGAAGGGTTCAAGCACTTCCGCCTTGTGCGTGTCGCCGGGAACCCATGTCTCCATCTCGAACGGTTCAGCCGCGACGTTGGCAAAGCCGCGCGCTTTCAGCCAAGCCATCGCCCATTCGCGAGCGCGCGCCTCGGCCTCGGTGCCCGCCTGCCGCGGGCCGACTTCGGTGGTGATGCCTTCGACAAAGTCGAACGCAATGGTGTCCGCTTCGAAAGCGGCGGTCGCCACGGCTTCCAGAGACGCCGAAGTGGGAAGGTTATTCGCCTCGGTGACGGCTTCGCGACCTCGCCCTTGCGCGGCTTCAAAAGCGCTTTGCGCGCTGAGCGGTGATAGGAGGAACGGCGAAAGCGCCAAAGCAAAAGCGGCGCTTATTCGTGGAAGCGTGGTCATGGCTCAGAGCGCTATCCCGCCGGCGCGGCCCTGTCTAGATTCACGCCGCAATCGCGGAG
>ERZ1740067.1813-NODE-1813-length-14031-cov-8.842587_pt1 | contig 14031 bp, 16 predicted proteins | sample MGYA00581736_ERZ1740067 | MGnify/ENA primary metagenome ERZ1740067 (study PRJEB43018, sample SAMN04849236) | marine metagenome | isolation source: floating plastic debris | place: Pacific Ocean | collected 2008-08-27 | study: EMG produced TPA metagenomics... | reverse complement strand
GGTCTCTACTTTTGAGCAAGACCTAGATTTGCAGATGGATGCGCTGGAGAAGGAGGGATGCGATCGCATCTTTTGTGACCAGGGTGAGAGCGGAGCCAAGGCGAGTCGCCCGGAGTGGGACAACTGCCTTGACCATCTCAGGAAAGGAGATACGCTTGTTATCTGGAAGCTGGATCGCGCCAGCCGTTCTACTAAGCATCTCATCGAGTTGGCCGAAGACTTGAAGGGCCGAGGTGTTGAGCTGCTTAGTCTGAAAGAGAAGATTGATACTTCGAGCGCGATGGGTAAGTTCTTCTTTCGGATGACAGCGTCGATCGCAGAGTTAGAGCGTGACATTATTCGCGAACGCACCTTGGCAGGATTAGCAGCAGCTAGAGCCAGAGGACGCAAAGGCGGCAGGAAAAAGAGCATTACTGAGGGTCAGAAGTTAGAAGCTCAACGTTTAGCCGAAGCGGGGAAACTGAGCATCACAGACATCTGTAGGAAGGTTGGGATTAGTCGCGCTAGCTACTATCGTCTAGTTGCTTCAGAAACCGCTTTATAAGAAGTGATCCTCCATGAGGAGCGTTGCCTACCTAACGTCAGTAACCCTTTTAAGAGTGCAAATATCCTATTGATTCATTTAAATACTTTGCATTTTTCCTTGATCCGAAATTTAGGCGTTTTAACTGAAGTTACAGTTAGGTTTGAAAGGATTAAGTGATTAGGGTTTAGGTCATGCTTCCCGATTTTTTCTCTACAATTATTGTCTCGCTGTTCAATTTTATTAATTCTCAGCGCAGAAATAAGATTACTGATCAACATCAAGAAGAGCAGACTAAAGATATTAAAACTATTCTTGAAAAACTAGAAGGTCTGGAATCCCAGCGGAATAAATCTTTTCAGAAACAGAATGTAATCCTTCAAGACATTAATAAAAGTCAGTCAAGACATATTCAAGATAAAAGAAAGCAGGACAGGGAAATAGACCATCTAGCTGTCCTGTTGTGTTCCCTGATTGTTTGTCCAGCTATATTGTTCGCCCTTTCACAAGAATGCAAAGATACTTTAAAACAAGGGCGTGAGAATTTGTGGCTAGAATCTTATAGTTCAAGGCCCGAGTCTTACTATTCTGCAAGGGAACGTAGAGGTTATCATTTTATGAAATGGATTGACCCCGTCGAACAAGAACGTAAGAATGGCTATTTTGAAGCTTGGGAATTATCGAGAAAGCCGTATGAAAGTAGAAACCTAGCATTGTTAGCAGAGGAAAATCCCTTAGAGATAGAATTCTTCTGTTATGGGCACATGCAGAAGAGCCCTTATGGTTGGTTAATGTGGTCACCGCTTATTCTTGGATTCATTGTCATTTCAAAGAAAGCCAAACAACGAACTCGTTAACCTTGCTTATGGTCTGTGATCATCATTTTTAACTCTAGTCCTCGTGCAAGCGTGGCTGTCAGATAGTGCAATAAAGACTATGGCAAAGCCTGAAACGTCGAAAATTCGTTAAAGATTAGACTGAAAACCTACCTTATCTCCAGAAAACAAGTGCAAAACAACTGCCTTAAAACTCTTATACACCGAGGCTTTCGAGTTTATTTAACTTCGTGGCAGATATGCTGTTGCGACCCCTTCTAAAGTCAGTCTGTACCCAATGAAATTACTTGCATTGTCTTTTCTGTGTCTCAGCAGCTCTTAGATGTTCTTAGAACATATTTCTGGGACATCAATTGAGACGTACTTTTGGTAGGGGACCAAAAGGTCTAGGTTCTGAGTAGGTTTTCAGTACTACTTGTCCTGTCGCAACCGTCATAAGCCTTGACAAGAAAAAGTATCAAAAGTTTGGCAGGATTTATTGGATTATGAAGATAGTTGCTTAGATGATAGATAGCTTTTATGAGTTTTTCAAAGGAGTCGGACAAAGAGTTTGAACAACTTGGCTTACTGTTTGAATACACTAAATTTCATATTCTTTTATACACAACCCTGATTACATTGCTAATCGGTTTATTTGCCTTCGGAATAAATGAAGGCGATGCAGATCAATTTCGTCGTCCGATGAAAATCGTCGTGTTTTTCTTTCTGCTGGCAGGTGGTGCTGGAGGTGTTATTGGCAGCAGCATCCCTCGATTTCATCGGTTTTCGGATTTTTGCGAGGCTAATATTAGTCCTTATGGCATGCGCTTTCTTCGATTTAGAGGAAGGACATGGATTCACCTGGAGCACGGCGCATTTTGGATTGGGATTGTCGTTGCTGTAGCCTCATTCCTCTTTATATAATTTTTGGATTAGCCTAAATGTCTTTCGTGTATGACGCTGTTGGCGATCTCTAAAATAGTACATATTAATTAGCTCAAAAACCTTCGTTTTTGAGTTAATTAATATGTACTAAATCGGAGTTTGCCAACAGTATTTCATACGCGGGCGAAGTATCTTAAAAAATAGGTGAATAGGACTTTCTAGGAAGTTTTTTAGTCAATGCTAAATCCTAACTGAAGCGTTTTATCTGCATGAGGGATTTTTCCATCAAGTAAAAGACGATTCAGTTCTCTGCCAGGATCTTCAAACGATTCACGGCCATGCAATATAGCAGTGTTGTCTATGACCAGAATGTCGTGCATTCTAAGTCTCATAGTGAAAATATTAGATGGTTCATGTACAAGGTAATCGAATTTTCTGAATGCTTCTTCGGCTTTTCCCGGAGAAATTGTGATGTTTGCAGGGCCTCTTGATCGAAAAGTAGCTTCGGTTCTTCCGTTTCTCTTGCAGTCACAGAAGACAGATTTGGTGCTCGTCTTCTGTGACCTATTAATTGTGAACACATCGTTTGGGCATATGAGATGTTCGATTAAGTCACTGGAATCTTCTTTCAACTGGCTGTATATATTTTTGCAGCTTACTAACTGAGTTTTACCACCTACATCTTTTGCTGGCCGGATGCATTGATGAATGACGATTTTAGGCGGTTCTTGAGTGTAACTTCCATCTGTATGAAGGCCTGTTTCTGAATTGTTGGTTCCAAAGTAATCAGACCATTCTGGATCGGTGTCAATCTTTATTTTAGAAATGCCTGCCTGATTAGAGCGTTCATGCTCGACATCATTCCCAAATAATTCTTTGATCGATAGAAGTTCATTTTCATAGTCCTCAAAATTAGAGGAATGAGGCCGGAGTACAACAACGCCATATCTACGAAAAATGTTGTACATACCCGCTTTCTCTTCGTCTGAGAGCGCGCATAACTGTGTACCGCTCTGGCAGACTCTGGCAATAGGGAGAATAATTCTATCTTCGGAAAACTTTGAATCAAAAGTTTTATCTTTTTTGAGGTCTTTCAGTAAGCTCTCCATCATTTTTTTGTAATCGTAAAATAGCTCAGGCTGGTCTCTTTTTCTAGTCAGAATGCTTGAAGTGTCTCTTGGATTCAACCCGTAGAACAGAGGAACTCTAAAAAGTGCCCCATCTAATTTTTGAGAGTCTAATAGAAAAATGAGCTGCGAGGGGATATAGTCTCTGCTAAATTCAACAGCAAAAGAACCTTGAACTTTAGGCCCCTTTGAAAGATTTGTAAGAGCCTTAATTGCTTTCTCTCCCTCTTTGAGTTTTTCCTTAACTTGCTCTAGTGATGAACTACTCTCTTGGACAATGCTCCTAAGCAAGTAAGGTTTTCCTCGGTAGAGGTCTTGATCTAACAATATGACCTTTAAATGGCAGCCCTTCTGGATAGCATTCTCAAACTCAGACTGACAATCCCTCAACACTTGGCCGGTACGCAACACTAAAAAGGCTTCTCTACCTTTTTGGCTACCCTCCTTCAATAAGCTTCTGATTATATCTTCATACCCCCCAAACTCTAGCGAACTGGATGCTTCACTGACTGACTGCTCTAGACGTTCCTGAGTCCCTATTATTTTTGATACAAGATCGATGAAATAAGCTAAGGCGATAAGGAATATACTCACTAATACATTTGTGAGTTTAATAGGATCAACTCCTAGTAAATTTTTGAAAAAAACAGAATAGACGGAGACGGACAAGCTCAATAGACCTAGGATGAAAAAAAGCAGTGCCTTTTTAGTGGGGGCAGTTTTTTGGTTTGTCATTTAACTTGGCCTTTCAAGATAAATTCCCAGTCTAGGATGGCATTTCTTCACGAGACAGAGTGGAGCATAGCGAACTTGTTACAGCAATCAAAGACAGCTCCCTTGATAAACCTAGACTACGTTCAGTAGCTCGTCATAAGTAGTATATGGGGTAGTGCCGTTATCTAGGCGAGCCTTTTTCTCACGAAAACCCATCCTTACTGTAAATTTAACGGTCGTTTTTTGGAATGACTGAGCTGGAGGTGCTTGAGCTTCGTAATTGCTTGCCAGTGCTTGAATCTAGGCGTTTGATCTGTCGCAAAAAGGGACGTTAATTTAGCGCTCTTTTTCCCGATGGAGTGTCCTAAAAATGACATTCCTAGCCCAGATAATAGATCAGTTATCTGTAGTAGAAACAATGCGATCGCCAGTCATCTCCATCGTTACCTGACAGCGCACAATAGCAATGTCGTAATTTATCTATTTAATTACGACAATTCTGAATAGACTACCGCCTCCAATTCAGCAAAACTTGGCCTGTCAGGATGCGTCATCGCCTCAATCCCCACCACTAAATCTAAGCGTTGCTGTATCGGTTTGTAGATATGCCTGATTTCCCGCAGCGGCGTATCAGTACTATTAACCGCCGCCTTAGCCCGAGCAAAAGAGCGCCCAGGTCTAGAACGCAATACAGGCTTAAACACTTCAACTGTCATAACGCAGAGCCTCGCGATTAACAGCCCTCATTCTAGCGATCGCATCATCTTCTACGACATACCTCCTCAAGATATTTACAGAACTGTCCCCTTAGCAAGATGGAACCGCCATATTTTGTCAGATAGCGCTTATCTCAGTTGTTCCACCTTGCTAAGGGGAGGCATAAAAAACACCGCTTCCATCATCGTAGATTGGAAGCCACTTGTCGTAAGATAAAGCATCATTCATACGACATAGCCCCAATCCCATGGACGAAGACCTCGAAGACCTGCTCTATGTACTTGACCTGATCGAACAGCATATTGAAAGCATCGGTGACATTGCCGCCCCACAGACCGATGTAGAAGTCGTGCCGCATAGTAAAACAGGCAAACGCTATGCACGCAAACGCACCCGCATCGCAGGTAAAAACACCTTTGAAGGCTGTGGACTAGAAGGCAGTGACCAACACCGCACCGCGATCGCCAGCATTCAGCGCCGCCGTTTGCTAGAAAAAGCGCAAGACCTGACTGCCCAGATCAAAGAGTGGCAGCAATCAGAAGACTGGCAAGGTCTTCGCCACATAGCACCCGCCGCGCCGCCCATCAAAAAGCCAGAACCCCCTTCACCAGGGTCACCCGCCACCACCACAGAAAGCAACCTCATCAGCTTTGGCTTTAAGGGCGGCAAAGGAGCCACAATCAACAACCGAGTCGTTCATGCCATCCCTGGTGCGCCGCCTCACCCTTTCGGCCTTTGGTACACCCCCGCTTTGTGTGGAGCCGAACCTAACCTAGCCAAACTTTGGGGCTGGGTTGGCGACTGCACGATTATGTATCTGAGCTGCCGCAAATGCGAGCAGAAACTTAAGAAAATCAAACACAGCATCAAGCTCCCGAAATCCTTGTCCGACCATCATCGCAACATCGTGATCGACCTCAACGATTAATTTTTAAAGTCAGTGATGAGACCTAATCGTTTAGATGTGCGCTATTCCATTTGGACCGCGAGAGAAAGAAATACTTTTATTGCCGTAATTATAGATATCTATATGTCTAGACATATTTAAGTCTAGACATATAGAGTTATTGACATATAGATGTATGGGTATCTATTGTTTAAGCCGTCTAGACTCTGACAATGATTAAAGGTTTATATCTGTGAAAACTTGCTCAGCCATTTCTCTGTCTGGTGGACAAGGCAAAACAACTACGATTTTTTTTACAGCGCTACTGCTCGCTCAGCAAGGTCATAAAGTTTTAGCTGTGGATGCTGATCCTCAAGCTAATCTGACTTTCTATTTAAATCATGATGTTCAACCAGATGAGCCGAGTCTATTTGAGGTGCTCACTCGTGAAGTGAAAGTTGAAGATGGGATCTATGAGACTCAGTATGAAAATTTATTTATCATTCCTTCCGACACTGGTTTGTTTAAGGTCGCTGATCGATTGAGTAGTAGTGGCGCAGGTGCTTTTGCTCTAAAGCGATGCCTAAAGGATGTTGCTGACCTATTCGACTACGTTCTCATTGATGTACAGCCATCTAGATCTCAAGTCAGTTTGACAGCAGCTGGAGCTTCAAATCATGTGATTGTTCCTGTGGAAGCTAATGTCAAAGGTGTTAATTCCTTAGTAGAGACATTGGCTTTCTTAGCTGAACAAGCTGACATAGAAGCTTTTTCGGGTGAAGTCTTAGGGATAGTGCCTTTTCGAGATAGATGGGTGGGCAACACGCAAACGCTAGAAAGTCGAGAGAATATTGCTGCTATGAAAGAATTTTCTGGTGAGATACCAGTGCTTGCTTCTATTCGTGAGTCTGAGAAGTACAAAAAAGCGATTCGTAGCGGCCAGCTCTTATCTGATATGGGCCAATCTGACTTGCAATATCCTTTTGAGCAAATTACAGAGGCACTGAAATCATGAGTGATGCACTAGAACGGCTGAAGCGTAAAAACAGACCTAAAGTGACGCCTCGTAATACTCAAGTCTCTTCAGCAAGTGAAGACATACAGATACATAGACATATAGATGACAAGGTGAAGACAGAGCGTGAAGTTGCTGCTGGTAGCGGTTCTAGCTCTCCGATAAGTGAAGACATACAGACACATAGACATATAGAATCACAGATGTCATCACCTGAAACTCTGTCTGATGTGCCCAGTGATTTTGAAGAGTTAGAGGTGAAACGAAGCACATTTCGTTTGGAAGCAGATTTGATTGGTCGCTTGCATCGCCTGTGTCAAGACAATGGCATTAGTCGTGAAGTGATGATTGAATCTATGTTCGAGTATATGGAACAAAATCCAGAAGCCTCAGAGGAAGTGATGGCCGTTGCTAGGGCTAAGAATTCCTATCGTCAACAGGTAGCGAACCGCAAAAGAGCGAGAGCGATGATCGAAAAGTTTGGATAGGAAGCGACGCATCAATTATTGCCTGGAAGACGTTGGAGAAATTTGGATAGCAAAACGATGAGTCAGAAGAACGCTAGCGATACCAGTAATACATCTGAGAATCCTCCAGTAATTAAGACAGGCTCGCTCATTACAGTTACTTTTGAGGAACGAGAATTTCAAGCGATAGTCATTGACCCTAATGGTTTAGGGCAGGGTGAGCCTAGTGTGGGCTTTGGTTTTCGGATGGCCCAAAAGCATATTGGAATTCCGCGTCAAACGCTCGCTGATAGGGTGGCCGGGTCAGGCGATAAGAAGTACCTCAAAGTGCCTTCTGGCAATAGATACAGGGTGGCCGGAATTAAGGGTGAAGATAACAATGACTACCTAGTTATTGAGGTATCAGACTGGTTTGATTTAAGCCTAGATATGCTGATTAACCCTGGCCGTACAACGAAAGCAACTCAAGAAAAAATCGGCGCATTTCTACGTTGGTTTGCTATTAAAGGCTTCTATGCTGAGGCGATCACAGCTCTTAAGGGTGTCTACACGGGGAAGAGCAGTAGAGCTACAACTAAGTGGCTTATTACCAGACAGAGTGGCAAGCCTGTTCGTAAAACGTATACGGACCTCATTAGTGAGTTAGGAGCGCACCCTAGCACCTACGGTAAGTTGACTAACAAAATCTATGAAGGCTTATTTGGTCTAAATGCCGTAGAAATGCGCCGAGAGTGGGATCTTATGGCAGGTAGTAATCGGATAGCTCGAAATCATATTACGGAAGAAGAAGGGCTAGAAGCTGTGAAATTCTGCGAGGACTTAGTTGTCCGAATCTTTGCAGATGATATTGAGGAAGCTCATAGAGATGCTATAGAACTCACTGTGCGCAAGTTTAAGCTGCATCCACAGTTTCCAAAATATAAACAGTGATGTCCTTCAACTGTGACGGCCTAGGATTTGCAAGCACTCGGCAGGCAACGTAACCGCCCTTCCCTGCCGCTGATAATCCAATCGATACACCCGCTGCCCCAAACTATCCACCGTCCGCTCCACCACATGCGTCTCCAGACCATCTAACGACCCACCCGGCATCGTAATCCTTACCTGCTGCCCTTCAACCAGCTCAGATTCCCCTTCAAAATCGTCTGTCTCAGTTGACTGTGACTCCTCAACCTCTACATCATCATTTTTAGGTGCTGAGATCGCCGTTTTACCCCCCCTAGAATCCTCCTGATTTTGAGAGGTGTCCAATAGACTAAAAACACTGCTGTATATAGCAATCACACACCTATGAGTTAATAACTGTGTGGCAGCTTTTCTTGGTTCGGAATTTTCCTCAGTGACTTCAGCTTTAAGCCGTTCTTCAGAAAAAGAATTTACATCCTCTGAATCACTTCTAGAGAGGCCTAATCCGCCAGCACCTTTAATTCTCTCGATGATTTCATCTCGATACTTCGTAAAGGTCTGCCAAGCAATGCCCTTATCAAAGCAGCTTTCAGAGATAGCAGAGAGACATTTCCATAGCGCTGTCACCCCGATATTTACATCGACACAAACTCGATTCAGTGCAGCAAAGATCCGCCAACGAGCATCCGCCTTCACCTTGGCATTGTGATCAACCCCGCCAGTCCGATACTTCCAAGCACTCTCAAAGTGCGCCTTCGCCCACCGCCAAGCCCAATTCCCCTGCTCAATATCTTGCTTAGATTTGGGACTGGCAAACTTTTGATAACCGGGCAGCTGCGGTGCAACCGTCTTCACCCAAGCCGCTAAATCAGCCGCATTATTCAACCCAACATAGCGATCGCCATAATTGACCAGCTCGCGCATGATGTCATTGGACTGACCAAAGCGTTTCCAAACGATAGGCGGAATCACATGATGAGTGCGCGACGTTTTAGAGTGCAGCGTTAGAGGCGTCGTAACCGTAGGCGATACTTCTACGACATCAGACGCTCCAGCGCTGACTGAGCTAGTCGCAGCTAAATCAGTGGCATAAACAACGTGACCAGCAATTGCCTGCTGTAACCGCTGCTCATCTTGCAGTGCCGCTGCTGCCTGCCACCGCAAGACAAAATCAGCCTTGTGATTTCTGACCGGGCAGAAATCCTCATCGAGTAAGAAGGAGCCATTATGAAGGGGTAGGCGATGCCCATTGTGCTCTGCATTAAACGCCTTCTTATTAGGAAATAGCTCACACTGCCCCCCGACGATAGAGACCCCATGAGCTGCCAGCGCACTGTGAGCCGCACAAGCGAGTGCCCAAGCCTTCACAGGCTGAGCCAGCGGGAAATAGATATGTAAGCCGCCAGAAGCGCTAGAGCGGACAATCAGATAACGACAGAGGCCAAGTTCTTCCATCGCCGCTAGGATGACTGCCAAACCCTGATTGCGAGGATGATAGGGACTATTGATATCGATATCGATCATCAAATAGTTGGTCAGCTTACCGAAACGCTTACCGATGATCAGATAGCGCTTGTAGTGCGACTGAATAGAGCCGAGCGTGAGGGGGACTTTAGATTGACCTCTGCTTTTGACTGTCACCCAGCCATATTTGGTGAGAATGATGGGTGACCAGCTGGGCTGCTCAATCCAAATCCGAAAGAAGAGCTGCTGGTAGTCGCGCTGCGCAAAAACGGGTGGTGCTAACTGTAAAGAAGTGTGAGTGGAGTCAGTCTGAACAGACTGATAATCAGCCAAATGTGCAGTACTTTTTGGCGAAAAGTCACATGAATCGAGTTTTTTACAGCTAGTGAGCGGTACGTTTCCTGAAAAGACCTGTAGAAAACTTTGTAATTTGTTAGAAACCAGACGGTGACTATGTTCTGAGGAACGGCGAAGTGCGATCGCACTGGACTGCTTACGCAGCCCGCAAAAATCGGGTAACATGAAAACAACGTACGGAAGCCCGCACGACATTGCCCTGCTGCACTTCGGGGAAAATCAACAACTGCTACTCCGGCCAAGAAGACACAGTTATTAGATTTAGAAGGCGACAGGATTTACTTGAAATGAGTAAATGAATAACGGTCTGAACCCTTGGGTTTGGGCCGTTTTTTAGTGTTTGTTATTAGCTTAGATAACTGCTACTTCTCCTTATTTGTTGTTGCAGGCTCCTTAGCAGGAGGAATTTCGCCCTTATTTTCTGCTTCGTTAAGAGCTAGCTCAATTGCTACTCCAGCCACTGTTGCGATTGCCTGACCTCTAGCGTCAGACCATCGTTGCAATTTATCGGCCACTGTATCGGCCAAAGTGACGGTTACTCTTTTAGGCATTAGAAAGGTCATCTAAATTCGCTCTCATACTACTTCAGATGGGCTTTAAAGCACACATGCGCTACTGATGTCATTCAAAGCATATCTCAATATGCTTTGAATATGCTATCATGCTTTTATGCGATCGCGTTTCGCAACATTTCGTTTCACTCGTGCGCGTTTCACAAAACGGATCGAGCGTTTCATGACCAGCTCAAATAAATTCAGAAACGCTATCGGTCAGTTGCCTATTTAGCCACGTCAGAGGAGTTCAACCCGTGTCAGTTTCCATGCGCTTCGTGTGCGTTTCAGATGCGTCGCAGGCCACCGCCGTCGAGGTCTTAGGCAAATCAGAAGACGCCCCGGTGACCCCGTTTCAACTGCGCGAATTCGCCGCAATGGTCAGAGGACGCCCGGTTCTCTCCGGCACCCTGCGCACATGGCGCAAGCGAATCGGCGTTAAACCGGACGCCGCAGGCTTCTACACCGTTGAAGACCTACGCCTGCTTGGTCGCTATCTCGAAGCGCTCGCCGCAGGCCGCACCACCACTCAATTTCTAAATCAGGAGTATGGAACCCATGCCCAAGACAGACCCGCGTAAAGCCCCACAATCACAAGAAAAGAAAACCTCACAGCCTCAAGCTCGGTCTCAATCTTTGGCCACCGCCAGTGCCGTCCAATCCGAAGTTGTTGCCGTCACTCAGCAACTCGCTTCTGATGTCAGCGCAGACGCCTACGCCATTGGCCAACAGAGCGCCGAATACGTCAATCAACAAGCCTTCAGCGCCTTCCTCAAAGGTTTCAACGAGGGGGCCGCGAAAGCCACCAGCCCTTTCTCACAGCTACGCCAACAGCTCTCAGCGTCGAAGCCAAAACCGATCAGCCTGCTATCCATCAATGGTTCGACGAATACGGCACTGCCCGAACTCTCCCCACCATCCGAGTAATCGTCACGCCGACCGTGTGGCAAAAAGCGATCGCCTGTCTACTCACCCTCGGCTGCACTCTACTGACAATCAATCTACTCGTCACCCTTTTCGCGATGTCCTCAGCCTGTCCTCGGACGTCCTCGGGCTATTTTCAACAACCCCATGTGTCCTCGGCTGAAAGCCCCACCCCATAACGCATCGGCAGCAGTGTCCTCGCTTGTCCTCGGACACCTGCCAAGGAGAAAAGCCATGATCATCCGCCTTTTACTCTTGTCCTCGCTCGGTGTTGTCATCTTTGGCAGTGGCACCTACACCGGATGGCGAGCCGCCCGCTGGCTAGACCCGGTGCTCGATGCCAAAGACCGCACCGCCGCCATTAGCAAAACCATCGGGAGCTGGTTCGATGAGTAAGCGAGATTTAAGCCAAGAACTCTTTGGCAGTGCGATCACCTCAACATCTGTTGCACCGAAAGAAATCAGCCTGAGCGAACTGGCCGATCTCTCCGAACTGACCGAAGAACAAGCGAAAGTCAGAGTGAAAGTGACGCATCTGGCCACCCGCGTTGAAACACTCAGCGACGGCATCGAGCAAGCCGACCATCGCCTCGACAAACTGCGCACCGCTCTCAAAAGCACCGTCAGCCAAGTTGAACGTCTTTCGACCGCTGATGACCTGCATAGCCAGCAGTTCGGTGAGCTGTCAGATCGTCTGCGCAGTATTGAAAGTCAACTGGAAGGTCATCAAAACGCGATCGCCTTTTTGCGAAATAGCGACGGCCAACAGCAGCAAACCATCGAACGGCTAAAACAATCCCGTATCACCCTCACTCATATTCTGTTGTTCGGCCTATTGCTCTGCGGCGGCAGTGCGCTCGCCCTCGACGTCAACAAAGCCTTCAGCTTTCACCATCGTTTGAACCGATTAGAATCCCTTGTCCGCTACTAATCCCAACCACTCATAAAAAACAGGAGCCTCATTCAATGGCCTTTCTACTCGCCAAACGTCTAGAGAATCAGCTCACAACTAAAAGCCGCCTAACTGACGACAGCTTTAACCCCAGCAACCTAGATAGCCTCCAACTGCCCCCTGGTGTCAAACTGCCGACCGACTGGCTTACGTTCGACGAACAGACCGCAGATGCCTTTGTTGACCAGATGACCGCAGAAGCCGAAAAGAGATCGCAGAGCATCCGCGCCGCCGATAGTGCGATCTCCCTGCTCAAGACCGACACCGAGCTAGTCAAGCGGATGAAAAAGCTGATTGAAGCCGCCGCCAAGAATGAAATCGCCCGAGAAGAAGCCTATGCCCAGTTCGAGCAGCTGAAGCACCAGCTCAACATCGTCCGCGCAAAATCTGGCCTGGGTCTCGCCGCAGGGATTGAGAAAGAAAACGTCGGTTTTGCCGCCTATCGTCGCCAGCTGCAAGAAGGCTTAAGAAAAGTCACCAACCTCGCCACAGGTGGCACTCATGAAGGTGCCCTCTCTCTGACAGGTGGCAAAGCGCAAGAGAATCCGATCAAACTCGTTAGCTAGCAGGTGAACCTGATGACCCACCGTATCGCCTCAAAGTTTGGCTACTACTCACTATCAGGATTTGCAGGCAGCGCCCTGGTGCAGCTGGCCGTGATCTGGCCGCAGACGTGGATCGCGGTGGGTGCTCTAGGCGCGATCGCCCTGCTCTACTTTGCCTTTCTGCTGATCTGCATTAAAGGTGTTCTACAGGGCAAGCGCTGGGCCGGGGTGCTGAACTTTAACCTACTGGGTGTCGATGCCATCGAAAGCACCGCCATCGTATTGCTGTTTGTTGTCGGAGGCCTCTGGACATGTCTACAAATCCTTTAGTCAGTCTGTTCGATGCCGATTTGAACAGTGACCGTAACCGAGCCATCCTGCGCTTTTTGTTTGGTCAAGCAGGGCAGGCAATCGCCCGAGTCTTCCCGACGAGAGCCGCTGCCTGCTACAGCGGCATGGTGGCAGGCTTTGCGCTGACGTTTATCCCAATTGCCAAAGAAGCCCCCGTCCGCTTCACCTTAATGAGCACAATTGCAGGCGCAGGCCTTGTTGCTATCTCCGCTCATGAACTAGACGAACTGCAAGACGACCTCGATGAGGCCAAAGCGCAGAAACAGCGTGACCGCCAGCTGCGCCAGTTTGCTGATGCCGAAGCCAAAACCAAACTGACAGAAACCAATCTGTTACGGCATGGCTACGAACTCGATAAATCATTGCCTGCTGAACTACAGCAGCTGACGCCTCCTGCTGCCCCCTCACCCGAATTACCCGCAGCTGACCGCGCCGCCTTTGATGCTGCCGTCAATCAACAACAACAGCAACAACCAAGTGATACCGCAGAACAACCGCTCGTTAATTCTGCGATCGCCCCTCAACAAACCGCGATCGCCACTCAATCACCACCCACTCAACCAACTCCTCAATCAGCCCAAACCTTCACGCAAACAATGGCGCAAATTGCCCAGCGCTTATTGAGCATGACCGTTATCGGCGTCCCTGGTGCAGGCAAAGGCATGTTCGTCTCCAACCTTTTACGCCTAGTGCGCCAGCACCACCCGCAGCTGCACATCTTCGTGATGGAAGGCAAAGGTGACGAGAAAGAAGCAGGCTACTGGCAAGGCGTCGCCGATGATATCCGTTCCATCCAAGGCCTCGACGAGAGCCCGATAGATATCGTTGCCTG
>ERZ1740067.1811-NODE-1811-length-14043-cov-5.523878_pt1 | contig 14043 bp, 11 predicted proteins | sample MGYA00581736_ERZ1740067 | MGnify/ENA primary metagenome ERZ1740067 (study PRJEB43018, sample SAMN04849236) | marine metagenome | isolation source: floating plastic debris | place: Pacific Ocean | collected 2008-08-27 | study: EMG produced TPA metagenomics... | reverse complement strand
CCGCCCAGCGTTTCACGCTTGAGCTATGGTGTACGCGTCCTGCGCAGCAGGCTTATGCCGCTGCTGTGATCCGCTTTCCCAGCCGTAAAGTTTCCGCGGCGACGCTGTGGGCGTGGATGTTTTATGACTGGGCGGCCCAGCCGTTCTTCACCGTCGTGCTCACCTTCATCTTTGGGCCCTATTTTCAAAATTTCGTCGCGCCAACACCTGAAAAAGGGCAGGCGTGGTGGGGCTATGCCATTGCTGTCTCTGGCGCGCTCGTAGCGCTCACCGCGCCGATGGTCGGCGCGTTCATGGATGCCTCCGGCCGCCGCCGGTTTTGGCTGATTGTCTCCATGCTGCTCATCACGGCGGGGCTGGGCACAACGTGGATTGCCGCGCCAGGGGCATCGCATTTGGCCGTCCTCATCCTCGGCGGCATCGTCATTGCTGGGCTCGGCGGCGAATATGGCATCCTTATCACCAATGCCATGATGCCGGACTTGGTGGGAAATGACGACATGGGCAAGCTGTCCGGGCTAGGCTGGGCAGTTGGCTATCTTGGCGGGCTTTCCTTGCTCGTCTTCGTCCTCTTGGCCTTCGTCTTTCCAGAAGAGCCGCTGTTTGGCCTTGATAAGGCCAGCCATATGCCAGACCGGATCGTTGGCCCGCTCAGTATCCTCTGGTTATGGCTGTTTTCCGCTCCGCTTCTTGCGCTCATGCCGCCTGCCAGCGGCGCAATACAGGTTGGGCCGTCGCTTAAGCCCATTTTCGACATCATCCGCCAATGGCGTGCGCATAAGAACGTGTTTGGCTATCTGCTCGCCCGGATGCTCTATTATGATGGGGTCACGGCGGTCTTTCTGTTCGGCGGTCTTTACGCCGCTGGCACGCTGGACTGGGATATCACCCAGCTTGGTATCTTCGGCATCGTCCTCATCATCACGGGCGCCATTGGCACCTTTGTCGGCGGCTGGCTCGATGACCGGCTCGGCTCTAAACCCACTATCATGCTCAGTTTGGGCGGGCTGACCCTGGCGGTGCTAGGAATCGTTTCCATCAGCAAACAGACCGTGCTGTTTGTGCTGCCCGTAACGGCCCATATGCCAGGCGATGGTTTCGGGTCTGCGCCCGCGCAGGCCATGCTGCTCTTTGGCATGCTCATCGGCCTGTTTCTCGGCCCAGTGCAGAGCGCCAGCCGCACGCTCATGGCGCGTATCTCGCCCATGGATGAGATGAACACCTTCTTCGGCCTCTACGCCTTTACCGGGCGGGCAACAGCCTTCCTTGCCCCGCTCATGGTCGCACTCATCACAGACATATCGGGCAGTCGGCGCGCAGGCATAGCCTCGATTGTCGTGTTGCTCGCGATCGGCTTCCTCCTCCTCGCGCGGGTTAAGGAAGCGCGGTCGTCTTAGCGACCTTTTGCAATCACCCGCTATGCTGGACTTGATTCAGCATCTCTGTCCATGAGAGGCGCAGGCAACTTAAAGAGGTCCTGGATCAAGTCCAGGACGACGGATTTCTAACTGCACCAACCTACATTAATGCCGAAAGTGCCGCATGCCAGTGAATACCATGGCAAGGCCCGCGTCATCGGCGGCGGCAATCACTTCATCATCGCGCATCGATCCGCCAGGCTGGATGATGGCCGTTGCGCCGGCTTCCGCAGCAGCAAGCAAGCCATCAGCAAAAGGGAAGAAAGCGTCAGAGGCAACGACTGAGCCTTGGGTGCGTGGGCTTTCTAACCCCAGCGCCTCAGCCGCATCGACTGCCTTGCGCGCTGCAATCCGGCTTGAATCCACCCGGCTCATCTGTCCGGCGCCAATGCCGACCGTGGCGCCGTCTTTCACATAGATGATGGCGTTAGACTTCACATGTTTGGCAATGCGGAAGGCCAAAATCATGTCGGCCATTTCTGCGTCCGCTGGCGCGCGCTTGGTCACGACGCGCACATCGCTTTGGGTGATACGGCCTGTGTCCTGGGTTTGGACGAGGAGACCGCCCGCCAGCGAGCGGATGTTAAGGCCTGCTGCGCCTTGCTCCATCAGCCCACCTGTTAATAAGAGGCGCAAATTCTTCTTTTTGGCAAAGACGGCCTTGGCGGCGTCATCCGCAGCCGGCGCAATCACCACTTCGGGGAAGATGCCGGTGATGGCCTCTGCCGATGCTGCATCAATCGTGCGATTGGCTGCAATGATGCCGCCGAAAGCACTGACTTGATCGCACTCAAAAGCCTTTTGGTAGGCCTCAGCCACGCTCGCGCCCATGGCAACGCCGCAGGGGTTGGCATGTTTGATGATGGCGACGGCAGGGGTCTCCACATCCAAGTCGCAGACCAGGGAGAAGGCCGCGTCCGTGTCGTTCAAATTATTAAAGCTCAGCGCTTTGCCCTGGACTTGCTCCGCGCTTGCAATTGACGGGCCGGTGCTGGCGTAAAACGCCGCTTCTTGGTGCGGATTCTCGCCGTAGCGCAACAATTCTCCGCGTGCCCCGGCGGCGGTCAAGCGTTCCGGCAAGGCCGTGCCCAACTCTGCATTGAAATAACCGCTGATAGCGGAATCATAGCTCGCCGTGCGGGAGAAGGCTTTGGCGGCCAGACGGCGGCGCATGTCGGCTGTAATCCCGCCTTGTGCCAGTTCTTGCGCCAACCCGGCATAGTCATCGGGGCTGGTCACGACGGCAACATGGGCATGGTTCTTTGCTGCGGACCGGATCATGGCTGGCCCGCCAATGTCGATATTCTCAATCACATCATCCCAGGGCGCGCCGCGCGCGACGGTTTCTTCAAACGGGTAGAGATTGACGACAAGCAGGTCGATTGGCCCGATGGCATGGGCCTCCATGGCCTCCACATGGCTGCCTTCATCGCGCAGCGCCAGCAGCCCGCCATGGATCTTTGGGTGCAGTGTTTTCACCCGGCCATCCATCATTTCTGGAAAGCCAGTATGGTCCGCAACTTCTTTCACGGTCAGGCCTAAGTCGCTGAGAGCTTTGGCCGTTCCGCCAGTGCTCAGTACTTCGATATCAAGCGGTTTCAGCGCTGCGGCGAGGGTGTCTAAATGAGATTTATCGGAAACGGAAATCAGCGCCCGACGCGGCACCAAAACATCAGTCATAAGGAGGCCTTTTTTGAAAGTGCCCCGACTTACCGCAGGGCGGCGGCGGCATCAATGAAAAGACGTGCTAGCCGCGCGTTAAAGACCAGCGCACGCTCTTGTCTTCCGCCTCAAGGGGGAGGCTGAAAACAACTTGCTGCGTTTGCCGGGGCCGGTCGTCATGTGCGGCCACATAGACGCTTGGCTCCAAAATCACTTCCACGCCGTCGGTGCGCAGGTTCCACCAATTGCCATTGGGCAGGCGTAGGATGGCGCCGCCGCCTGTGAGGCTCACGGTCACATCTGGGTGCACGTGAAAGCGGATATCGGCGGATAGGCTGGCTTTGGGCGCGGCGATGCTGCGGATCACATCGCGCCCTAAGATGAGATTGCCATCGCCGCGCAGCCACAGACCGCGGCTGATCGTCATGCCATAGCGCCGGGCATAGCAGTCGCTGGTGGCAACAACCGCTTCGCCGCCGCCCCGCGCATCCCGGCCAAAGCAAGTCTCCTGACCAGCACGGCCAATCTGGCCATTGGTGCGGATTTGCGCAGCATAGGTGTCTTGCAAGGCGATGGCCGAATGGGCGGCTGTGGCCCGGAGGGCGCCCTGTGGCAAGTCTTGTGCGGCGTCAGTGTCGCCGCCGCAATTGACAAACAAAGGTTGGCCTTCATCAAATAGCGTGAAGGCGAGCAGGCCCGCATGGGCGCTTTTGCTCAAAGGGCCTTTCGGCGGCAATCCAGCATCCAAAATCGCCACAGCGCGCCCAGCTTCCACCCGCTGATAGCCGCTGGCCCGACCGTTCAGCATGGGCGCAGCGCCGCTTTCGGCTAGATCGATCAGGCTATCAGCTTCGCGCGTTAGGCCGTTGCGCGCGCCATTAAAGGCCGCTACGCCTGCACCAGTGACCACCACACCTTTGAACGCGGCGCTGGCTTTGTCGATGGCCACCTGGAGGAAGGTGGGCGGCGTTTTGCGCGCGGACCGATATCCATCGCGAAGCGTAATCAGCGCGCGCAGCACACCCATCAAATCTTCAGGGTTGCGGCTTTCCACCATGCCATCGCTGAGCAGCACGGCGTTCACTTCATCTTCAAGGGCCTTCAACCCCACTTTTACGCGGCGTTCCCCGCCCGGTAGCAGTAGGCTGGAAAAGGCAAGGCCCGTGGCGGCGATAATGCGTGGCTCGCCAGGCGCGGCCATATCGAGGACGCGGGCCAAATGGCGCCCTTGTTGGGCCATGGCATTGAGCGCTTTGGAGCGATAGACCAGATCTTGGCTGGCCAGCACCAGCGGCGCATGGTTGATGATGCTGATGAGGCGCTGACCCGTGACCTCCGGCGCCCAGGCAATCCGGTCCCAGCGGCTATAATGCCCCAGCCATTCTTTTAGCGCTGGCTCTGCAATGGCGCGGGCCCGGCGCACATCGCCTAGCGCTGCCAAGTCTCGCAGCCAGGCAAAGCTGTGCAGCCAGGCTTTCAACGAGCGCGGCAGATCCGGGTCGGTAAAGTCCGGCACATCCCCGCTGGTTTCCGCATCGCCATGGCGGAAGATGCCGTCCGCGATGAGCTGCCCGGTGGCTACATCGCCCGGCCACAAATCGCTGGGACTGGCCAGCAGCCGGGATGGGAACTGCCCTTTAAGCCGCAGCCCGTAAAATAAGCTCGCATAGCCCAGCTGGCGCAGCCCGCGCGCCAACGCCCCAATGATGGGAATACCATAACGCCGGGCTTGCCGCCGCGTGGTGCTCAGATCGGCGCGAATACGCAGCAGGCTATCGACTTGGTCGATAGGGTCTAAGCTGCGCTCTTCTTTGGCGCCGCTCGGCTTGGCGCTGTCGTCCTCGTCTTTGGGTTGGACGGCACTCACGCAGCAAGCACTTTCCCGCCTTGACGCAGCGCCGTGATATTCTCCGCATAGGCCGCTGGCCCGCCGCGGAACGTCGCTGTGCCCGCTACCAGAACATCCGCGCCTGCAGTAATTACTTGCCCAGCGGTCGTGCGGTCCACGCCGCCATCCACTTCCAGCAGGATATCGCGCCCAGAGGCCTCAATCATGGTGCGCAGCCGCCGCAGTTTATCAAGCGCCGAAGGAATAAAGGACTGGCCACCAAAACCGGGGTTCACGCTCATCACCAAGATGAGGTCGACCATATCCATGACATGCGCGATGCTGTCTACCGGCGTCGCGGGATTCAGTGACACACCTGCCTTCTTGCCAAGGCTTTTGATGGTTTGCAGCGTGCGGTGCAAATGCGGTCCGGCTTCAGGATGAACGGTTAGAATATCTGCACCTGCGTCGGCAAAAGCCTGCAAATACGGGTCCGCCGGGCTAATCATGAGATGCACATCAAAGATTTTGTCTGAATGTGGCCGTAGGGCGTTCACAACGCCCGGGCCGATGGTCAGGTTGGGGACGAAATGCCCGTCCATCACGTCCACGTGGATAAAGTCGGCGCCCGCTGCATCGATGGCCCGCACCTCTTCCCCCAAGGCTGCGAAGTCAGCCGATAAAATGGACGGCGCAATCTTTATGTTGTGGCTCATAATCGGACATCCTACATTTTGTAGTATTTCGAGGCAACGTTTGCCCCGCCCTTTGCCTGGGGCAAATTTGTGGCATCCGCCGCGCCTCTATGCGCCGATCGTTTCGCGCTTTCGCTCCAATTTCGCAATAAAAAAGCCGTCCGCCCCGCCGATTTCTGTGAATAGATGCGGCAGCGTCACAAGAGCGCCGGCACCATCGGCGCATTCGGTTGGTAAATCCCAGTCTTTTGGGTCTAGCGTTATGAGGGCCGCATCATCACGGTTTTCGGCAAACGCATCAACAACATCGCGCCCTTCTTCAGGCTCCAGAGAGCAAACGGCGTAGACCAACTGCCCGCCTGGCATGAGCGCGGTCCAAGCCTTTTCTAACAAGGCCAGCTGGCGTGTTGCTGCGTCAGCGATATCGCTTTCGCGGCGATGGTGAAGGACATCGGGGTGCCGCCGAAAGGTGCCAAGGGCGGTACACGGCGCATCCAGCAAGACGAAAGGCGCTGCAATGGGAGGCAGCCAGTCCAGAAGGTCAGCGACCTCAGAATCCGCGCTAAGACCGGTTCGGTCCAAATTGTCTTTGAGGCGAGCCAGCCGTGTTTCGGAGATATCGACTGCATGAACCTGTGCACCCATTGCGGCCAGCTGGAGTGTTTTTCCACCAGGCGCAGCACACAGGTCATAGCAGAGGGCGCCCGGCTTCGGGGCTAGAATACATGCGGGCAGAGCGGCAGCGCGGTCCTGCACCCAAAAAGCGCCTTCGGCATAGCCAGGTAAGCGCTGCGGCGCAGTTCCAGGCGGAAAGGTTACACTGCGTCCCACTGCTTGGCCGTCTGCGCTGATGAGGACCTCTCGTGCCGCCGCCGTTTTTGGCGTGATGGTAAGCTGGGGTTCCTCCAGATAGAGGGTTGCCAGTGCGCCAGCGTCTCTTTTCTGCCACCGTTTTGCCAACCAAGGCGGCAGCGCCTTTTCCGCAGGCGGCAAGTGTAAGCTGCCATCTTCCTGCCGCCGCAGGACATTGCGGAGTACGCCATTGACCAGACCGCTGACGGCTTTGACCGCGGGCAATTTGTGGCGCTTGGTGAGCTCAACAGCGGCATTGATGGCCCCATGGGGCGCGCTGCCCAGCATCAAGATTTCGGTGAGCGCTATGTCCAGGATGAGCCCTGCATCTGCTGCCTTTTTGGGCAGCGGGCGCCTTAAAAAGCCGCGTTTGAGTTGCTTGAGGCGCAGCCGCTCGCGCGCGACTTGTTGGCAGATGGCCCAGCCAAGGCCAGCGTCTTTTGGGCCCAGCCGTTCCCGATTCGGCGCAAAGGCCTTGTCTAAGGGGCGACCTTGCTCAAAACACGCCTTTAGAGCCGCCAGCGCAGCCCTGCGCGGTGCCAGCCCGATTGTGTCAGAGGCGGGCGGCTTCAGGCCCAAGGGCCGCGCCGCTTGCGACCAGATGTGGGCACAGAGATGCGTCTGCCAGCCTTTTCTTGAGAGCGATAGCGCCGTCCAGACGAAAAGCGTTCAGAAGAAGAGCGTTCCGGCGCTGATTTGGGCTGCTGACCCATGGTGGCTGCATAGTCCCGCAAAGCTTCAATGCGGTTGGCTGTGACCGGGTGGGTGGAGAACAGATTGTCTGCTCGCTGGCCGGATAACGGATTAATGATAAACATCTGGCCACTTGCTGGATTGGCCTCAGCGCTCTGCATCGGCATCCCTTTGGCATATTGCTCAATCTTCGCGAGCGCGCTGGCCAGGGCGCCCGGGTCCCCAGAAATATCCGCGCCCGCCCGGTCCGCCGCATATTCGCGCGTCCGGCTGATGGCCATTTGCACAATCATAGCAGCGAAAGGCGCAATGATCACCATGGCAAGCACGCCCACAATCCCCAGCGGATTGTCGCGATTATTGCCAAAGAATAGGCCAAAATTGGCCAGCATGGAAATCGCGCCCGCGACCACCGCCGTCATGGTCATGATCAGCGTATCGCGGTTCTTGATGTGTCCGAGCTCATGCGCCATCACGCCGGCAATTTCGTCCGTGTTCAGCATTTTAAGCAGGCCAGTGGTGGCAGCCACAGCCGCGTTCTCGGGGTCGCGTCCAGTCGCAAAGGCATTGGGCTGCGCTGTGTCCACGATATAAACCTTCGGCATTGGCATATCCGCATTGTGCGCCAGCCAGGCCACCATGTCATAAAAGTCCGGCGCCTGCGCGCGGCCCACTTCCCGCGCCCCATGCATGCGCAGCACCATCTTATCGGCATTCCAATAGGCAAAGCCATTCATCAGCACCGCAACGCCAAAGGCCATCACCATGCCGCCCGTGCCGCCCAGCAAATAGCCAACGCCGCAAAACAAGGCGACCATCGCCGAGAGCAGCATGGCTGTTTTCATGTAGTTCATGGGTCTCTCTTTTTTGTACCCATCTGAGGTGGGGAGAGGCCGCGGTTTCTTCAAGCGCCCCTCGACATCGCCAGCCAAATGCTTATGTGACAGCAGTCAGCGCGATTGGAAAAAACAGATGAGCGACACGGACACCCGCAACGAAACCGATAAGGAAAAGGAGCGCCGCAAAGAAAAAGCAGGCGCGGACCTTCCCAAAGAGGTTGGCGGCCAGGATGGGCCTGAACCGACCCGCTATGGCGATTGGGAAAAAAACGGTATAGCAAGCGACTTTTAAAGAGAGACCCTCGAAGATACGGGCCGTTAGCTCAGTGGTAGAGCAGCTGACTCTTAATCAGCGGGTCCAGGGTTCGAACCCCTGACGGCCCTCTCTCTTTTGTTTGTGCTACCGCGCGGTTGCGCTACTTGAGCCCTTTTTTGTTGTGCTATCGCGCGTTGCGCTACTTTACCACATATCTATCGTGCGAGCGTTCAATAGTGCAATTTAAGCACATTGTCGTGATATTGAGCTCTACACTTAGCCCTTGGGTTCAAAGACCTGGCGACCACGGTACATACCGGTGGTCATATCGATATGATGCCGGCGGCGCATTTCGCCTGAATCTTTATCTTCGATGTATTTTTCTTGGGTGAGCCGATCATGAGACCGGCGCTTGCCTCGCTTGGAAGGCGTGGTCTTCCTCTTAGGAACAGCCATGTCTAAATATCCTGTTTTCAAACAAGTGGCGGCCCCTAGCACGTCTTGCGCGCAGAGGCGAGCTTTAATCGCATCAAATGCACCTTTGTTGCTTTGTAGTGTCATCTGGGCTCATGCGCGGCCTTCTATCGGTGTGAGCCGGCCAAAGCGGCCAAAACGATAGGCGACTGTAAGACAGAGCGCCCCAAGGATGAGTTCAACGCTCATGGCTTGGGTGAGAGACGCAGACGGTAATCCATCGGCGATGACACCGATAGTCCGAGACACCCCGTAACTCGCATAGATGGCGCCCGCCAGGACTAGGGCCTGTTTAAGCCAGACCAGCCTAGCAACACTTATGAGCATGAAAAGCCCGCTGGTGATGAGAGACCCGCTTGGGGCCCTCAGTTCTGAGCGCAAGCTTGGCCCCATATCGACATGAATGCCGTTGCTTGCAGCAAAGCCTTGCGGGTCAGCAAATATGCTGACCCCAATGAAGACGAGGAGCCCCCCGGCAGCGCCGAGGAGCAGTCGTTGTGGAAAGTGCTTGATCATGCTGCATGCTTCCAAAGGCCGGTTGCAGCTACCGCGCGGGCGTAATCTGCAAAGTCTTTTGGTTGGCGACCCAAAGCGCGCTGGACGCCGTCTGTGAGGCTCGCATTCCTGCCGTCCAGCACGGTTGCGAACAGATAGTCTAGCATCCAGATAACGTCCTTGGGCGCGCCGGATTTGGTCATGCCGTCCATCAAGGCGTCGTGGGGCACATCGACAAATTGGACATGCGTGTTGGTCGCTTTGCTGAGTTCTGCAGCAACGTCGGTGAAGGTCATCAGGCGGGGGCCGGTGACTTCATAAATTTCACCTTCATGGCCTTCTTCAGCGAAGGCTGCGACGGCGACGTCAGCGATGTCATCCACGTCGACAAAGGGCTCTGGCGTATTGCCAGCTGGAAGGGTGATTTGGCCAGCGAGCACCATGTCTAGAAACGCACCTTCAGAGAAATTCTGGAAGAACCAGCTGGCGCGCACGATGGTCCAGTCCATGCTGCTTTCTTGGACGATTTTTTCGCAGGCTTGGGCTTCGTCTTCGCCGCGTCCCGATAGCAGCACCAGGCGTTTCAGCCCAGCGTGTTTCGCCCGTCCGCAAAAGGCCTCAATGCAGTCATTAGCGACCGGCAAAGCCAAATCAGGCGCGTAGGTGATGTAAGCGGCGTCCATGCCCTCAAGGCATCCATCCCAGCCTGCTTCATTGGTCCAGTCAAAGCTGGGGGAGGCCGAGCGCGAGCCGATGCGCAGCTGTATGCCGCGCGCCTCAAGGCGCTCTGCGACGCGGCGGCCGGTTTTGCCGGTGCCGCCGATGACGAGAACGGATGTGATGGGTTGGTGTGTCATGTCGATGTCCTTTGCTATGTGTGAATGACAGGCAAAGGGATAGCCGGTGTGCCCAGCCATTGATTGACAGCGCCCGCCAGTGTTTTGACACATCGCGCCAAAGGGACGGCGACTTAGCTCCCCAGACGGTAGGAGCGCGGCGGCTGACCGCGCCAGCGTTTGAAGGCGCGCGTGAAGGCGCTTTGTTCTGAAAACCCCGTCAGAAAGGCGACCTCCGCCAACGCATAGTCCGTCTCGCGAAGCAGCTTCTCGGCCAGTTCACGCCGGGCCGCATCGACCAGGTCTTGATAGGTCTCGCCTAAATCAGCGAGTCTGCGTTGTAGTGTCCGCGGGCTCATCCCCAACCTGCTGGCCGTCTCAGAAATGGCTGGCACACCCTCGCTTAGGGCTTGGGACACCTGGATGCGCACGCGCTTCGCAAGCCCGCTATCATTGGAGAGCGCTGCCAGCTCTGTGTCCAAATGCGCATCGAAAAACGCGAGCATGCTCTCATCGCCCAGGCGGTTGGGCGTTGCTGCCGCCTCTGGTGTGAGCGCCAGCGCATCGCGGTCTGATGCAAAAACAACCGGGCAGCGGAAAAACGCTTCATGGGCGGCGATGTCCGTCGGGGCATCGTGCTTGAAGTGAATGGATTCAAAGGTAACGGGCTGGGCGGCCACTTCCCGCGCAATCTGCGCTGTGGCGACAATGGTTTGTTCATTGCTCAGCCGCATGCCAAGTGTGCGCGGGCCGTCTCGGTGCAAAATGTGCCAAAGGGTGCCGCCCTCTTCGCGCACTTCATAGCGAGACACGCTGGTCAAAACGCGGCCATAGCGCTCGGCGCGGTGAAATGAGCCGCGCAGGCTGGTTGCTGCCTTCCAGGCGAGCCCAAAGGCTCCATAGTCATCGCTGCGCATCAAAGCGCCAACGCGGACCGGCAGGGAGGGCCCATCGGTATCCTCCCGCGCTGCGCGCTCGCACAGGGCATAATAGGCCGTATCTGGCACCATCGTCTTTGGCTCGATGGGGGCATTAGGATCGAGGCCAATGCTTGTCAGCAGGGTTTTGCGGTAGGCGTCTGCATCAGGTCGATTGGCGCTCGCCGCTGCAACAACCTTATGGGCAAATAGGCTGGTGATGTCTCCCATGCACGCAGTTTAAAGGCTGAGGCCGCCGTCCAAAACAAATTCGGCGCCGGTCGCCAAATTGCTTTCATCCGAGGCGAGATAGACCACCAAATTGGCAATGTCGTCTGGGACCCCCATGCGGCCTATGGGCATGTTGTTTGTGAACATGTCGAGCATGGCTTGCGGGTCTGGCGAGGCGTCTGCGCCCGATTGCACATTGGGGGTGAGGACCACGCCTGGGTGGACGGAGTTGACCCGGATGTTGTTCCTCGCCCGCGCACACCACAGCGCAATGGACTTAGTGAGCATCGCTGCGGCGGCCTTGGCGCTGTTATAGGCAGCCAGATCCGCATCAGCCTTCAGCCCTGCGGCGGAGGAAAAGTTGATCATAGAGCCGCCGCCAGAGCGGGCCATGAGGTCCATCGCGCTCTGACAGCCCAGAAAGATGGAATCCACATCAACTGTGTAGCAGCGCTTAAAATCCTCGTAGCTAAGGTCCATCAACGAGCCATAGACTGTGATGGCGGCGTTATTGACGAGGACGTCTAGGCGCCCATGCGCATCTTCAACGGTACTGATGATGGCTTTCCAGCGCGCTGCGTCCGTTACATCTTGCTCTAAAAACTCAAGGCCCAACTCTTCGGCAGTCGCCTGTCCTGCCTCGACATTATAGTCGGTGATGACGACGGTCGCGCCTTCCTTCTTCAGAAGGGCAGCGGCGGCTTTGCCAAGCCCCATGGCTCCGCCTGTTAACAGCACGACTTTGTCTTGAACGCGGCCCATGGTCTTCTCCCATATTGTGATGAGAAGACATGTGCCGAGGCTTGGCCTTAAACAAAACTGCCTAAGCTAAGGGGCTAGGCCCTGATAGGAGTGGGGTCTTTAAACAGCGCGCAGCTGCCGCAAAGGCCGTCCACGCACCAATGCTTGCGCAGCTTTTAAGATACCTTGGGTGTCGATGTCGTTGATGCGGTACAGGTCTTGGACTTGGCCGGTTTGGCCGAATTTTTCAACGCCACGCGCCCGCACCCGGTGGCCATGGACGCTGCCAAGCCAGCCTAGGGTGGCCGGGTGGCCGTCTAGCACAGTCACGAGGCCGCAATGGCGGGGCAGACCCTCAAGCAGATGCTCGATGTGGCTGGTGGCATATTCGGCGCCTTCGGCCCGGCGGCGCTGCGCTTCGTTCCAGGCTTTGTGGAGGCGATCAGCGGAGGTGATGGCGAGGAGGCCTACGTCGCGGCGGTCTTCGCCCATCAGGCCAACCGCTTCGATGGCTTCTGGGGCGACGGCGCCGGTATAAGCAACGACCACATCGCAATTCGGGCCAGGTTTGCGCAGCCAATAAGCGCCTTCCAGCATGTCTGCTTGCGTCTCAGCATCCAGCGCACGCGTCGGTTGCTCAAGAGGACGGGTGGACAGGCGCAGATAGAGGGAGCCGCCGGCTGCGTCATCAAGCAGGTCGTTTCCGCTCTCGCCTTCACGCTGCATGTAATCGAAGCCGAAGCGCATGATGGTGGCAAGCTCGTCCACGAAAGCGGGCTCAAAGCTGGCCAGGCCGTCTTGCGCCATGCCGACCAGCGGCGTGCCGATGGATTGGTGGGCGCCGCCTTCCGGGGCAAGCGTCACGCCTGAGGGTGTGGCCACCAGCATGAAGCGGGCATCTTGATAGCAGGCGTAGTTAAGTTGGTCAGCGCCGCGGTAGATGAAGGGATCATAGACGGTGCCGATGGGGAGCAAACGCTCGCCATTGAGCGAATGCGACAAGCCTAGGGCAGAGAGCAGCAGAAACAGGTTGGATTCGGCAATCCCGAGTTCGATGTGTTGGCCTTCCGGGGAAAAGGTCCAGGTGTACGTAGAGGGAATGCGCTCAGCCTTGAAGGTGTCGGCCATGGCCTCTTTGGCAAACAGGCCGCGCCGGTTCACCCAGGGGCCGAGATTGGTTGAGACGGTCACATCCGGCGCTGTGGTCACAATCCGCTCGGCCAAGGCACTGTCAGCGCGCGCAAGTTCATTGAGGATTTGGCCAAAGCCCATTTGCGTGGACACTGGCTTGCCCCGGCCATCGGGCCAGTCCAGGGCTGCAGGCACGTCGACCGTCGGGGCCGTGAGGCGCCGCCGGCCTTGGGAAAAGAAGGGCGCTGTGTCGACGGCTTTTTGCAGCGTATCGGCTGGGAGGCGTGCGCCTTCCCAAGGCGTCCACTCTTCGCCGGGGCGCACGCCCATTTGGGCCTTCCATTCATCCATCTGTTTGGGCGTCATCAAGCCGGCATGGTTGTCCTTATGGCCAGCAAGCGGCAGGCCCATGCCTTTAATGGTGTAGCAGACGAACAGGGTTGGCACGTCGGATTGGCTTGCCTCTTCAAAGGCATCCAGCAGCGACGGCAGGTCGTGGCCGCCCAAGTTGCACATCAGGCGCTCTAGCTCTTCATCCGAGCGTTTGTTGATAAGGTCGGAGACGGGGCCTTGGTCGCCCAGATCATTCATCAAGCGCTCGCGCCATTCCTTGCCGCCTTGGAAGGTGAGGGCGGAATAAAGTTGGTTAGGGCAAGCAGTAATCCAGTCGCGAAGCTTTTCCCCGCCCGGCTCTGCAAAGGCCTCTTCTTGTAACTTGCCGTGGCGAAGGACGATGACTTTCCAGCCAAAAGAGCGGAACATGTCTTCAAATTTCTGCCATAGGCCTTCGCGGATGACCGCGTCCAGCGACTGGCGATTATAATCCACAATCCACCAGCAATTGCGCAGACCGTTCTTCCAGCCTTCCAGCAGGGCTTCATAAATATTGCCCTCGTCCATCTCTGCATCACCGATGAGCGAAATCATGCGGCCTTCAGGGCGGTCCTTCATCCCGCCATGGGCTTTCACATACTC
>ERZ1740067.1809-NODE-1809-length-14044-cov-7.146758_pt1 | contig 14044 bp, 12 predicted proteins | sample MGYA00581736_ERZ1740067 | MGnify/ENA primary metagenome ERZ1740067 (study PRJEB43018, sample SAMN04849236) | marine metagenome | isolation source: floating plastic debris | place: Pacific Ocean | collected 2008-08-27 | study: EMG produced TPA metagenomics... | reverse complement strand
GATTCCGATGGCCCCGCGCGCCAACTGGCGGTCGATCGCGGCAACAACATCGTGACCGTGTCGGGCGGTGATCTGGACGCGTGGAAAACCGCCGCTCAGCCGATCTATGACGAGTGGATTGCCGATATGGAAAGCAAGGGCATCGACGGTCAGGCGCTGATCGACGAGGCGAAATCGCTGATGGACGCCTACGAAGGCTGATCGACCCCACCCCATGTCAGGGCCGCGGTGATACCTCCGCGGCCCTGATCTTTTGCCGCCGGGAACGTCGCTGATGATCCACAACATGGTGAAATGGATGGCCCGCGCCTCTGCCGTGATCGGGGGGATGGTGCTGCTGATCCTGATCGTGCTGACCACAGCGTCGATCATCGGGCGCGAGATGTCGAAGGCGGGTCATGCGATGGAAGGGTGGTTGGGCCAGTTGATCCTGTCCATCGGCGTGGACGAGATCCGAGGCACGTATGAGCTGACCGAAGCAGGCGTCGCCTTTGCCATCTTTGCGTTCTTTCCAGTGTGCCAGTTCTATGGCCAGCACGCCACGGTCGATGTGTTCACCGGCGGGATGCGGCCCCGTGCGCTGGCCTGGCTGCGCGCGTTCTGGGAGGTCGTGCTGGCCGCCGTGATCGTGTTCATCGCGTTGCGGCTTTATGACGGGATGCTGCGCTATGTCGGCAATGGCGAGACGACGCTGTTTCTGCAATTCCCGGTGTGGTGGGCCTACGCGGTGAGCGTGGGCGCGGCCTGCATTGCGAGCCTGACGGCGCTTTATTGCGCCTATGCGCGGCTGGCCGAGGCCGTCACCGGCCGCATGATCCTGCCCGAGACATGATGGACCTGCTGCGCGAGTTCATTCAGTGGCTGGGCCTGACGCGATTGGAGCTTGGCTTCTGGTCGTTTCCGATCCTGCTGGGGCTGATTTTCCTGCGTGCGCCGATTGGCCTCGCGATGTTCCTGATGGGGCTGCTGGGCTGGATTTTCGCGATGAACGGCAACCCCACGCCCATCCTCGCCAAGCTCAAATCCGAGACCTACACGACTTTTTCCAACTACTCGCTCACCATCATCCCCATGTTCCTGCTGATGGGGCAGTTTGCGACCTTGTCCGGCATGTCCTCGGCCCTGTTTCGCGCTGCCGAAGGGTTTCTGGGCCACCGGCGCGGCGGTGTGGCCATGGCCTCGGTCGGGGCCTGTGCGGGGTTCGGGGCGATCTGCGGATCGTCGCTGGCCACGGCGGCCACGATGGGCCGCACAGCACTGCCGGAGTTGCGCCGCTACGGGTATTCGGGCGGATTTTCGACGGCCACTTTGGCGGCGGGGGGCACGCTGGGCATCCTGATCCCACCATCAGTGATCTTGGTGATCTACGCGATCATCACCGAACAGAACATCGCCAAGCTGTTTCTCGCGGCGTTCATACCCGGCATTCTGGCGGCCATCGGCTACGTCATCACGATTTCGATCTATGTCCGGCTCTACCCCGATGCGGCGGGAACACGGGCGCCGGTGCCGTGGTCCGAACGCTGGAAGGCGCTGGCCGAAACGTGGCCGGTATTGGCCATTTTCGGCATCGTTGTCGGCGGCATCTATGCCGGGTGGTTCACACCGACCGAAGGGGCGGCAATCGGTGCGGCAGGCACCGGTCTGGTGGCTCTGGTGGGCGGCAACCTGACCTGGCGCATCCTCGGCGAGGCGTTGATCGGGACGGCCAAGACCACGGCGATGATCTTTTTCATCGTACTGGGCGCGTCGCTTTACAACAACTTTCTGGCCCTGTCCGGTGCGCCGCAATGGCTGGCGGATTACGTTCTTGGGCAGGGGTTTGCGCCGATCCTCGTGCTAAGTGTGATCCTGCTTTTTTATCTTGTCTTTGGCTGCGTGATGGACAGCCTGTCGATGATCCTGCTGACGGTGCCGATCTTCTTTCCCGTTATCTCGGGGCTGGAATTTGGGATGACGCCCGAGCAGGTAGCAATCTGGTTTGGCATCCTCGTGCTAATCGTGGTGGAGGTGGGGCTGATCACACCGCCCGTCGGCATGAACCTGTTTATTATCAATGCGATGGACCGCGAAACCCCGATGACCGAGACCTACAAGGCGGTGCTGTTCTTTGTCGGGTCGGACATCGTGCGGGTGGTTCTGCTGGTCGCGTTTCCGGCCATCACATTGTTCCTGCTGCCCGTTTGACGGAGGGCGCCATGACAGAACATCTGGGCCTTGTTCCGCATCTGGTGGAGCGGGAAGACCGTGCCGATGGCACGATCCTGTTGCGCTCGGGGCATCCCTTGGGGCCGGTGGCGCGGTCGACGAGTGTGTGGCTGGATCATTGGGCCGCTGCGGCCCCGGATCGGATCTTTCTGGCGGAACGGGCAGGGGCGGGTTGGCGCACGCTCAGCTATGGTGCCGCACGGCAGCGCGTGCATCGGTTGGCCGCGGGGTTGCTGGACAGGGCACCTGCCGGGCCGATCCTGATCCTGTCGGGCAACTCCATCGACCACGCCCTCCTGACCCTTGCGGCGCAATATGTCGGGCTGGTGACCGTGCCTGTCGCCGAACAGTACAGCCTGATCCCCGCTGCACGGGACCGCTTGCGCTATGTCGTTGATCTGGTGCGTCCGGGTCTTGTCTTTGCCGACGATGCGGCGGCCTATGCGACCGCGTTCGAGATCGCCGGGTGCCCGGCCTTGTGCAGTGATGCGAATGGAACGGGGGCCACGCCCTTGCATATGCTTGAGCAGGACGGCGACGTCAGCGCCACGCACAAATCTGTCGGCCTGGACACGGTGGCCAAGCTGCTGCTGACGTCCGGCTCCACCTCTGATCCCAAGGCGGTGGAGACGACGCAGCGCATGATGACCACCAATCAGGCACAGATCGCCACATGCCTGCCGTTCCTGACAACCCGACCGCCCGTTCTGGTGGACTGGCTGCCGTGGAACCATGTCTTTGGCGGGTCACACAACTTCAACATCGTGTTGGCGCATGGTGGGACGCTTTACATCGACGATGGCAAACCGCTGCCGCAGCGATTTGCACGCACGGTTGAAAACCTCGGGCTGGTGTCGGGCACAGTGTCCTTCAACGTGCCCATCGGGTTCGCGCAACTGGTCAAGGCATTGTCGGCGAATGCCGACCTGCGCCGCGCCTATTTCCGGGACCTCGACATGATCTTCTACGCCGGTGCCTCCCTGTCTCAGGACGTTTGGTTCGAACTGGAGCGTATGGCGCTGGAAACCACGGGCCGGATGCCCTTGATCACCACGTCCTGGGGCCTGACAGAGACAGCACCCGCCGCGTTGCTGCAGCATCAACCCTCGGATGGTGCCGGGATCGTCGGCGTGCCGCTGCCCGGGGTTGAGGTCAAGCTGTGCGATACTGGAGCGGGCCGCATGGATGTTCGAGTGCGCGGACCGAGCGTGTTTGAGCACTACCATGGTGACCCGGCCAAAACGGCCGAAGCCTTTGACAAAGAGGGTTTCTTTCTGACCGGGGACGCGATGCAGTTTGTCGATGCCGGGAACAACGCGCAAGGTTTGCGCTTTGACGGGCGGCTGTCCGAAGACTTCAAGCTGTCGAGCGGGATATGGGTGCAGGCGGCCAGGCTCCGGCTCGACCTGCTGGATATGCTGGCCTCGCTTGCGCAGGACGTGGTGATTTGTGGCCACGGGCGGGATGCGCTTGGCGCGCTGGTTTTTCCCGGTCCTTCGGCGGCCTCCGGAACGGCGGATGCCGGCGCTTTGGTGAGTGATGCTCATGAGGACATACGCAAGCGTCTTGTCGCGCACCTGACCGAAGCTCAAGGGTCGGCTCGCCGCATCACACGGCTGTTGGTACTGGCAGACCCACCTGACATCGGCGCGGGCGAGGCAACGGCCAAGGGCAACCTTAACTTTGCCAAAGTGCTGAAACACCGTGCCCATCTTGTGGATCGGCTTTATGATGATCACGATCCTGCGGTTGTTACGCCAGGCAAAAAGATGCACTAAATTGCGTATCTGGTGATAATGCTTTGTCGTCGCGGGTACGGGGTGCACCGTGACTACGTCATGAGTCTTTGGGAGGGGGCGCATGAGCAACGCAGCCATCTACTTTGTCGATCGTCACGTGGCCGAGGGGCGCGGCGACAGCGTCGCCTTTCGCGAGGCGGGCTCCGGGCGCAGCCTGACCTATGGCGCTCTGGCCAGTCAAAGTGATCAGGTGGCCGGGGCGCTGACTGCGATCGGGATGCGCCGCGAGGAACGGCTGGCTTTGCTTGTGCTCGACCAGATCGAGTTCCCGGCACTGTTCTGGGGCGCCCTCAAGGCCGGTGTCGTGCCTGTGCCGCTCAACACCTTGCTCGCCCCGCCCGTCTATGCGGCAATCCTGCGCGACAGCCGCGCGCGCGTGCTGGTGGTGTCCGAACCGCTCTGGGACCTCGTCGCGCCGGTGCTGCCTAAAGTGCCGCACGTCGAAACGGTGATCGTGATCGGCAACGCGCAGGACGGCGCGATGCGCTATGCGGATTTCATTGCGGGCGGCGATCCAATCGCCAGTCCCTTTGATGCAAGCGACGACGACGTGGCCTTCTGGCTCTACTCCTCCGGCTCAACCGGTGCACCCAAAGGCGTGGTGCATGTACACGGCGCGCTGCGGGCGACGGCGGACACCTACGGCGCGCAGGTGCTGGGCATCCGCCCGGACGACGTGGTGTTTTCTGCGGCCAAGTTCTTTTTCGCCTATGGGCTTGGCAATTCCATGACATTTCCGATGTCCATCGGGGCTACATCGGTCATCTTTGCCGGGCGTCCGACACCAGAGGGGATGATCGACATATTGGCGGCCGAACGGCCAACGATCTTTTGCGGTGTGCCGACGCTTTATGCTGCGATGGTGGCGCAAATGGATGGGCGAGGCGCGCCGGATGTCCCGTTGCGCCTGTGCATCTCCGCAGGCGAGGCGCTGCCAGAGGATGTGGGCCTGCGCTGGCGTGGTCATCTGGGTGTCGACATCCTTGATGGCGTCGGTTCGACCGAGATGTTGCATATCTTTCTCAGCAACGCGCCGGGCGATGTGGTCTATGGCACGTCCGGTGTGCCTGTTCCGGGCTACGACATGCGGCTGGTGGATGATGTTGGTGCCCCGGTTCCGCAGGGTGAGATCGGTGAACTGGTGGTCAACGGCGCGTCGGCTGCGGCGTTCTACTGGAACAAGCGGGACAAAAGCCGCGCCACGTTCGAGGGCGTATGGACCCGGACCGGCGACAAGTACGAACAGCGCGCCGACGGGCGATATGTCTACTGCGGGCGCACGGATGACATGTTCAAGGTGTCGGGCATATGGGTCAGCCCGTTCGAGGTGGAACAAGCCATCGTGAGCCACCCGGCCGTGCTCGAATGCGCTGTTGTCGCCGCACAGGATCAGGACGGGTTGGCCAAACCCAAGGCATTTGTGGTGCTGCAAGGCGACCGTCCCGACGGGTTCGACGCCACACTCAAGGCGCATGTTCAGGACCGCGTGGGCAAATGGAAATACCCCCGCTGGATAGATTGTGTCGACACGTTGCCAAAAACCGCGACGGGCAAGATACAGCGGTTCAAGCTGCGCGAGGGGGCGTGATGGACTGGGACGCAGGGTATCTGGATGTCGCAGGCCACAGGCTCGAATACGCCTGCCACGGACCAAAGCCGTCGGAGGCCCCGACCCTTGTCATGCTGCACGAAGGGTTGGGCTGCGTCGGGTTGTGGCGCGACTGGCCTCAGGCACTTTCAGCGGCGACCGGCATGGGGGTCCTGGCCTATTCACGTGCGGGATACGGGCGATCATCGCCTGTGTCGTTGCCGCGCCCGCTCGATTACATGTCACGAGAGGCCGAGGACGTCCTTGGCCCGCTGATGGACGCAGCGCAGCTGCAATCGGCGGTGCTTTTGGGCCATTCGGACGGGGCAACGATTGCCGGTATCTACGCCGGGTCCGTTTCAGATCACCGGGTGCGCGGGCTGATCCTGCTCGCCCCGCATTTCTTTACCGAGCCGGAGGGGTTGGCGGCGATCCGCGCCGCCGGAACCAGCTATAAGACTGGCGACCTCAAGACGCGGTTGGCACGGCATCACGACCATCCGGATGTGGCCTTTGGCGGGTGGTTCGGGGCGTGGACGGATCCGGGCTTCGCCGATTGGAACGTGGCGGATGCCATTGACCACTGGCGCGTGCCTGCGCTGGCCATTCAAGGGCGCGCGGACCCGTACGGGACGTCGGCGCAGATCGACGAGATCGCGGACAGGATCTACGCCCCGTTTGAAACGCTTTGGCTGGAGGACGTCGGGCACGCGCCACATCTGGAGGCGCCTGACCGCGTGACGGCCAAAGTCGCTGATTTCTGCGAAACACTCGGTCAGCTGGAGGCGACGGCCTCACCTATCTCCGCACCGGAATAATGCACTAAAGTGCATTAAAAGGGCAAGATATGGCTCGGCAAATGCAAAAATCACTGCTCATGACGTACGATAGTGCTCAATCCAACGAGAATCGCCGATATGCCCGACCGCATCGACTTTCAAACCGATCCGTCCCGCTACCGCCACTGGCACGTGGCCTATGACGGGCCTGTGGCGACGCTGACCATGGACGTGGACGAGGATGGCGGGCTCTTCGACGGCTACCAGCTCAAACTGAATTCCTACGATCTGGGTGTGGATATCGAACTGTCGGATATCGTGCAGCGGATGCGTTTTGAGCATCCCGAAGTGAGCGTGGTGGTGATGCGTTCGGGCAAGGATCGCGTGTTTTGCGCGGGTGCCAATATCCGGATGCTGGCCGGTGCGACGCACAGCCACAAGGTGAACTTTTGCAAGTTCACCAACGAGACGCGGAACACCTACGAGGCGGCGGAAGCCGACAGTGGCCAGACATATGTCGCGGCGATCCAGGGGTCGTGTGCGGGCGGCGGATACGAGCTGGCGCTGGCGTGCAATCATATCATGCTGACCGACGATTCCACTTCGTCCGTAGCCCTGCCAGAGGTGCCGTTGCTCGCCGTGTTGCCCGGCACCGGCGGCCTGACCCGCGTGACCGACAAACGCCGGGTACGGCGGGATCTGGCGGATGTGTTCTGCTCGACCGAGGAAGGCGTGAAAGGCAAGCGCGCGGTGGAGTGGGGCCTCGTGGACGAGGCTGTGCCAAACGCGCGGTTTGACGAGATCGTGGCAGAGCGGGCGGCAGCCCTTGTCGCGGCACGTCCGAAACCGGACATTGGCAAGGGTATCACCTTGGGACCGCTCAACCGCCGGTTTGGCGACGATGGCAGCGTTACCTACTCGCTGATCGACGTCGCCGTGGACCGGGCCGGACGCCGTGCAGACATCACGATCAAGGGGCCGGACACGCCCGCCCCGATCAGGGTCGAAGACATCGAGGCGCTGGGGGATCAGCTTTACCTGCTGCGTTTGGCGCGCGAACTGGATGATGTGATTTTGCACCTGCGCCTGAACGAGACCGAACTGGGCTTGTGGGTGTTTCGCACCCAAGGCGACCCGGACGCCGTATTCGCCCACGAGGCGGCCATCCTGACGTATGAAACACATTGGCTGTGTCGCGAAATCAGACATCTTTGGAAACGCGTGCTGAAACGGGTCGATGTGACGTCGCGGTCGCTCACCGCACTGGTCGAGCATGGCAGTTGCTTTGCCGGGGTGTTGGCCGAACTTCTCTGGGCTGTGGACCGCACGTACATGATGGAAGACGCGTTCGAGGGCGACAACCGCCCGCTGGCGACAATCACACTGAGCGACGGTAACTTTGGGAGCTATCCCATGGGCAATGGACTGACGCGGCTCGAAACGCGGTTCTACGGAACCGAGGGCGCGACAGACAATCTGCGTACGCAGATTGTGCAACCGCTGGATGCTGAGGCGGCGGACGGGTTGGGTTTGGTCACCATGATCCTCGATGATATCGACTGGGATGACGAATTGCGCATCTTCTTTGAAGAACGGGCCAGCTTTTCTCCCGACGCGATGACAGGGATGGAGGCGAACCTGCGCTTTGCCGGTCCGGAAACGATGGAAACCCGAATTTTCGGCCGGCTGACGGCTTGGCAGAACTGGATTTTTAACCGCCCCAACGCGGTTGGTGAAGACGGCGCATTGCAACGCTACGGCACGGGCATGCGCGGAAACTACGACATGGAACGTGTGTGACGCGCGAGATTTTTCGGACGAAAAATCTTGGCCGCAGGAGGAGATGAAGATGACCGTGATGAACGTCAGTTACGATACACAGATCCCCAACAACGTGGGCCTGAGCGAAGATCGCAAGGTTTTGAAGGCGCTGGAAAAATGGCATCCGGGCTATATCAACTGGTGGAATGACCTGATCCCGCAGAACTTTCAGGAAAGCATGGTCTACCTGCGCACTGCCGTCAGTGTCGATCCCAAGGGCTGGGCCAAGTTCGACTATGTCAAGATGCCGGAATACCGATGGGGCGTGCTGCTGGCTCCCGCCGTCGAGGATCGCCGCATTCCCTGCGGCGCGCATCTGGGTGAGCCCGCCTGGCAGGAGGTGCCGGGCGAGTACCGTAACATGCTCAAGCGTCTGATCGTGATCCAGGGCGATACCGAGCCGGGGTCGGTGGAACAGCAACGCTTCCTCGGCCTGACCGCGCCCAGCCTTTATGACATGCGCAACCTCTTTCAGGTGAATGTCGAAGAGGGTCGGCACCTGTGGGCGATGGTCTACCTTTTGCAAAAATACTTTGGCAAGGACGGGCGGGAAGAGGCGGATGATATGCTCGTCCGCTCCTCCGGCTCGGACGAGGCACCGCGCATGCTGGGCGCGTTCAACGAGGAAACGCCGGACTGGCTGTCGTTTTTCATGTTCACCTATTTCACTGACCGCGATGGCAAGATGCAGCTGGAAAGCCTTGCGCAGTCGGGGTTCGATCCGCTGAGCCGCACCTGCCGCTTCATGCTGACCGAAGAGGCGCACCATATGTTTGTGGGCGAAACCGGCGTGACGCGCACCATTCAGGCCACGCTGACCGCGATGGAAGCCAATGGGATCGACGACCCCTATGACATCGGCAAGATCCGCGACCTGGGTGTCATCGACCTGCCCACCATCCAGAAAAAGCTGAACCTGCACTACACGCTCAGCCTCGACCTCTTTGGTCAGGAGGTCAGCACAAACGCCGCCAATGCCTTCAACGCAGGCATCAAGGGGCGGTATATGGAACAGCGGATCGACGATGATCACAAGTTGCACGACGACACCTACAAGGTGGCCAGCATCTGCGACGGGCAGATCGTGACCGAGGACGTGCCCGCGCTGACCGCCATCAACATGCGCCTGCGTGACGATTACGTGCGTGACGCCAGCGGGGGCCTGCGCCGCTGGAACAAGCAGATTTCGCGGACGGGTATCCAGTTCGAATTGAAGCTGCCGCATGAAGGGTTCCACCGCAAGATCGGCGCCTTTGCCAACCAGCCCATCATGCCCGACGGCACCTTCATCAGTCAGGCGGATTGGGACGCGCGCGTGCATGAATGGCTGCCGACCAAGGAAGACGGCGCATTCATCCAGTCGCTGATGAAGCCTTGCTATGAGCCCGGCAAATTCGCCAGCTGGATCGCGCCACCGCGGGTCGGGATCGACAACAAGCCCGGCGATTTCGAATATGTGCAACTGCACATGGCCTGAGGAGAGGTGGGATGCAGATCAAGCGCGCCGCAACGTCCAACCGCCGCAGCACCCGAGCCTTTTGCGTGCTGGAATGTGCCGGATGTGACGGCATGTGCCTGCCGCTCTACATGATGCTCACACGGGACGAACAGCATGCCATGTGGCACCAATACCGCGCAGGTCCGGCCGCGCGGCTGCAATAGGACGGATGCGATGAACATTGGGCTTTACTATGGCTCCGAGACGGGCAACTCGGAAATGCTGTGCGAGGATATCGCGGCTGAACTGGGCGAGGCGTTTACCTGCGACATCCAGAGCCTTGCGGACGTGGACCCCGCAGCGCTTGACCCAAGCTGGTTCTACATCTTTGTCACGTCGACCTATGGCAACGGCGATCTGCCGTCGACCGCATTGCCCTTCGAAGAGGCACTGACCAGCGGCAAGCCCGATCTTGCGGGACTGCGGTTTGCAATATTCGGACTTGGCGATCAGGTCTTTGCCGACACGTTCAACCACGGGTCGAGGAAACTGGCGGAGATGCTGGTGGGGCAAGGTGCCGTGCAGGTGGGCGAACGGGGTCTGCATGACGCGTCCGGATTTGAAATGCCCGAGGATATCGCACTGCCCTGGGCGCAAGGCATCATGGCCTTGCTCGCCGCCGAAAAGGCCGCCTGATTTCCGGGGTTTCACAGCAAAGAGCCCTGCACATCAACGCCCTACCATGGCCTGTCTGTCGGCATGCGGTCGTGTACCGTATCGTGCGCCATCGCACACAGGCCCGTCGCCATGGCGCATGGTCATCAGGTCGCACCCTGTTGTGGGCTAATTCCTTGAACCCGCTTGGTTTTGGATTAACTCGCGACGTGCAAAAGAGACAGTGTGCACATGAGTAAAGACACGCAAATTCAGGACGATGGCACCGAGATTATGGAGCGTCTGGCGACCCGCGTGCGGGCCGCCCGAGCCGCTCTTGGTCTGTCCCGTCGTGCCTTGTCGGAACGCTCTGGCGTTTCGCCCCGTTACCTTGCCCAGATCGAGGCCGGAGAAGGCAACATATCAGTTATCCTGCTGGACCGTGTGGCGGCGGCCCTCGACGTTCGGATCGAGGCGTTGGTGAGCGCGACCGATCCCGTAGATGCCGAGGCGGCGCGGGTCATGCAGCTCTATCAGGCGGCGCAAAACCCCGCGATCCTGCGGGCGCAGCGCGTCTGCCTGGTTGGACTGCGGGGGGCGGGCAAGTCGACGCTGGGTGCGCAGGCGGCAGAAAAGCTCAAGATTCCGTTCATCGAACTGAACGACCTTATCGAGGCGCAATCGGGCATGCCGACCAGCGAGGTCATGGCGCTATACGGTCAGGACGGCTATCGCGCGATTGAGGCGCAGGCTCTGGACGAGATCGTCGCGTCGCACAACAAGCTGATCCTCGCTGTCTCCGGCGGGATCGTCGGTGCGCCTGCGACCTATGCCCAGGTGCTGGAACGGTTCCACACGATCTGGATCAGGACCAGTCCGGCAGAACACATGGCGCGCGTGCGGGCACAGGGTGATCTGCGCCCGATGGAGGGCAATCCAGCGGCGATGGACCAACTCAAGGCCCTGCTGGAGGCGCGCACGCCCGAATACGAGCGTGCCTTTGCCCAGGTCGCCACGACGACACGACCTGTCCAAAGTTCCGTCAACGATCTGCTTGCGATCATTGCAAAGCACCGCCTGCTCAACGGTCTTGGGCCTGCATGACGCCAATCGATCCGTTGCAAACCTCGTTTTGGCTGGCCTGCGATGCGATGATCTGGCGCCATTGCGCTCCGTGGGAGCTTGACGAGGCGCTGGTGGCGTGGGGCTATGCCATCGGCCCATGCGAGGCACAGGATCTTGTCGGGCTTGACCGGGTCTTGTCGGCACGCGCCGGGGCCGGGTCACCGGTGCTGCCGCGCATGGTGGCCGAAGGGCGGCTGGGCAAGGCCGCCGGGTGGGGGTTCTACAGGTATCCCGGTGGCGGCGGGGCGGTCATTGATCCGCTGATCGACGATCTGGTCCGGGAAGAGGCCCATTTTGCAAAAGCAGACCGCGACGACCTCGAGGGTGCAGCACTGGTGGACGCGCTGCACCGGGCGGTCGGGCCGGTCGTCTGTGCGGTAGGCGCCCGCGCCGCGTCCTTGCTGCACCTGCCGGAGGCGCGGCTGGCACTGATCTAGCCGAGGCCAAGTAGGATCATCGTTCCGACACCCCACAGCGTCATCTGATAATGCGTGTTCTGCGCGCCTTCGTGGCAGAACCAGTAGCAAAAATGGTTGCCCACGATCAGGAATCCTGCCCATACGGCGGTGAATGCCATTGCCCCGATCATCGCGATGCTGCGCCCGCCCGCGACGGTTCCGGTCCCCACCAGCGCCATCAGCAACCCGACCACACCGGCCCACAGCAGCAAGGTGGCCACAAGCTCGGCTGCGACAACCACCCGAAACGCCAGCAACTGCAGCCTGCGGTCCGTCACCGCACGGTGCGCCACGGGCGCAAAGGCATCGGGATATTCGTCCCGCATCCGGGTCATCTCCATGACCTCGGCGGTGTAGACCTCGTTCACCGAAGGGTGCAGCAGGTTGTCCCGCACGCCCAGCGTCAACCACGCCGCAATCAGCCCCGTGGCGAGGGTTTGGGCGGCGACAAGCGTTGTTTCCATGTCCGGTCTCCCACGAAAAAAGGGGCCGCCCGGTTGGGCGACCCCTTGTTGTGTCTCAGGCCGTGATCAGGTCCAGGCGAGGTCCGCAGGGCGGATCTCGAACGAGATGTGGTGCGCGCCGCCTTCCAGACCTTCCTTGGTGTGGTTGTAGAGCGACCGCCAGTAGGGCTGGATCGTCACACCGTCTTCCTGCAGGATCTTCTGACCTTTGGCCATCAGGGCGCGGCGCGCCTCGACATCCGCAGTGGCCAGCGCCGCCTCGAGGTTTGCGTCAAACTCGGCGTTGGAATAGCCGAACTCGTTCCACGCCTCACCAGTGCGATAAGCCAGCGCCCAGATCTGGACGCCCAGAGGGCGGTGGTTCCAGTTGGTCGACGAGAACGGATATTTCGCCCAGTCGTTCCAGAAGGTCGAGCCGGGCAGGATGGTCCGCTTGACCTTGATGCCCGCGTCGCGCAGCTGGGCCGCCACCGCGTCGGTGGTGTCCTTGCGCCACGCGTCGTCGATCGAGATCAGCTCGTGCTCGAAATCACCCATGCCTGCCTCTTCCATCAGCGCCTTGGCGGCGGCTGGATCGACGGTGCGGGGCTCCATCTCGGCATATTCGGGGTGCATCGGACCCACATGGTGGTTTTCGGCAGGGATGCCGCGCCCGGCATAGCCGAGCTCCAGCAGCACGGCATTGTCTACGGCCATGGTGATTGCCTTGCGAACGCGCGCGTCCTCGTAGGGCTTCTTGCCGTCGACTTCGGCCAGCTGGTTGGGACGGATCACGATGGTCGCCGCGGTGGCGATCTCGTTGTTCACCCAGCCGTCCAGCGTGTCAAAGATGTCGATGAACTCACCCTCGATGGAGTAGGTCATGTCGATCTCGTCCGCCTCGGCAGCGGCCACGAATGCGGATGGGTCGGTGCCGTAATCGATGAACTCGATCCGGTCCATGTAGGCGCCGTTGCCTTCGTTCCACCATGTGTGGTCGGCATTCTTGACCAGCACGGCCTTGACGCCCACCTCGAGCGATTCCGGCAGGTAGGGGCCGGTGCCGATGGGGCTGTCGATGCTGTCGACAGAGGTGTCGGGGTGCGAAATGGCCGCCGGATAGTCCGCCATGCCCGCAATCAGCGTGATGTCGGAGGCGGGCAGGGTCAGCTTGACCGTATGGCTGTCCACGACCTCGATCGCGCCGTCGATGGCCTTGCCTGTGTCGTTGTCGATCAGGGTCGCGAAACGGCCCGCCATCGAGTTGCCTTCGACCTCCTTCTCGCACCAGCCGGCGATGTTGCGTGCCACGTCGTCAGCGGTAAAGTCGTCACCGTTGTTCCATTTCACGCCCTGACGGACCTTGAGCATGTACTCGGTCGCGTCGTCGTTGATTTCCCAGCTTTCCAGCAGCGACGGAAGGAACGTCCCGTCGTTTTCGTAGGTCACCAGGTATTCCAGCCACCCGCGCGAGACGTTTGCGATTTGGCTCCAGTCATAGGTGCGCGGATCCTTGAGGCCACGGACCTCTTGCTGGATGCGCACGGTGCCGCCGGCCTGAGCGTGCGACGCGGCCTTGGCCGGTGCTGCCATGCCGAGCATGCCGTAGGCGGTCGCGGCCGTTGCGCCGAACGTGCTGGCCATGGCCAGAAACTCGCGGCGGTTAACCGGGTAAGTGGCGACCTTTGAGGCCTGATACACGATAACCATTGGCGTCGGCATGCCGGTGCG
>ERZ1740067.1808-NODE-1808-length-14048-cov-6.083399_pt1 | contig 14048 bp, 8 predicted proteins | sample MGYA00581736_ERZ1740067 | MGnify/ENA primary metagenome ERZ1740067 (study PRJEB43018, sample SAMN04849236) | marine metagenome | isolation source: floating plastic debris | place: Pacific Ocean | collected 2008-08-27 | study: EMG produced TPA metagenomics... | reverse complement strand
CATCTATATCCATCACCATACCGTCGCTTTCACTGGTAAACATTTGTGGCATAGGCGCTTCCATCATGTTCGACATGGCCCTTGCACCTGGCAGGGAAGGGGCAGGTGGTTTAGGAGCTTTGATATTGATGCGCCAAGGCGACAAATTGGGTTGTTCACCGCTGATTTGAGGTTGAGCTGTGGAAATTTTAAGTTGCACCTCTTCCCAGTTTTCACCCGTATTTTGGGTAACAAAGGCATTGTAAGTAATGTGCATGCGTTTATCCTCAGTAGATACCCGTAAATCATACACTGGGCGCCAACTGGCATTGTATACAATGTAAGAGAGCTCAAGCAACAGGTTGGTTTCCTGGGTTACTTCTACCCAAACCGTGACTTGGTTTTTACTCAGGCGTTTGCCCTTGCCCAGTAGCTGAATATGGCTCGATACTTTAGAGAGTTTGTTGTCCCAGGTTCGTTTGTTTTTTTCTACCTCAAATATGGCCTGATCTACTTTTTCCAGCTCCTGTTTAAAGTATCCCAGCATGTTGGCCCATTTTTGGGGATCAAGCTCCAGAGTAGTTTCGTGAGAAGCAGGAGTAATGAGTTTTTTACCTATTCCATCCACAAACTCTTTTTCTTTGCGTAAGCGAGTAATTTGATCTTCTAACTGGCGAATTTCGTCCTGAATGCTTTGTTGTTCTTCATACAGTTTTCGTCGATCTTCATCGGGCGATTCTTCATAGTATACCGTTTCAAATTTTACATTAGAGAGGGTAGCGTGGCCTTTTCCATTGACCTGAATACTGTTTTGATCTATATTTTTGGGAAGTTTGTCAAATACCAAGTGGTATTCGCCAGGAGCCAAACTGCTTTGTTGGGCTTCGCGAGTCACTTCGGCGCGGTCTTTAAATACGGTGACTTTAGTAATTTTTGAATTCAGTGTTTCCATTGTAAGTAGGTAATTTTTGATTCGATTAGTTGACTTAAAAATAGTAAAATTTAAGTTACAAGCCCATCACATCAGTGCCTTCAGGATACTCGATGGCAAAACTAAACGGGATGACGATTTTTTCGCCAGAAGTTAATTTTGCGTGCCATTGAATAAAAGCCACCTCAGTTTGATAATATTTAATGGGCGGTTCTTTTTCTTTAGGATTAGGCTGCAATAAATGTACTTTAATGGCTTCGTCGCTCGAAATAGGCAACTGATCCCACACAATAATTTCTTCAGTGGTCTGCTTGTGGTTGGTGACTTCTATTTCGTATTCATAAGTAATGGTATGCATTTTTTTGCCAAATACATTGCCTGAGGTTTTCTCATATTTGCGTAAAAATTTATGATAAATATGAAGGCCCCGATCTACCCCAAAAAAGGTCCAAAACTCCTCTTTAGGTGCTACTCCCAACATTTTGGTATGGGTCACAAAGTTGTTGTCTAAAAAAATATTGGCCCGCCCCCGTAAAAAAGGAAAAGCAGTCGTGTTTTTGGATTTGGCCTTGAGATAAGCCAGTGGAGAAAGTTTAGGAACAGTAGAGTAGCGAAAACCTACTGGAAACTCGGCCGAAGTGATGTTAATTTTATGAGTTTCGTTGTTGTTGACAATGGTATGTTGGCCATTAATCTCAAATACGACCGAAGTAGCCCCGGTTTTTAGAATAGATTCGGTTTCGCCTATTTCTTCTTCGAGCTCTTCTTCCTCTACCCACGATTTCCCTTGTCGGAGGGCTTCTGCTTCCAGATGATTACGGTGCATGGCTTCTTGGGTGGCCTGGAGCATTTCCATATTCTGCCGCATTTCTTCCTCCTGGGCCCGCATTTGCTCCACGAGCATCTGGTTTTCTTGCAAGAGTTTTTCTTGCTCAGTAGGGTTCATTTCATCATAATAACGATATACAATTTTTTCGTTACTTGTGTGCTCAGACCCACTATGTTTCCCGGTTTTGTGAATGCGCCATGGCTTCAAGTCGGGATGTTTGCCTTGCAAGCCAGGTTGGGCAGTAGAAATTTTGAGGGTGACATCTTGCCAGGTTTCGCCAGTATTTTGCCTAATGACGGCCCGATAAGTCAAATGCATCCACTTTTTCTGAGTGTTCAAGCGAATGTCATACACAGGGTGCCACCGTACTTGTTTTACCAAGTAAGATAATTTCAAGGTGATTTGCCCGGTAGCCGTGACCTCTAGTAATACCTCCACAAACTGATTTTTAGAGGATGTCTTGCTTTCTTCATCGTAATATGCTTGCTCTAATTTATTCACTACCTTGCGTTGGTCTTGATAGGCTTGGTTGGCAGTTCTAAGCTGCCCATCTAGTGAGGCTACCTTGTCTTGATAAAAAGCCAACATGGTATTCCATTTCTGAATGTCTATTTCCACCCCCGATTGTCCACCTTCAGCATGGGTAAATTTATGAAGCAAATTCACCACAAATTCCTTTTCTTGCTCCAGTCGAGCAATCTGTTCCCCAATCACGTCTCGCTTTTCTATGGCTTGAGCCTTTTGGGCTTCCCATTCCGTTTTATTGGGCATTTCAAAAGCATTGAAACTGGTTTTAAAGGCCACATTACTCAATTCGGCCTGACCTTCTCCTTTTACCTGAATACTGTCCTTGTCAACCTCTTCGGGCAAATAATCAAAAGTAAGGGTGTGTTGCCCTGCATCTAGTGTGATCACTGCAGTGCGGGTAATTTCTGCCCGATCCTTGAAAACCGTAACGTGGGTAATTTTTGAGTTGAGCGTTTCCATTTTTTCTGAATATTGTCCACATTAAACTACTGGTTATGACGTCAAAAAACTATTAATTTCAGGTAAATCTTGGTGACGAGTTGGCTTAGATCTACGTACCATTGGCTTTCTCTTAAATTTATGAGCGTCAAGCCGATTTTTGGGAGGGATTTCTTAAATTTACTTATCATCTACTACTCAAAAAGGATCAAATTATATGAAAGCAATCTATTTATCACTCCTCATCTATTTATTACCAATTTTCTCTGGGCAAAGCCAAAGCCTGGTGCCATTTAAAACTTCTGGCAAAAAAGAAAAGTGGGGGTATAAAAACAGAAAAGGCCGTGTCATCATCAAACCAATTTATGATTATGCCGAGGGCTATCGTAAAAATGCCGCTAAGGTATCCAGAAAAGGAAAATACGGCTTAATTGATGAGATTGGAAGGGTAATCGTTCCAGTAAAGTACCAGGAAGTTCAGTCTCAAATCACGGGTCATTATGTATACTTTCGAGTAAAGAAGGGCAAAAAGTATGGACTGTTTACTGATTGGGGTAATCAAACCATCCCCTTCAAATATACTCGTCTTGATGGTTTTATATTAAATTACTGGTCACGCTATAAAGCCACCTTGAATCAATCGACGGGCATTGTAGATGAAAATGACAAGGTGTGGATAGACTTTAAGTACGACGATCTCTGGCAGTTGCCCAATAACAAAGACCGAGGTATATACAAAACCGTTCGAGCCGGAAAATGGGGATTGGTAAGAGAACAGATAAAGGTAAGAGAAAAAAATGCCGAGATATTGCCTTGCATCTACGATAGCATCCAAGTGTATAGCACCACCCCCAAATTGTACAAGTATTACAAGGGCAAAAAGTATGGGTTGTTTGGCGAATATGGTAACATCCTATTAAAAGCAGCCTATGATTCGGTGCAGCGAGTGGGACGATACATTTATTACTCACCTTCTTTTTTAGTGACTAAAAATGGGTTACAAGGGCTTTATGACGCAGATGGAAAGATGTTGTTGGCTCCCAAATACAAGCGCATCGAAATACTCAATAAAAGAACGTTGTTGGGGGAATGCTATACCGATCAAGGAATGGGTATTTTCGAAGGTGGGCAAATGATTGTACCTGCCCAATATGACGAGATCACACCATTAGAACGAAGGTATCAAGAATATCGAGGTTTGTTATGGTTAAAAAAAGGAACACGCTATGCCTTGTACGATGGGGTACAAAGAAAACTATTGACCAAGTTTGACTATGAAAGCGTGGGCCTAACTATTCGGGAAACTTCCTTGATTTTTGCGCGAAAAGATGGAAAAACGGTGTACTTAAACACCCAAGGAAAATTGGTAGTCCCTGCGATTTATGATCAAGTACGCTACTTGGGAAAGCAGCTCATCAAAGTCAAAAAAAACAACTTGTATGGTATTTTAGACACCTCGGGTAAAGTAATGGTACCAATTAAGTATGATCAAGTACGTTACTTGAGGTGGCAACTCATCAAGGTCAAAAAAAACAACTTGTATGGTATTTTAGACACCTCGGGTAAAGTAGTGGTATCCGTTAAGTATGATGCTTTGAAGGTGTACAGGCCAAGCCGAAAACACCCTAGCCTGTTTGTGGTAAGCAAGGGCAAGCGTCAGGGAATAGTTTATCAGGGTGATCAGGTGATTTTACCCATTGTTTATGATCAAATCACGATGGATTACTCCACTTCTAGTGCGCCCTTGATTGTGAAAAAAGGAACGCGCTATGCTTTGTACGATGCCTTAAAAAAGCAATGGGTGACTCACTTTCGTTATACCTATTTGGCTTACCCTGAAGACTATGATACAAGAGATGTTTATCTGCTTGCCTCCAAAGGAATCAATCGTTGGGGATATGTAAATCAGGAGGGCAAAGAACCGCTTGCTTTTGTATACCAGAGGGTGGCCAAATTTATCAACGACAAAGCAATAGTGCAAAGAGCAGGTAAATACTTTTACATTGACCAAAAAGGCAAATACCAAGGGGCGGCCAATGCCCAAGAGTTTGCCAATAGAACATTGATTGAGATAAGCAGTGAGTATAGCGAAGTCCCACCACCGCCCGTAAAATCAGATGGTTATCGTAAAAGAATACGTAAGGTTGACAAACGAGTAGCCAAAGCGCAGAAACCCCGTGGTTTTGAACAGTATTTGAAAGACAGCCTGCGTTACCCCAAAAGAGCCCGACGATACAAAGTAGAAGGGGAGGTAATACTGTCAGCAGTGGTAGATGACCGAGGCCAACTCATCAAGATCCAGGTATTAGAAGGGCTGGGTTATGGATGCAACCAAGAAGCCATTCGTTTGTTGAAGTCGGCCCCTCGGTGGACCCCAGCAGTGGGTATGGAATGGGCCGACGAGCAAAAGGAAATCTTCATCGTTAACTTTCAGCTTCCGAAACGAAAACGATGACTGAAGATTACTTCAGCCATACATCATTCGGGAAAGTAATCGAAAACGTAAAAGGAATTTTCAAGTCTTGGCCCGCATCCAGCCGATGAGTCCACTCCAGGTATTTGAGCTTGTTTATTTTAAGCTGAGGAGTGTCTTCGGTGTAGTGGGGGGCCAGCAACTGTACCTTGATCTCATCGTTTTGGGCAATGGGTAATTGATCTTTGATGACCAATTCGATGGGTTTAGACTTGAAGTTTTGGGCCTCCAGGCTGTATTCGTACACCATATTTTTGTGCTTTTTGCCTAATACCTGACCTTCTTTCTTTTCGTACTTTTTCAGAAACTTTCGTGCTACTCGTACGCCCTCGTCTATCCCCAAAAAAGTCCAGAAACTTTCGCTGGAAGCCACTGTATCTATGCTGGCATTGGCCACAAAGTTGTTATCCAAAAATACATTGGTACTGCCCGCCAGCAAAGGGTAATCGGTGTTGTTGACGGTTTTGGCCCGCAGGTAAGTATAAGCCGACAGTTTGGGAGTGGCTGAATACTGCAAATGGGCCTTGAATTGGTTTTTTAGAATGGTCACCTGTTGATCGGTGCCATCATTTTTGACCGTATGTTGGCCAGCGATCTCAAAAGACACCGCGGTGCCGCCAGTTTGTACCTTAGACGAAGACCGATCCATGGTCTGTGGTTTGTTTTCCAAATGGCTTGTGTCCATTGCTTCTTTGCGTAAGGCATCTTGTTCCAAGAAGTCATCAATGGTATCTGCATCATACACTGCTGAACCAAGTGATATCCCCCTTTCCTTTTCTTCCTCTTCAATGGTGCGTAACTCCTCAAAATCATCGCCCCTCCTTCCACTTCTGGTAGGCATATCATCTGACAACATGCCACCAACCGAAAGGTCAAGTTTTTGAGGCATTGCTTTGGATTTTTTCCGCGCCATCATTTTTCCCTTAGGCATGGCGGCCTGATTACGTGCCATCATCATGGGTGGTGGAGGCACATATTGTTCAATTCGCCAAGGTTGTAAGTCGGGTTGACGACCACCGACCTGGGGTTTGGCAGTAGAGAGCTTCAAGGTGACATCTTCCCAGTTTTCTTCAGTATTTTGGCGAATCAAGGCTTGGTAAGTCATCTCCAGCATTTCGGTATCAGTAAAAACCCGGAAATCATAGTAGGGTTCCCAACTGGCTCCATATACCACGTAAGAAATAGATACCTCGACGGTGCCTGCTTGGGTAGCAGTAATATTTACAGCTACCTGACGACGGGTTTTGTGGCGCTGTCCCAGGAATTTTTTATAGTCTGCATTGGCTTTTTGCAAAGCTTCCTGGTTGCGGTTCAGTTCCTGAGTGGTTGTATGCAATTGGTCGTCAATGGCTACTTGCTTTTGTTGGTAAAACTCCAGCATTTTAAACCAGGCTTGGGTTTTGATCACCTTTTGCCCTTTGGTAGGACGCGTTACTCGCTGGGCCATGCCTTGCAAAAGTTTTTGCTGGCCCACGAGCCGTTTAAGGCGGTCCTTCAGCTTCCACTTTTTTTCGTTAAACTGAGTACGTTGGGCCTGAATGGCTTGTACGGCTTCATCAGGGTTTTCTTCATAATGTTCACTCGAAAACTTGATCTGATTGAGCACAATGGGGGTACCAGTACTACTTACCTGGATGCTTTTGTCCTCGATGCTGGCCGGGAGCTGGTCAAATATCAAGGTATGTTGGCCGGCGGTCAGGTCTAGTTGGGCCAAACGGGTTACTTCGGCTCGGTCTTGATACACCGTGACTGAGCCAATGTTTGAGTCTACTATTTGAGGAGGGTTAGATGGAGTCATTCTTCTTCTATTCCGGTGAGTTTTACATCATGAGGGTATTCTAACGAAAAGTGAAAAGGAATTTTTTCTTCCTTACCTGGTGCCATTTCATACATCCATTCCAGATAGTTGTACTTGTCTTTTTTGAGTTGTTCGGTATCTTCTTTGTACTCGGGTTTCAGCAAGTGTACCTTGATCTCGTCGTGTTGCGAAATCGGAATCTGGTCTTTCAGGGTGATTTTTTCAGTGGTTTTTTTATAATTCTGAATCACCAGCTCATACTCATACACAATGTTTTTGGTCTTTTTGCTGAACAACTTGCCTTCTTTTTTCTCGTACTTTTTCAGAAACTTTCGCTCTACTTTCATTCCTTCATCTATGCCCAAAAAGGTCCAGAAACTTTCGGTAGGAGCCACCGTATCCAGACTGGCATTGGCCACAAAGTTATTGTCCAAAAATACATTGGTAGTACCTTCCAAAAAGGGATATTCGGTACTGTTGGTCACCTTGGCTCGTAAGTAAGCATAAGGCGATAGCTTGGGCACTGCCGAATATTCAAACGAAGCCCCAAAGTCTTCCATCATAATGGTGACCTGCTGATCGGTATTGTCACTTTTGATGGTATGCTTGCCTGCAATATTGAAAAATACCGCAGTGGCACTGGTTTCTACCTGAGAAGTGGCTTTTTGGAAATCGTCCCCGCCACCGCCAAAATCAGGCAAACTGTCTACATCTTTGAGTTTTTCTTTTACCTTTTTATCCATTGGAGCATACGATGCCTCAAAGTTGACATTACGAAGCAGCTCCTTGGAAATTTTACCCCCAATGTCAATCCGCCAAGGCTCTAGCTCTGGCTGGCGCCCACTGATTTGAGGCTGGGCAGTAGAGAGCTTCACCGCTACCTCACTCCAGTCTTCGTTGGTGTTTTGTTTTACCAAGGCATTGTAAGTGAGGTTCATTTTTTTCTCTTGGGTAGACACCCGCAAATCGTAAAAAGGCTGCCACTGGGCATCGTATACAATATAAGACAAGTTGAGCTGCAAACTGCCCTTGCTGTTCATTTGAATGATGACCTCTACTTGGTTTTTAGTGCGGGTGTCGTCGTATTGTAAATCATTTAATTGATTCTGGAGTTTTTCTATCTTTTTGTAGAGGGCTTGTTTTTCTTTTTCAGTAGCGAAAATGGCTTGGTCCAATGCCTCCGATTTTTCGCTGTAAAAACCAAACATGTTTTCCCATTGCTGAGGGTCCAGGCTAGGAATGTCTTCCTCAATGGGGGTAGTAAGCTTGACCGTGATTTTATCGATAAAGTCCTGTTCATTGCGTAAACGATTGACCTTGTTTTGCAGAAGCTTTTGCTGATCCTCGAGGTCTTGTTTTTCGTCTAATAGGTTTTTTTTATCTTCGTCGGGCGTTTCTTCGTAATGTTCTACCTTAAATTTTACACTGGATAGTACCGCGTCACCTTCGCCGCCTACCTGAATACTTTTTTGTTCTATCTTGTCGGGCAACCGATCAAATCTAACAATATGTTCACCCGGTACCAGCTCTAAAGTAGCAGTACGGGTAACCTCGGCCCGATCACTAAATACGGTCACCGATGAAATGGTGGATTCCAAAATTTGCATTTTTGATTCTCTTAGGTTTTGACCCAAAATACAAAAAGCCTGTCATTTTTTGCTCATGACAGGCTTTTTATCTTCACATTGAATCATCTTGTCACAACCCCAGCGCATCCATCTTTGCCTTTTCGTATCGGCTGTCCTCTGCTGGGTAGCGTAGTTTACCCTGGTACTTTCCCGAGTCTTTGGCCAAGGCATAAATCAGGCTCTCTCCGGCATATTTAGTAGTTTGGCGATAGATAGGGTCTTGATAAGCTTCCAGAGGCGATACAATTTTCCATCCCTTGTTTTTGAACATGGCAATGAGGTCGTCAATGAACAGGGCCGAGCATAAATTATGGTGCAGCAATAAATTGTGTTTGATGTGCCGTCCGGTAAGCTCAAAGCCCAGTTTTTCATAAAATTGGGCCCGCTCCCAAATGTGGTTCAGGTAAAACGCTCGAAACTTCTGGATATCTTGATACTGCTTTTGGCGGAGCCTTTTCAACAAACGTTGGTCAATGTACCAGTCTGAGGCATCGATGGTTACGTGGCCATTTCGGTAACCTTGGGCTTTCAAAAACTGCCGAAAAGCGTTCACTTTTTCCGGTGTATTCCCTTCTTTGAGGTACGGAAAACGGAAGAATTTTTTAAAGTGGGCGTAGCCACGAATGAAACGTTCATTCTTGAGTAATTCCTGTTTGAACTGATCCACAGTTACTTTGGGATTGCTGTAATTGGGATGGGTAAACGTGTGGTTGGCAATGGTGTGCCCGTGCTGATCCCAGCTTTTGAGCAACTGGGTACCCCGTTGATTTTGCAAGCCCCTGCCCCGCACAAATAACATCGCTTTTACATCGGCTTTTTTTAGTTTTTCGAGCAGCATAGCATTCCAAGTTGCAAAAGTATAACCTGGTTTGTCACGGGTGCTACCATCGTCAAAAGTAAAGCTGATGGTTTGAGCCCAAAGGCTGGAAGCACCCAGACACAACATTGCCCAAGTGCGCAGTATTTGATTAATATTTTTCATATTGTTTTCCTTTCTTTCCTTGGTATTTTTTCTGATTTAACAAATAGATGAATGAAATATTGGCTTGTGGAATACGCACCTGAGCACGATAGTCTTGCCTGAAAGTAGCTTCCTGTGAGTATACCCGATACCACCAAGTGTTGAATACATCTTTGAAATTGAGGCTCAAGGTGGCTTTTTTACCCCACAATTGTTTGCTCAGGCCCATATCCATTCGGTACACCGACCTTCGGATAAATTGCCCCCGTTGGTTGCCGCCTACGAAACGGTGTTGGAGCTGCAGTTTCAAGGTTTTAGAGAGGTGAAAGTTCCACCGAAAGCGCCCGGCCGAAATGGCCCCCGTACTGTTGTAATCTATTTCCTGAAAGCTTCCTTCTTGAATGAATCCACTGACAAACCCCTCGATGTACAACCGTAGCCAGCGAGCAACTTGGTACGATACATTCATCTCCAGGCCCAGTTGTCGGCGCGCTCCAATGTTGACGGTTTTCCTGACAAAGATTTCTTGAGGTACCTCATTTACAGTGAGGGTACGCTTTTCTATGAAATAATCCATCACATTGTGGGTATGGTAATAAAACAAGGTGGGGTTGAAGGAAAGACGTTTGCCGAATTTGCCTTGATAGCCTAGCTGCGAAAATATGACAAAAGCTGGATTGACCGAAGGGTTACCAATGAGTATCCGGCGGGCATCGCTGAAAGAAGAAAATGGAATGAGGGCATTCAAACGAGGCCGCCTGATTCGTCGGGAGACTGACAGCCGAATTTGGTGTTGTTGATTAAAATCATAATGTATAAAAGCCGAAGGAAACAAATTGGTGTAAGCAATGGCCTGCTGCTGGTTTCGGTTTGCCGTTGAAATTAAGATTTGGGTGGTTTCGGAACGCAAACCTATTTGATACTTCAGTTTGCCCAACGTTTTGGTGTATTGCCCATAAAAAGCTTGCACGGTTTCATCATAAGTAGTTTCATCAGTAAACTCAGGAATCTGACTGGTGCGTTGGTTGGTGGTGCGTTCTACCGCAAAGTCATTGAGAATTTGGGTGGTTTTATGGCGGCCACCTAGTTCTATTTGAGCCTTTCTGGGCAAAGGTTGTACATAGTCAGCCGAAAGACTATAACGCACATTTTGCATTTGGTTAAATGAACGATCCCGGTTTGAAATGGTCGTAACAGGAGCCAACGATTGTTCTGTCATGTGGGCATTTGCATCTTCATTAGAGGCTTGGCCAAAAAGGGTAATGTTCAAAGCACCTCCTTGTGGGTTCAACTTCCATTGGTAGGCGATACTGGTTTTTACCAAGTGGTTTTGGGAAGTTTCGGTATCCAGCCTTTGTGATCGATTGAGGAGTACATCTTGTTGGGTATCTTGGTATTGAATGGTATTTTCGTTTCTAACCTGGGCCCTGCGATAGGTCAGGTCTAGATTCAAACGATGGTTTTTATGTACTTTCCATTGTCCACCCAGATTGTTAAACCAATAAAACTGTTTTAATACTTTTTCGCCTGTTTGTCGAGTCTCGAAAGGAGCTTGGCCAAAATGAGCTACATTGAATTCATCCAATCGTTTGGGTTCTGAATAGCCTACCCCGGTATTTAAATACCAGGACAGTTTTTTGCCTCCTTGGCTGAGGTTGGCATTGCCGCCTGCATTGAGACGCACTCCCGAAAACACCTCAAAACTACTGGTCAATTGCTGTTTTTTGCCTTTTTTGAGCACCACATTGATGATCCCCCCAGTACCCTCAGCTACATACTTGGACGAAGGGTTGGTAATGACCTCGATGCGCTCGATGCTCCCAGCGGGAATGGAACGTAAAAATGCGCTTGGATCGGTCATGCCACTATTGCGCCCATCAATTAATATGCGTACGTTGCCGTTGCCTCGAATGCTGAGGTTGCCGTCTACTTCTACCTGTACCGACGGAATGTTTTGCATGACATCTATCAGGCTGCCGCCTCCTGCCAACAGTGCTTGCGATACATTATAGACCTGCTTGTCTAGCTCGATATACTGTGAGTTATCGGCCGTGACTACGACCTCATCCAAGGTTACTGTAGTTTGAATCTGAATAACACCCAAGTTGACTTTGCGTTGTTGAGGCAAGAGATGGAGCACCCGTTGGTAGGGTTGGCTACCAACCATCGATACCTCCCAAGTGTAGCGAGCAGGAGGTAGTTTGATGGAGAATAGGCCTTGATCGTTGGTAATTGTCCCAAATACCTGGGTACTATCTTGTTGGTTTTTGAAAGCTACCGTAGCATAAGGTACAGCTTGTTTTTTTTCGTCAATGACTTTGCCTGTTACCAAACAGTTTTGCCCATAGCTGTTCAGGGCGAGCAAGAGACAGATGATTTTATAAAAAAATTTCATGGTAATATGTCAATTTTAAGCATAGGTATCCCAGTCTACCCTAAAAGCAGGATAAAAACGCCTGGTTGACCTGTAAAAAATTAGATTGTAAATGTTCCGCCTTCGGCTAAATGGTTTTATTGTTCCATTTTTCTATTGTTCCATTGCTCCGCTCATTGTTAAATGGTTACGCAAAGCGACGAAAAACGCCTCATTGTTATATTGCTCCGCTACGCTCATTGTTAAATGGTTGCGCAAGGCGATTATTTATTTGTATTGTTAATTCCTTCGACTCCGCTCAGGACTAAATGTTCCGCCTACGGCTCATTGCTCTATGGCTAAATGGTTACGCGAAGCGACGTGTTATTTTTCATTTTACGTTTTTCACTTTTCATTCAATTAGTGGACTACCAACTCCTAACTACTAACTCCCAACTAAAAAAACTTAATAAATTTTAGCGGGTTGAGTGGTTGGTTATTTTGGCGAAGCTCATAGTGCAAGTGAGGTCCTCTAGACAATCCAGTATTGCCCACGTAGCCAATGATTTCCCCTTTTTTGACCGACTGTTTGGCTTTTACGGCAAATCCCTGAAGGTGAGCATACCGGGTTTGGTACTTGTTGGCGTGGTTGATAATGATGAGGTTGCCCCAATCTTTACCATCACTGGCCTTGATTACAACTCCGTCAGCGGTGGCAATGACTGGAGTACCTTCAGTAGCTCGAATGTCAATCCCCCGATGTTTGATGAGTTTACCATTGTGGGGGTGGCGGTGCACCTTTCCAAAGTAACTGGTAATGTGTTGCTTGTTCACATTTTTGATTGGAAACAATGAAGGAGGATTGTTGGTAGTCACTGACATATTGTTGGGCACCAACGACGATGCGGGCCCAGAGGCAAGTAAATCAGACATGAGTCGGGGTTTGGTAAAGGCAGCCGATACCAGAACTACCCCGGCTAAGAATAGCAAATAAGTAAGTTTATAAAGCGTACGAGTAGGTTTTTTGGTGATCATATCAATTCTTTTTTTGATTAATGATTGGTTAAAATAGTGATACAAGCGGTGGGCGGATTGCACTTGAATATTTTGTAACAAGGCTTGTAAATAACTAGAGGTTTTTACTTCACCTTGCAGCACCCAAGCATCGGCCTGGTACTCATGAATAGATTTGAGTGATTTGCGGTATAGGTAAACCAATGGGTTGAACCAAAACAGTAAAATGTAACATTCGGACAGGCACACGTCTATAGAGTGTTTGAGCCGAATATGGGCTTGTTCGTGGGCAACCATGAGGTCATTGGGAGGGTGAGATTGTGCTTGTGGAACAAATATCCAATTGAAAAACGAAAAAGCCTGAGGAAGCGGAGAAACTACCAAATGATAACCGTTGTTTACTTGACTTTCCAATTTTTGTTTGAGCCGGATGACCCACCAAAGCGAGTGAATGGTTCGGACTAGTAAGCATATGCTCCCTAGTAAATACACCCCGAGCAGCCAAGGAACCAAGTCAAAGGTATGGGTAGTGGTTTGATGTACCGTGTGAGAAATGGTTTTTCCGCTTTCCACGACAAACTCATTCAAGGCCAGGCTTACTTGACCCATCGGGGTAGCTGTAGTGGGCACAACCAAATAAGTGAAGGGTACCAGTAAGGCAATGAACGGCAAGGCGACTAAAATGCCACGGTTGAATCGATGAAAAGTGGATTGGCTGAACAAGATTTTGTACAAGCAAAACAGTCCGGTAAATACGACACTACTTTGTACCAGGTAGAGAATGAAATTAGTCATTTTGATCTTTCAGGTTTTTGATTTTTTCCTCAATAAGCATTTTCATTTCTTCCAATTCAGTAAGGTCAAGGTCTTCGCTTTCGGTAAAAAACCGGGCAAACTTACTGGTGGAGCCACTAAAGAAGCTGCCAATCACATTCTTGAAGTGCTTCTTGACGTACTCTTCTTTGGTAATGGTAGGGTAGTATTCACGAATTTTACCGTAGGTGTTAAACTTGAGTACCTTTTTTTTCACCAATACCCGCACCACCGTCGAAATAGTCGTAAATGAAAGATTGGATTCGGGAAACAGGTCTCCAAAGTCATTCAAAAAGGCTTTCT
>ERZ1740067.1807-NODE-1807-length-14050-cov-4.640372_pt1 | contig 14050 bp, 14 predicted proteins | sample MGYA00581736_ERZ1740067 | MGnify/ENA primary metagenome ERZ1740067 (study PRJEB43018, sample SAMN04849236) | marine metagenome | isolation source: floating plastic debris | place: Pacific Ocean | collected 2008-08-27 | study: EMG produced TPA metagenomics... | reverse complement strand
GTCAGACGAGCTCTACGAGCCCGCTCATCTTTATCCTGTTTTGATGGGGATTGTCGTCGCAGGTTCCTTTCTGTTAGCCACTTCGCTTTTTGGGCGCTTAACTGAGTTCGGTCGGTGCATCATTCAAGCGCGCGCAAGTTGGCGCTCGCCAGAGTTTCATCCCAGCGATCGCTATCCAGTTATGCGCTCGGAGTAACCGATGTTAACTGTCGGAGCATCGCAAGCTAGATGACGATCTGTTTGATCAGGTGTAGACCTGTTGTCTGAATCGCGCCGCGTATTTACGAGCCTAATCAGATGGCGTTTTCAAAAGTACAATCGGTTTGGTTGCGATCATCGCGAAAGCGAAAGGTAGAACGTAATTTGCGCCACGGAGCGCTGACTGTTTAACAGTGCACATGAAAAAGGTTTTGAACAATGTGCAATCAGGCGACATCGCGTCGAACAGAATGTGATTCACAAAAGGCTTTGAGTGCATTGGTTTCCGTCGAATTCACGGCAATTGCCGCAGGGTCGACACCAACAACCGTGATCACTGCCTGCGCCTGATGTTGCCAATCGAGGATCGGTGCTGCTGCTGCAACAAGGCCCGGGATAAATTTACCGTCGACTGAGCTAAATCCCTGCTTCCGGATGGCCGTGGTCAATTCGTCGATACCCGCTCGATTGGCGGTAAACCCTGGGATCAGTGCCGGATTGCGAGCCACTCTCCGCAGCTCGCTGTCGAGTATCCGTTGTAACGGTGCACGCGGTGCCCAGGCGAGAAATGCCCTGCCGGTCGAGGAGTTCAAAAGAGGCAACGTCGTGCCAAGCCCCATCGACGTAACGGTTGGCGATGCACCACGTTCCCAACGCACGACTGTTGCTCCCTGGTCGGCCCAGATGGAAAGCAGAACAGTCATGCCAGTGTCCCTGGAAAGCCCGGGCAGACCGGCAGCGGCGTGGTTCACAAAGTCATGCCTCGCAAGAGCTGCAAGTCCAAGCTGGAGAGCGCTAGACCCGAGGTCTTAGTGACCGGACCTGCCTTCTTGCTTCACAAGCCCCGCATCTACGAAAGATGCGAGATACCTATGGATCTTGCTGTGTGGCATGTCGCACGCGCGGGCGATCTCCGTCAAAGACAGGGAACCGTCCTGTCTAGCCATGAAGGCAAGGACACCAAGGGCTGCGTCGAGCGACTTTAAGCCATGCCCCTGGCCACTATCGTCAGTCATGCGTTGCTTCCAGGATCTTGCGAAGGGGGTCTAGATCGCCCGCAACCATACCGGTTTTCGTGCGCATGAAAAGGCATCGTACTTCACGGCCCGTAAAAGCGCACCCGTCACCAACATAACCGGCATAGTTAAGCGTGAGCGTCCGTCTCGTCCAACCAAGTCTTTCAATGTCAATTCTGAGCAGGTCTCCATCGCGCATTGGACGATGAAATTGTACTGAGGCATCCACCAGGCCAAGTCCCGCCGAGTCAAGTGTACGGCAAACGGCGCCGTGTCCACCATAGGCGCGTAGCGATCCGTGGAACGTCGCATCCATCCAGCGGAAGATGTTGGGATAAAACACGATTCCAGCCGGATCGCAGTCACCGAAGGACACTTGGATAGAGAACGTTTTTATCATCTAGATTTCCATATTATAAAACTAATTGCGTATTATTAAAAAGTAATCTATGTTCGCTCTAAGGTCGACAAGTTTGTGGGAGGGAATGAATGACTCGGCTTTCCAGTGTTGAAATCCTCGGTGGAGGTCCAGCCGGCATCTACACCGCGATCCTTCTCCGGCGGCAATTGCCTCACGTCCGTGTGCATGTCACGGAACAGAATCCGGAAGGAGCGACATTCGGGTTTGGTGTCGTGTTTTCGGATCAGGCGCTGGAGTTTCTGAAGGCGGATGATCCCGAGACCCACGATTTGCTCATGCCGCATATGGAACGGTGGCGCAACATGACACTGAACCTGCCGGGCGGGCAGGTGACGCTTGATGGGGTCGGTTTCACTGCCATCGGCCGTTTGGAGCTGATTGAGATCCTGAAGGAGCGCGCGCTGGCGCTTGGCGTTCCGATATCTTTCGAAAAGGAGGTTCGTTCACTTGATGAACTGGATGCGGACCTCGTCATAGGCGCCGATGGGTTGAATTCACTGATGCGCCGGTCGAACGAAGAAGACTTCAAGCCCACCATTAAGCATTTCGAAAACCACTTTGCCTGGTTTGGAGCCACAATCCCGTTCGACACGCTGACCCAAACCTTTATCGAAACCGGCAAGGGACCATTGAACGCACACCACTACCGCTATTCGCCATTCCTCAGTACATTCATCGTGGAGTGCGATGATAGTGTGTTCAACGCCTATGGGTTCGGCGACATGGACGAAACGCAAAGCGCCGAAGTTTGTAGTGATCTCTTCAAGGATGTGCTCAAGGGCTCGAAGCTGGTTACCAACAAATCCATGTGGCGCCAGTTTCCACGGCTCTGGTGTGACACCTGGGTGGCTGGCCGGAACGTTCTGCTGGGCGATGCCGTGCATACGGCCCACTTCTCGATCGGGTCCGGCACAAGGCTGGCGATGGAGGATGCCATCGCTCTGGTTCACGCCCTGGCCGATCATGATAATCTGGAGGAAGCGCTTGCCGTCTACCAGGAGCAGCGGCCGCCCGTCGCCCGCAAGATCGTGGACGCCGCCAATACGTCCGCGACCTGGTACGAAACGTTCGGTGAGAAGATGCAGCTTGCCCCCATGGACTTTGCCTATGACTACCTGATGCGATCTGGGCGTATGACGCATGAAAGGCTCCGCGGCATCGCGCCCGAATTTGCGGCGGAATACGAAGCCTGCAAGTCAGCGGCGCAGTAGAGACATGCGAAAACCGTGCGTTTTGCTGCGCTGATCCGAACCCCAACAGAATTTTCAAACTAACCGCTCTCAGTGCGCTTGTGGTTGATGTGTGACCTGGTGCTGCGAAGAGCGAACGGAGGACTGCATGTCGAACACTGCCGGCTTGCAAACACCTGAGACAGACCAGTCGATTGAACCTAACGGTTCGACTGCAATCTTCGATCCGGTTCCCGATGTCACTCATGGTGCTGAAGAGATTGGATTTGAAAAGTCCGCGCATGCCAATTGTTCGCAGATCCTTTGGCAGAATCTCCTTCGAAATCCAGACAAGACCGCGCTCGCTGGGCCGTGTGGCTCCAAGAGCTACCGCGATCTGATCGCCGACGCCGGGCGCTGGGGAAATGCCTTTGTCGCTGCAGGGCTTCAGCGTGGTGACCGGATCGCCTTCTTTCTAGACGACACACCGGTCTTTGCAGCCGCCTTCTTTGGCGCTGTGCGCGCCGGTTTCGTGCCCGTTTTGCTGAACATTCAAACCAAACCGGAACTTACGGCCTACTTTCTGAAAGACTCCAACGCACGCCTCGCGCTCGTGGAAGCGGAATTCGCGGAAGACTTCAAGAAAAGTGCAAAGGCGAGCGATGATCTTCAAGCAACAATCCCAGTCAACACAGGCGTAACCGTTGCCGGCACGGTTGGTGAAACCCAATTCTTGCATGGTCATCAGGCCATGTTGGCCTGTGCCGATACCGATCCAGACGATATGGCTTTCTGGATGTACTCATCCGGATCAACGGGCCGGCCCAAGGGGATCGTTCATCTGCACCATGACATGGCCTACGTGCAGGCGTCTTTCGGAGACAGGGTTCTCAAGTTGAGACCTGACGATGTCTGCTATTCGGTGCCCAAGGCCTATTTCGCTTACGGGTTCGGAAACTCGATTGTGTTTCCGTTTTCGGTGGGTGCGACCACGCTTCTGGTTCCTGGCCAGCCGCGCCCGGACGTCGTGCTCGATGCGATCGAGGAATTCAAGCCGACCGTCTTGTTTGGCCTGCCGACGCTCTATACGGCCTTGGCGCGGACAGAAGATGTCAAGCAGCGGAGCTTGTCCAGTATTCGCCAGTCAATGTCGGCCGCCGAAATTCTCTCTGAGGATGTCTACAACGCCTGGAAGGAGCTGGTCGGGCATGGACCGACCGAAGGTCTAGGCTCGACCGAGATGTTGCACATCTATCTTTCAAACACGCTTGAGGATCATCGCCCCGGAGCAGCAGGGGCCCGCGTGCCGGGTTATGAGATCAGGCTTGAGACCAGGGACGGTGAAGCGGCACAGCCGGGTCAGGAAGGGGTCATGCTGGTGCGCGGCCACTCGTCCGCTCCTGCCTATTGGAACCGGCCTGACAAAACGCGCGAAACGATGCGCGGTGACTGGATCTACACTGGCGACCGCTTCATCGAGAAGGATGGCTACTACTACTTTCAGGGACGCGCCGACGATCTGATCAAGGTTTCCGGACAATGGGTGTGGCCTCTCGAAGTCGAGCGATGTCTGAACGAGCATCCCAATGTTCACGAATGCGCCGTGCTGGCGCACCAGCTCGAAGACAGGCGCATGGCGCTTCGCGCCGTGATCTGCCTCGCAAACGGAAATGATCCAGACGAGATCCAGACACGCCGCTTGAGGGATTACGTCAAGTCGATCCTGACGCCCTACAAGTCACCGCGCATTTTCGAATATGTCGCCGAACTGCCCAAGACAGGCACCGGAAAGATCGACCGTCAGGCGTTGGTGCGGTCGTCAGAACCGCCAGCCTGAAATCAGAATTTACCGACGGTTGATTAAAGGGAGGAACCGAAATGAAGATGTTGGGAAAACTCGTTTGCGCAGGGCTCTTGATGGCAGGGGTTGCAACGCACGCGCAGGCACAGGTCGCCTCATTCTCCACGCCGCCACAAGGATCTGTATGGAACACAATGGCATCCGTCATTTCCGCACAGGCCCGGAAGAGTGCAGACCTGGCGATGGTTGTGCAGCCTTATGGGTGCAATGCGCAAATGATGCAGGCAGTCAACGACTCTCTTGCAGAGTTCTCGCTCAATGACGTCAACGATGTCATCACAGCGGTAAAGGGGACGGAAGAATACTCTGCCGCAATGCCGAACCTCAGGGTTGTTGCACGCATCAATCCGTTTCCCGTCGGCCGCTATGTGAAGGAAAGTTCCGGCCTCACCTCTGTTGCGGATCTGGCGGGTCGCAGCGTTCCGTCCGGCTGGGATGCCTTTCCAATTGCACGCTCGCATATCTCCGCAATCCTGGCGGCTGGCGGCATTGATTGGGACGACGTCAAACAGGTCCCGGTCCCGGAACTCATTCGCGGCTCCGATGATCTGGCATCCGGCCGCGTCGACAGCGCCTTTTTTGCCGTCGGCGGCCCGAAAGTCGCCGAGGTCGATGCTTCGGTCGGTGGTGTGAATTTTCTGACAGTTGAGGCAAATGAAGACACCTTGTCGAAAATCCAGGAAATCCGGCCTGCCTTTTACTTTTCAGAAGTCACACCGGCGCCTGTTCGCGTTGGTGTCAGTGAACCGATGATGTTTGTCACCTGGGACAACGTACTTGTTGCCGGCGCGCACGTGTCTGATGAGCAGGTCAAGACCCTTCTGTCGGTTTTGTTCGACGACAAGGACGCAATTGGCGAGGCTTATCCGCCATTGCGGGCGCTTAACATCGAGACCGCCTACAAGGAATATCCCGGCGTTGAGTACCACCCCGGCGCAGTTGCTTTCTTCAAGGAACGCAACATCGAACTGACACCTGTTCAGTAACGGTACCAAGCATTTGGAGAGAGCGGTTGCCGTTCTCTCCAATCCATGACGCGACAGGGAGTGGTCTCCGGCATGACTGTTTGGAAGAAGCCGATTACAAGAATACTTGCCGGTATTTTGACGATCATTTCGATCGGGCAAGCTGCGGACATTCCATCCCGTCTCGGCTATTCATACTATACGGAGCAGTTCCTTGCGCTGGTTCTGGGATTGAGCCTGGCGCTGATCTTTCTCGTCCGGCCGCGTGCTGGCGGAAGCCGGTCGGAACAGGGCTCGTTCGATTTGATCGACGCCATCCTGTCTGCGTCCGGACTGTTGCTCTCATTTTATGTTGCCTATGCCTATCCGAGCCTTGTCAGTCGGGCGATGTCGCTTCCGTGGGATGCGCTGGTCGTCGGGTCGCTTCTCTTCGTGCTGGTTTTGGAAGGTCTCCGGCGCGCGGTAGGCTGGACACTCGTTGTCGTTGTCCTCGTCATTGTCGGCTACGGCATGATTGGTCATCTCGTTCCCGGCGCCTTGCAGACGCGCGAAGTCGCGCCCACTCGTCTCGCGGTCTATTTAGCATTCGACCCCAACGGTCTTCTGGGCTTGACTTTGAATGTCGCCGCGACGGTTGTCGTCGCATTCGTCTTCTTCGGTCAGTTGTTGCTGCGCTCGGGCGGGGCAGACTTCTTCAACGACATCGCGATGGCATCGATGGGCAGAAAGCGCGGTGGCGCCGCCAAGATTTCCATCGTCGCCTCCGGTTTGTTTGGATCGATTTCGGGCGTCGTAGTCTCCAATATCGTTGCAACCGGTGTCGTCACGATCCGCCTGATGATCCAATCCGGCTTCCGGCGCACGACCGCTGCAGCGGTGGAAGCGGTGGCATCCACGGGCGGTCAGATCGCGCCGCCCGTCATGGGCGCGGTCGCGTTTCTCATGGCCGATATTCTGCAACGGCCCTATTCGGAAATCGTGATCGCGGCCGCTGTGCCGGCGCTCCTTTACTATGTCGCCCTGTTCGTGCAGGCGGACCTTCAAGCGGCCAAACAGGACATCAAGCCACTTGATATGGAAGAGATTCCTTCGGCGGGATCGGTCATGTCGCGCGGGTGGGTTTTCGTTTTGCCATTTGCTGCAATCATCGCTGCATTGTTCTGGTTCAATCAGCGCGCTGAAACCGCGGCGCTCTGGGGAGGTGCTGCCGCACTCCTGATTGGTCTTGCGATCGGGTACGGCAAGACGCGCATGGCCCTCAAAGACCTCTGGAACGCGGCGGTTGAGACAGGCAGTTCGATCACCGAAATCATCATGATTTCTGCGGCAGCCGGCTTCATAATCGGGGTTCTCAATGTGACCGGCCTCGGGTTTGCCGCAACCTTTGCGTTGGTCGACCTCGGGCAGGGCAGCCTTTTTCTGCTCTTGTTGATTGCAGCCGTTGTCTGCCTTGTGCTTGGCATGGGGATGCCGACGGTTGGGGTCTATCTCCTGCTAGCAGTCCTGATTGCTCCCTCACTGGTGCAATCCGGTGTGGATCCCATCGCGGCCCATCTCTTCATCTTTTATCTCGGCATGATGTCCATGGTGACACCACCCATCGGGATCGGAGCGTTTTTTGCGGCGACGATTGCCAAGGCTTCACCGATGACAACGGCGTGGGAATCGATGCGGTTCGGCTGGTCTGCCTACATCGTGCCGTTTCTGTTCGTCTTTTCACCGGCTCTTCTTCTGAAGGGCGATCCGATCGATATCGTATTCGCGGTGGTGACAGCCGTGATCGGCGTCTACGCGATCTCGGCCGCCTTCGTTGGTTGGCTGCATGGCGCAGCAGGACCGTTCCGGCGCATTTTTACCGGCGTGAGTGGCGCCGCACTGCTTCTGCCGCCCGGGATAGGTGGCGATGTGACGCTTTGGGTGAATGCTGCAGGCTTCGTGCTGCTCGCGACCCTTTGGATTCTCGGACGCGAACACCAGGCGATACGCAAACCTGCTCCCGGCACAGGATCTGGTCTTTAAAGCTTCAAAATAAGGGAAAAACAATGAGTTACGTATTCTCACCGCCGGCGCAGCCAACTGTTGAAGTCTTTGGATCGGAGGGTCGAATTCCGGTGCGCCGGATCTTTTGCGTCGGCCGGAACTATGCAGCGCACGCGCGCGAGATGGGCAAGGATCCGGACCGGGACCCTCCTTTCTTCTTTACAAAACCTGCGGATGCGGTGGTTGCGAGCGGGCAAACGATCCCTTATCCGCCGGAGACTGGAAACCTTCACCATGAAGCGGAACTGGTCGCCGTCATTGGAACGGGTGGGCGGGACATTGCGGAAGCAGACAGCCTTTCGCATGTTTGGGGCTATGCCATCGGCAACGATCTCACCCGCCGTGACCTGCAACTTACAGCCCGCGACAAGGGTCGTCCCTGGGATTGGGGCAAGGCCTTTGACAGGTCGGCTGTGATTGGACCGGTGCGGCCTGCTTCCGTTGTCGGACATCCGGAAAAGGGTTTCATTCGCCTTACCGTGAACGGTGAGACTAAGCAGGATGCCGATCTTGCCGAATTGATCTGGTCGGCTCCCGAAATCATTTCAATCCTTTCCAGATCCATGGAACTTCGGCCTGGCGACCTGATCATGACCGGCACGCCGGCAGGGGTCGGTCCACTGGTCGAGGGTGACACTTGTGTGGTTTCAATTGCAGGTCTTGGCGACATAGAGACGACTATCGGACCGCGCTTATGACCATGAAGCTGCACAATTTCTTCCGCTCCTCGACGTCGACCAGGCTGAGGACTGCATTGCGTCTAAAGGGGGTCGACTACGACTACGTTGCCTATGTGCTGCGTGACGGTGATACACGATCGCCCGGCTATCTGCACATGAACCCGCAGGGGCTCGTGCCGACACTCGAACTTGATGATGGAACGAATTTACCCCAGTCGCTCGCAATCATCGAATGGCTGGACGAGACCTATCCCGAACCGCCGCTTTTGCCTTCTGATCCGTTGGAGCGCGCAAGGGTTCGGTCTCTTTCCTACATGTTCGCCTGCGAGATCCACCCGCTCAACAATCTACGTGTGTTGTTCCGCCTGCGCGATCAGTTCGGAGCGGATGAAGCCGCACAAAAGGAGTGGTTCACACACTGGGTCTCCATAACGTTCGACGCCTTTGAAACGTCTCTGTCTCGAAGCGATAAGGCCGGCCGTTTCTGTCACGGAGACACGGTATCGTTGGCTGATATCTGCCTTTACGCGCAGGTCTGGAACAACCGGCGGTTCGGCATATCACTTGAAACCTGGCCGGTGATTTCACGCATCTTTAACGCGCTTGATCAACTGCCCGCATTTGCCGAGGCGGCACCACCTAACCAGCCCGATGCCGCCTGAACCTTTGCATAGATCCACATCGGAAAGGACTTCGTCATGAATGAACAGCTCAATCACGAAAACGTCCAGCACGCGATGCAGCCAGAGGACACGCCCGAACTGCGCGCGCTTTACAAAGGTTTTGAGGAAGAATCGCTTATTCCACTGTGGACGCAGATTGGCGACCTTATGCCGGTTCATCCCAAGTCTCAGGCAGTGCCCCATGTATGGAAGTGGTCCAAACTCCTTCCGCTGGCAGAACGCTCCGGTGAACTCGTTCCAGTAGGTCGCGGCGGCGAGCGCCGTGCGATCGGGCTTGCCAATCCTGGCCTGGTCCCCAACGCATATGTCTCGCCGACGCTGTGGGCCGCAATCCAGTATCTGGGGCCACGCGAAACCGCACCTGAACATCGTCATTCTCAAAATGCATTTCGTTTCGTGGTTGAGGGGGAAGGGGTCTGGACCGTAGTTAACGGAGATCCGGTGCGGATGTCGCGCGGTGATCTTCTGCTGACACCTGGATGGCATTTTCACGGTCATCACAACGACACGGATCATCCCATGGCCTGGATCGACGGGCTCGATATCCCATTCAGCCAGCAGATGGATGTCGGCTTCTTCGAGTTCGGTTCCGACCGTGTGACCGACTATGCGACACCGAATTATTCGCGAGGCGAGCGCCTTTGGTGTCATCCGGGTTTACGGCCATTGTCCGCCCTGGACGACACAATCGCCTCGCCGATTGGCGCCTATCGCTGGGAACACACAGACGATGCGTTGACGCAGCAGCTCCTTCTGGAAGACGAGGGTCAACCGGCGACGGTTGAACTGGGGCATGCTGCAATTCGCTACGTGAACCCGACCACCGGCGGCGACGTGATGCCAACAATCCGGTGCGAGTTTCACCGCCTGCGCGCAGGGACCCAAACCGCGCAGCGCCAGGAGGTCGGTTCCACCATTTTCCAGGTTTTTGAAGGAAGGGGTTCTGTTGTTCTCAACGGAGACACTCGAAATCTCGAAAAAGGCGACATGTTCGTTGCGCCCTCTTGGATCCCCTGGTCGCTCCAGGCAGAAACCCAGTTCGACCTTTTCAGATTTTCCGACGCACCGATCATGGAACGTCTTCATTTTATGAGAACAAGGGTGGAGGGTCAGCGCTGATGCAGCAGGAGCAGCGCGGCATGCATCCTGCCAATATGTTGCGGGCAAAGCAGCGAAGGGGAGCCCGCTATGATGCCCCGAACGCACCGCATGAAGACCTGTTGCTGATGCGACGCGGCACCGCCTACTTTGCACGTAAACTCAATGAACTCGCAGATCCGGACCTGGATGAAGCAAGCCTTGTTCGAAATTGGACAAGGCGGCGGCTCGTTGCTGAAGTCAGTCACAATGCGCGGTCACTGGCGATTGCACTAAAGGGACTTCGGGCAGAGCTGACGGACGAGGAGGTTGCCTGGAAGCCCGATCCAGAGTTCGCCGCGACTCTGCCTGCCCATGCCCTGCGTTATCTTTTTGACCATTCGAGCATTCATCTGAATATCGAGTTTCGCGACCTTGGCGACGAGGACTGGACCAATGATATTGCTCTTAGCCCGAAACAAAGTGTAGGTGTCCTACAATTACCACGCAAACGCGCGCATTTTGTTTGGGGAATGGCTAAGTTGTTGTGAGTTGGGCTCAACAAAACCTCGGTAATGCAAAGCCTAATTTCAAGAAGATATCGAAACTGCTTTGTTCCTGTCAGTCAATGGCGCTGTTGGCAAGTGATATAGAAATAGTTGAATGACTCGATATTGCGTCAATCAAAGAGCCGAGTTTGCCGTTACTTTTACCATGATAATTGACTCTAGACCCTTCTTTTCGCCTTGGGCCTCTTCGGGTTAAAGGTCAGAGTTTCTTTTATTTGATGTAATTGATATCTATTTCTACCGGAAATTACTTCAACAAGAAAACTGTCGTTGGGCATTTTGAATGATAGGAAAGCTTGTTCCTTACGTGATCATGATCGCCACAGCTGTCCTCGCGTTTTGGCGCGATGCACCCTACGCTTCCTTGTTGTTCCTGCTCTACATGGCTGCTTGGTACACGACGCGCCTTGTTTTGACACAGGGTGAGGAAAACTCGGTTACCGAAGAAAGGCATCGGCTACGCGAGAGGTGCCTGACAACGGGCGTGTTTATCGGCATGGTGGTTTTGCCGATCTTGACGTTGGCAACACCGCTTATGGATTTTGCAGTTTACCAGCCGTTTTTTGGCCAAATACCGATCGGAATTTGCGTCGGTTGCTTGGGCGTATTTGTTTTCTGGCGTTCCCACGCGGATTTAGGGAAGAACTGGTCCGCACATCTTGAACTGCGCAAGGAGCACTACCTCGTGACGAATGGCATTTACGCACGTATTCGGCACCCGATGTATGCAGCGATTTTCCTGATCACGATCGCGCAAGTGTTTCTGCTTTCCAACTGGATCGCCGGACCGCTCGGCTTGATTACGTTCACCTTGTTGTACTTGCTCAGGATAGAGTCTGAGGAAAAGATGATGCGCAGCAAGTTTGGAGAGCTTTGGGACAGCTACGCCGCCGAAACACCCCGTCTCATCCCAACCATCCCATCCCAAGACTGAACATCCAGCGGCTTAATTGCCACAAGGCAAAGTTGACCTCTGATCTGCCGCTGGCGATAAGGCGCAAAACGCGGAGTGTTGACTGCAGCACTGTCGCCAAAAATATAACGGCCTAACACTCACGGGAGCACAGGATCATGGTCAATACAGAGAGCTTTGCTCCTACAACGCTTGCAAAAGAGGTACTCAACTCCTTTGCTTCGCATTTAAAAAAAGATCACGACATGGAAATGCAACGCGGCCCCAACGATGAGTATTTTATCGAGCATGCTGCATTTCGTGTCGAGTTTAGGCTGACCTCAGAAGGAATTAGATTCGGTATTCGAGCACCCAACGAGAGCGCCCTGATTTTTTTCAAAGAAGAGATCGCAGAGCATCTTGCTGAAGTTGATCCGGCCGCTGCCCGGGAGCTACGATGGAGCGGTGAGGCGTCCTCGGCAGGAGACTTGCCGCCGAATTTCCATATCCTTACCGTTGCCAAGAGCGAAGTGCTGCATACAGGACTGCAACGGGTAATCGCCCATTTCCCCGGCTTATCCAATGTGCTCGAAGAAGGCATCCATTTGAGGGTGATGCTGCCCAAAGATCTCAGCCGTACCCCTCAATGGCCACGGATGGCAGAAAACGGCGCGCCGGAATGGCCAACCGGCGACGACACGCTTCATGCCCGATTTGTTACGATTGCAGATGTTGACGTTGATAAAGAAGAAGTGGCGCTCGATATCGTTCGCCATGGTGATGGCCTCATATCGCAATGGGCGCAAATGGCCCGGTCGGGCGCCCAATTTGGCGCGATGGGACCCGCAGGCATGAGCGCATTTCCGGCTGCAGAGCACTATCTTCTGGGTGCCGATCTAACAGCACTGCCGTCACTTGCGAGACTAATTCCAACACTCCCGGATACTGCAACCGGCGATGTTGTGGTCGATGTGAGTGACGATTTTCCCGTGGAGAATTACCTACAGGGAAGCCGGCTTTCTATTCACCGCGTGAACCAGGTGAAAGGAAACGAGGCAGTCCTTCATGAATTCTTCCGGGTGGCAGAACTGCGAAAACCCGACTTTGCCTGGTTCGCGGGAGAGTTCGATACCGCGCAGGATTTGAGAAACTACTTCAAGAAGAAGCTGGGGCTTGGCAAAGGCAACCAACTGTCCGTAGCCTATTGGCGTCGTGGGCATCCAGGATTTGGGAGCTAGCCTGTTTTGACGGTCAAAAGTTTCATAAGCGAGTCGATAGAGCCTGCTCGCATTCGTAAGGTCGATGGCGGTGTCGAAATTCTTGTGAGCGGGAAGCCGCGCAATCTGGGCGTTGGTTTCGTTGAGAGCTTTCCGGTTAGCTCCGACGTTCGGATCATGCTTGCACATCTGAGCGGCCAGCCGGAGTGCGAGGCAGTCGTCGACGGATATAAAGGTTTGATCCTTGAGCTGCGACTCGCCGGCAGGTCGGAGAGCACTGAAATAGAAGGCTATGGCAGAGTTGGCGTGCTCGATACCGGTGATATGGAAATCGTCGGCAATCCGGAGCAGGCAAGGTGGAACGTCAAAGCACCTTCGCAGCCTTCATTTCGCACGGTTGCAGTGGGTTTTTCGGAAGAGTGGCTTTTGGTCAACAGAGACGTTGACCCTCATCTCTTTGATTACGCACATCGGATGTTCTCAAAGCGGCAGATCATCTGTCAGAAGGGCAACACACGTTGCATCGCCATAGCCGAGATGCTCTTGAGCATAGACTGGCAATTACCAGGAGCGAAAGTTGATGTGCTTGGCTTGGCGATGCGGTTCTTCAGCGCCTGCCTGTCTGACGTTGCGAGCTCCGAAACGAAACCGGATCCATCTTCATCCGCAAGCATTCCAGATTTTGCAGCGCGCATGATCAACGACAATCCGGCCACATCCATGTCGCTCAAGACGGTTGCCGAGGCGTGCGGCACCAGTGAGGCGACACTGCAGCGCATGTTCAAAAAGCGGTTTGGCGTCTCTCTCGGAGCTTACGCCAAGCAGTCCAGAATGCGGCTTGCCCGGGAGATGTTGCAGGATGAAGTTCCGATCGCCAGTGTGGCGACCATCCTCGGTTATTCGACACCCGAAGCATTCGGTCGTGTTGTGAAACAAGTCTACGGCGTAACCCCAGGAAAACAACCAATAAATCGAGCGTAAGGTTGACCAAAATTATCAGTTTTATGTACGCAATGATCAGCCTGTCCGCATTGATAAATTTCCACCCCATCAATAAACCTGACTCAAAGGTTCAGGATATAAATGTAGGGGTTGCCGGGGATGATCAGAAGACAAGCATTGTTGCGCTTGGGGGTTTCAGGCTTAGTGCTAGCTTTAGCAATACCAAAGTCGCTTGGTCAGGAACTAGAAGACACGATCTTGCTCGATACGATCATTGTTACCTGTGAGCTCTTTGAACGGTCCCTTTTTTATACTTACAC
>ERZ1740067.1806-NODE-1806-length-14063-cov-4.067319_pt1 | contig 14063 bp, 13 predicted proteins | sample MGYA00581736_ERZ1740067 | MGnify/ENA primary metagenome ERZ1740067 (study PRJEB43018, sample SAMN04849236) | marine metagenome | isolation source: floating plastic debris | place: Pacific Ocean | collected 2008-08-27 | study: EMG produced TPA metagenomics... | reverse complement strand
ACCTCCCCATGTACACCCTGTATACGTCCCCCCATCCGCCCTATTCGTATCCTCACCCTCAAAAATGTAATCCCAAACCGTGCCCTCAGATCGCCCATCACATCTTTTTGCACATACTTCTCTAACTGCCGCTTGCGATAGCCCGCACAATGGATTGGCGCAACTTCCAGCACTTTGGAACCATTTTGAAACACAGATGCGGCGATCGCATGAATCGGCGCATCCTTCCGCTTCTCTCTCCATATATACAGATTGGCATAAGGCGCCGACGTCTCAGCCACCGGCAGCGAAACCGTTTCCACTTCCTGCTTGTTGTCCGCAGCCAGCCCCGTAACCTGCTGTCGGTATTCCAACCGCCGCTTTTCATTCAGTTGCTGACGATTTCGATAGTGAGAACGCTTGCGTGGACAACGCTTCTCATTCCAGCAGCGGTCGCCCTCCTTCCCCTTTCCGTGCAGCTGCCGCGCATCTGACGCAGAAAGCTGGGCACAAGCAACGCATTTCTTATCAACACGACGAGGCATGAGCGCTCACCCTCCTATCGCAACGGCATGATACCGAAAGGCTTCTTCTATCGCATCTCTTAACAGGGCACCGTCCGCAATCTTCAAAAACACATCTACTAGCTCTACGTTGTCCATGTTTAACTGCCAGCCGTTGATCAATAGAAACGTCTCTGACACCGCTGCGGCAACCCGTTTATTGCCGTCAATGAAAGCATGGGCCATGCAGAGGTGATAAGCATAGGTCGCGGCGCAGGCAATCACATCAGCCTCTTCGTAGTAGTGCCAGTTCTCAGCTGCTTTCAAAGCAGATTCTAGTAAGCCTTGATCCCTAACACCTGGCTGACCACCCGTTTCAGCGATAATCAGCTGATGAATCGATAAAACGTCAGGTAGCGTCGGAAACTTCATTACGCCTAGCCCGCTCCCCTAAGCCAACTCTCGGTAAGCATCGCGGCGCTTGTCCATCACGCCCTGAAAGGTCTGCACAAACTCAGATTCAGAAGGCTTTTCCTCTGATGGTATCTGTACCACCAGAGATTGCCCTACCACTGTGACCTCTACTTGGCCGCCTGGTTGCAGCCCGATCGCTGCCAGTACGTCCGCAGGTATCGGTAGCAGGTTTTCCCCATCGACCGTTCTGATTTGCTCAAGCATTCTGCTGCTCCAGTCAGTATTTGAACCTCAGCTCTGTTCGCCAACTCAGCCTGCTTTAAGCCCAGAGGCTAAAAAGCTGATGGCGACTGGCTTTATTCTACCCTAGCCAATCCAGTTTTATTTGTAGTGTAATTTTTAGCGTAACCCAAATAAATTAAATTATTTGGGGTTAGATAGGGTACGCTGATGGTGGCGACGGGTTGATGCGCGTTTCAGAAAGTCTGGTCGCCTAGAAATCGGGAGCGTTTTCACGGCGGTTTGGGCTGCTTTTTGAGGTTGAATTATGGCTAAACCTGATCCAGTTCCGACGTTTATTGAGGTTGGGGCGCTGGAAAAGCCTGCTGAGGTGGCTGAGCCGGTGCGGGATGAGCCGGTAAAGGGGGATTGGGTTGATGAGTTTTTGGGCGATCGCGAGATTCGGCCCAATACAAAGAAGGCTTATCTACGGCAGCTGCGAGGCTTTCAGGTTTGGTGCGAGTTCAAGCACTGGGGTGAGATTAGCGATAGTGATGTGAGTCGGTACAAGGCGTATCTGAAGAGTAAACCTGCTAAATCAGGGAAAATTGGGCTGTCTCCGGCGAGCGTGAACCAGGCGATTGCTACGCTTCAAAGCTTTTTCAAGTGGTTGGCTACTAAGCGCTACGTCACCTACAATCCAACGTTGAACGTTGAAAAGGTTCCCGCCGCGCCGACTGAGACGAAGGATATGGAGATCTCAGCCGTGCGCCAGCTCGCAGAGGGACTTGAGTATCGAGGGCAGCGAGAGTCGCTTAGTGTTAGGGATACCGCTATCTTCGAGCTGCTGAAGCATGGACTGAGGGCCACAGAAGTCAGTAATTTGAATATCGGTGACTACAATGGGCCGTCGATTCAGGTAAGCGGAGCCAAGTGGCGCAGCGATGGAGCAGTTCCGCTATCGCCGAAGGCTCGGCAATCATTAGATAGCTACCTGGGCTGGTGCGTACAGAAGGGCTTTGATACCGGGACAGGTGAGCCACTCTTTAGAAGCCTGTCGCGGAACGGTTATGGGAAGCGGCTGGGCTACTGGGGCATTTATGAGATGGTTAAGGACTTGGGGGCGATCGCTGAGTCTACAGAAAACGTACATCCCCATCGGCTGCGCCATACATTTGGAACTCAGCTCGTGATGGGCGACGTGCAGCCAGCTTATGCCCAGAAGCTTATGCGAATTAAGTCACCGATTACCTTTGACCGTTATACCAAGAGAGCCGTTGAGAAAAAGGCGGAGGATGCCTTCAACGATTTCATGGAACGCTCTGAGTCTGATGATGGCTTATTTTAGTTGAGGTTTTACCTGTTTTATCTTCGATCGATCTTATGTAGTTTCTGTAGACTGAGACATTGAGTCTACAGCGTGGTAAAGCGGCTGTCAGATAATTGCTTTTTTCGTCAATTGTCGAGCTTACAGAACAACCTAAAAGCCTCAAACATTAGGCGATTGGGATTAGTTGATCATTCCTCACCACAGAGTCGGAGTAACGTTATTCCGCTCCTTCGCAGAACGGAAGAAGCTATCGACTCATAAGGGATGTTTATGGAACGAAAATTAATAGTAATTTTTCAAGCACTACCATTTTATTTGAAGTACTAGCGAATAACTGTTACGGACGATGTAGTCTTTCCTTTTGTGTTCGGAATAACGTTACTCCGAACACAAAATCGCTAGAAAATTTGTTTGCAAGGGGTATCGGATTCTCAAAAAAAGGTTTACCGTACCTTCAAGTGCCATAAAAAAGGAAGCTATGGGTAGCGTTTGGGCTTTATTCAATATGTCTGGAGGTGTTGGTAAGTCAACCCTCACCCAAAACCTCGGATATCATTTAGCTTCAGATTATGGAGCAAAAGTATTGCTGCTGGATTTTGACCCGCAGGCATCGCTGACTACATTCATGGGTAAGTCTCCAACGAGCTTCTCGGAGACCATCGCCAATAGTATGCTTGATCTAAATTTGCCGTTGCATCTAGTAGACGAGTTTGAATGGTGTACCCTTGCGCCAACAAATATATATCTTGCACAGTGTGAGATTAAATTAGGTGGCGTAATGCAGAAAGAGACTCGTCTAAAGCAGGTACTAGATAAGGTGAGTGGCGACTATGACATCATTCTCATCGATTGCCCTCCATCTTTGGGCCAACTGGCAATTAACTGCCTTGCAGCGGCTGACAATCTGCTGATTCCAATTCAGACTGAATATAAATCAGTTGAGGCAACAATTAACTTATTGCAGATGACCTTCGAGATTACGCAACAGATTAATCCACACCTCAAAGTCTTTGGCGTTGTGCCAACTATGTTTGATAGTCGCGTCAATAGCCATAAGGAAGCTATTGAAATGATCACCGAGGTCTTTGAAAAACTTAAAGCTAATCCACTGTTTAAGGACACCACCATCTTTGACCCTGTGCCTAGAGGGATTGACTTTGCAACTGCAACTCGAAAACACCTTCCCTTGGGACTACACCGTAAAAACCATCCAGCACTTGAAGTCTTAAGCAATATCGCTGGAAGTATTAATCAAACTATTGCTCCTAAAGAGGAGGCTGTAATCAATGGGTAATTCAGTAGGTAGCTTGCTAGGTGGCGGTATCCTTGACGGATTAGTATCGAGTGGCACGCAGAACTTTACTGCTAGTGATAAGCCAGTTTCTATTTCTCTTTCAAAGATTCATCCGTGGGAGGATCAGCCACGATGCTACTTTAGCGAAGACTCAATAGAAGCACTTGCTAGCAGCTTTCGCGAACACGGCTTTAAGGGGGTTCTGGTTGTGCGTCCTCACCCTTTTATTGAGGGCGACTTTCAACTTGTTGCAGGAGAGCGACGTTACAGGGCCGCAAAGCAAGCAGAACTTATAGACGTATACTGCTTCATCGGTGACTTTAATGATGACGAAGCACTTGACTTCGCCCTTCGTGAGAACCTAAACCGTGAAGACCTCTCGCGTTTAGAAGAGACTCTAGGTATCTTGAACTTAATGGAAGCAAAGTACTCAGTTGACCCAGAGACAGTGGTTGAAATTGTTGGGAGAGAAGGGCATGGCGATAAGCTAGCAACTACTCGGAATAACGTTACTCCGGGCAGCGGAACGAATGATAATTTGACCGCTATTGTGAGCGTCCTAAATGAGTTTGAGATTGAGCTGTCGTCTTTTCGATCTAATTATCTGCCTACCCTAAGGCTTCAGGAGCCTTTGAAAACTGCTCATCTTGAGCAAGGGCTTTCGTACTTAAAAGCTGAGAGTTTAAACAGAGTTAAAGATGAGCAGACGCTTTTAGCTCTGCTTGCTGACGTCTTGAAAGAAAACTTGTCTGTTAGAGCCGTTCGAAATAGAGTAGGGCAAGTTCTGGCTGCTAATCCTGAAGCTGGCTCTCCGCAAGTACCTATAGTGAATGGTTCTAGAAAGAAAAATAAGTCGACTTCAAGTCATATAGCCAAAAAGAAAGAGAAGCCTGGGCAGTGCGTTTTAGACCTTAAAGATGTGGTAGCGACTTTATCAAAGGCAAGCTATAGAAAGCAGATTGAGTCAGATGTCAAAAAGAAGCGCAAGATTCAGACAGCTCTTAACAGCCTAAAAGCTCTACTTGAAGAGTAAAAGGAGGATAGTGCAACAAGCTGTTGCACTATCCTCTACTTCGGAGTAACGTTACTCCGAAGCTTTCTTTGATTGCGTTTTTCTAGCTTTAGCAGCGGGCTCTCTAAATCTGTCGATATTGAGTAGCTAAAGTAGATCATTCAGGCAATCGAATAAATTTTTCTTGAAGCCTAATTCGTCGCCTTCGGGCACAAGCGGTTAAAATTTTTGAGGTCACTTTGGCTTTTACGATATGCAGAGTAAACGAGCCTCAGGGAAGTTGAGCGAAGTATACGACTATACAGGGACATCAGGTGGTGGAATGACTATCTATAAATATAGTATGTCGTTTACAGCGGGTAGCCTGTTTTGCCAAGAGTCTTTGATGATTGCCGAACTATTTCTAGACTTTCGTGACTGGAATGTGGTGCGAAAAAAAGTGCTATCCGAAAATCTTTTGCAAACTAGAACTTTGAATACGCTTAAACGGGTTTATAGGGAAATTAGTTCTAGACTGAAAACGCTCTGTGAGGAGGAGTTGATTTTAATGGTAAAAGGGACGCCGCAGGATCAGAACCAACTTCTGTGGCTATCGGTCTGTCGCCGCTATGAATTTATTTCTGATTTTGCCAAGGAAGTGCTGAGGGAAAGATTTATTGCCTTTAAGTCTGTCCTTCAATACGAGGATTTTGATGTGTTTTTCAACCAAAAGGCTGAGTGGCATGATGAGTTGGACAGAATTGCCCATGCAACACGAATCAAGGTTCGTCAAATTATCTTTAAGATGATGCGAGAGGCCGGACTTCTGACGGATAGTCATATTATCAATCCGGTGGTGCTGAGCGCTCAGTTCTTGCAAGCGATTCCAAGGCGGCAGCGGGAGGATCTTTTAGTATTTCCGGTATTTCAAGCTGACCTTTGTAGATGGGCGTAATGGTTAAAAACATTAGTAGAGAGGAGATGTCTGAACGGTTCAAGCATCTGCAGGCGGTTATCTCTGGGGAGCGATTCTTAAGCAAGCAAGGACTGGGTAATGAGATTCCATTCTTCATTTGTCCGTTCAATCCTAAAGAAGCTGCTGCTATGGATCGCACTCGCCAGGGGTTGATTAAGAGATTGGGGAGTCGGGGGGTTGAGGTCTTGGATATAAATCTCTATGACCTTTCCATTGAACTGCTGAAGGATCGAGAGATTTGGGAGCAGATTTTGGCGATGGAGGAGACGGTTCCTAAGGAGCAGCTAAAGGAGTTGCTTCAAGGCGTATTGGATTCGGAGGCACATGTGGTGCCTGCGATTGCTCAAAAAATCGCCGATAAAGAAGCAGATACCGGGTTCGATGTGCTTTTTGTGTCCGGCATTGGGGAGGTATTCCCCTACATCAGATCTCACAATGTGTTGAATAATCTTCAGAGTACGGCTAAAGATCAGCCAACCGTTCTGTTTTTCCCTGGGGAATACACCCAGTCCTTAGAGTCCGGGGCCTCGCTCGATTTGTTTGGCAAGCTGCAAGACGATAAGTATTATCGAGCGTTCAATATTTATGATTACGAGGTCTGAAGAGAAAACCGTTATGAGTTCTGCTACTGAAACGCTAAATAATATTTTTGCAAAGCCAGTTAGCCGCCCTATTGAGGGCGTTATTAAGGCGGATGATGAGGCCAGCCTGCGGTTAGAGCTAGATGAATATGTGCTGACTAACGAGGTAGAGAAGCGGCTGGAATCGTTTTTGAGCGCCTATAACGGCTATGAGGGGGCTAATGGCGTTTGGGTGTCAGGATTTTTTGGTTCGGGGAAGTCTCACCTGCTGAAGATGCTAGCGATGCTGCTAGAGAACAGAGAAGTTGAAGGCAGGAAAGCGAGTGAACTGTTTTTGCCAAAATGCGAAGGGAATACCTTTTTGCAAGCCGAGCTGAAAAAGGCGGTGGCGATTCCTTCTAAAAGCATTTTGTTCAACATCGATCAAAAAGCAGACATCATCAGCAAGACGGAGTTTGATGCGTTGCTATCGGTGTTTGTCAAAGTATTCAATGAAATGCGCGGCTACTACGGTAAGCAGGGCCATATTGCTCAGTTTGAACGAGATTTGGATGGGCGTGGACTGTATGACGATTTTCGGGTGCAATATCAAGAAATAGCTGGGCGATCCTGGGAGCGAGGTCGAGAGCAGGCTTTGCTGGAGGCCAAAAACATCGCGGTGGCTTATGCTGCGGTGACGGATCAAGTAGATCAAACAGAGGCGGCTGGCATTTTAGATAAGTACCGGCAGGCATACCGGGTTTCTATTGAGGATTTTGCCGAAGAGGTAGACGCCTATATCAAGAAACAGGCTGCTGGCTTTCGGCTGAACTTTTTTGTCGATGAGGTGGGTCAGTACATCGCTGAGCATGTGAAGCTCATGACCAACTTGCAGACGATCGCTGAGAGCTTGGCGACTAAATGTAAGGGGCGAGCGTGGATCATCGTGACGGCTCAGGAAGATAAGGATAAGGTGCTGGGTGAGATGCATAGCCGCCAAGCCAAAGACTTTAGTAAAATTCAGGCTCGCTTTGCTAATCGCATGAAGCTAACTAGCCAAGACGTGTCGGAAGTGATTCAGAAGCGGCTTCTGATGAAAAATGATGTGGGTGTGGCGCTGCTAGAGAAAACATATGCGCAGCAGTCGAATAACTTTAAGACTCAGTTTGACTTTGCTGACGGCTCTACGACCTACCGCAACTTTAAAGATCGGAAGCATTTTGTTCTGAGCTACCCATTTATTCCCTATCAGTTTTCACTATTTCAAACGGCGATACAGCGATTATCTCAGCACAATGCGTTTGAAGGTAAGCATAGTTCTGTGGGTGAGCGCTCGATGCTGGGCGTGTTTCAAGAGGTGGCGATTGGAATTAGCGATCGCCCGGTAGGTGAATTGGCAACGTTTGATCTGATGTATCAGGGCATTCGCTCCACGCTGAAGTCAGGGATTCAAAGCTCTATTTTGATGGCAGAGCGGCAGCTTGCTGATGGCTCCGAAGATAAGGATTTTGCAGTTCGCTTGCTGAAGACGCTGTTTTTGGTGAAGTACGTCAAAGAATTTAAGGCGACGGTGCGAAACCTGTGTGTTTTGATGACGGGGAGCTTTGATGCGGATATTTCTCGGCTGGGAGATCGCGTCCAGGAAGCACTTAGTTTACTGGAACAGCAAACCTATATCCAGCGGAATGGAGAGCTGTATGAGTATTTAACGGATGAGGAGAAGGATATTGAGGAGGAAATTAAGAGCACCGAGGTTGAGCATTCTGTTGTCGTAAAGGCATTGGAAACACTGATTTTTGATTTTGTTATTAAAGAGAGAAAGATTCGCTATAGCGAAAATAAGCAAGACTATTTGTTTTCGCGCAAGTTAGATGGTCAGCTCGCTGGAAGAGAGCATGAGCTGGCGGTTAATGTCATCACGCCTTTCAATGACAACTCAGAAGATGAATCGCTGTTGAAAATGCAGAGCTTAGGCTTAGATGAGCTGCGGGTGGTGATGCCATCTGACGACCGGCTAATGCGTGACTTGTCTATGTATGTGCGGACGGAGAAGTACCGGCAGCAAAATACGTCTTTGGCGCAGCAGGAAGCGACCCAGCGAATTTTGGCGGATAAAGCGTTTCAAAATGCGGAGCGTTATAGAGAGCTTCAAAGTCGGGTGAAGGCTTTGCTAGGTAGAGCGAAGTTGTTTATCTCGGGCAGTGAGGTAGAAGTTGGAGGAGAAGATGCTCAGAACCGCATCATCACAGGGTTTCATGAGCTAATTGGACAGGTGTATGCGAACTTGCAAATGCTGCGAGGGGCTACCTACCGTGAAGAGGACATTAGTAAATACTTGGATCACTCTCAGGAAGGGCTGTTTGGGAGTGATGTGACGGCGCTGGCAGAATCTGAGCAGGAAGTATTGGCCTTTATTCAGAGCAATCATCGGGGCGGAATACGCACGACGCTGAAGGCTCTATTAGAAAGGTTTGAGCGGAAGCCTTATGGCTGGTACTATGCAGCGATTTTGTGTACGGCGGCGAAGCTGTGCGCGCGGGGGAAGCTAGAGGTACGCTCAGACGGAAATTTGCTAGAAGCGGATGAGCTGAAAAAAGCGCTGCGGAATTCTCGCGAGCATGGCAACGTATTGCTAGAGCCGCAGATTGACTTTTCGCCTTCGCAGGTTCGCAGGCCTGTGATTGAAAAGCTTAGGGCATTGAGTGGTAAGCCTTATACCTGGTAGTTGACGGAGCTGATGGGGCAAGCGGATGAGCTGATGGAGCTAAAAGAGCAGGTGATCGAGCCCATTCGTAGGTTTATGAGCGGAGCGCAAAAGGGCATTTACGATGAGGCTCAGGACTTTAAACGGGCGCAAAAAGCGAATGCTTCTTATATAGAGGGTGACGAGTGGACTCAGATGGAGGCTGTTTTAGTTGATCCTCAATGTTTTAAGGGTGGCAAAATACAGCAGCTTAAGGGGCTAGTTGAGTCATTGAAAGGTGCTGTGCAGGCTAAGACTGAAGCGGAGGTTACGGCTGCTAGGGCCGAGGTGGCTGTGTTGAAAGGGCGTTTGTGCAATATGCCTGAGTTTTCTGCGATATCTGCGGAGCAGCAAGGACAGATAACTCAGGTGTTTAATGGCTTTGAGGCTGGACTGGTACAGCAGAACCTGATCGCAGTGATCAACGATAAACTGCGGCGGTTTAGGGAAACGGACTATCCTCAGCAGCTGTCACGAATGACTGCTTGGGCAAAGCCAGTATCGGAGCCAGTGTCTCGGTCAAAGCCGTCTAACGAGACACGCGAGAAAACTCCGTTGGAGCCGAACCCCCTGGCCCATGAAGAGGCAATTGATACAAAGGGCAAGGTGACGGTTGCAGAGCAGACAGTCAAATTTGTTTCCTATAGGTCTATCACTGCTGATTTTGACAAGGCGTGGTTAGCTGATGAAGCAGATATAGACGGCTATTTAGCCGCGATGCGAAAAGCTTTAATAGCAGAAATTCAGAGCGGAAAAAGAATTCAAATATGATCGTGCAACTACAGCTTGAGAATTTTACTACCTTTAAACATATAGAAATTGATTTTTCGCCCAAAATCAACGTCATCATTGGTGAAAACGGAACTGGGAAAACGCATCTATTGAAGGCAGCTTATGCTCTATCTATGGCGAATGCTAAGTCAGAGATGAGTGCTCGAAAATTTGCTACTTTTCTAGTTCAACTGTTTGGCCCATTGGGAAATCGAATGAATAGGCTATGTCATTCTGAACTTCAGGCAAGCATGGCTGCCAAGTTTGATTTTGGCCTATCTGCGAAAGCTAGTTTTGGTTCAACTCAAAGCTCTGTCGAGTTGCATAAAGCGAGCAGTGATTCAACAGCGTCTCCTCTATTGATACCTGCAAAAGAGGTGATGTCCACGCTGTCTCAAATCTCTCAAGAAGATTTAGGTGCGGAATGGTTCTCTAGACTTTTCGATATTGGATACATCGATTTGTGCGCTGTGATGTTATCCAATGACGACAGCGTTGATTATCGGAGCGACCCAAGGCTAGGGACGATGATTCCTAAAATTACTGCAAAAATAGGTGGGCGATACGAATTTACTCAGAAAGGAATTTCTTTTCGACGAGGACAGTACGTTGAAAGTAAGCAACTTCCTTCTAATAGTCAGCAAGCCAAAATGTACAGCGATAGTACAAAAATGGAATTCAAGTCTAATTCGACCGAAAGTATATCTAATGGCATGACAGCAGAAGGGTTCCGAAAAGTTGGCACCATACAACGACTTTTGGAGAACGGTTACCTAATAGGTAGCATTGATGCTCCTTTGTTTTGGGATGAACCTGAAGCAAATATGAATCCAAAGCTTATGCAGTTGCTAGTAGAAACTCTCTTGGAGCTATCTCGAAACGGAAAGCAGATAATTCTTGCTACTCATGATTATTTTCTTCTTAAATGGTTTGATTTACTTATGGAAGATGAGAAAGAAGATCATGTTCGGTTTCATAGTCTATATCGTGAAGAGTCTGGCGACATAGCTATTTCGAGCACTGATGATTATCTGACTATTGAGCCTAATCCAATTGATGAGACCTTCGAGGCGCTTATTAATTCTGACTTGGATCGCACTATGGGGGACCTAGGTAGATGAAAGAGATAAAGTGTGATGGTTTCAATTTTACGTTTAGTGATGCTATAGATGTCTTTGTCTTTGATGAAAAGAAGAAGAGTGAGCCAAATTACCACGGGTTAAGTCATGCTATGAAGGCCGTGGATCTTGTAGTAGAGCTTGAGGATAGGTATTTATTTGTTGAAGTCAAGGACTTTCACGAGCCAGAACAGTACAGTGATAATGAACATTTTAATCACTTGAGAGAAGTCTTGAAATATAAGTACCGCGATACATGGATGTATCGATGGGCCGAAGGAAAGACCGACAAACCAGTCATTTATATTTGTCTCTTAGAATTGGATAAAGGGTTAACTGCACGCATGACGAAGGAGATGAGAAGACAGCTCCCCTTGCATTCATGTAAAGGGCCTAGATGGTGTAATGAGATCTCTAGCGGATGTGCTGTTCTTAATCTCGAACTGTGGAATAAGCGGTTTACAGCTTGGCCCGTTAGTCGAGCTTCCTAATCGCCTGTTGCGGCAATATTTACATGCGTACTACCCGGCATATCACCTATGGATACCTCAAAACTAAAGAGATTTTCGCAATATGCTCGGCGATCGCTGCTAGAGCAGGTGGCAGCGAAGCTGGCTTTGGTGATTGCGCCGGATAGCCTATCGCGGAGAGAGAGAGCAGATGCTATCCAGAAACTAGAGGAGCAGATTGCGGCACGGGGTGAGGCGCAGGTGATTGAGCAGGTGGCGTATACCTGGTTTAACCGCTTTTGTGCTCTGCGGTTTATGGATGTGAAGCGCTATAGCCGGATTGGGGTGCTATCGCCTTTGCCAGGGCAGTTTCAGCCGGAGATATTGGCGGAGGCGAAGGGAGGCTATGTCGATGAGGATGTAGTCAAGGGGCCAGTGCGGGAGCAGATTTTTGCCCTGCTGGATGGGTCTGCGCCAAGTGTAGATGGGCAGGCAGAGGCGTATCGGCTATTGATTGTGGCGGTGTGTAATGACTATCACCGGATTATGCCGTATTTGTTTGAGCGGATTGATGACTATACGGAGCTGTTGATGCCGGATGATTTGCTGTCGGGCAATTCGATTGTGGCGTATACGCGAGAGGCGATGACGCCGGATGCCTGCTAGGATGTGGAGGTGATTGGGTGGCTGTATCAGTTTTACATTTCTGAGAAGAAGGACGAGGTGTTTGCGGGGTTGAAGAAGACTAAGAAGATTACACCTGAGAATATTCCGGCAGCGACGCAGCTATTTACGCCGCATTGGATTGTACGGTATTTGGTAGAAAACTCGCTAGGGCGGCTGTGGCTGCGGAATTGGCCAGGGTCTGGGCTACGGAAGCAGATGGACTATTATGTTGAGCCGGAGCAGGCGGAAACGAACTTTCTACGGGTGGGGTCACCGGAGGAGTTGAAGATTTGCGATCCGGCCTGTGGGTCGGGGCATATGCTGACCTATGCGTTTGATTTGTTGTTTGAGATTTATGAGGAGGAGGGCTATGCGCCGGAGGAGATTCCGGAGCGGATTCTGAGCTGTAATTTGTATGGGATCGAGATTGATGAGCGGGCGGGGGATCTAGCGGCGTTTGCGTTAACGAAGAAGGAGAGGGAGAAGCTGAGAGGCTATTATCGGAAGCCAGTGCAGCCGAATATTTGCGTGTAGGAATATGTTCGATTTGCTGAGAACGAATTAACCGATTATATGAATTTCATTGGGAGAGATCTATTTACGGCTCCCCTGCTGGAAACGCTGCATCAGTTTAGAGAAGCGGATAATCTGGGGTCTTTGATTCGGCCAGTAGTGACGGATGTAAGAGACGTATTGGAGCTGCTAGAGAAGAAGGATGTAGCGGGGCAATTGTTGCTTCATCAGATTCATCAGAAGGTATTGAAGGTGTTGCGGCAGGCGGACTATCTTAGCCCGAAGTACCAAGTAGCAGTAGCGAATCCGCCGTATATGGGTGGGAAAGGTATGAATGGGCTATTGGGTTCTTGGGTTAAAGACAACTTTCCAAGCAGTAAGTCTGACCTGTTTGCCGTTTTCATTGAGCGAAACCTAGAACTTTGCTTAAAGCAGGGCATGGTTGGCATGATCACTATGCAAAGTTGGATGTTTCTGTCTTCCTTTGAAAAATTAAGAATTCAGCTATTAGCTCGAAATACAATCACTTCTATGGCTCACTTAGGAACCCGTGCCTTCGATAGCATTGGCGGAGAGGTAGTCTCAACAACAGCTTTTGTATTAGAAAATAAATCGAAAGAATCTTATAAAGGTAGTTACTTTCGTTTAGTTGATTATAATTCTGAAGCTGCAAAAGAAAAGGCCATAAGGGAGGCGATTTCAAATCCAAACTGTGGCTGGTTCTATCGCGCGTCCTCAGAAGACTTTGAGAAAATTCCGGGGAGCGTGATCGCATATTGGATTAACAGTATATTTTTGAGAATATATTCAGAATCAACACTTCTGGACGAGGTGGCCCAACCGAAAAAAGGACTAATTACGCTTAAAGATGCACTATTCATAAGACAGTGGTATGAAACGTCGTCAATAAAAAACAAATACGATGCCAGTACTCGTGAGGAAGCTATTAGCTCGGGTTGTAAGTGGTTTCCAATTACTAAAGGTGGCGGTTATCGAAAGTGGTTCGGGAACAACTCAACACTCGTGAAGTGGGAAAACGATGGAGCCGAATTGAAAAACTTTATAGTTAAGCGTTACGGCGGTGGAAGCTATACAAAGGAGATCCGCAGTGAGAATCACTATTTCCAATCGATGGTGGCATGGGGACTCGTTTCAAGTGCAAAACCGAGCTTTCGTTATATAGACCAAGGCTTTCTTATTGGTAACTCAGGCCCATGCATCACAGATTCTGATTCGCCTCTCGAAGTATTAGCAACCGTTAATTCGACTGTCGGTGAGTATGTCCTGTCACTATTTTGTCCAACAATCAACTTCTCTCCAGGTGACCTAAGTAAAATACCAGTGTTAACTAACCTGAAAGAGAACAAGCATCTCGAAAATATAAAGGCGTTAGTTGAGGAAGCAAGACTAGATTGGAACGGTTCAGAACTATCTTGGGATTTTAAGAGATTTCCACTTCTATTAGAGAACTGTCGCAGAGCTACGCTAAAACTGACTTACTTCGATCTCTATAGCTACTGGCTAAATTCTACTATTA
>ERZ1740067.1805-NODE-1805-length-14065-cov-5.494004_pt1 | contig 14065 bp, 10 predicted proteins | sample MGYA00581736_ERZ1740067 | MGnify/ENA primary metagenome ERZ1740067 (study PRJEB43018, sample SAMN04849236) | marine metagenome | isolation source: floating plastic debris | place: Pacific Ocean | collected 2008-08-27 | study: EMG produced TPA metagenomics... | reverse complement strand
GCCTTGCCAATGAGGCGAATGCTATTATGGCAGCGGATGGTCGCGCTTTGTCGATCAAGGACGATTGGCGCCAACCGGTGAGCGTTATTGAACCAGTCTATAACGAAGCCAAAGGTCGACAGTTGGGGATTTCCCGTGAAGACTTCTCAAATGCACTGGCGACCAATTTCTCTGGTCAACGGGTTGGCCTCTATCGCGAGGGAGATACCCTCATTCCGATTGTCTCAAGAGCGCCTGAAGACGAACGCCTCGGCATTGACAGTATTTGGGAAATTCGAACCCTGAGTTCCTCAACAGGACGCGTTGTTCCGCTCTCTCAACTGATAGACGGGGTGCGGACCACATGGCGGGACGCCCAACTGAACCGAGAGGACCGCGTGTGGACCATTAAAGCTCAGTGCGATCCTTATCCAGACGAATTAGCATCAGACCTACTTGCGCGTGTCCAAGGCCCGATTGAGGCCATTACCTTGCCCGACGGATATTCCCTTCGCTGGGATGGCGAGATCGGCGATTCCACCGAAGCCAACAATAGCTTGGCAACGACCATTCCCTTTGGGTTGCTAGCAATGGTGCTGGTGGTGGTTATCCTCTTTAACGCCTTACGCCAACCGCTGGTCATTTGGCTGGTTGTCCCTCTCTCGATTATCGGGGTCGTGGTAGGGCTGGCCTCCACCGGCACCCCCCTTGAGTTTATGGGAATTTTAGGCGTCCTCTCCCTCTCGGGACTCCTGATCAAAAACGCCATTGTCCTCGTAGATCAAATGGATCTCGAGATTGACCAAGGCAAAGCACGCTATGACGCAGTGGTCGACTCCGCGGCCAGTCGGGTGCGACCGGTGATGATGGGATCCCTGACCACCATTCTTGGGGTCCTGCCATTGTTCGGAGATGCCTTCTTCCGGTCCATGGCCGTCGTGCTCGTATTCGGTCTGAGCTTCGCGACCCTTCTCACGCTGCTGGTCGTTCCTGTGCTATATGCCATTGTGATGAATATTCGGCCCAGCGAAACAGCAGCATCCTCCGAGGAAATCTGATCTATGTTAAAATCAAGCCTGACCATCAGTGTTGCCGTCCTCGCTCTTGCCAGCTGTGCAAGCATTCCGTCCTTTGATCCCGATGGCCGCGTGCGAGCCGGGGCCGTCCCCGACGCTCCCACCAGCTGGGCGATGGCCCAGGGACGCGTTGGCGATGTGGAGGTGGGTTGGATTGCATCCTTCGAGGACCCCGTCCTCATTGCTTTGGTCAATGAAGCGCAAGCAAATAATCGCAATTTGCAAGCGGCAGCAGCCAATGTAGACCGCTCCCGCGCCCTGGCGCAGCAAGCAGGCGCGGCCCTAACCCCCAATGTCAGTCTGGCAGCTGGCTCCAACGAAATCGGAAATATTGAAGGGGGTGGCTCCCGATCCGAATACAGTGCAGGGCTCCAGGTCAGTTGGGAATTAGACCTCTGGGGACGGATCCGGTCAGGCAAACAAGCAGCCGTCGCCAGCGCCGAGGCGGCAGAAGCAGATTATCTGTTCACGCAATACTCCGTGGCTGCGGGTGTGGCACGCGCTTATTTCGTTGCGATTGAAGCAGGCCTACAAGAGCAGGTGGCACAAGACACCGTCAATGCGCTAACCGAAACGGCTCGCATTGTTAATGTTCAGTATGAGAATGGCCTAGCCTCATCCCAAGACCTCGCTTTGACGCGGAGTGATCTAGCGACAGCGCAAGACACATTAACCGCAACCGCGGGCGCCAAACGCGATGCCGTGCGAGCGTTAGAAGTCCTTCTTGGACGCTATCCGGGGGCAGAACTTAAGCTAAGGACGTCATTACCCACCCCGCCCGCCGCCCCCCCAGCCGGCGTACCATCAGAGGTCTTGGAACGACGGCCTGATCTTATTGCCGCGGAGCGCAATGTCGCTGCAGCCTTCAATAGTCTGAACTCGGCGAAGGCAGCGCGCTTGCCCGCGGTCAGCTTGACAAGCACCCTTGGGGGCGCCTCCAGCTCGCTCTCTGACCTCTTAGATCCGACAAATGTCGCTTGGACAGCGGCAAGCAATCTCGTCGCCCCTCTTATTGACGGTGGCGCACGCCAAGCTCAAGTTGATGTATCGACAGCGGACCAAAAGGCTGCCGTTGCAGCTTACGCCCAGGCCGCACTTAGCGCCTTTAGCGAGGTCGAAACCAACCTGGATCAAGGCACCGTTCTGGACGCGCGCCTCAAATCACTTACCGAAGCCGCTAGCGAGGCCAATGAGGCCTATCGTATTGCCACACTCCGCTACAATGAAGGCGAAACCGATTTGATTGATGTACTGACGATTCAGCAGCGCGTTTTTTCGACACAAAGCAACCTCACATCAGTCCAGCGGTCACTCCTTCAACAGCGGGTTGATCTCAACCTCGCCCTCGGTGGCGATTGGCGCTAGCGAGCCCCGACAGCATCAGATAAAACGGCGTTCCTCCTTGAGTGTATCGCACCGAACCACTGGGCACACATTAACCGCTTAGGACCAGATACGAACAAAGTTCGGAGCAGACCCGCTAACCTCTCCATTGGGCGATTCGTGTAATAATGGCGTTAAGCCAGTCGTTGATCCCGACAAGGGCAACTCTATGACCCGCAAGACCACCCAGCACCAGGATGTTGAAGACGCAAGTTTGCAGTGGCTTGCCTTACAGCGGCATCCCACGTGCCCCAGCCATGAGGCCTTTCGCGTCGACGCCCATTTCAAAACAAAAGACGCAGGCGTTTTTGAGATCACCCATCGGATCATTTGGGTCGCGGATGAGATGGGCGATGCGTCCCCTGCCCCCCTTCACTTGCCGCCCCCAAGCCCAAGTCGGCGAGAAGATGATCTGTGGCGCACGACATGCTTAGAGGCCTTCTTCAAACCCAATACGACCGGTGTCATCGACGATGCGGCCTACTGGGAAATCAATATCTCTCCCTCAACAGCATGGGCGAGTTATTTTTTCTCCGACTACCGCACCGGCGGCTATCCCTCGACGGACCTCGTGGTGACAGATGTATCGGTCCAGCATAAGCATGGCATGCTCGTAACGAACGCACACATTGAGACCCGGACAGCGGAGGCGCAGTCAGCACTCAGGACAGCCATAGTCGGTCTTTCCGCTGTTCTTGAGACGTCCGATCGTAGCCTATCCTACTGGGCATTAGCCCACGGATCGGCCAAGCCTGACTTTCACCATCAAGACAGTTTTACTCTTCACACATAGGGATACGCATGACTCAATTTGGTATTGATCGCCTGTTGGCTGACCCTGCGCTTCGGCACCCTCTTAGAGGCAAACGCATTGCGCTTCTCGCACATCCCGCCTCCGTCACCCCTCAGCTGGAACACTCTTTGGACGCCCTAGCTGCCCTTGAGGATATCAACCTCACCAGCGCCTTCGGGCCCCAGCACGGGCTAAAAGGTGATAAGCAGGACAATATGGTGGAGACAGAAGATTTCATTGATCCTCTCCACAATATCCCTGTCTTTAGTCTTTACGGAGACGTCCGTCGACCGACTGACGACATGATGGATAGTTTCGATATCCTCCTGGTGGATTTGCAGGATCTCGGGTGCCGAATCTACACATTCATCACGACGCTTCTCTATGTGCTGGAGGCCGCGGCGGCGCACGGCAAGCAGGTCTGGGTGCTCGACCGCCCCAACCCTGCCGGTCGACCCGTTGAAGGTCTTACCCTTCAGCACGGGTGGGAGAGCTTTGTCGGTGCCGGACCAATGCCCATGCGCCACGGCCTGACATTGGGCGAAATGGGTCGCTGGTTCATCAAGCACTTCAATCTCGACGTCGATTATCGGGTCATTGAGATGGACGGGTGGCAGCCCCATGATGCGCCGGGCTTTGGCTGGCCGTTGGAGACGCGGGCTTGGGTCAACCCGAGCCCTAACGCACCGACCCTCGGAATGGCCCGTGCCTATGCGGGCACGGTGCTTCTCGAAGGGGCCACCCTTTCCGAAGGGCGCGGTTCAACGCGACCATTGGAGGTGTTGGGCGCACCCGACATTAACGCCCGCATGGTCCTTGAGGAGATGGAGACCTTGGCCCCCTCTTGGCTCGACGGTTGTATCCTACGCGAATGCTGGTTTGAGCCGACGTTCCAGAAACATGTGGGTGAGCTTTGCCACGGCTTTCATATTCACACGGATATTTCGACCTACAGGCATCAGGCGTTCAAACCTTGGCGTCTTATTGCTTTGAGTTTCAAAGCCATCAGGCGGCTCTATCCTGGTTATGAAATCTGGCGAGATTTTCCGTATGAGTATGAATTAGGGAAATTACCGATCGATGTGATCAATGGGGGAACGGCCCTACGCGAATGGGTCGACGACCCAGAGGCCACCCCACAAGATTTTGATGCCCTAACCGTTCCCGACGAAGCCGCCTGGGAAAGTGCGCGCGAAGACGTCCTTCTCTATCGGTAGAACGACACCCCGACCACGGCGCTTGCGTGAAATGGAGTACGGGCTTGAGAATCACCCCGCTCTAATACAATGTACACACGCCAGTTTGCGGCGGACACTCATTAGGGACACAGATGGTAGAGACTCATACTCGGACCCGCGGGGAACGTCATATTGGCTTGCTGGGGCTCTCCCTCATCCACGCGTTCGCGATGGTGACGTTGCTCACATTTGCGCCTTCCCAAGCGGCGGCTGAGAATCAAACGAGCGCTCTTCTCGAACAATTGACATGGCGCAACGTTGGGCCGGATCGGGGCGGCCGTTCAATCGCCGCTGCGGGAAGCTCCCAGCGCCCGAATGAAGCCTTCTTTGGCGCAACCGGCGGGGGGTTATGGAAAACCCAAGACGCTGGCCACACTTGGCGACCAGTGACCGATGGCGAAATTGGCAGCTCATCGGTGGGTGCCATCGCCGTTGCCCCGTCAAACCCGGATATCGTTTACCTTGGAATGGGCGAAGGCCAGCTCAGAAATAATGTTATGCAGGGTGATGGCGTTTACCGCTCCGACGATGGCGGTGAAAGCTGGCGGCATATTGGGCTTAAAAATACGCGCACCATCACCACAATCCGTGTGCATCCCGATGACCCAAACACCGTTTATGTCGCCGCCCTCGGCGATCCATACCAACCCTCAAGGGCCCGCGGCATCTACCGCTCCCGCGATGGGGGCGAAACCTGGAAGAAAGTTCTTTATACGTCAGCTGAAGCGGGTGCCATCGATCTGTCCATGGATCCCTCAAACCCTGACCGGATGTTCGCAACCCTTTGGCAGGTGTATCGCAAGCCTTGGAAGCTTTGGAGTGGCGGTCCCAACTCCGGCCTATTTGAGTCCCTTGACGGCGGAGAGACCTGGGCTGAAATCACCGACAGGCCGGGCCTCCCTGCCCGCCCCTTAGGCAAGATGACCGTTGCCATTTCACCCGCTGATCCCGATAGGGTATATGCGAATATTGAAGCCAAAGAGGGAGGCCTCTACCGCTCTGATGATGGGGGTCAAACCTGGCAATATGTAAATGGCGCCCGGAAACTGTGGCAGCGCTCATTCTACTTTATGCAAGTACGTCCTGACCCGGTAGACCGGGATAAAGTCTATGTACTGAGTTTTCAACTCGAACGCTCAACCAATGGCGGAGAGTCCTTTACCGCAATCCCAACACAGCATGTGGACATTCACGACCTATGGATTGATCCCGAAAACCCGGACCGCATGGTGGTTGCGGACGATGGCGGTGGCAGTGTCACCCTGAACGGCGGCAAAACCTGGACCGAACAGGACTATCCCACCGCACAAATGTATAGGGTCACGACAACTAACGATTTCCCTTACCATATTTGCGGCTCCCAGCAGGATAACACAACCATATGTGTCTCTAGCCGGACCTTCTATCGCCCGCCTTTTTTCCAAGAACGATATAGTGGGTTCTATACCATCGGGGGCAGCGAGATGGGGTACGTCGCTGTTCACCCCGAAGAAGAAGGGGTCTTCTTTGTGGGGGCGACCAATTCCCTCGCCCGGTATGATCGGGAGACCAATCAACGGTCGGAGGTCACCCCCTACCCCTATTTTGTTATGGGGCAGGCATCAGAAACAATGGAAGATCGGTGGAATTGGACCTACCCCATCGTGTTTTCAGCGGCCGAGGGCAATCGCTTGTACGCTGGATCCCAGCGCCTGTGGCAAAGCGATGACCAAGGCCTGAACTGGAAGCCAATCAGCGAAGACTTAACCCGCGCTGATCCGGATACGTTGGGACCAACGGGTGGCCTGATTCTTCTCGATCAAGACGGCCCGGAGGTGTACGGTACCCTCTTTACCATTGCTCCCTCGCGCTTTGACGGAGACGTGATTTGGACCGGTTCCGATGATGGTCTGGTACACGTCACCCGCAATGGTGGCGCGTCTTGGGGTAATGTCACGCCCCGGAGTATTCCAAAGCATAGCCGTATCAGTTTCATTGATGCCTCGCACCACGACGCAGGGACGGCCTATGTTGCCGTCAAGCGCTATGAGATGGGTGATCGTCGTCCTTACCTCTACCGGATCACGGACTATGGCCGCCGCTGGGAACGTCTAGATCGGGACTTGCCCAAGGATGAGTTTGTCCACACCGTCAGAGAGGATCCTGAACAACCGGGCCTACTCTACATAGGGACAGAGCATGGGGTTTGGGTGTCATTCAATGATGGCCGGAGCTGGCAAGAGCTATCGCTTAACCTGCCCGACGTTCATGTTTCAGGCCTTGAGGTCAAAGGAAATGACCTGGTTGCCGCCACCCACGGACGGTCTTTCTACATATTAGAGGGCCTAGAGTTAGTGAGACAGCTGAGCGACGGCATGTCCAACACGAAACCTACCCTTCTTGGCGGCGGGCCCGCTATGCGCCGCCTCATGCCCGCCACCCTGTTCTTGACCACACCGCGTGACCTTGAGAAGGCGCGCCTCGATATTCTGAACGCTGATGAGGATATTATCCGTACCCTCTTTAAAGATAGGAGCCTTACCGCAGGCGCCCATCGGTTCAACTGGAATCTCCATCACCAAGGTGCCGAAGTATTCCCAGGGATGATATTAGAAAGTCCATCGCCCGCCACTGGCCCTCTCGCCGTCCCTGGGCGCTACACAGCGGCTCTGAAGACCGGGGACGAAACCTATAGCATGACCTTCGATGTTGCGCCGGACCCACGATTAGAGGGTATCGTCACGCAAGTGGATTTTGAGAATCAACTTACCCTGGCGTTGCGCGCTCGGAATGCGGCCAGCCGCGCCAATGAAATGGTGATCGAAATCCGTAAACTGAAAGCTGATTTGGCGGACTCGTGCGGCGCCGCCGGTCCTAAAAACTGCACGCAGACGATTACTGACCTATCAGAAATCGAAGCCGCCCTCTACCAAGTGAAAAATGAGAGCCCTAAGGACAAAATCGCGTACCCCATTCAGCTCAATGACCGACTAGCAGGTGTCTTATCCACATTCGTATCAAGCGATGGTCCACCAACAAAGGGACAAGAGACAGTCCTAGAACGCCTTGAAGCGGACTTAAACGTGCTGGACGAAAGGTTCGTACATATTAAGGGGACAGTCACGCCGTAATTTTTGCTTACCGATAGGTTGGCATCGCCTCTAGCGGGCCTTAACGGCCTAAAATCAAAAATCCTATCGTCCCAACGATGGCTATAAAGATGGTCTCGGTAACGAGTAAGATTATCGGCTTGTAACCAACCGAGGCAATTTGCCTCAAATTGGTCTTTAGGCCGACCGCCGCAATAGCGGTGAGTAAGGCCGCCCGGGAAACCGTTGTGATAGGTTCCATAAGACCGTCAGGTATCGCGCCCACACTATTCAGCGCCGCCAAAATGAGAAAAGCCAATATAAAAGGGGGTATGATGGGCGGATGCTTTACATCAGCAGTCGCTGCGTTCGCGCGGTGACGCATCATGAGCGCCACGACAATGACCGTAGGCGCCAGAAGGCTAACCCGGAGAAGCTTTACCAGTGTCGCCGTATCACCGGCGGGCTCCGAAATTGAGAACCCCGCCCCAACGACTTGCGCCACATCATGAATTGTCGCCCCAATAATCTTTCCTGCTAAAGTGTCGCCAATTTCGAATTGCTGCAGCAACACGGGATACAAGATCATTGCGACCGTTGATAACGCTGTCACTCCAGCAATCGTAACAAATAATTGATTCTCTGACTCCTTTGATTTCGGCAGAACAGATGAAATCGCTAACGCCGCCGATGCGCCGCAGATCGATACCGCACCGGCCGTGAGAATTGTAAAGTTTCTATCAAGCCCGAGTATACGACCGGCAATAACGCCAAGAGCCATAGTAGTAATAAGCGCAATGATAAGAACACTAAGGGTTTGCCACCCGAGTTCGATAGCTACATCAGCACTAATTCGTACACCTAATAAAACAATACCAATTTTCAGAACAGGCGTTGCAGAAAAATCAATCCCCGGACGGACTTTTGGATCAGTTTCATATACAAAACTAATCACCATGCCGAACAACAATGCCATTAACATCGCCGGCGCTTGACTATGTTCCGCAACAAACTGTGCAGACATAGCAACTAGGGCGGCCAAGGCGCACCCTGGAACAAATCGACTTAGGAAAAGCTGGATGCGCCCCAAACGCTCCTGGGCGCCATCAATCATACCGCGTTCTCGGTTTCTCGCATCGAGATAACTCGGCCGGTTCGGGCGGCTTCTTGGGCTAGTAGTCCCATTTGAACTGCCCTCCTCCCATCATCCAAATTGACCTCCGGCGTCCCACCCGTTTGGATCATCTTTAAAAACTTCTGATGCTGATAGAATGTTGAGCCATGGTGGTCGCCAGCATCAACGAGCATTTCATCGAGTTCGACAATTTTGGTTTGTGGCCTTTTTGGGGACCGGGGATAGATAGAGAGCTCCGGTTGCGGAGATGTCCCGAGTTCCTCAGGCCAAAACCGCTGTGGCCCCGGAATCCGGCAAGCGATTTTACCATCTGGACCGATGGCGTGAATCTCTTCGTTCCACTTTGAACCGTCCACGAACATGGCAAGCTCAAGCATTGCCTTCGCGCCATTTTCAAAGTCGAAAATGACATACCCCCCATCCCAAATGTCAGGTGTCTTCCCATCGTAGGTTTCATCCAGATGGTTTGTGAACTGAGAAGCACTTGCCGTGACCGTAACAGGTTCACTTTTTAAAATGAGGCGCATCAAATCGAAGAAATGACAGCACTTTTCGACAAAAGTGCCCCCGGTCTGATGATTGAAGCGATTCCAATCGCCAACCTTTTGTAGGAATGGAAAGCGATGTTCCTGCAAGGTGAGCATTTTTATCCCACCGGTCACCGCTTCAGCTTGCTCGATAAGAGCCGCAATGGGGGGCATATATCGATACTCCATCGCCACCCAGACCGGCCCGCCATACTCATTTTGCAGTTTAGCGACGCGTGCCGCATCTTCTGGCTGAGTAAAAAGCGGTTTCTCGCAGAGAATCGGAACCGTTTTTCTCGTAGCGATTTGCTCAAGCTGGTGAACATGAAGGTGATTAGGACTTGCAATGACCAATGCATCGAAGTCGCCCTGAACCAAAAGGTCGTCAAGAGACAAGTAAGACTGGGCAGTTGGCGCATGGTCGCACGCGAGTTTGAGCTGAGGCTCGTACGGGTCGTAAAGCGCTGTGACATCTGCCCCATCAAGCAATGCAATATTGCGCAGATGTTCAATCCCCATCATCCCGCAGCCGACAACACCATATTTAACTGTCATCATGCTTGCCTTTTTCCAAGTCTATTCGTGTAGCGACAGATTTCGTGATTAAACCAGTTTCTGGAATATTCGACGGCACCCCCCGAAGGGTCGTAACTTAGACGCGCAACGAAACCGCACGGAGAACCAGACGGCAACCCCAGGACGTCTGGAGACCAATCGGGTACTGTAGAAACGCCAACGGTATCGGTCACCGATGCGATGACGACTTTGAGTTTCTCCTTATAGTAATAGTAAAGCGAGTCCCGCAGCTCATCCTGCATAATCCAATCGACAAACCGCCCGTCGAGCCAAATTTCCTCGACCTCAACGGGGATGCCATCAAGGTAACGAAGGCGACGGATCCGATGGGCAAGCGACCCGCGACCGATCTCTGGGATAGACGGTTCCTTCTTCAGCCGTTGAACCTCCAAAATCTCAGCTGTCGGAAATCCCCCCCCTTTGACGAGCTCGAGGCGGAAAAACTCATACACGCTCTGAACTTCGCTCATGGCTTGAACATAATTGCCCGACCCCTGCACCCGTCGCAGCAATCCGCGCTCCTCTAAGATCGCCAACGCCCGGCGAAGCGTGCCCACCGCAACCCCTAAGTTCTCTGCCATTTTTCGCTCAGTCGGCAGCCGGGATCCGTCGGGATAAAGCCCAGCAGCGATCTCCCGGATGAGCAATTCACTCACCTGAATCGTCTTCGGCAACGCCCGTGTTTTCTCGCTTCCCAACGTTTCAATCCCGGAATTGATACAATATTGATACAATCTACTTGGCTCATATAGCAAGGTGTGAAATGAAATAAATTCAAAAACGAGCACGGAGATGTGGATGCCAGTTGTCCCTGTTAAAATGGAAGACACTGACGCTGTTGAAGTGTCTTGGTTCTCGGCGCTCTGCTCAGACGATTATGAATTTCTGGGGGTTCCCGACGGTACATTGCGGTCCAGTTGGGATCATTGCAGAGACATTCTTCAGGAGGCGGAAGCCCAGGGGTTTAGAAACATCCTTTGCCCCTCATCATATCAGGTTGGTCAAGATACGTTGTCGTTTGTCGCTGGCTGTGCACCCATCACCAAATCGATAAACATGCTAGCCGCCATTCGTTGCGGCGAAATGCAACCCATTATGCTCGCCCGAACCGTTGCAACCCTCGACCATATGCTGAAAGGGCGCCTCACACTCAATGTGATCAGTTCGGACTTTCCCGGTGAAGTGGCCGACAGCGATTATCGCTACCAACGCTCTCACGAAGTGGTTGAGATCCTGAAACAAGCGTGGACACAAGACGAATTCAATTATGCTGGCGAGATTTATAATTTTTCCGGCCTGACGACAGATCCGGCAAAGCCTTATCAGGTCGGCGGGCCCCTTCTCTATTTCGGCGGTTATTCACCGGCGGCCTTAGAGCTTTGCGGGCGCCACTGTGACGTCTATCTCATGTGGCCAGAACCCAAAGATCAGCTCAAAGAACGCATGAAGGCCGTGCATGCCGTTGCCGAAAAATATGACCGCGTCATCGATTACGGGTTACGCGTGCATGTTATTGTCCGCGATACCGAAGCCGAAGCGCGCGACTATGCCGATCACCTTGTATCAAAGCTCGACGACGAATACGGACAACTCATCCGTGACCGGGCCCACGATAGCATTAGCCTTGGTGTCGCCCACCAGGCGCGTGCCCGGGAACTGGCGGATAAGTTCGGGTATGTGGAAGATAATCTATGGACAGGGGTTGGACGCGCTCGATCCGGGTGCGGGGCTGCATTGGTCGGTTCAACGGATCAGGTCCTTTCAAAACTGGAAGAGTATAAGAAGATGGGCATCAGGGCCTTTATTTTATCCGGCTACCCGCACATTGACGAGTGTAAGTCATTTGGTGCGCGCGTGATGCCGCACCTTAAGACCTGTTCATTGCCCGAAGTTTATGGACGCGTCCCCGCCAGTATGCCGGAGACCCCCCTCGGAATGGGAGCGCGGCACTGATGGACCGTATCGACCTGACATCCAACCTCACTATTTCTAGGCTCGTCTACGGGATGTGGCGTCTTGGCGACGACGAAGACGCCTCCCCAGGCCATGTGCAGGCCAAGATCGAAACATGTCTCGAACAGGGCATGACAACCCTGGATCAAGCGGACATTTATGGCGACTATGGCGCTGAGGAGATCCTGGGCAATTGCCTCAAATCAGCGCCCCACCTACGCGACAAGGTCGAGATCGTTACCAAATGCGGAATCGTTGCACCGGTTGGCCGTTATGACTCCGCTCGCGTTAAATACTATGACACTACCCGTACCCACCTTGAGGCGTCGGTTGATCAATCGCTCAAGCTAATGCGTATAGATCATATTGATTTGCTGCTTATCCATCGCCCAGACCCAATGATGGATCATGTTGAGACCGGCGCGACACTCGATGGGTTAATCGATAGCGGTAAAGTCAGATCAGTGGGCGTTTCGAACTTTCGCCCCTGGGACTGGCGGCTTCTTCAGTCAGCAATGGATAACCATCTTGCAACGAACCAAATTGAATTGAGTGTGGTTACGCACGAAGCCTTCACCAATGGTGATGTAGCGTTTCTGCAGGAAAATGGTGTGCCGCCCATGGCGTGGTCTCCCCTCGCGGGCGGGGCTCTTTTCGGGGGTGATCATGAACCGCTTAAGTCGAAGCTTTCAACGATTGCGTCTGAACAAAATGTCGACATTGCCGCCGTTGCCGTCGCCTGGCTTCTAACGCACCCGGCAAAAATCATCCCTATCTTGGGGACAAATAACCTGGAGCGCATTTCCAGCATGTCTGACGCCACGAAAGTAGAGATGGACCGGCAAACCTGGTTCGACATTTATTCCACTGCGTTGGGACGGGAGGTCGCGTGATGGGAGACGTAATTGATATGCGGTCTTTTAAGCCAAGTGATAATCTGAAAAACTACCGCAATGCGCTTGGTCGTTTTGCCACCGGCATCGCTGTTGTGACAGCCATTGGCCCGGAGGACGGCCCCACCGCCATTACCATCAACAGTTTTGCCAGCGTGTCTTTAAATCCGGCGCTCATTCTATGGAGCCCTGATAAGAACTCGCGGCGTCATGACACCTTCGTCAATGCAGAGCATTTTGTCGTTCATGTGCTCGCGGCCGAACAGCGCTATATTTGCGACGGTTTCGTTAAGTCGGCATACGCGTTTGATGATGTTCCGCACCTCTACAATGAATATGGAGTGCCGGTCATCGAGGATTGCTTAGCTGTTTTCCAGTGTCGGCAATACGCGACCCACGACGCAGGTGACCACACTATTGTTTTGGGGGAAGTTCATCGTGCCAGCCATCGGCCTGGTGAAGCTTTGGTCTTTGCAAATGGAGCGTTTCGGGAGATACCTGTGACACAACAAGCATGAAGCCATAAGAAGACGACACCTTACAAATACAAAGCTTATAAGAGGTGTATACGGAGGAGGCCAGATGACCACTGCTCAGATTATACTCGCCCTATCAACATGCGTGATGTTTATGGGGCTAGTTGCCTGGTGGTCATATCTGCAAACCCGAGGAGAAACACAGACCAAAGACGGTTACTTTCTTGCCGGTCGCAATCTCGGCGGCATTTTTATCGCCGGTTCATTGCTTCTCACGAACCTCTCCGCTGAACAGCTTATTGGCCTTAACGGTTCGGCATATGGCTTCAACATGTCGAGTATGGCCTGGGAAGTGACCGCCGCGGCCGCAACCATCGCCATGGCCCTGATTTTTTTGCCTCGCTATTTAAAAAGCGCCTTTACGACGCTGCCTGAGTTTCTGGAAAGCCGGTTTGACCGGGACGTGCAACGTTTATCGGTTGTTCTTTTCATGCTCGGCTACGGCCTGGTGACGATCCCGTCGGTTTTGTATTCCGGCTCGATTGCGGTCATCCGACTTTTTGACATTCCAGAACTTTTTAATGTGTCTCACTTTCACGCCTTGGTCGGAACAGTTTTGACGATTGGGTTTATTGGGTCGATTTACGCCGTATTCGGTGGGCTAAAGGCAGTAGCCGTTTCTGATACCCTAAATGGGATCGGTTTGTTGATTGTCGGGATTACAGCGCCGACGCTTGGGCTTATCGCACTGGGCGGGGGGAGCTTTCTTGAAGGCGTGAATATGATTGTCGAGAACAATCCGGAGAAACTTAACGCCATCGGTAGCGCAGACGACCCCATACCATTCGGCACCATCTTCACCGGCATGATCTTCGCGAATTTGTTCTATTGGTGCACTAATCAGAATGTCATCCAAAGGACGCTGGCAGCCAGAAGTCAGGCGGAAGGTCAAAAAGGCGTCCTGCTCG